>Ga0194115_10002420_pt1 | contig 22181 bp, 20 predicted proteins | sample TA2MahsurfametaG_3_FD_148656 | JGI IMG/M metagenome (GOLD analysis project Ga0194115, IMG submission 148656) | Freshwater microbial communities from Lake Tanganyika, Tanzania - TA2015002 Mahale S4 surface | ecosystem: Environmental > Aquatic > Freshwater > Lake | place: Tanzania: Lake... | reverse complement strand
TTGCTCCCCTTTGGTCTCGAAATAAACGGTGCACGTCTTTGGGTGCGTTTAGGTGAGATTCAGTTCCAACCCGGTGAATTCGGCAAAGTCTTCTTCGCTCTTTTCTTGGGCGTCTACCTTTCACGCTTTGGTCTCTTCGCTCAATTTTCTTCACAGCGGCGACTTGGATTTCTCGTACCGCCCATGCGCCAATTCGGGCCGGCGCTTGCAACATTGTTGTTAGTGGCTGTCATTCTTATCTTCGAGCGAGATCTTGGGACAGCACTTCTGTTGGTCTTGCTCTTTGTTGCCGTTTCCACGGTCGCCACAGCCCGATTCGCATTAACCGCGGCAGCGGCAGGCCTCGTTGTTATTGGTGGCTGGTTAGCGGCAAATCTCTTTGACCACGTAGCGCGACGATTCGAAGCATGGCTATCACCATTCGATTCACCAGATGATGCTGGGTACCAAATTTTGCAGTCAATTTTTGGCTTATCTGCCGGGGGAATCTTCGGTGAAGGTCTAGGTAGCGGTTCACCAAACCTAGTTCCGTTTGCTGCTTCTGACTTCATCCTCTCAGTAATCGGCGAAGAGGCAGGTTACGCAGGATTACTAGCAATTCTTGGAATCTTTGCCGTCTTGATAGGGCGGGCACTGAAGGTGGCACTGAGTTGCACAGGGCCCGCACAACAGCTCATCGCTTTTTCTCTTACCTCACTTTTAGTCATTCAAATGTTCTTAGTCGCAGCAGGAGTGACGCGCGTGCTACCGCTTACTGGCCTAACCACACCATTTCTCTCTTACGGGGGTAGCTCGATGCTGGCCTGTTGGTTGATTGTGGGGCTGCTTCTGAAGTTAAGTAACGACAGTAGTTCCAGCAAGTCGCCGGCCGTCCCTGTTATGGATGACGCAACCATGGTGCTCGGCCAAAAGACTCAATCAAAATCATGAAAAAGCGAATAAGGGGCAGCGCCTTCATTTTTGGAATTCTTTTCGCAATAGTCATAATGCAATTAACGGTTGTGCAAGTACTCAATGCCAATGAATATCGAAATAGCCCGACAAACCAGCGAGCGGCACAAGAAGTCTTCTCAAATTTCCGCGGACCAATTTTGGTAAACGCCCAACAAATTGCCCTTTCTGTACCCAACACAGCCAGGACGAGATGGCAACGCAATTACCTAGAAGGTGACTTATATGCCAGTGTCACCGGATTTCTCTCGGCGATCTATGGACTAACTGGTGTAGAGCGTTACGAAAACGGGGTTCTTTCTGGGGAAGATGAACGCCTAATTCTTGCAAGGCTTATCGGCCTGTTGCGAGGGACAAGCGATAACGCGGGTGTCGTCGTCCTATCAATAGAACCCGACGTACAAGTTGCAGCAGCTCAAGGGATGCAAGGTCAATCAGGGGCAGCAATAGCCCTGAACCCGCAAACTGGGCAGATTCTTGCTCTTTATTCCGCCCCGAGTTTTGATCCCAATCAAATTGCGCAACGAAATTCAGACAAGGCAAGGGCTTACCACAATGAACTCCTCGCCGACCCTAAGAAACCACTTCTTAATCGAGTAACTAGCGAGACTTACCCGCCAGGTTCAGTATTCAAATTGGTAACAACCGCAGCAGCACTTGAGTCAGGCAGATTTAACGCTGGCTCCGAAATACCTAGTGGTGCTGAGTTTCCATTACCTTTAAGTGAGAAGACACTCAAAAATGCTGACCAACGATCATGCCTTGGACAGCAATCTGTCACCCTTAGCCAGGCTTTGGTCTATTCGTGTAACACTCCATTTGCCTGGCTTGGTATCGAACTTGGTGACGAGCGCGTCCGTGAACAGGCTCGAAAGTTTGGATTCGGCGACTCTGTGTCTTTACCGATGCCGGTTGTAGCAAGCACCATCCCGTCCGTCCTAGATGATGCACAAACGGCCTTAACTGCCATCGGACAATTTGAAGTTAAGGCAACCGTCGTTCAAATGGGTTTGATTGCCGCTGCCATCGCAAACGGAGGGCTAGTCCCCAATGCGAGCCTTGTCTTAGAAACTTTGGGGCCCGACTTACGCCGGCTGTCTGGCTCGTCTGCAAATTTAGGTAAGAGAGCAATTAGTCGCGAAACTGCAGAGGAACTTAAACAGATGATGGTCGAGACTGTGGCCTTTGGCACGGGCACTAACGCAGCAATTTCGGGCACTCAAGTGGCTGGGAAAACCGGAACGGCCGAGACTGCCCCGGGCGCTCCGAACCATGCTTGGTTCGTTGGCTTTGCGCCCGCGAACAATCCGACCATCGCCGTCGCGGTTGTGGTGGAAGCTAACGAGTCAAATCCACGCGCTACGGGCAACTCGACAGCTGCACCTATTGCGCGAGCGATGATGCAGGCTCACCTTTTTGATTAAGGGCATGATTGGTGACGAATGACAAAAACTGAAACACCTTGGGTGATTGCCGGGCGCTACCAAATAGACGAATTAATCGCACGTGGCGGTATGGCCGAGGTCTACAGCGCCACGGATTTGAGATTAGGTCGCAAAGTTGCAATCAAAATTCTCAGGGCAGATCTTGCAAGAGATAGCTCATTCTTAGCCAGATTTCGCAGAGAAGCGCAGGCCGCCGCATCGCTTAATCACCCATCCATCGTTGCTGTCTATGACACGGGCGAAGAGCTTCGCCCCGACTCAACGGACGGGGTTGCTTTGCCATACCTCGTAATGGAATACGTGGACGGAACAACTGTGCGTGACTTGCTCAAACGCGGTAAAAGATTGATACCCGAGCGCGCACTTGAGATCACCGTTGGTGTGTTAGACGCTCTGTCATATAGCCATAAACACGGAATCATTCACCGCGACATCAAGCCGGGCAACGTGATGATTACCCGACAAGGTGACATAAAAGTCATGGACTTTGGTATTGCAAGAGCGTTGGCCGACACCAGCGCCACCATGACATCGAGTCAAACAATCATGGGTACGGCCCAATACATTTCGCCCGAACAAGCCAGAGGCGGTCTGGTTGATGCTCGAAGTGACTTGTATTCGACGGGGGTTTTGCTCTACGAACTTCTGACGGCAAAACCGCCCTTTACCGGGGATTCACCAGTTTCTATTGCGTATCAACATGTATCTGAGCCGCCGGTTCCGCCATCGCAAATCGAGAATCAGATTCCACCAGCTATGGATTTAGTAGTGATGAAGGCACTAAATAAAGATGCAACGTTGCGTTACCAAACAGCAGAAGACTTCATGCGCGACGTTCGAGCGGCCGCTCGAAACGCCTCTAATTTGCAACCCTCGCCGCGTCTTCAGGTTGATACTGCTCCCATACCTATGGTCAGAAACTCGCGCAGTAACGCTCAAGTTGGTGCGCCAAAGAGAGGCCGCCCACTTGTTTGGGTATTGCTTGGTGCTGCAAGCATCATGGTTGCCGCAGCTTCGATTTGGCTGGTCTCATCTTTGTTTCAATTTGCTGACACGAGCCCAACCGTGGTGCCCGACATAAACGGCTTAACGGTTTCAGCCGCAAATGACTTGCTGCGCGAATCGGGTCTGGTGCTCGGGCAGCAAAGTATTCAGTTCTCAGAACGACCGGTAGACACAATCATTTCGCAAAACCCAACCGCCGGGGTAACCCTGCAAAGTGGCGCATCGGTTGACGTCGTCATTAGTGGCGGCCGCGAAACAATCGTGGTGCCACCCCTGGTCGGCCTCACGAGTGCAGAAGATGCGCAACAAGAGTTACGAGCCCTCGGGTTATCACTAGGCACTTTGACCGAAGTCGAGAGCGAACAACCCTCTGGTGTGGTGGTTGCGACAGACCCGCCTGCTGGCACAGAGGTTCAACTTGGAAGTGTCGTCAACCTCGAAGTCTCTAAGGGGACGAAAGTGGTGCCCGAACTCGTGGGCCTTACAGAAGCTCAAGCTCGAAGCGATCTAATTAACGCTGGTTTCGTCGTCAATGTGGTCACCCAAGAAGATGGCGTTGTTGCACCAGGAACTGTGTTAGCTCAAACTCCACGAGCGGGCAGAAAGGTCGCACCTGGCTCACTGGTTACTTTGACGGTTGCTGTTCCACTAACTACACCTGTGCCAGACCCGACTCAACCAACACCTATACCTGAACCTGTCCCTGCGCCGGGGCCAAACCCTTAGCAATTCCTACGGCGGACGGCAAACCACAAGCTGCCAACCAATTGGCAAGTAGCAGGTGGCCGTGTTCGGTCAAGATGCTTTCCGGGTGAAACTGAACGCCCTCGATTGGTAATGAGTCATGACGCACGCCCATGATGGTGCCGTCAGATGTGCGAGCACTTACCCGCAGATTTAGTAGCTCTGACGAATCTTTGATTGCAAGCGAGTGGTATCTCGTCGCTGCGAATTCCTGTGGAATCGTGGCGAAGACTCCTTCGCCATCATGGTTGATGCTGCTAGTTCGGCCATGTATCAACTCGGGCGCCTGAGTAATCGTGCCGCCAAAAGCTTCGGCTATTGCCTGATGCCCCAAACAGACACCCAAAATGGGAACTTTGTGGCTCTCTGCGGACTTAATGATTTCTAAACACATGCCGGCATCTTTCGGTGCCCCTGGGCCAGGGGAAATGAGAATTCCGTCAAAATCACTTAGTTCGACCAAAGAAATATCATCGTTACGCCGAACTACAACTTTAGCGCCAAGTTGTTGTAGATAGTGCACAAGATTGAAGACAAAACTGTCGTAGTTATCTACTACGAGTATTCGGGTCATGTCATTTCTTTCGATTTGACCTTGTATCGGCGATCTTCACTGAAGGGGTTTTGCAAACCTCTGCACCAGCGGGCCCACATAAGCAGGTAATTCAATTAGGGGTTGGCGCTGCACTGCCAACCCGATTCGATAGCGCTCGACAGATTCTTTAATTCGGGCCACACCTGGATCAGTGTTAAGCGATTGCTCGAGGAACGACGGGTCACCTATCGCGTAGATCTCATATGGGGGCGAAAAGACCTGTCCTTGTAGCAGCAAGACGTTGCCTACGCATTTGACCGCACTGGATTCGATGATGCGAAGCCCCATGATCGAGATGCCCTTCGCACCACCGCGCCACAGTGCATTAACGACCGCCTGAATGTCTTCTTCGTGAATTATGAAAGCCTCAGGTGGAACGTTGCTGGGTGAAGACACCACAGGGTCAAGCGACGGGGCATCACTCAACGTAACTTTCAAGCCCTGCCCAGCCATTTCGGTCACACCAGCCTGATCACCTAACTGTTGAACTCTTGAATTCAGGGCTGACTGTGCGCTTTGCGACTCACCCTCGGTCAAAGCGACAACACGGGCCTCTGTTTCACCCAAGCGCGTCTGAAGTTGCGCAACCTGAGATGACTCAGCAATCGCTAAGTCACGAAGTCGCACGTTGTCTTGCCTTCGAAGTTGCGAGGCGGGCTGCGCGGTGACGTTAGTAACCACCAAGGTTCCAATCAACCCAAAAACAACACCGGTTACTAACTGAGCGGGCTGCGGCAGCTTCACGCAACCACGCTACCTAAGATTGGAAAAGGCAATTCACGCCGCAGAAACGAATATCGCAAGAACGAACATCAAGGAGGGGTTGTGCCGGTTTCGAAGAAGCGCAAGAATGAAAAGCGCCAGACTGAAAGTGGCGGCGAATACACCCCGAAAGAACCTATGAAGCTTGATTCCCCCGCTTGGATCGCCCCAGCAATGGTTACCTGTTTCTTGCTAGGGCTTGGCTATGTGGTCATCTACTACTTGGCAGGGCAAGACATTCCGCTCATGCGAGACATCAGCCCGTTGATAAATGTCTCAATCGGTTTTGCTTTTGTGGGGATTGGCTTCTTCTTAGCTACGAAGTGGCGCTAGCGCTCAGGTAAGTCGCGCTTAAGTTAGCTGAATTGAACGCTGAGCAATCAGCAAAAAACAAATAGCCACAATTGCCAGACAACCAACCCATTCAGTAGTCGGGGTAACTCGCCCACGCGGACGAGTCAAAACGGTGCCGACTGCAAACCCGGCAAGCAAACCCCCCAGGTGTGCTCGCCAATCAATGTTTGGAACTGCAAACCCGATAACAACATTTATGGCGATCAAGATCACCACCTGAGTTACGTCATAACGCAAGCGCCTGCCGGCAACTAGCAACCCACCCATCAAGCCGAATATGGCCCCTGATGCCCCCACTGACACGATTTCAGGGTCACTAAAGGTGAAGGTTGCCGCCACGCCCCCAAGGGCACTGATGGCATACAAGACGACAAATCGCACACTGCCCAACAACAATTCGAGTTGACGCCCAATTGCAAACAACACGTACATATTGAAAGCAAGATGTAAGAAACTTCCGTGCAAAAAGACCGCTGTGACAATTCGTGACCATTCGCCGCTGGCAACCGCGAAAGGGCTCAAGCCATAACCGAAAGCGCTAGCTGAAATACCTACACTTAATTGCCACAAAAAGGCGGCAACGTTTAGACCAATCAGTACATAGGTGACTACTGGCTTCTGTTTTACGGAATTCATGGTGTGGAGGCGAGGGGACTCGAACCCCTGACCCCCGCCTTGCAAAGGCGGTGCTCTACCAACTGAGCTACGCCCCCGTCCGACTCAAAGAGAAAACCAGACAGGAATATTCGAACTAACTTAGGTCGGCTGATTCTCCCACTGGGTAGCCCCCCGTGTCGATTGAGGTCACTTTGCCCCAAACGTCATCGCCATTACCTGCTTCTTGCAACTTGCGATAGATGAATAGCCCAGCCGCTGTTGCTAAGCCAATTAGTACCAAAGTCCCTAGCGCTTTTCTCATCACTACTCCTTTAGGCAATTGTGCATGACCGACGATTTACTCGCAGAGCCAGGTAGTAGTGGGCCTAAGTGGACTTGAACCACTGACCTCTTCCTTATCAGGGAAGCGCTCTAACCAAGCTGAGCTATAGGCCCAAAACCTAACGAAGCGTAGTGCCCTCAAAAACTTAAGCAGACTCTTCTAGAAGAGTCACTTCCACGCCCCCAACGAGTTTCGCAATGCCGTTATAGATGACAGCTACTGCGCCAGACAAAACTGTGACGACAACAATCTGAAAAATGGCGAAGACCACTGCGATTCCAATCACTCGAGGAAGAGAAAGCAGGGCTGTTACATCTAGCGCAGCAGCACCGACACCAAATAGTTCGGTGAAAAGCGCGCTTAATGCCGTCAGTGACCCGGTGATTTGCGCGATGACCCAAACGAAAACCACTGCTAGCACAGTCGCCAAGCCCATTAACACGCTTACCAAAAACACGACAGAGATCAGCGAGAGAGGGTCGATGCGCGACAGGCGCCAGCGAGCACGGTTTATGGCAGCCAAATCAAACCTCCGGGATGCCCGATAGCGCGACAGCCACCACTTTTTCATCACCTCGAAGATCCATAAAAGCGACCCCCATGGTGTCACGGCCCGTAGCCCGGATCTCAGAGACCTTCGTTCTTAGTACTACCCCGTTTGAGGCGATTGCAAAAAGTTCTTCATGCGGCTCGGCAACTACTGCACCTGCTAACTCACCTCGGTCGTCAGTCAATCGCATTGCTCTAACCCCTAGACCGCCACGACCCTTGCTTAACCATTCACTCAACTCGGTTCGCTTAGCAAAACCCTCATTGGTGACGGTGACCAGCGATGCCTTTGGTCTTACCACTTCTAGTGACAACGCGCAATCCTTAGTGTCACGAAAACGCATGCCAATTACCCCGCCAGCAGCTCGCGCCATAGGCCTCAAGGTTTGGTCATCGGCGCCAAAACGCACAGATCTAGCGCTCTTTGAAACCATGAGTAACTCATCTTTAGGTGAAACTAACCGCGCGGCGATTACTGAATCACCGTCGCGCAATCGAATGGCCTGCACACCCCCGCTTCGAGTCGAATCAAATTCAATTAACGGGGTCTTCTTAACTACACCTCTGGCAGTAGCCAACACCAAATACTTCGCCACTGAGTAATCACGAATCGAAACTATTTGAGCGATCGTTTCATTGGCCTTGAAGGCAAGCAAATTCGCCACGTGTTGGCCACGAGCGTCTCTGCCACCTTCACCGACCTCATAAGCGTGCAAGCGATAAACGCGGCCGAGATTTGTGAAAAAGAGAACCCAGTCATGGGTATTGGCAACCAACAAATGTTCGACGACATCGTCTTCACGTAAGTTCGCACCGCGAACACCCTTGCCGCCGCGCTTTTGGGCTCGATAGGCGTCAGACTTAGTTCGCTTGATATAGCCGGTTCGGGTAATAGTTATCACGATGTTCTCTTGAGCTATCAGATCTTGATCGGCAACTTGTTCTTCCATAGGGACAATTTGGGTCTTTCGCTCGTCCCCGAAGCGATCGACAATCTCTTTTAATTCAGAACTAACGATCTTTCGCTGGCGTGAGTCTTTAGCCAGGATGTCTTGGTAGTCCTTAATTGCCGCAGTTACCTCAGCATGCTCATCAATGATCTTCTGTCGCTCTAGCGCGGCCAAACGACGCAATTGCATTTCTAATATTGCAGTCGCTTGAAGATCGTCAATCGTCAACATCTCTTTTAAGCTTTCTTTTGCGATATCAGCCGTAGCTGAAGCACGAATAAGAGCGATTACCTCGTCTAGGGCATCAAGGGCTGCCAGGTACCCGTTAAGAATGTGAACGCGCTTTTGGGCTTCATTTAAGCGATAGGTAGTTCGCCTCTGAATAACCTCAATCTGATGCAACACCCATTCGCGTACGAGCGCATCAAGGGTGAGAGTGCGCGGCACCCCGTCCACCAAGGCCAACATGTTTGCGCCAAATGTCTCTTGCAATTGCGTGTGCTTGTAAAGATTGTTGAGTACAACTTGGGGCACCGCATCTTTCTTTAGGACGATAACTATGCGCATACCCGTTCGAGCAGACGAGTCATCACGGATGTCGGCGATGCCCTGGATTCGCCCGGAGTCAACGTGTTCTGCAATTCGAACCTTCAAGTTGTCTGGATTCACCTGATAGGGCAATTGGGTAATCACAAGTGTGTTTCGGCCTTTGGTGTCTTGGTCAACCTCGACGACGGCTCGCATGGTGATTGCACCTCGCCCAGTGCGATAGGCCTCTTCGACCCCTTTGCGCCCAAGAATGAGAGCACCAGTCGGAAAATCCGGCCCGCTAATAATTGAAAGCAACGCTGTCACTGTGGTCTCGGCGTCAGCGTCTGGGTTGTCGAGGACCCATTGAGCTGCTTCGGCGACCTCACGCAAGTTGTGGGGCGGAATATTGGTAGCCATTCCGACCGCAATTCCGTTACTGCCATTGACCAGCAGGTTGGGGAATCTACTCGGCAAGATCGTTGGCTCTTGGGTGCGTCCGTCGTAGTTATCAACGAAAGAAACGGTGTCTTCGTCAATGTCACGCACCATTTCGATGGCGAGGGCAGACATTCGTGATTCGGTGTATCGCATTGCGGCCGGTGCGTCATTACCTGGTGAACCGAAATTGCCTTGCCCGTCAACTAACGGGTAACGGAGCACCCAAGGCTGCGCTAAACGCACTAAGGCGTCATAGATAGCTGAGTCACCGTGCGGGTGGTAATTACCCATGACGTCACCAACGACACGTGCACACTTCGAAAAACCGCGATCAGGGCGATAGCCACCCTCAAACATCGAATAAAGAACTCGACGATGAACAGGCTTTAAACCATCACGCACATCAGGAAGTGCTCGCCCAACAATGACACTCATCGCGTAATCGAGATAAGACCGCGAAACCTCGGACTTGATATCGACGGGGTCGACTCGCCCCACAGGCTTAGTCACATCTGACGAAACAGCCATAGGAAAACTAGATGTCTAAGAAACGCACGTCATGTGCGTTCTTTTGAATGAACTTTCTTCGCGACTCAACATCTTCGCCCATGAGAACACTGAACATCTCGTCAGCCGCCATCGCGTCTTCAAGCTTTACTTGCAACAACACTCGAGTTTCAGGATTCATCGTTGTCTCCCACAATTCATCAGAGTTCATTTCGCCTAGACCCTTGTAGCGTTGAATTCCCTCGCCCTTAGGTAGGCGTTTACCGGCTGCTAGCCCGGCTTGCACCAAGCCGTCTTTTTCTTGATCGGAATATGCGTAATCAGGCGACTCGCGAATCCATTTGATCTTGTAGAGGGGTGGTTGCGCCAAATAGACCCGCCCGTCTATCACAAGTTGGCGCATGTACCTAAACAAAAGTGTCAACAACAGCGTACGAATGTGTTGCCCATCAACGTCGGCATCGGCCATCAAAATGATCTTGTAATAGCGCAAGCGCGCCGCATCGAATTCATTCTGAATGCCCGTACCCAGTGCCGAGATCAAAGCTTGGACTTCGGTGTTCGCCAACACCTTGTCTAGCCGAGCTTTCTCAACATTCAAGATCTTGCCTCTAATAGGCAGAATCGCTTGGATTTTCGAATCGCGACCGTTCTTTGCCGAGCCACCGGCAGAGTCACCCTCGACGATAAAAAGTTCGCATTCTTCAGGTTCAGTGCTCTGGCAGTCAGACAGCTTGCCCGGCAGACTTGAAGACCCCAGTAAGCCTTTGCGGTTTCTCGCTAGGTCGCGAGCTTTACGAGCGGCGATTCGTGCAGTGGCAGCCGCAACCGCTTTCTTGACAATTTCTTTACCTTCGTTTGGGTTAGCTTCCAGCCAGGCACTCATATGTTCATTGACTGTGCTCTGAACAAAAGTTTTTGCTGACGTATTGCCAAGCTTTGTTTTTGTCTGACCTTCAAATTGAGGTTCTCGGAGCTTCAACGACACGATTGCAGTCAAGCCCTCGCGCACGTCTTCGCCAAGAAGGTTCTGGTCTTTTTCTTTTAGGATTCCCCATGTTCGCGCATATTTGTTTATGAGCGAAGTTAAAGCTGTTCGAAGACCTTCTTCGTGTGTGCCACCCTCTTGGGTATTGATGGTGTTAGCGAAGGTGAATATTGCCTCGTTGTAGCCGTGGTTCCATTGCAGAGCAAGGTCTAAAGCCATGCCTCTTCTATCGCTGTTGGATTGCACATGCACAACCGAGCTATTGACTAATGGCTCACCTTTAAGCCCATTGAGGTAAGAGACAAAGTCGACGATTCCACCCGGGTAACAAAGTCGCAAAGTTGAATCATCGGTAGCGGGCCCCGTCCGTTCGTCTATCAAGGTGATTGACAAACCGGCGTTTAAGAAAGCAATCTCGCGAAACCGAGTGGCTAAGTCGTTAAAAGAGAATTGCGTTGTTTCGAAGATATCTTTGTTTGGCCAAAAGGTAACGGTGGTACCCGTCTCTGAGACGGCTTTGCCTTTCTTTAGCGGCGCCTTCGGCTCGCCGTTGCGATAGGTCTGATGCCACTCCGCGCCAGATCGCTTAACTATTACTTCCAATTTTTCAGACAAGGCGTTAACGACAGACACGCCAACTCCGTGGAGTCCGCCAGACACCGCATAGCCCTGGCCGCCAAACTTGCCGCCAGCGTGCAAAGTTGTTAGTACGACCTCGAGAGCTGAACGCTTTTCAGTCGGGTGCTCATCTACGGGTATGCCTCGCCCGTTATCAACTACGCGAACGCCCCCGTCCGCAAGCAAAGTAATCTCGATTTCGGTGGCATGACCCGCCATCGCCTCGTCAACCGAGTTATCGACGACTTCGTAGACAAGATGATGCAGCCCTCGCTCGCCGGTCGACCCGATGTACATTCCTGGACGCCGGCGGACTGCCTCAAGACCCTCGAGGACTTGGATGTCTGATGCGTCGTAAGTAGTGCTCATCGCCCCCCTAAGTCGCGATTAGCACGACCGATTAAGGCCCCAAGTTTACGTTTCAGCTCACTGCGGCGCCCCCGAGGGTGGCCTAAAACTGCAATCTGTGGAAACTAACCCCATGTTCACGTGAGACCCCTCGAAAATCACCCCAACTGTCTCAAATTGCAGAAAACGGCCCTTATTGAGCCTATTTCTAGGTGAGCGAGGAACCTCGCCGGTAGGCACGCCTCTGGCCTCCCGCATGAGTCCGGATGACCAGTTTTGCGACTCTTTTACTGCCGAAGTGCTCGTTGATGCGAGTGATCATTTGTCGCTGAAGCAATTTGATTTGTGTTGCCCACGCAGGTGAATCTGCAACCAACACCAGCTCGCGCGTCTGAGCCAAATACGCCTCTGGGTGAACATGGGCCGCGATCTCGGCCCCCACCAGAAAGGGCCACTGGCTGACAATCGTGCCCTCAGCCATAGCCCCCGACCAGCCTTTCTGGCTCGCCGTCGTTGCCAATGCCTCCCCAAGGCGGACGGGGTCGCGCGCGCCGTTGCCCGAACCGCTGAACTGGGCTTCGACATTCGAGGCTTTCGACCGAAACCATTTGCGGCGTCTACGAGACGGCAATTACTTCACCTTCTTTGATTTGAAACGAATGATTCCAAATCGAATTTGGCACATCGCTTGCAACAGCGGTCGTAATCAGCACCTGCTCTGCTTTAGGAAACCTACTAACTAGTAACTCTCGCCTACTGGAATCTAGCTGGGTAAAGACGTCATCAAGCAATAAAACTGGTGGGTCGTCATACCTCGCTGCTAGCAAGTCAAACTCGGCAACGCGCCACACCAAAGCCACCGACCAGGCTTCGCCCTGACTTGCGTGCGTGCGTGTAGGTAAATTGTTGATACTGACCTCAATATCGTCTCGGTGAGGGCCAACCATGGTGATTCCTCGAATCACTTCGACCTCTCGCATTTCTTCAAGCGCACCGTGAAGTTGCTCTCTAATGGCTTCGTCAGAAGACCAGCTGCCGTAACTAACGCTCTTTGGTTGATAGACGACTGTTAAGTCATCTCGTGAGTCAGTTAGAGCTTTGTACAACTCAGTTAGCTCAGGCTTAAGCACCTCGAGAATTTGATGACGTGCCAACAAGAGTTTGCTCGCACACCGTGTATAAGAATCGTCCCAATCGGCCAAAAGCTCTATGTTTCTTGACCGAATGGCGCCGGTACTTTTCTGAATCTCTTTAAGAAGTGAGTTTCTCTGCTTTAGTGCTCTGTCAAACTCACTACGTAAACGCCCGTGAAAAGCCCAATAGTTTGCAAAGAATTGGTCGAGTTGATTACGGCGATAAGACGCATCCCCTCTAACTAGATCTAGGTCTTCGGGTGCAAACAAGACGGTTCGAAGTTTGTTTCGAAACTTTCTCGCCTGACTGACAGCACCTCTGTTGACTGATAAAGCTCGGCGGCCGCCGTCATTGAGTTGAACTTCTAGGACTTCGCTTCCTTCCTTTTCTCTTACTCGAGCTATTACTTGAGTATTTGACGCGCCACGCCTAATCAGTGTTTGAGTGTCACCAAGGCGGTGGCTCTCTAGCTGAGATAGGTAATAAACGGCTTCAAGAACGTTGGTTTTGCCAGAACCGTTTTCAGCCACAAAAACGCTGATCCCGGTGCGTAGGTCAATCGTCGCTTCTAAGTAGTTGCGAAAATTCTTTACGTGAAGTCGCTCGAGCCACACACCTCAGCCAGGTAAGCGGATAGGCATAAGGAGGTACTGATAGCTCAGATCTGGTTCTTCGTTTGTTTTGGCTACGCCCACTATTACAACGGGTTTTGTCGGGCCATTAAAAGCGAATCGTGCTCGCTCAGTTGCGAGGTTATTGAGACCATCGAGAAGGTAGGACGGGTTAAACGCGATTTCGAACCCTTCGCCTTGTAGTGAACCAGTGATCACCTCACGCGCCGTGGCTTCATCACCTACTGCGGCGGCGGTCACAACCACCTCGGAGTCGCTTAAGGCCAGCCGCACAAGGGGGCTCTTGCGATCAGTTACCAGGGTTACACGTTTGACTGCCTCTACTAGTTCTGCAACATCAATAAAAAGTTGAGTTGTTGATTCAGTTGGTAAAAGTGATCTGAACTTTGGAAATTCAGAATCTAACAATCTTGTAGTCGTAACCGCTTTGTCTGAATCTAGACCGAATAGCTTTTCGCCCTCAGTTTGATTCGCTAGATGTAGTGAAATTGATTTCTTATTTACGAGTGGTCTTGTTGACTCGAGCAACGTTCGTGCGGGCACCAAGGCCGAGAACTCTAATTCTGGAGAACTAGGAACCCAAACTAGTTCTTTTATCGCCAATCTAAATCTGTCTGTGGCGGCTAGAGTAATTTTGTCCTTACTAATCTCAATCTTTATTCCAGTTAGCATCGCAACGTTTTCTTCTCTTCCTGCTGCGATTGATGTTTGTGCAACTGAGTAAGAAAAATCGGAAGCCGATACAGAACCAATTGCTGGTGGGGTGTTAGGGAGCTCTGGATAGTCAGAGATATTTAGTGTTGGTAATGAGTATTGGGTCTTACCGCAACTTAGAGTTAGTTTGCTTCCGTCATAGCTTGCGTTTACTGGCTGATTAGGTAGTGCCTTAGTAATTTCACTTAAGAGTCTACCAGGAACTAAAACTTCGCCTTGAGTCTCGATTTTGGCGTCTACCTCGATGGTTGAAGAAACTTCATAGTCAAACGATGAGAAAACTAAAGTTTTTTCTTTTGTGGTGAGTTTTACACCGCCGAGACTTAGTGTCGGCAGCCTTGTTGGTAAAGATCTAGAAACCCAATTGACAGCACTGGTTAGCTCGTCGCGCGAAATAGTAAATTTCAAATTCTTATTTTCCCCATATATGAATATCTATAGATAGATAAATTAAATTCGTAGTAGTAGTAGGGGCTGTTAGAAGTGTGGGAATCTACAAAAAATCCAAGTGGAACGGGGTGGCGAACAATTAAACGCCTAACTAAGAAATACCCAGATTGAGCCCAGGCTGTGGATAACTCAACCAAACCCGCATAAAACCCACAGAAAACAAAGGTCACAAACAAGTTATACACAGACTTTCAACAGGTGGGGATGTGTCTAGAGAAACAGGTGTGGCGCCCAAGGCTCACGCTGCCGTTTTGGCTTGCGACCGAATTCTGGCCGTTAGATCTGCTACTTGGTTATAGAGCCCACGCCTTTCTGCCATCAACTGTCGGATCTTGCGTTCGGCGTGCATAACGGTGGTGTGGTCACGGCCACCGAACGCCTGGCCAACCTTTGGCAGCGAGAGATCTGTCAGCTCACGGCATAGGTACATGGCGACTTGCCGAGCAGTCACGAGCGACCTAGACCTCGAAGCCCCAGTGAGGTCAACTAGAGAAAAGCCAAAATAACTGGCTGTTTGCGACATGATCATCGAAAGGGTGATTTCTGGGCTGGTTTGATCTGGTAGAAGGTCACGCAAAACAACCTCAGCCAAGGCGACATCTACTGGTTGACGATTGAGATTGGCGAAAGCACTTACTCGAATCAGGGCGCCTTCTAGTTCGCGAATGTTGGTCGTTATGCGGTCGGCGATGAACTCCATAACTGTGGCTGGCACGACCAATCGCTCAGCCGCAACCTTTTTGCGCAAGATGGCTATGCGGGTCTCAAGGTCTGGGGGTTGAATGTCGGTCATCAAGCCCCACTCAAATCGATTACGCATGCGTTCTTCGAATTCATGCAATTGTTTCGGCGGTAGATCTGACGTCACGACTATCTGCTTGTTTGCGTTGTGCAAAGTGTTAAAAGTGTGAAAAAACTCTTCTTGAGTTTGAACCTTACCGCTTAAAAACTGAATATCGTCGATCAAGAGGACGTCTACCTCGCGGTATCTACGTTGAAAAGAAGCAGACTTGTCATCACGAATCGAATTAATGAAATCGTTCGTGAACTCTTCGGAACTGACATACCTAACACGGGTACTTGGGTAGAGATTGCGGCTGTAATGCCCAATGGCGTGTAGCAAATGAGTCTTGCCAAGACCAGATTCGCCGTAGATAAAGAGCGGGTTGTAGGCACGCGCAGGCTGTTCAGCAACCGCCACAGCCGCAGCGTGTGGGAACCTATTACTTGAGCCAATTACGAATGCGTCAAAAACGTACTTTGGATTAAGGCGACTGCCATCGTCGCTGGCTAACGCCGTGCGCTTCTCGAAGTTACGAGAATGTCGCTGCGCGGTTTGTGTCGCACCACCGGCAATCGGTTGGTTGACCTCTCGTGCCGCTTCGCGCGCGGCGGTAAATAGATCTGGCTCTTGTGAAAGTGGTTGGTCTGCAATATCAACTTCGCCCTCAGGAATCTCAATTGATTTGTCGATGGTGATGGCGACCGTTACTGGCTGACTCGCAATCGCCGTGAGTGATGAGTTCAGAGGGTTCTTCAACTGGGTCTCAATTGCTTCTTTTGTGAATTCGTTCGGGACGGCGATTAGTAATGTGCCTTCGATCAAGGTAAGGGGTTTGCTAAGGCTAAGAAAGACTCGTTGTTGTGGGGCTATGTCGGCGCTTTGCAGTGATTCCAGGGCAGATTCCCAAAGATCAGCAATAGATATTTGGTTTGGCATCTTTCCCTTCGATTGTTATGAAAAAGTTGATCGCCTGTGGACAGTAGTTGTTACCGAATGGGTGGGCAAGGGGGTTATTCACAGGCGACCACAAACGTCGCACGAGTCACTTGGCAGTCTGCCGCGATAACCAACCCCGATTGGCTCGAGCTTCATCCCACGCGTACCATTTGGCACAACAGTTCGTGAGGGGACAGATTTGAAGCGCACATTTCAACCGAACAACCGACGACGTGCTCGCAAGCATGGTTTTCGCGCACGCATGCGAACCCGCGCTGGTCGTGCCATTTTGGCGGCTCGGCGTAAGAAAGGTCGCGCTCGGCTGAGTGCCTAAGGTGCTTTCGAAAGAGCAGCGCCTAAGTCGATCTAGTGACTTCAAATCCACCGTGCGAATGGGGACTCGTAAGAAGGCGGGGAATTTCGTGCTTTACCGCGCTCAGGTTGCCGGTGGCGATACCAAGGTTGGGTTCATCGTCGGTAAAGACGTGGGCAACGCGGTGGCTCGACATCGGCTAAGCCGTCAACTTCGCCACATCGTTCGACAACTACCCCCTGCACCGGCAGGTACTAACTCTGTAGTGCGTTGTCTGCCCGGGGCGAGCAAAAGTACTTTTCAAGAGATGCAGCGTTCGTTGGCTTCCATTTGGTGAAGCAAGTCGCGACTGGTTTGATCAAGGCATACCAATTAGGTCTATCGCCTTTGCTTGGTCAGAATTGCCGCTATCACCCGTCTTGTTCAAATTACGCAGCACAAGCGATAAAGATCCATGGTCTTTTCAAGGGCGTCGCACTTGGCTCATGGCGCCTTTGTCGGTGCAACCCCTTTAGCGGTGGCGGTTTTGACCCCGTCCCTGATTCGGGTAAGTGGCTACCCGATGTGTACCCAGATGGGCGACCGCGCTGATGTATGAATTCATTGATTCAGTTCTCTCGCCAATCATCTTCGTTATCACATGGCTACTTTTTTATTTTCATGAAGGGTTGAGTTTGGTGCTGCCACCGGCAGCTGGAATTACTTGGGCCTTAGCAATCGTGTTCTTAGTTATCTTGATTCGAATTCTTTTGATTCCATTATTTGTGCGACAAGTTCGCAGCATGCGAGGGATGCAATTGCTGCAACCGAAGATGAAAGAAATTCAAACCAAGTTTGGACACGATCGTGAACGTATGGGGCAAGAGATGATGAAGCTTTACCGAGAGACGGGCACGAACCCGTTTGCATCTTGCCTTCCGATCTTGTTGCAAGCACCCATATTTTTCGCCCTTTTTCGAGTGCTTCAGGCAGGTGTAGCCCAGAAGGTTCCGTTGGGGTATTTCGAAAACCATGTCGAGGCCTTGTTGCAAGCGAACGCCGCAACTTTGTTTGGCGTGCCACTGTGGGGTTTTTTCAGCGGTGCCGACGAAACCCCGAACCCAACTGCAACTCGCATTCTCACAATGGTGCTGGTCGTGTTGATGTCTATTACAACTTTTATTACTCAACGCCAATTGATTGTGAAGAACACAGCGGCTGACAACCCGGTAGTCCGCCAGCAAAAAATCATGCTCTATTTGTTTCCCATCATGTTTGCAGTCGGCGGAGTTTTCTTTCCGTTAGGTGTTTTGATCTACTGGCTAACGACAAATATCTGGTCGATGGGTCAGCAGTTTTGGATTATTCGTAATAACCCAAGCCCAGGGACGCCGGCTTACGCTGCTTGGGAGGCGCGCAAGAAACAAAAAGCGAAAGAGAAAGCAATCAAGCGTGGCGAGGTACCCGAAGAAGAGCCTGAACCTCAGCCGATAGTTCGACAACAGCCAAAACGAAAGAGTCGTAAACGCAGAAAGGGGAACTGACCCGATGAGTGATTCAGACTTGCTGGTCAAAGAAGGTGATATCGCAGCCGATTACATCGAGGGGCTACTTGACATAATCGATGTGGACGGCGATATCGACATCGACGTCGAGGGCACGCGAGCTTCGGTGCGGGTACTCGGTGAAGGTTTGGACAATTTGGTCGGCACCAATGGTGACGTGCTTGAGGCGCTGCAAGAGTTGACTCGGCTTGCCGTCATCCGTGAGACGGGTGAAAGAAGTCGTTTGATGCTCGACATCGCAGGTTTTCGTGAGCAGGTTCGAGCCAAGGCGAAAGACTCGGCCCTCGAGGCAGTTAAGAAGGCGAAAGAAACCGGCGAACCCGTCGAGCTCGAGCCGATGAACGCTTTCGAGCGCAAAGTGGTTCACGACGTCGTTGCTGAGGCTGGTTGCACGAGCGAATCTGAAGGCGAAGAGCCCGACAGATTTATCGTTGTGCTGCCCCCGTCCAAAGGTGACTAACGCTCTAGCTCGCGATCTCTACCCGGCCGCTTACCCTCAGCTTGAGAAATTCGTCCACCTTCTTGAGACGGACGGGGTCACCCGCGGCCTAATTGGGCCCAACGAGGGCCCGCGGCTGTGGGAACGCCATATCGTCAATTGCGCGTTGGTCGAAGCCTTGGTGCCGGTCAACGGGTCGGTCGTGGATATGGGGTCTGGTGCTGGGCTACCTGGGTTAGTGCTGGCACTGGTGCGGCCAGACATCACTGTCTCACTGGTTGACACTCAAGCCAGACGGGTGCGGTTCTTGACCGAGGCGATCGAGCAGCTGGGCCTTGAGAGCCGGTGCACGGGCGCTCAGGGGCGGTTCCCTGAGGCCTGGGGGGCACAAGTGAGCCTGAAGGTAGGGGCCGTAGTAGCTCGAGGCCTGGCCCCGCTAACTGATTTGGTGGGGTTGGCCTGGCCGGCGGTGCGCGAGGGGGCTGAATTATTGGCCATGAAAGGCCAGGGGGCTCAAGCAGAAATAGATCAATTTCTCGCTGATCGCCCCGACTTGGCGAAAAAGTGCCACGTGGAACTTATGTTTGTAGGCCCTGCTGAGGTTGGGCCCAAAGCCGCGGTGGTTTGCCTGCGGCGCGGGTAATGTTCGCGCCGAGCCTTCAATACCTGGGGGCTGTTGCAGTTGTGACTGATGTTCCACGTGGAACGTCTGGGACTCGGGGGTGCTTTTGACCGCGGCCCCTTTGGCAAGAGCCGCCGAGGCCGCCGTAAACGTGCGGTTTCGAAGGGCCGCCCCACTACCCCGTCCAGCCGAAACAAGGGTGATTACGGTCGCGAACCAGAAAGGCGGGGTGGGCAAGACGACCACGGTCGTGAACCTCGCCGTGGCACTAGCCCTTCATGATCTAGAGGTCTTGGTCGTCGACGCTGACCCCCAGGGCAACGCCGCTACAGCTTTGGGCATAGACCACCGAGCCGGCACCCCTGATGTCTACGAGGCTTTGATCGACCAGAAGCCCTTAATCGAGATCGTGCAGCCCGTCGCGGCGATCGAGCACGTGTGGTGTGCCCCGGCGACTATCGACCTCTCTGGGGCTGAGGTCGAGCTAGTAAACGCCGATCAGAGAGACCAGCGCCTGGCTCAGGCTCTTCGTGCTTACGGCCCGAGCCACGAGCTAAACCACGGCCGTCGTCTGGATTACGTGCTGATCGACTGCCCGCCCTCACTCGGGCTTCTCACCATCAACGCCTTGGCAGCCGCCGAAGAGGTGTTGATACCGATTCAATGCGAGTACTACGCCCTCGAGGGGTTGTCGCAGCTTTTGAAGAACATCGAGCTGGTACGTGAGCATCTGAATCCAAAACTGCAGGTGGGGGCAGTCTTGCTCACCATGTTTGATGCGAGGACGAATCTGAGCTCTGACGTAGCCGCCGAGGTTCGAGGGTTTTTGGGCGATCGAGTTCTAGAAGCTGTCATCCCTCGATCGGTGCGGGTGTCTGAGGCGCCCAGTCATCAACAAACAGTCATCACCTATGACCCAGGCTCGAGTGGCGCTGTCGCCTACTTGCAAGCTGCAGTGGAATTGAATCAGAAGGGCAAGCGTGGCTGAAAAACGTAAAGGTCTTGGACGGGGTCTTGGCGCCCTAATACCCGAGGCGGGCATTAGCTCAGCGTCGGTGCAGCCGACAAGTGATGAAGTGCAGAGCATCCCAGGGGTTTCGTATGCGGAGCTTCCCTTAGTTGTTATATCGCCAAACCCGAAACAACCACGTTCAACTTTCGATGAGAGTTCACATAAAGAGTTAGTTCATTCGATTCGCGAGATTGGTCTTTTGCAACCGGTCGTGGTGCGCCCCATCGGTGGTGGTAGTTATCAGCTAGTTGCAGGCGAGCGCAGGCTTCGAGCGGCTAAAGATGCAGGCCTACAAAATATTCCAGCGATTGTTCGTGATACGGCTGACGACAATTTGTTGCGTGATGCGCTGCTTGAGAACTTACATCGTGTTCAACTAAACCCGTTAGAAGAAGCCGCGGCTTACCAACAGCTACTAGAAGATTTTGGCGGCACTCAAGAAGAGTTGGCAAATCGACTTGGGCTTTCGCGACCGCAAGTTACTAACACCTTGCGTTTACTAAGGCTCCCCGCACCCGTGCAGCGTCGTGTTGCTGCGGGAATTCTCTCGGCGGGTCATGCGAAAGCGTTACTGGGTCTATCGAATCAAGCTTTGATGGAATCACTGGCCCAGCGAGTTGTCTCTGAGGGTTTGTCGGTCCGTGCAACCGAAGAGATAGTCGGTCTACAAGCAGGTGATTCAGACAGCCAACAAGAGAGCACCACAAATCAACCAGCGGTAATTAAAACAAAAGACCCAGCTTTAGAAGATGTTGCTAGCTCGCTAGAAGATTATCTAGACACCAAAGTTTTAGTGACCAAATCACAGAAGAAAGGCCGAATCACAATTGACTTTGCTGACTTAGAAGACTTGCGACGTATAGTGAAGCTAATTCGTAAGAACTGATTAGAGACTCGACGGGCAATCAGCTCTCGTCGGGCTGAAAAAACTTAGATAGTGCCTTAGTTATGGCTGAAGATACTTGATCCCGTTGTTGTGCTTGTAACAAAATCTTTTGATCGTGCTTACTACTTGAGTAGGCGATCTCGATCATTACTGCAGGCATGGATGTTCTACGAAGCAAGTCCCAAGACTTACCATGAGTTCGATTATCACCGAGTTCGCTGTTTGCGGTTATTTCTTTTTGAAGAAGATCGGCGAGGCGTTGGCCTCGAGTCGAGGTTGTGCCAGGCCTACCACTGAAGTAAAAGCATGCACAACCATGTGCCTGGGTCGAGGAGTAAGAGGTCTGAGCAATATGAATATAAATGTCTGCAGCTACCTCATTTGCGGTGTTGGCCCTTTTGGTTACGTCAAAATCTGGGGTTTGATTGGTCAACGTAACGCTGCTGCCAAGCACGGCGAGCTTGCCTTCGACTCGAGACACGATGTCGACACAGGGGTCTTGTTCGTTGATCGGCGAGCAATCTAGGACGATTGAACGGTTGGCCACCCCCGAAAAGTGCTCTAAAAGAAGGTCATCTCTGAGCCGATGAGGGTCGCCGCCGGCGACAGTTCTCGTTAGTTGTCCAAAGGCTTTATAGACGGTTGGCCCAGAGATCCCGTCTGTGTCAAGGCCAACACTTTTTTGAAACTCTTTAAGAGCGCGTTCAGTGTTGCGTCCGAATAGACCGTCAATCTTTCCTGGTTGAAACCCGAGGTCAGATAGTTTTCGCTGTAGAGCAAAGACATCTTCACCCGCCATGAGCTTGCCGCTTTTGAAGAAGAGCACTCGATCACCGAGTTGCCATCGTGCTTCTTCAAGCCGTTGATACGTAATTTCGTCGATAGACCCGCTTACGACAAGACCATGTTCTTGTTGAAAGTGGCTAACAGCAGCAGCTAGATTCTCATCAAAGACTTCGATATCAATCTGTTGCTCGGGTAGGTGCCCAA
>Ga0194115_10002418_pt1 | contig 22191 bp, 19 predicted proteins | sample TA2MahsurfametaG_3_FD_148656 | JGI IMG/M metagenome (GOLD analysis project Ga0194115, IMG submission 148656) | Freshwater microbial communities from Lake Tanganyika, Tanzania - TA2015002 Mahale S4 surface | ecosystem: Environmental > Aquatic > Freshwater > Lake | place: Tanzania: Lake... | reverse complement strand
TACCAATATGTCGGTAGAATTTTAGCGCGAAATCAAGTGGCGGGAAAAAAATTCGTGCATTGCCGGCTCATTTTGGGGTGCTTGGATATCGGTTAAGCCCCTCGGTACCGGGATCGATGTGCCAGTATGCGAATAGTCTCGAATGGGAATCGGCGAAAACGGGATCCTACTTGGACGAAATGAAAGAAATGAAGTCTTGGTCGTGGTTTTCTCTTGGGCAATCATGGTTGAGAAATCTGCTCAGATGGGTCACGCGGAGGAGGGGGCGTGGTGGGACGATTTGTTCGGTAAAATTCCTCATCATCTACACTTCTTCTCACTTTCTTGACGTCTTCGTCCTTTCGTACACTTACAAAGGAAAGGATAACGGGTTGATCATGGTTGTGTCCTCACACAGCTTCAGCGATGACGAAAGTCTTACCTCTATCGGTCCACAATGTTCCTACCGATTCCGTGATGGACGCAAGGAGGGCAGCCGGAAGACTTCGAAGCAGGTTCAATTTTCTCGGATAGTACGTGTCAAGGAAGTCATCCATAGAAGGGATATGTCCCCCTCTGAATTCTTTGATCGGTATGATAATAGTCCAGCTATCGATGAAAGTATTTTTGATATGGATTCTGATTCCGATGATGATGTCCCCAAACTCACAGTCGAAGAACGGATGTTACAAAAACTACGTAAACGTGAGGCACGATGGATACGGATGAGATTCCTATATGAGTATGAAGAATGTCAAAAGAATGGATTAGATCAATCTATGGCATATACGACATATACATCTATTTCAAGTCCAAGAGCAACCCTTGCTCACCTAAAGGCATTGGATTTGGCAGTCGAAACACAATGGTGGTTTGCAATCCCAACGACGACGACGACGACTGAATGGAAGAAGAAGAAAGAAGATATCTCATTCCATCACCACAACCACTGCCACACCCTGGCGAATATCAGTCCGTGTCCTCCCTTAAAGCGAAGGAGGGTTACTGTGTAGCAGAGTATACACACAGAGGACATTCTCCAATTTTTTGAAAACCCCTTTTTCGATAGCACCTCTCTCGCCTTAGAGAGACGCTGTCACCCACAATTTTAAAGTTAATAATGCATGCATACAAAACTCAAAGAACTTTCCGATAGATAGAAACATAGGAAACATGCTGGGAAAAGGGGCAACCCTTTATGTATGTATAGTTGCTCTATTTGTCACTCCAGTAAGTCGTACGTTCTGCAAAGACTTCAGGATGTGCTATAGCATCTTGCCAAAAGGATTCCTATAGGCTCTCACTCAAAGACCTTTCGGATAGACAGAAACATAGGAAACATGCTGGGAAAAAGGGGCAACTTCTCTATGTATGTATAGTCATTCTATTTGTCACTCCAGTGAGTCATGCACTCTGCGAAGACTTCAGGATGTGCCATAGCATCTTGCCAAAAGGATTCCTTTAGGTTCTCACTAATCGTCTTCCATTGTTGTCTTGCTCGGACGTACAGTGCCGCGGGGACGCCCACGGATAGGACAGCATATCCTGCTAGTGCCGGAAGGAAGACTGGATGTAAACTAAGCCAAGAAACTTGAGATGTCGTCGTATAGCCTAACCATCCCCATACTCCTGCAGCAGGTGCCTGTACGGTCACTTGTGTCGAAGCTGCCGTCGCAGCAAGTGTCGCTGTCGACTTCGCCTGGCCGGCTGCTGCTAGTTCTAACAATGAACTTGCCTGTAATGTCGACCATCGTCCTGTTTTACACCATACTGCGACACATTCACAATTCGCATTCACAACATGATAATCTGGAAGGACATCAGGATTCCGTAGGATATAGTTGACTCTTGCCAGGACTAGACCCACAGCATCGGAAGATACAGATGTACACGTCCCCGCCCGATAGATACTTCGTTTCCACCATTCGGCATTATATTCCACCTTGTACCATGGATCTGTATCTGCATAGGTTCTCAAAATCCCCTCTTGAGTTAGGACACCCTTTCGTTGTACCTTTGGTTCACTTTGTGTCTTTTTGTTGTTTCGTTTTTGTTCCACGTTTGAAAAATCGGCAATAATCAACCGGACTAACCTTCCCCCGTCGGTGCCTTCTTCATTTTCACTCTCCTCATGCTGAATGTCCATGACGATTCCATGATGCTGAAATACACCTGGTATTCCCATCCAACTCCTCCACTGATAGACATGATCACCGACACATAGTGGTTCCTTGACCGTTCTGGAACAAATGCCTCCATTTTGGGGGTGTTCCGGATGGACAACTTCCATACAATATTCGTTCCTGTCGACATCGATTAGGCTAACGGGATCCTGGATCATCCCAGGTTCTTCGTTAGCTAAATTATCCTGACTAAGAGAAGAGGGTATCTCCACACCCTCGGAGTGAAATTTGGTTGCATCCAAGAGTTTATTGTCGTCGCCTTCATCACATGTCATACTTTGTGTTTCTTGTAGTACTCGTACATCAGCTCCATCAGTGACAATTTGATTTTCTTGTTGTGTCGTTTGTTCGATGATAGCCTCTTCGACTGTCTCCATCTGAGACAACTCAGAGGTAATGGATTGGTTGGGAGTACTACTACCATCATCGGAACCTGTAGCGCCGTGATCCTGCGTTCGGAGTGCATCGTTGCAAGGTTCCATCATCGTCGATAGACGTGGTGGCTTTGTCGCATCCGGCCTTGCCGAATACTTTTCCCGCAATGGTGACGACGAGATGACTTGTAGAAAGCGAATTGAGAAACAAAGTACTACTACTCGTCTCCTATCCTAACCTCTAGATCTACCGTACCGTAAATGTGATGCCAGTCTCTTTTTCACACGAATGAACGGTCGTGTTCTGTATTATTTCATCAACTTCGCTCTTGAACGTTGATCTGCAGACACGAATTTCAAATCGTCGACGACTCGATCGACCTAAAGTCATTGGTATGAAAGGTGCGACGGTATCTACGTTGAGGAACATCAGGAATCCTAGATCATCGAGGGATCCGACACGATGTAGTTCTATCTTCATCCATTCACGTCACACAGTCTATTGTATCATACGAGCCAGATACCAAGGCTTCCTATGAGACGTTGGGCATTTTTCGATCATGCTTCACAAACAAGTGTATTCCAAGAATTGACTTTTGACGAAATGGTGGATGCGGCATTTCTTGCCTCCGAGCCGTCATTCCCCCTGCGGGACTCCATGGATTCAGTAGACCAAAAAATCTTGTGCACATAGTTATGTAAGATATACCCAATTATGCATATGTTCATAGTTGCTTCGAGATGACGCAGATTTCATCATTCGCTTGTTCATTTCCGACGAAGGGCTATGAAGGGAGGACAGAGGTTGTTTGACAGTGTTGACGTGAATAACCAGCACAAATCTGCAACAACTCTGAACCAAAACATAATTTACCATGGCCTCCTCGCTTGCACTTAAAACAGTTCAATATGCTGGAAGACGGGTCATCCGTCCGAGTTCACTTGCTGTGACGGCTCGATGGCAAAGTAGTACGACTACTGCCAGTGTTACCAATGCGACCAAACCCAACGAAGTGCAAGATGGAACCGTAACTACTCCATTCCCGACATCTCCTCCTGAAGAATCTACTACGACTGCCAATGAGGCTCCCGTTGGTTTGATGCAACGGAGTGAAAAGGGATTCTTTGCTCGTGTCTTTGATAAGTATTCCTTTTCTCAACAAACGAATCGAATCTTGGTCGCTGAATCTTTGTTACAAGCTGCAACACGACAAGCATCGAACCCGTGAGTTGGACATCATCATTTCTTTCGTTGTTGTTTTGTTGTTTGTTGCTATCAGTATTGACATACGCATACTAGATGGGGCTCTGGCTTGATTGCGGGTGGGGATTGTCAGTGACATGATGAGACAGGGTGGTGTGTCTTACCTTTGGTTTGTTTCCCATTCTTCTTCCATAATGTTTGATCATATAAATATATGTAGACTGTGGTTTGGTCCTGGTCGGATTGGGAGAGATTTTCGTTCCTATCAGGCATTATTGACGATGCATATTTGGTTATTACACAAGAGATTGATTTTAGATGCCGAAGATCCCCATCGGGCCGGATTGATTCAAGAAGAACTTTTTGATATCTTCTGGACGGATAGTTCAAATCGGATGCGTTCACATGGTGTGAATGAATTACTTATCAATAAGAATCTCAAGACGGTACAACAATATACCTTCATGCATCTATTCCACTATGATCATTGCTATACAGAATTAATAGACAATCCGAAGGAACGGTTAGAGGAATTGAAGAATCTTGTATTGACTCATGTCCTTCTTATTAATCCAGAAGATCAAAAATCATTGGATGAACATGATGATCATGCCGAACGGATTGCATGGTATATTGAGACTCAATATCAGAATATTGTTCATGATTTACCCGATTCCTTCTATCGGAAGGCAAGGATTGCATGGGTAGACCTACCAGACTTTTCTTCCATGAAGGATTCCAAGGGTCAGATCCTACCCGATAATCCCATTGATCCTCAAGATATATTACCCCCCAATTGGGTGAAGAATATTGCCAATGATGGGACATCCTATTGGTGGAATGAAGTCACTCGAGAAGCAAAGTGGGAAAGACCGATGTAAAAAAAAGAGACAGAGGGAGGGATGGTCACCCTCAACGGAATATGAAATGCATCCTATCCACCATAGATATAGTAGAGCTAATCTTCAGTTGCGTTAAGCCACATGATGCGATTGTTTAGGGTTTTTCCAATGTAGGTTTTCCGACGATGCGGGAAGTTAATGTATTTTCTCTCAAGATAAATCTTGCAATAGGTCTCCAGAAATCGATCGACGACGTTGTCGTCGGAATGTTGTCACTTCTTCGTCTCGGGGACTGTCAAAGTCCGTACTTCCACCGACCATGACTAACGCAGCGATACGATCAGAGGGCTGTGCTTGAACCAACTCTCGAAAGGCGGGGGTTTGAATGACAGGACCCGTCGCCCATTTACTACCAATTCCTTCAGCATGTAAACTCAACAGGACATTCTGAACTGCCGCACATGCTGAGGCATACTGTCGAGTCGTTGAAGTCACGAAAACAAGAACAAAAGGGCGAGTGAGGGAACGGTGTCATCGGGTGCTTACATTTGGTTGGAAATGTTTGTGACGGCAAAGCCTAAGTCGCATCTCATACTTACATCTTCGAGTTGCCTCTCCGTCGTTGGAGGAGCGTATGGTAGAGGTGCATAACGATCCTTGTCATCATCCTCATTTGTGGGGTGGACATCACGGTCGTTTTCGATGGTTTGATTGTGATGGACCAACATGACCAAAAATCCAGGTATGGTCAACCACTTTTGACGTTTGGTTTCGGCATTGGCTTCACTACTATTGGGTTTCCGTAATGTGACATGATAGCTAATATCTGCCAAATGAGATGCCGCCTTCGAACCCGCTAAAAGTCGTTTCAAGGAAAAGGGTTCTGTTCGTTTATGATTCGGTGCCATTTGGGCACATTTGACTGCCCGATCCATGGCACTCCGGAGGTGGACAGCTTCTTGTTCGATATCCTCCCTTCCGGTCGCCGCGACGGCAATACTCGTTGAGGAAGTTCCTCCTTCGGGTGGTAATGGTGATTTTCGTATCCCCCCTTTAAAATGAGTAGCAGTTCGTCGATTCATCAATAACGATTGAAACGCAGATGCCAAACGTCGATGAGTATCTTTGTCATTATCGTACTCCTCGTCCGGTATGTCGTCTTCGGTCCGATACGGAGTCCTAGCAACAGTGAGCATCCGTCTGGCAGTTTTTCCTGTACGACTACTACTATTGCTGCTAACACTTGTCGTTCGTCGTTCTGGAATCTCATCTTTCCGGGTCCCTTGACTTTCGAAAATGGGTTTCTCACCAATAGTAGTAGTATGTGGAGATAGTGATGATGATGATGGTGATGACGACGTGTTGGCATATGTTCGGATGGAAGCTTGTTGAGGTATACTTCTTCGTGCAGAATGGTGAGAGGACGACGATGGAGGATGAGACTCATTCCTCTGAGTGGTACGTCGTGCCGACGTGTCCCATCTAGAGGAAGATGAAGCTGCTATGGATGATGAATCGAAGGGTAACAGAAGTCGAGGTGTTGCATGATGATGAACATGATGATGATGAACATGGGGATGATGATTCCATAGTACCTTCTTCGGCGTAGTCCCACCTTCCTCTCTTTCCCAAAAGTCAACATCGGTAGGTGGGGAAGAAGAATCTTCTTCCGGAGAGGAAGAAGATTTTAACCATGTCGATACAGCTGCAGGAGCTCTCCCTCCTTGAGAACTTCTTCCCCATTGTTGAAGTAAGTGAGAACGGAAGGGACCAGTGTTCATTCTGATCTTCGTTGACAAGCAAAAGATAAACACGAAGAAAGGGGGGGCTTGTATCGTAATTCCTTTTTTAACGAAGGAAGAAACCTGGCGATACCGACCATCCAAGAACCTACCGTAGCCTGCACAAAACACCATCTCTCCAACAAACCTCGCTTCATTGATTTTCGGTTCGTAGTTCTTCGAAGCATCCTGCGCTTGATGACACGAATTAATTCCCCTTTCACGCCTGTCCTTTCGAAAAAATTGTTTTTCACAAATCGAACCTAAGGGGTTATAGGCAGTTTCGGAAACATACGACCACTTGGACTTCGAGAAGGTTGGTCGGAACATATGCATAAGCCATACCTACGATTACGAGTGCTGCACCATCAACTTGTCCATCACTGTCATGGAGACTCCAACGAATCCAAGCAACGACGTCACCTACACCGTATGGATTTGTACCGTTGAAAACGGTATGTACCCCGGAAGTCAAAGGTAGCAAAAGGGAGGAGGCTCTTTTTGGTTTTTCACACACATGAAATTTCACATTTCAAGAATCTTTATCGGAAACTGTGGTGTCACTGTCATTTGTTGAACATCTTTTGACATCGAGAGGCACCCCAGTCATTGAAGACCTCTACCAGATCTCACAACACGCACGAACACACCACATCTTATCCTCTCAATCACCTCTACACGTACACACACACCACAAATGTCATCCTATCAGAAGGGTAGTACTGGTCCACGAACAATTGAAGAAATTGGAGTGTCGGCACCTGAATTGCATCGGAAGAAGGCCATCCGTCGATTCCTCTTTGCGACGTTGGGTGTCATCTTCCTATTGGCATTCGTAGCCATGGCATTGGTTGTTCATCAACATCAAAGACAATTTCACGAGGGATACCTTTCAACGACAAGTTCCGATGATGGGACGTTAGATCTGATCGAACCGACGATTTCTGTCGATATGTTAAATCGTGAAACGAATACTTCCATCGCATCGGGGTGTGAGACTACTATCCTTTTATTCCGTCATTGTGAAAAGGAGGGTGAAGAGACCTTTGATGAAGATGGAAATGAACATTGCAGTTATGTCGGCTATGAACGTGCCCAATTCATCCCATCTCTATTCGTCATTCCCGGGCAGGAAGAAAAGGCAGGGGGCAAGTGGCCAGTACCGACTGCTCTATTTGCACTGACAGAAAGAAGATCAAACAATCATAACTTTCGTGAAATGGAAACTCTTCTCCCATTAGCGAATAGATATGGTCTCAAGATCCAATCCGACGTCGAACACAACAATGGCCTTGTCAAGAAGATATTTAAGGGATTGGCTTCTGGTCATTGGTGTGGAAAGACGGTCCTCGTTTCTTGGAAACATGAATATCTTGCTAGTCTAGCAGAGCAATTGGGTTGCTCCGATTGTCCTGACGCATATCCTGACCCGTCTTTTGATGAAGTCTGGCAATTGAAATATGTCTATGATGTCCTGGGAACATACATCATCCAATCAAGTCACATGAAACCAAAGGCAACCACAACAACGACGAAGGGTGGACAACGAGAACGACGAGAGTTGAAGAGTGCCTTGAAACCGAACAAATCGATCGAGTCAACGACGACGACAACAACAACACCCCAAAAGAAATGGTCGATCTATTCTACCATTACGGCACAAAATTTTGATCCACTGAAATTTAGTTTGGCATCAGGTGATTACAACGGTGATTCGTCATCATCATCAGCCGGTGGAAAATGGTTCCGACCTGAATATGCTGGGACACCCGATGAAGGAGAAATGTAGACAAGAAAGAACACAAAAAGTAGGGACGCATCCTATCATCTGTCCCAATAAAGGAATTGAGGCGTGTTGCGTGTGTACTATCTTATCATTCTACCCTTTTCTTTAAAACCAATAGTTAATACTGGCACTTGTAGTCAATGATCGAACATAATGCCAATGTCGTGATGGGATGTAAAGACAATCTCCAGGTAGAAGAAGGACTTCGGTAAATGGTACATCCTTCGCCAATGGGTGTTTGTCGTAATCCTCCATCTCACAATCGACTGCACTCATATTTCCTTGTAGGTCATATCGATTGTCTTTCCTTGTCTTGATGACATACAAATTTGGACTTTCTCGTGGATGATAGATTCGTACATACTTGCATCCTACCAGTTGGACGAGGAAGTTATCATAACTATCAAAATGAAGGGGTGTCCTTGTCCCCCCCGTCCCAATCCAAAGATTGACATTAGTCGGTTGGATTCCAACACACGGCGTATCGACTACATCTTCCCAAAGATCTGGAATTTGTTCCAATAAAGGGTGTTGTGCTAAGTATGCCACCTTGGAATCCAGAGTAATGGCATCCTTTAGACTCCACCATGTCTTGCTGTTCGTACTCTCAACCATATACGTTGAAATGAAGGATCGAATAGTCATCAATTGTTCTTTCATACCGCCACACGATTTCATCGACCCAATCTCAATCGGTACCAGACGATGACCATAGGAGTGTGAAAAGGAATCCTTCCTTCGCCATTTTGATAAAGCTGGCCAACTGTTTGCAAGTCCTCTGAAAATCAACGGCTCCTCCCTTGACGACTCCTTCATGATATTCCCAACTTGAGTGGGAGTGGAACAAGCTATTTCCGATATCGGAAAGGTGATCGGTGCGGATAATCCTTCAGATTGCTCTATCGTATCAACAGTCACGTCGTTCCTAAAATCTGGAATGATGCATTCAATCGCATGTGGACATGGAGTTGCACTCATCTGAGAGGCAAACAACTCGACGTATGATAAGAAATCATCCATCATCGCTCGCGGAAGACCCAGGACTATGGCCTTATCAAGATTTTGGAGAGCCAATAGAAAGCTCCCCTCTTGTGCCAGTCCGATGGAAGCTGTACAGCATGCACACCAGTATGCTTCTCGGAATTCCAAACTCTGAAATCCTCCCCGTAATTGCAGGGCACGATACAGATGATTCTCCAGACCAGGACCGACAATACGGCATAAACTAAAGTCCCGTTCGCATAAACCGACACGACATTGCTGTAGAAGACCCAGAGTGATCATCCCGTTTTCTTCATCGAGAGCCCCAGGCACTTTGTTCAACACAGAAACTGTTTGAATGACAAAGCTGATTGCCGATCCAAGGTATCGAGATGGAATCGTTGCATGGGTAGATTTGTTCCATATCGATTCTATCTTTTCCGCGGCAGACCGTAACTTGGTATCGCCGTCCGCGTTTTCGTTGGACTCGCCCCCTTGTTCTTCTTCACGGGGCTGATCAAACCCTTCATCTTCCGTGCCATCAACGTCCTCCTCATCATCCTCATCCCCAGCGTCGTCGTCGTCGTCAGAGTCGTCACTTCCAAAAAGATTGTCATCCTCAAGGTTTTGGTTGTCCTGTGGTTTGACATCCGCAACAATCCCTGATTCGTCAGCAGTCCTACACAAAGCCGGATTCTCTCGCAGACATTTAGCACAAAGACATTCAAAACCATAGTTCATCAATGCCTTCCGACGACTCTCATACGGTTCATCCTTCTCAATATAGGATATTGTCAATTCTTCATCGGGTTCAATGTCCTTGAGTGCGAGACAGTATCCGACAAGTGGATGATTCCTTCCCCATCCTCTAGATTTGTACAGTATCACAGTATTCGGTTCACAGGAATGATTCATCTTTTCTGTAAAGGCAAAATGAGCAGTCCCATCGAAGGGTGTAAAAATTTCATCCCAATCATCGTCACTCCCAATGTTCAGTGGGTGTGATAAGTCAGAAAGAAATGCTGCAACTTCGTCGGGGGCATAGTCACTCTCGTCTACATCGTCTATCGCCGACGCAGGATAGATATCCATGGTTTCCGACTCCGCCGATTCTGAGCCTTCCAATGAAACATCTTCATTTCGCTGTGAGCCTTCCTCGTTGCACGTGCTACACTGACTATCGTCGTCGTCTCCTTCCTTTTCTTCTTCTTCTTCTTCCTCGTCATCGCTATCTCCAATCATTCCAGATTTCTTCAGACACGTGACGATTTGACGGTGGTAGTCTTGTCGGAGTGCCTTGTCTTCCATAATGTTTTGACGGAGAGGATGTTTTCTTCGTACACCGATACAATTTTGTTCCAAACTACCAATGAGACGAGCAATCGCTTTCGGTGTTAACCATTTGGAGTCCTTGTATCCTGGCCAAGATGCCTTTAAAAATTCATGTGATTCTTGACATAAAGATCGACACGATTCTTCTAATGCTGCCATTTCGGTATCCCGTGTCGGATCATCCGCCATAGATAACGTCGCGACGTCCCACCACAAATTCATACTGAAATCAATCATCGGATGTGGATCGGGTCCGGTCGTACTATCATCTTCATTGTATGGGATTTGTTGATTGTGTATCCGTGCTAACCAACTTGCAATTAACAAGAAAATTTCATTACTCTGAATCGCAAAGTGTGAAAACTGAACTAATGGATGTTCGGGATCATCAATCCGTCCAGTGCAAAGTTCTTTGTGGCCTCCCCATTCCCAATCATCCTCTTGACATTCCAAGGAACAATATACCTTACCACATTTGTGACGACATGGAATGAGTGCATGATCGCTGTGTGATTGATCCGATGAGGATGGGTTGTCATCACTGTTGTCGCCGTCGCTGTTGTCGTCACTTTTGGTCACAATCCCTTGCAATTCGGTCGGATCAGCTGCTATCCGTAAGGCCTGACCTGGTGATCCACAAAATGCCATACAATAATTACAAACCAATGCCCCAGTATGTACATTCCCTATAGATTGTAATGTCACCAATGGTCGTTCACAGAAGATCAAATTTCCCTTATCAATCTTCTCGGATGCCAACAAGTGACGACCTCGTGTTGGTGAGGTGGCACGTCGAGCCAATGGGCAGAGAGGCATGATTTCTGTCGCTATGCGTTCCTCCGAAGCAAGGGATGGACGTTCCTTGAAATCCGACTGATGAATGTATGAACAATGTCGCTTACTCAGTCATATATCCTCAAGGGAAGGAAAGAGGTACCTCGCATACGAGAACTCAGAAGTTGAGAACAGAACGGTTGTCTCGACATGGAAAAAAGGGACAGAAAGATTCGATGGACGTGTCGAGGCGTCGCGCGGTACCGTGCGGCGTTCGAACAGGGACTCAAACTCACTTTTAGAGTCACGAACGATTAAAGGAAGAGTCCTATTGGTCTACATCTTGAGGCGACGTTGACACAATCTCGTGCGTCAGTCCATTCAGTAGGCAACACGTGGAAGCACGTACTGGACGTACGAACAGATTGATTTTGTTCCTCGATGTCACATGGCGAAATGGGGGTGGATGATACATCATGGGTGGTGAGTGATTTCTGCGACATGGATCGTCCCCGTCATGCAGACAATCAACAGAACGAACACCGTCAATCCACAGTCAAACCATCGATTGATTTTTTGATCGATAGTCCTTGATCAAGTTCGATCCTCTGTGTTTTTTTTGGGTCGTAATCGATACTTGTAGTACAGCCTATTGAGACCCATACCAACCTAAGACGTATCAAAGTCGACAAAAGAATTCAAAGAAAATGAAGTTTGGGAATTCTCTTCTTGTTGTCGCTCTCATGGCGACCCAGGTGGATGCCTTTGCGCCAAGGAAATTAGCCTTCACTCGTCCTGGACATGTTTCCTTGGAGGCATCGACGATGGAACGTCTTCCAGAAAGTGTCGTTAAGGTAGTGATTACATGTCCTGGAGCAGCGACCAAGGCTGCCTACGATAAGGCCTGTGCGGAAGTATCCAAGACTATTACAATTGCTGGATTCCGAAAGGGATCACGAATCCCTCCTCAGGTATTGGAACAAGCCATGGCGGGGAAGGGAGGAAGATATGCTCTACGAGAACAGGCAATCAATAGTCTAGTTGCCGAATTGATTGAACCCGCCCTGAAGGAGGAACATGGACTAGAACCTATCGGTATGCCTAGTCTTGAAGTCCCGGCCGCTGAGATGGCAAAGGATTTCCAACCGGGTCAAGATTTGCTACTGGCTGTTCGATGTGATGTCTGGCCGGACATTGAATGGAAGACTGTGGAGGGACAGGAAAAGCCCTACATGGGGTTGAAGGCTTCCTACAAACGTAAGCCATTTGATCAAGTCAAGTTCAATAAGGCCTTGAGTGATCTGAAGGAACGTTACGCCACCTTGGAAAAAATTGATGACCCCGATCATGCCTTACAGATGGGCGATGCTTGTGTAGTCAATATGGAAGGTTGGATGGCAGATGATGCTGGAGGGAAGGGAGAGAAATTGCCCGATGCTGCAAGTGGAGACCGCGTCGAAGTCATTCTTGGGGATGGCCGATACATGACTGGTCTGGTCGAAGGCCTTGTGGGGGCTAAGATTGGTGATGTCAAGACCGTCAAGGTTACCTTCCCATCGGTCAGTCCAAACCTAGAGATGAAATCTGTATTCTCTTGTCGGAACTTATGTCTCACGGATTGTTTCTTGCACTGTATTCATCACACTTAGGCATTGAAAGACAAGACGCTTGCCGGTAAGGACGCAGTTTTTGATGTGACTGTTCTCGAAGCATCAACTCGCACGCTTCCTGAAGTCACGGATGAATTTGCGAATCAAGTCCGAAGTGGCTTAACTGCCGAAAGCCTAAAGGCGGAGCTTCAGAAAGCTGTCGACAGCGAAGATGCGAAGCAGTTTACCCCGGCTCGGAATGCTGCATTGAGCAAGGCCTTGGCAGAAGTTATTGACGTGGAAGTACCAGATACTCTTGTGACCAAGCAGGCCAAGGAGAAGTATGCCGTGATGATGACAGACATGAGAAACAATGGTGTTTCGGACGAAGAAATCAAGAAGCAGATCAGTCCAGAGAATTTCCTCAAGTACAAGAAAATTGTCAAGGAGTCCATAATCAAGGATTTCAAGGTTTCCATGGCCGTCGATGAAATCGGAAGAATGGAAAGCATCAATGTCCCAGATTACCAGGTGGATGAGCAAATGCAAGGAATTCGGGAACAAGCCACGAAGATGGGAGAAGAATTCAATGAGGCCGACATCAGGCCCCGCGTAGAAGCTACGCTCATGAGGGAGGCCGTGATGGACTTTTTGGCAGATAAGGGTCAACTCGATGTCCAGTTTGAGGGTGATGAGGATTTCGATGAAGAGCTAATGGCAAAGCTTGCCGACGAGGCTCTTGCGCGAGAGGAGGCAGCCGCGGCTGCCGCCGCTTCTTCCGATGTTGTGGTAGAGGCGGTAGCAGAAGCTGTACAGGAGGAGGAAGCACCGTCCGAAGTGGGTGAAGCGACCGTAAGTGCTGAACTAGAAGTTGAAGTTGTTGAGCAGGCGTCTGAAGTTGTTGAGCAGGCGCCTGAAGTTGTTGAGCAGACGGCTGAAGTTGTTGAGCAGACGGCTGAAGTTGTTGAGCAGGCGTCTGAAGTTGTCGAGCAGGCGGCTGAAGTTGTTGAGCAGACGGCTGAAGTTGTTGAGCAAGCGGCTGAAGTTGTTGAGCAAGCGGCTGAAGTTGTTGAGCAAGCGGCTGAAGTTGTAGAGCAGACGGCTGAGGTTGTTAGCGAAACTGTCTCTGAAGAAGAATCTGACACCCCCCCTGCCCCTCCAGTACGTGACTACAGCAAAATGACCCTCCAAGAGAAGGCATACTATGCACTTCTAGATGCGGGAGCTCTGAATTAGGACAGCGTACCGGAAATTGACCTGTTGCCTGTAGCTACTCGAATAAATCTAGGAAAAGGGTCTTCTAACCATCACTTCTTCAGCCTCTAGATGAGATTCCGTACTACGTCATCGTCTTCTTCTGCCAGGTATTTTACTTGATGGAAAATGAAAGCCATGCGATGTTGTCTTGACCATACCGAAGTTGGCACTATCTTGTACTTCGAGCGGTTTCTTTGACGAAAACTATTCTCTAGATATAGAAACAGAATGTGTGGATCGATTTTAGGGTGGATAGGCACATCCCCATTTTGTGCTGAGGCAGCGGTTGGCCGATTCCAGATGCTAGAAAAGGAAACTTTCTGATTGGCTCAAAGACTCGACGACATCTATGTGACAGACTGAGGACATGCCGACAATAAGTCACTGTTTGTTCATTTGTATTCATTTGTCGAACGGACTCGACGAAAGTGACTCCGGGAATGGTCATTTTCCCGATACATACCTCTCGACATTTCGCATAATTCGAATCGACCAAAAGGTTCCACATCCCGACGTCGAGGCTGGACCGTGGGAATCGCTTCTCCACTAGAGAAGAGAATCCGGCAAGACTTGACGGCGTGACAACACTCTCTTCCACCAGTTTGGTTCAGTCTCGTAAGTCTAAGGACGACATCTTCGTGTCTTCTCCAGCTTTACGTTTTAAATTTTGATCATCATGGCGGAAACACCTCCTTCGTACGTTGGTATTGCGCTTGGAATAACCAGCCAAAATTGGTCCGAACTGGGCTTTGGTGATGATCCCTCTGTGGCGAGCACTACAGACATCAATCTAGTCGCTGAAAGAATCACAGCGATACTTTTGATTCGTATGGTAGCTTGGATTGAGCCTCCCGGGACATTCTGTGATCTTAGCACCAGCACTGTGTGTCGAGAACTCCTGTCGAAGCCGAATTCTTGGCCTTCGTCTCTCACAGAGCAGATCATGGAAGAGCTGAAAAAATACGTTCGATTTATTTTGTCTGGATACAACGATGTGCCATATCACAATTTTGAGCATTGTTACCATGTTACCCTATCTGCAAACAAGCTGATTGACATGATCGTAAATGTCGCCCCCGGGGAAACGAGAGCTCTTACCTTTGGTTTCCGAGATGATCCCCTAATGCAACTGGTGGTGATTTTCTCTTCTCTGATACACGATGTTGAACATCAGGGCATACCCAACAGACAACTGGCCTTAGAAGATGACATATTGGCTATCCAGTATAACGATCAATCGATTGCTGAAATGCGCAGTGTGTTCATTGCATTTTCCGAACTGCTGAAACCTGATTACGAATCTCTACGCAACGTAATCTTCCCAGTCAAGGATGACTATCTTCGGTTCCGTGCAGCGACCGTCAACCTTGTTTTGTCAACTGATTTGGCCTCGCCTGATCGTACCCAAATCGGAAAATCAAAGTGGAAGGAAGCCTTTGGTGATGAGTATGAAACCGTCGAACGTAAAGTCCGTATGGAATTAGGCCGTCGTCAGTCATTGAATGCCAGGGGGCCTCCTCGAAGAGCGAATGTCACTCATTCACGCACCCGACGTATGAGTGCATATTCGTTCATGTCGGATCTGAGCCACGAGCCTCGTATTACAGATGACGACAGTGAATCGCTAACTCCTGAAAATTCTGATATTGAAGATAGCGAGCAGGCCTTGGCAAGTGGTGATATCTCAGGGACTCCCGGTGACAAGTCAACTCCCCAGAAATCGAGAAGGAAGAGTTTCGATAGTATGGATGCTGTTTCTGTCGTGTCACATGGTAGTGGGACTCTTACAGGGATGGCACTTAAGTTTCAACGTCGACTTTCGTCCATCGGGACTGGGGCTACTTCCAGTCAACGATCTACGAAATCAAGGAATCCCCGCCTCGGATTGCTCCGAACGGTCGACCTTTCCGGAGAAGCGATGGAAACGTACCGAAAACAGGGCATCAGAGTTTCTGCAACGGGAGCGTACACGGATTGCACAGATCCAACTTCTGCTTCTGTTGAAGCTATCGATCAGCTACGTGAGACAGTGATAATGGAAGTGATTATGAAAACTGCAGATGTCGCACATAACTTGCAAAGCTTTGAACATATGGTCATATGGAGCAATCGGTTGTTCCTCGAGCTGAAGAGGGCTTTCGTTCAAGGGCGTGGGGCGGATCCTCAAGAAGGTTGGTTCAACAACCAGATTGGATTTTTGGAAAGCTATCTTATGCCACTGGCACGAAAGCTTGACGACACTGGGATATTCGGGGATACAAGGGGATCTCTTTTTGAATCGATTGTCGAAGAGAGTAAGGAACGCTGGATGAGGGAAGGTGCGTCTTGCACCGTCAATGTCATTAGGGAGGGCCATTTGCTCTTCCCAGAGTCGGAGTCGGATCCTGACATGTAAAGCTCTGTTGAACTGGGACCGTCCCTTGAAGATATCTTGACATGCTGTTGTTTCGATCCACGGTAGAATAATTGTTTTCGATTAGTGATAGAAAAAAAGTACAAAGAAAGAACGTCATTCCACAACGCACATGCCTTGATTTCTTCGGTGAATGAGTCGCTTCGTTTCGATTTCCGCTCGTTACTCAGTCAACCTAACCGTAATGCGAAGACTCAATTAGTCACCTCTCAATTCCTGATTATTCTTGAATTCCCTGCAGTCTTCAGATGTTAGATCTCTCAACTTCCGAACAATCATGAGCTTCGGATGATGTAACGATCTGTCGTAGAGGTCTGGATATGTTTCCGTTGCTCGAATATCCTGCTCCTCCAGTATTCGGTGTTGAAGCCACTCTATAGATGATAGTGTGGGGACTGATTGTAATAACCTACAAAAGTTGTCCAGCGATTCTGCACGGGCTGGCTGACAAAAGATAGCTAACCCTCCAATACGAAGTGAGCGAAGTGTTGTGACCGCCAGGGCAGCATGAAACGAATGGAAATGCGTACAATCTGAGACAAGCACTAGATCTTGCGGGTCAATACCGTCCATCTCAGCATGTACCTTCCATAGTAGTACCTTCGCTGAAACACTTATCCCGTTGTAACCCTCATGTAGAGATGCCTTTGTCAATAACTGATTGACTTGATTATTTTGTACCCCATCCGAATGTCCATCCGTGAGCGTAACCTGAACTGGAGATTCTACATCACTGAGCTCACGAATCCGCATTGCAAGAGCGACCGCTGCGAGGCCCGCCATTCCGGATCCAAGTTCTAAGATCCTTCGGATAGGTCCCGTCCCAAAGCCAAATGCATCAATATGGTTGTATAGTAGATACGCCAACGTTTTCTCACTATCCCATACACAAATATTGCCAGTATTGTCTACACCTGTCGTTCGGTGACTGATCAAGTCGTTTAGGGAAAGGCGACTTTGACGAGGCTCTCGAGTTAGGATCCCGTATTTATCGTCCAGTACATATTCGTAGACAGCAAATTTAGTGGCCTTTGGTTTTTCTTGTATCAAAAGAAGTACAGATTCCTTGTATTCGGTAGAAACGATAGAGATGGTCGATTCGCAACGAGATTTCAGTATATCAATCCATTCTGTAATGGGAGGTGAGTCATGAAGTTTCATTGCTTTTCCGGTCGGGAATGCTGCGGAAAATGCAAAACAGGCCACAGCAAGGCCGTCTACGTTTGCGTCTAATGACTGCTGAGAATCCCATTTGAAATATTGTAGGGATGTGAATAATGATTTCGTATCGTCGACAGGACGACGCTCGAGGAGTTGGTATCCTGGAAATCGATGTATGCTATGTGTCGTCGTCGTCGTCTCAGCCGATGACAACGAACGAGTTTTCTCAATCAGGACATTCCGAAGAATGGACCACCTAGCTTTCGCCCTTTCATCCCTCAAGGAAGTTACACAATCCTTTTCCTTCGTTGACATGATGTCCGATAACACCAATATGCTTTGTGTCCTGAAGTGCTCTATACCCGATAGTATGATATCCTCCAGGAAAAACCGAAATGACAATAAGGGGGAAACTGCAAACAGGGGGAGGAAAACAAAGGGAAATACCAGTCACATTGCATTCACGATAACCCATCACAGTCGTAAGGAAACAAACAAAAAGGAATGTCGTCGCTATCAATCACTAACAGTTAGTATAGACTTTGTTAAGAAAATAATAGAACTAATTTTACAGGGATTAGAATTTCATTTCTGCACTCCGAAAATCTGAAGTCAAAGATGCTGAATTACAGTAAAACATCGCAAGAAAAGGGAGTCTTATCCTCCGTGGTTAGTTTTGAACCACGCAGCGGTCGTCGCTGGATTAAGGGTAGCGTAGGACCTCAGCACGAAAAAAGAGGTAATTTAGGTTCTGCATCCAGGGCATCCCTTGGCGGAACCAGGCTTGGGGTTGGCGGCAATTCCCTCAAGGATGACGCGATCAGCTTGCATGATGGCATAGCTGATATCAGGGCGCTTGGGGTCCTTGTATCGGCCCTCACCGGGGTAGAATCCAGAGCAGTCAGGAGAGTTTCCATCCCAAGTCTCGAAGGGGTTGAAGTTGTTGGGAGAGCGGGGCTTGCTGGGGTCCCACATGGCGTAAACATCTTGCTTGGCAGCCATGTCCCAAAGCTTGTCGTCATACTTTCCGTAGTTGGGGTTGACGGGGCCAGAAGGAGCAGCGGCGACGGGGGCGGCAGCAGCAGGGGCAGCAGCGGCAGGGGCGGCAGCACCTCCTCCATTTCGCATCTTCAAGTATTCCTCGAAACTGGGAGCCTCAGAGATGGACTTACGAGGATCCTCGTGCTTCATGGCAGCGGGGTCACGGGTATCAGCCATACCACCAGCTCCAAGGGTAGGCCCATTGAAGAGGGCAGTGCAGACACGAGCCTGGTTGAGGGGAGAGAAGGCCGTGGCACCGGCGATGAGGGTGGCAGTAAGAGCGAGCTTCATCTTTGACGATTCTTTGAAGTTATGACCAAAAGAAATTTGTGAGGGGTTGACATGCGTGTGTGTGTTCCTTTTTCGTTTTTCAGAGATTTCGGACGACGAAAAAATCGAAGTACGTGTTTCGAGGTTTCGTCGTCAAAGTTTTGGAGTGCGTGGTGGGTATCTTTTTTGCCGCCACGGATCCGCATACCAAATGGATTTTTCTTTACCCCTTACTCCAGAATTGTTTTCGTGTAATGGCCGTATAAAACTATATTCTTTCGGGAATGAGGGGTGAAGCCACGTCGCCGTCCCGAGCTTCCTCATTGGATAAAAGATGCATACATAGGCACAAAAAGAAATCGTGAAGATGGGACGTTGAGTCGTCCCCCACATCACTTTTGCTACAAAGCACAGTCACAGTCAAAGCACAGTCGTCGTGCGTCAACGTCGAACTACAGTATGCACATACCGTAGGATGTATAAGGGTTCATATGTATGTATTCTCACATACATATGGTGAGTTGACATCGTGAGAAACTTGGTGTCATTGCGAATGCATGTCTCGTCGGCCGTGTTCCTTTCTGTTATGGCATTGAAAAGGAACAACCGGTAGAAAACTTCCAACAATCTGCTGAAAATGAAGTATCCTCACTTCGCAAGGTTATCTCATTCACGACCTTTCCAACTCTTGAAGCGAATGGGTTCCTTGAGGCTTGTATCGTCATCTGCTGTCAAAATTGTGGAGGTCGGTCCTCGAGATGGACTTCAAAATGAGAAGGGCGTAGTTACAACAGAAGAAAAAGTCCGTCTCATACAGGGACTGGCAGAAGCTGGCTGTTCATTCATTGAGGCTGGTGCCTTTGTGTCACCCAAGTGGGTACCACAGATGGCAGATACTAAGAATGTATTACAAGCCCTTCGCTTTGAAGAAGGACGTCAGCCTTCCCTGGCATGCTTAGTCCCGAATTTGAACGGCTTGAAACAATCGTTGGAAATTCGGGACGTAGTCGATGAGGTAGCAATTTTTGGGGCAGCTAGCGAAGAATTTTCACAACGAAATATTGCATGTTCTATTGATGAATCGATAGAACGCTTTCGGACAGTCATGGAGGAAGCCAATGTACATCGTTTACCCGTCCGAGGGTATGTATCGACAGTGATTGCATGCCCCTATGAAGGGCCTATCGAACCAAAACAGGTAGCGAATGTTGTGGAACGACTTTTCGATCTTGGATGTTATGAGGTTTCACTTGGAGATACAATCGGTGTCGGGACACCGGAAAGGTGTGTGAACTTCCAGAGGTCTTTTTGTTTGTCTAGCGTAGATCGATTGTTGTCTCACGTTCAAGAACTAATTCTTTCGTTATGCCATCCCCAGCATCCGCCGGATGCTTGACGAAGTTATTGTAAGTGGATGATGCTTCATTAGGGTTTGTTCTGTTCAATACTGACATTGCGACAAATGGAATCACCACTACAGCCGATAGCAGGACCATCGAAGCTTGCCCTTCATTTCCACGATACCTACGGACAAGCATTAGCCAATATCTTGGTAGGTCTTGAGAAGGAAATCAATGTGATAGATTCGTCAGTTGCGGGTCTAGGAGGCTGTCCCTATGCGAAGGGTGCCTCTGGAAATGTCGCGACGGAAGACGTTGTGTATTTGCTGTAAGTACTACGGCCTACGACTGTGGAGTCACGTCGAATTGGTCGTCGAAGTTTTTTGTGGCCCGCATAACGGGACCGTCTCATCGCAAGGCGTCCTTCTTCTTTTAATGTAGTAATGGATTGGGCTGCACGACGGGGATCGATCTTGAAAAACTTGCCATGGTAGGTGATCAAATATGTCATGTCCTTGGTCGATCGAACCACAGCAAAGCGGGGACAGCACTGATAGCTGCTGCTACTGCGAACTGCAGATGATGTTGACCCGTTGTCGAAAGGAATGGGACCGTGATTCCATTCGATTCGTTATGGTAGAAAACTGCAATAACCCTAGGGTGTTCCTTATTTGGTCAAATTGCATACATCTCGTCCAAGACTACGAAAACCACGAAATAGGCCGCCAATGCTACATTGCTTACAGTTGCATTTAAAAGCAAGTGAGGTCTTCGATTATCTTGGAATGATTCTGACTGTGAATCGATAAGGTCATGGCACCCTTTCCTGAATCCATATCCAGAGATCCCTTGTTAGCGAGAGAGGGGTTGATCGTAGTACTAAACTGTACCCGATGAAGAAAGATATTCATAAGTTGATTGCTCGTGGAAGAGGAAAGACCAATTGAATCCAATCCAGGCATCAGCATGGTATACGAAAGTGAACGAGCCTCTCGTAGAGTGGATTGAAAACAACACGATGTCTTTAGGGGTATAAGCCGGAAACTGTTCATTCATCTTTGCTTTGCATGTTTGTGCCAACATACTACGGAGGTTAGCACGGTAAGTCGGTGCGGAAGCACTAGATATTCCAATGGCCAGTTCGTTTCTAGAGCCTTAGTAGTCGCCGCAGCACCTTCTCTCCCCATGTTGTTTCCAAGAATACATACGTTGCAATTTCTGGTTTGTTTCTGTACCGCCTTCTTGGTAACAGCCGCAGCACCGTCACTCCCAATGTTGTTGTTGCCAAGACACAGCCATTGCAATGCAATTGCTGTAACACCTTCACTCCCAATTTTGTTGTTGTCAAGATGCAGGGATTGCAAGAATGCCTGGTTCGTTTCTACGACGCTGGCATTTGATTCGCCAGTTTAACTCCCCATGTTGTCCTTAGTCTGAACAATCAGCGTTTGCAATCTTTTGTTCGTTTCTAGAGCCTTGGCAATAGCCGCAGCAACTTCACTCCCAATTTTGTTGGTATGAAGACATAGCGTTTGCAATGTCGTCTGGTTCGTTTCTAGTGCCTTAGATATCGCCACGGCACCTGAACAGGCAAATGGGAGGATCTGGAGCGCATGGAGCGCAGTGGGAAGTGTCCATCAACGCCGTGACGACTTGTTTGGCTTGGCTCATCGCCAAATTGTATCGGTGTAAGGCTCACGTAGTCCCTCCCATTCTTGGGTATTTCAAAACAAAAAAATTCTTCCTGTATTCTTCTCCGGGGGTGGTGATCCGCGACGGCAGCGACGACGAAAGGATTTGAACGCGATTCCCCACGATGACGATGATGCTTCTCTCTCTGCCTTGCTTTTAGACTCGATAATAACTGTAAACTACCTTATTCGG
>Ga0194115_10002416_pt1 | contig 22207 bp, 21 predicted proteins | sample TA2MahsurfametaG_3_FD_148656 | JGI IMG/M metagenome (GOLD analysis project Ga0194115, IMG submission 148656) | Freshwater microbial communities from Lake Tanganyika, Tanzania - TA2015002 Mahale S4 surface | ecosystem: Environmental > Aquatic > Freshwater > Lake | place: Tanzania: Lake... | reverse complement strand
TAAGGAGGAAGAATAATCATCAAAAGAACAACAATCGGGGTTTTTTTTTCGTTACAGAACGTCTTCCTCGCTAGGAAAGGACATATTACATATTTGGGTCGCATATAGCCATATATTAAAATGAAAACAAAATTGCATCGTTACTTGCTTCCAAGGAAATGTTGATCAGGTTGCATGCCTCCCCCATTGGAATATTTTTTCGAGTAGGAGTAGTAAGAACGGAATCATCTCGTCGTTATGCCCATTTCCGCGAGGGTGTCCATAGGTTTCAGTCGCGTACGTACACCCGTGCCTTTCACTTGTGGGGTGAGCATTGGTCGTCACTTTTGTCAGGATTGTCAACGATGGTATTGGCGAAGTTGACCTAAAAATGAGGTAGTTGATTACGATCTAGTGACAGTAAGATGTTTTGATTGAAACATGTAAATTTGCATTCTATTCGTTAGACTTGGTTGTCGTAATGGCGGGAATATCAACTCGCTAGCCTCGGAACAGAGCCTTTCTATACACCCGTTCTAGCCTTTTTCATTTATACACAGGGAAAAAATCCATCCCCCCCCCAACATCCTTCCTCTTCCCAAATTCTTACACACCCTCAATTCTATCTTCGACTTCCGCATAGAGCTCTTGTAGGCGTTCAATGTTTTCTTCACTCGTCTCCCAGTATCCACGTCCATTGGCTTCCAAAAACGTAGTGACCATGTCTCGGAAAGCATTGGGGTTGGTATCCAACAATCGCTTTTGCATCTCAGGATCATTGATGAAGGTATCGTTGGCATCCTCAAAGACAAAGTTATCGACCTCACCAGCAGTGGCGGACCAACCCATGGTGTTTCGGAGACGCTTCTGGATTTCACGGACACCTTCGTATCCGGTAGAAAGCATTCCTTCGTAGAACTTGGGGTTCAAGAGTTTGGTACGGGCATCCAATCGAACAGTCTCGGCAAGAGTTCGGACTTGAGCATTGGCAGTCGTAGTATCGGCCATGAGAGCCATGGGCTTTCTCCTGTCATCACGAAGACCTTGGACGACCTTGGTAGGGTCGGAATCATAGTAGTGAGAGACGTCGGTGATAGAAATCTCGGATGAATCCAAGTTTTGGAAGGTGACATCGACAGTCTTCAGAGCAGACTTGAACAAATCGGCTTGTTGTTCCATCATACCGGGCTTGTCGGCATTGAAGGCAAAGCCCTTACGGGTGAGGAACTGTTCCTGAAGTTGCTGTTCAGCTTCCCATCCACCGTTTTCAATAGCAAGACCAACGTTAGCGGAGTACGATCCAGCAGCGTTGGAGAACACACGGCAAGCAGCTTCACGAAGTGATACACCAAGCTCAGCAGCTTGTTGTTGGGCATGCTTTCGGACAAAGTTCATTTCAAGAGGTTCATCGGCTTCAGCGGCCATCTTGATTCCACGGTCCATCAAGTTCATCTGGTTGATGAACAAATCACGGAAGACACCAGAGCAAGAGACAACGACATCAATACGGGGACGGCCAAGTTGTTCCAGGGGAATGAGCTCTACCTTGTTCACACGACCAAGAGAATCGGCAACAGGTCGGACACCAACAAGCGCTAGAACCTGAGCCAAAGACTCTCCGTAGGTCTTGATGTTATCAGTTCCCCAAAGCGTGAAAGCAATAGATTCAGGGAATTGACCACCGTTCTCAGCCTGGAGCTTTTCGAGAAGTTTGCGAACAACGTCTTGAGAAACTTCAACGGCAGCTTGAGTAGGAATGGCCGATGGGTCCAAGGCGTGCATGTTTCGTCCCGTGGGGAGGACGTCGGGGTTTCGGATGGGATCTCCACCGGGAGCGGGCATCAAGAATTCACCGTTGAGAAGCTCCATGATTCCACCAAGTTCGTTGTTGGCGACGACTTGCTTCAAGCAGAATTCAAGGTACCTTCATCACACCTCAAGACGCTCCTCTTCTACCTTGGGGAATCCAGCATTAATGATGGCTTGAGTGTAAGATTTCTTTTGCCCAAACATGGAACCAAAGGCAAGAAGGGCATCGTCGAAGATCGACTTGACCTCCTTCACACGGCCAGAGGAGTCAGTCGATTGGTTGACGAGAGCACGAACAGCAGCACGAGCGGCTTCAGTGATCTTGTCGTTGAGCTCAACGTCCTTCAAAACACCTTGGTTGTTGCCCCTGTAGACGTCGTTAATATCGCGACCAATTGAGGCGGCAATTACACGAGGGAGACCTTCAATACCATCTTCCGGACGATCAAGTTGAGCGATGTTGACCAAAGTAGCGATGGCTTCTTCAGCAGTGGGGGGGACACCAACGGTGTGAAGACCGCAAGGGAGCAATCGGCTCTCAATTTGCATGATCTGGGCGTACACCTGTCCAACAATGTCGTCACGTCTTTCAACGGTGTCGGAACTGGCATCATACGTCTCCAACTTGGGTAGGTCAACATCCTTATCGAGGTTGCACGTGTAGGCAGTGGAAACAATAGAGTTCACAATCGCGGCTCCACGGCCTTCGTTTTCACGCAATCCCTGGTAGGAAGAAATGAGCTCCTTGAGTTCCTTCAGTCCCTTGTACAAACCTGCGTTTTCGGCAGGCGGAGTCAAATAGGAGACAGTGGCGGAGTACGAGCGACGCTTCGCGATGGTTGCTTCAGACGGGTTGTTGGCAGCGTATAGGTAGGCCGACGGAAGAGAGTTTATCAAGCGATCAGGGTAGCATGTTCCAGACATACCAACTTGCTTGCCCGGCATAAATTCAAGACTTCCATGGGTTCCAAAGTGCAACACGGCGTCGGCTTGGAAGATCTTTTCAAGGTAGGTGTAGTAGGCAGCGAATCCATGGTGTGGGCTGGCAGACTTCGCGAAGAGAAGACGCATGGGATCTCCTTCGTATCCGAAAGAAGGCTGAACACCAATGAAGACATTTCCAAACTGCTTTCCGTAGACTACGAGGTTCTTTCCATCAGAGTTCAAGTTTCCTGGTGCTTTTCCCCAGTTGGCCTCCAAGTCTGTTGCGTAGGGTGTGAGCTCGTAGTACTCGTCGGTGCTCATTCGGTACGCAACGTTCAGCTCTGGCGAAGAGATTCTCGCCTCGGGGTCGTTGAGGACGCTTTCCATGATTTCCTCCTTCGTGTTGGGAGCATCACCAATATCGTATCCTTCAGACTTCAGTTGACCAAGGACAGCCTTGATAGAGTCGAACACATCAAGGTAAGCCGCTGTTCCAACATTTCCCTTATCAGGAGGGAAGGAGAAGATGGTAATAGCGATCTTCTTATCCTTCTTTTCCTTGTTCTTAAGGTTAGCCCACTTCAAACTGCGGTCCGCAAGCAAGTTCACACGGTCGGCAAGAGGAACAGATCGTCCCGTGGCCCCCTCGCGTCCAGCGAAGATAATCGGTTCGATGGCTCCATCAATCTCGGGGAGCGAAACCTGAAGCGCGACCTGGATGGGGTGGAGACCAAGCTCAGACGATTGCCATTCCTCAAAGGATTGGAAAACAAGAGGAACAGCACACATGTAGGGAACGTTCAACTTCTTCAACACCTGGGCAGCCTTCTTGTGGTCTTGCGACGCAGGTCCTCCAACGAGGGCGAAACCAGTAAGATTGATGACAGTGTCGACAATAGGCTTGCCATCAGGGCCGTAAAAGTACTCCTGTACGGGACCAGAGTAGTCAAGACCACCGGAGTACACGGGGACGACACGAGCACCTCGGCTTTCCAACTCCGCAATGAGAGAGACGTAGTGAGTATCATCCTTGGTATTGATGTGTGACTTCTGGAGAAGAATACCGATAGTCGGGGCGGTCTTCGGGTCGATTCCAGCATCGGGGCAGAATTCGTTGTTGTACCATCTGAAGTAGTCAGTTGGAGTCTCGAAAACAAAGTTTGGTGCCACAGGGTGCCAGATCGCCTTGTCAGGAAGAAGCATCGGCTCTTCGGCGATCATCTTCTCCTTTCCTGCCATGTTGGCCTTGATAGGTGCGACGTAGTCTTGTCCAACCATCTTGATCATGGATTCGAGATTCTCAGGGGATCCTTTGGGGTGAGCGACAAGTTGGAGAAGGTGAGAAAAATAGAGTACAATCAAAAGCCTTGCGTGCCCCTATAGTCACATACCTCCGAGCCAGTATTGGAAGGACATCATGAATGTTCGAGCATCGGCGGCCTTGTCGCTTGGAAGGAACTTCAACACTTTGGGTAGTGTTCGAAGAAGCTTCAACATACCCTCTTCGAAGGATGATCCATCTTCTTGCTTCTTCTTCTTCATGAAATCAGCTACGACACTCTTGGATTGTCCTAGGTTCTTCATGGTGAAGCTACCGACCTTGTTCAGACGCATGACCTCGGGCATCGAAGGGAAGACCAAGACTGCATCAAGGTTTTCCCGCGCCGGCTTCACGACATCAATCACTTTCTCGGCTAGCTCCTGCACGAAAATCAAAGATCCGATGAACATGTTGGCCTCTTCGACATCTTTCTTGAACTGGGCATAGGCATCGTCGTTTCGCAATTCCTCAAGAAGATATCCGACACATTCCACAGCCATGTTTTCATTTCCAGCATTAATTCGCTTGACAGCCGCGGTCATAGAAGATTGGTACTGCGATTCCAAGACGACGTAAACAATTTTCATAACAGGTCGTCCGTTGGGATTCTCTGGTGTAACACGTCGGCTTTCGGCGTTGGTTGCAGTGAACATACCACGACCTCCTCCGACGGATGGGGTGGTAGGGTCCTTGAGCACATTCAAAGCAGTGGATCTTGCGGCAGCTCCGTTGCTCTGCATGATACCCCGGGAGGCGAAGGACGGGGATAGGGGTTGCCATCTGATGGGGAAAGTGTTGAAGGCTAAAGGGTGAGAGTGTTGTTGACGGTCAAGGATACGAGGAACAACAGCCGATCGGTCGAGCCGAGAAAACTTTCGCCGTACGATTCTACAGGAGTTTCTGGTACAAGAAGTTCAACTTGGAACTTATTTCCGTTCGATCTTCTCGAAATCTTCTCTGTGTCATGGTGAAAAGCTTGATGCCAAGAAGTAAACTGCTTCCCGGACAGGTCGTCAATATTAACACTTACGCCGTAGTGGCTCCCAGAGTTAGAAGGGCAGCAGCAGCAACCTTGAATTGGACCATTTTCGAAGGTATATGATTACCGCGAAGAGTTGCGGATCTACAAATGTGAGCCGAGTGGAAGTTGGATGACGAAAAACGTAACTTCGTACCATGAACAGACCATCTTGACGTGGTATTCTTCGCGACCCGGAGTTCAACACCTTGAAGATCCATTTCCTCGAGGCAGCGATAGCGAACGAGGGGCAGTCGTCTGTTCAGCCAATAGGATCAGATGGGGGAATGCGTTCGCTCTTCTGGGGATTTCCATGCTTCATAAGTATTTCGCAAGTAAAAGTCCGTGGGGAGATTCTGTAGATGGAAATAACTTTTAAGGCGAACTCGCTGGGGCTTTCAATTTCTCCGTCCCTAAGTTGAAGATATCCGTTGACACAACCTCCACCGTGGAAAAAATCTGGAGGATCCTCTCTAGCTATGCTGGAAGATCGTTTGTTTCTCCAGCGATGACCAAGTGAGATTTGAAGTAGTTAGCTCTAATTGCTGCGCTGGCATTACCGGTATCCTGCACCAAGCGACATGATTCCTTCGAAACGATCTTTCGAAGACGATGTCTTCGTTGATGATCTTTGGCAGTCGTGGGCGTTCGGAATGAGTAGTTTCACAGGGCACTGAATCATCGGAGGTATCTTCGTTTTGTGACAAGTGGCGAGATCCAGTACCGACATACGTTTGTCTTGGGCGACGGATATTCTTTCAGGAAGAATCATCTCGGCATCGATCTTCTGTACCCTACGCGTGTCTGTAGCTTTGTCGCTAGGATTCGACAATGCATCTACCGGGGAGCAACGAAGTTGTCACCCAACTACATTCGGCTTCTGATCTCTGACAGACCTTCGACACGACGAACAAGCGATATTCTGGAAATCTTACAGGATTGATTCATTGCTTTGATGAGAAGAAGCGACCACTACGATACTGCTGGACAGGTATCACTGTTTTTTTTCTTTGAATGTCGCTGGAATCGACAGTCTGCATCTTGGGAATACAGCAATCAGCCGTGACGAATTTGGTATTCGACGACGAAACGTCGAGGAAAGCTTATCGTAGGCCAAGAAGTTGTGCTGACACCAGTCTCAATTTGCTCAACTCCTACTACCGCCACGAGGATGGTTCCCGTGACTCCCCGGCGGATAGTTCCCTTGCTCGCAAAAACGATCAATTCGGTGCTGCAGGCTCTTGGCTTCAGCTGGACCAGATGTATACCAGCGTCTTCATCATACGAAGTAGGCTGTTCTCTTGATTACTTCGGTTCTTTTCCGAAGTTTGTAGGATGTTCCATTTCATCCCGTTCTCTTTTCTCCCCGCGAACAAGAAAATCTAGAGAAAGGTTGCCATGAAGTCAGCTCGGACAGACGAAGATTTCTACAACAGACCTTGCAAGCTCGATGTTTGAAGGGTGATCCATGAATGAAGTGGCAATGCCTTTGCGAGAAACATTTGTGGAATAAACTCCTAAAGGGACAAGTAAGATATTGTAGGCGTCGGTTCGGACAGGGACAGGTATATCCTTTGTTCCCAGGGGTACGGGGGCAACAACAACGAACGAGTGACGACAAGGGAAAGAAATATCAAGGTTCCGATTCGGTCCATTCTGCCCACAGTGAACTGAAACGGGGAGGAGTTAGTACTACTATTCTGGATACTGTAGTACTACTATTCTGGATACTGTTGAGGGTGACAAATAAGTGCTGGAACGCGTCGGAGAAACGTTCCAAAATGGAAATGAAATGCAAGTCAGCCGAAACGGAAAGGGCTTTTTACATACATCGAAAGTACACTATAAAGGACCTAGACTGGGCTCAGGTCTTGGAAGATGAAGATTTCGCCAGGTATTGATCAAGTCAACAGAACCAGTGATATTATAGAAGCCTGGGAAGAACAAGAGCGACTAAATGTCTGATCAATGGTCAAGGTTGTTCGATGGAGACTTCCTGATGAAGAACCATCATCATCATCATTCTCTTTCACGAAGGACCATACTGGGGCTCAGGCAATCAGACACAAGCCGATGAATTCGCAACACAATGCGACAAAATACTATCGCGTGTACCAATCCGACATGACAACTCCCTCACCGTATTTGAACGAATGGCCAACTCGGCTCGGGGATGTAGGCTCATGGCTTCGGCACGTCGTGACTGTTGCCAGAATCCTCCTCACCTAAAACTGCTTCTACACATTCTGTTGATTCGTTCGGTCCTCCATCCAAGTTTGTTCGCTGTTCCATTTCTTCTCGTGCTCTCTTCCGCTGCCGAGCTCGGAATTTAGAGAAAGGTTTGTGTAAAGCTTCATACAACTTCTTCACCTTGATGGGACCTAAACCCTCACAGAGTGCCAGTTCATCAGACGACGCTGCGACGACAGCTTGAATGGTACTAAAATGATGTAACAGATTGGCAGAATCAGTCTTGTTGACAGGTTTACATGCGGTCAGGAAATCAGCCGTCTGTTCTTGAAAGTTCGTCGATTCTCTCTTTTGGATACTCGAGGCATCCTTCCCATCTAATGCCTTGTAGGTTTCTAGGTATCGAGCAGCCTCCGCTTCTGTCCATGCCAATATCAGTGTCAGATTGTGTGTCACAGCCAAGGTATTTAAGTAGGCCAAGGCAGACGCATTATCTTCGACGTCGACCAGGACAAGTAGGACTCGTAATCGAAAATCCGTCCGAAGTTCACCAATCCGTCGATGAATATAGTGGGGATACAGTTGATGATATTTGATTGATAGGAATAAGGCACATGTCGTCGAACTCATGATGTAATCAGGGACCATTTTTGATACCGCCATGGGGACGTTTCGGATATACTTCAATACATCATTCCCTTGCTGTTTGGTACTAACATATAAGACATGAGACTGCAATAGAACATGATACTGACGATCGTCGCCATCTGGGGGTGGCTGGAGATTGACGCCATCGGGATCATTGGAGGATTCAGTTGCTACTTGTTGGTTCGTTGCATTCCCGTTGTTTGGTGAAGAGGGCAGTAATCCTTCATCCGCAAAGGCTTGAGAAAACGATGCCGCTGTGATTGTGGTTGGTAGAGAAGGCAACGAGTACTGGTTCACGTTGCTCTTGTTGTTGCTGTTTCTGCTCGATGACGACGGATTAGTCCGCGTACCACTCTCTGTATGGGAACCAGATGGTGGAATATCTTGTTGGTTGGGATTCCCATTCGTGACAACGGAGGTTGATTTCTTAGACTTTTTGGCGTAGGGATTCACCGCAGGGGATGGGACCATGATATATCGTTTTGAGAAATGGGTTGGAAGGAAGTCTTGACGTGACTACGGTGGCGGAAAAACCAGCCTAAACCATTCATGTACGTTACGGTTGTTTATTCGATGGTTCCGAAGCAGATACTGTTGCTTTTTTTGGGCGACTTTTGGAAATTGACAGGTAGAGTTGGCTTTCCTGAATACATTACTCTCAAGAAGACGAGGCGAGACCGATAGCATCAACTGGCAACAAACGAAGCATATAGAGTGTTTCAAAAAGCGCTGTTATGTCTAAACTTTCACGATCTCGACGTTATCTCTCAAGTCAAAGAAAGAGGGTCGAACCCGCCCGTCCAAATCGGTACCTATGGTACCTACGGTACCTATCGTACTCCTTTGGCCTTCCTTTTTTCTACGCAGTCACGAATCAAACTGCTCACCTTCCCGACTCGATGGATTATGTTGGCGGTCACAAGGTCTAACCAAACGAAAAGATTAGATCTGATTGGCTTATTTCTTTCCTCCCAAGCCGGACCTGCGCGCTGATCAACTGTACTGTACCAAGTTCTAGAGCGGCTGGTCTAGAACCCAACGATGACGATGAAAATTGAGAAACAATGGCGACGTTGCTTTACTTCATTAGAACTTCTCTTCGGACTAACCTTATTGCTGCAGTAGATTACCAAACCTTGGATTCAGAGCACTTAATTCTGTGGGATTCGGCTATACAAGGGTATCACTAAGGGTCTGCTGGTGCTTTTCGATCTACCACCTCACTTATACACCACGTTGTTCGGTATTCCAACGGAGAGCGAAGTTATCCTTTCAGCCTCGACTACGTTTCGTGATCGGAAGTTTGCTCCATTGTCCCATCACGACGGGTGGGACTATTTTTTCAAAAATCTGTTCTAGGTATTGAGCTTCTCTCTTCATTTCTTGGGTAGACGACTTTTTCCTGATTCCTCATGGGTACCTATTTATCTGTACCGGTTACCGAAAAATGTGAAGAGTCGGGAGAGTCTTTGGAATGCCCAGATGTCCCGTGTGCATGGGGCGTTGTCGATATGCAGGGTTGGAGGAAAAGTATGGAAGATGCCCATGTTGCCGTAACGGATACCCCCCTACCTCAATCGAATTCCGATGCCAAGGTCTTTGGCGTATTTGATGGACATGGTGGAGCGGAAGTGGCACGATTTTGTAGTCTTTACTTGGTATCTGTTTTGACACAACAAGATTCTTGGAAGACGGGAGATTTGACACAAATTTCTTCTGCTTTTTCTCCACCATCAGAAAATGGCGACAACAACAACGGCAATAGCAGCGCGATCATGAAATATTATCTGAATGGCGAAGCCGCCGCTTCGTCCACTGTCGGTCAGGCTCTTCGGTCGACCTTTCATGCATTAGATCGTATGGGGATGATACCAGTCGAAGGTGCGTTTAGCGAGGAGGGAAGATGTATCGATTGCTTTGTTCTTTCTTGTTTGCTCTACCCCAAAAGACTCGAATAGCATCGATGCCTTACCCTTCAGCGTGTGTTTTTGTTCTTCTTTTCTGCTTCAGATCAGAGCTTACTCTCCTTCGAAGCCAAAAACCTATGATGGGAGAACAACGGGAGGCGGTTTCCGTGCCAGCAGCTGATGCAATGACTCAGGACTCACCGGTGACTACGAAACTACCATCTCTACTCGATGCGTCTACCCGGTCTGGTGAGGATCCTGAACCAGGAACCGGAGATTCAACGACCGAAACTTCGTCTGGTACGGAAGCGTGTACTTCCGACGAGGATAGCAATGAAGCTGTGGGTATGGAAGAGGCTGCAGAACTTGACCAAGATTTGATGGATGCAGACGCGGATGTAGCCCAAGAAGAGATCGCCGTGGAAGTTGAGCCGATCACAGTAACGACGATGTTTCGAAAGATTCTTGCTCTTGGATCTTCAACGGGACAGGTTGAAATCAAGACTCATCAAGATGATTCAGCCCTTATAACTCCTAGCGCTCCCTTAGTGGGTCCTTCGGCCTCCCTCCCAACCCTGGTTCAAAATGGGCGAATGGTAAGTTCGATTATTCCGGTTTGATGACTCTCCACTATCTTTCCCTCGCTATCGTCGTCATCCTGACTCTCTTCTATCTATGTCGCTAGATCTGCAATCTACCCGATCATGCTATTCATGCTGGCGCTACGGCGATAGTCGCCGTACTGACGGGTAAAGTGTTAACGGTGGCGAATGCTGGGGACTCTCGGGCAGTTTTATGTCGTGCTAATGGGACCACACTGCCCTTGAGTTTTGACCACAAGCCACAACAGGAGGTAGAGATGAGTCGAATTACTAAAGCTGGTGGATTCGTCAATCATTTTGGCAGAGTCAACGGCAATCTGAATCTGTCCCGGTCGCTCGGCGATCTGAAGTACAAGCAAGTACCTGGTATTCCTCCGCAGGAACAAATCATAACAGCGGAACCGGACATTGTTCAGTAAGTGCGATCACACTGGGGGGTTCTATGCGAACGTAGGTGCTGCGAAGTCTGTTTTGGCTCACTGTTGATCACCACTCGTCCCCTCCCTAGAGTCTTGGTGGAACCGGAGGATGAATTCTTCATTTTAGGATGTGACGGCATCTGGGATTGCTTGTCCAACGAGAATGCGGTCAAGTATGTCTCGGCAAGAATCGATAGTATGTCACCCACTGCGATCGGGAAGAAAATGCTGGATGATATTCTTAGTGAAGATCCGCGGGTTACACAGGGTATTGGGGGTGACAATATGACAGTCATGATAATTGATCTACGGCCGTCGACACGAACATGGCGAACTGCCCAAGTCGTTGCCGCACAGGAGGACGCTCAACCTGTTTCGGACAATGTAGTAGATGTCAACCCTTCTGACCATCCATCAGCAGGATTACTGGGAAGCTGATTTGGGTTGGCCTTCATAGGGTTTCAAATTGCTCACCCCTAGACGTAGCTCGTAGGACTTTATTCCAATTGTCTACTTCGCATTTGGAAGCCATGATCGTTTGAACGTGGCGTTCACGGTTTGTGCTTCAATTAAACATGTAAATACTGAATCGATTCACACTATATGTATCTGTATTGCTAAACCGAGCTCGAAAGTAGCTCAGTGCTGGCTACCGAGTCATCCCTACCAAACTGAACAGAAATCGACCTTTGATATCTCCTATAGGCATACTATCCTGTCAGCCTACGTGTAAAAGGGCAATCTTCGAAATCATGTCCCCCGTGGTTTGATAGGACCAATCGAAGCCTATTGGACTGGGACTGTGATATTCCTTTCACAATTTCGTTCTGCTATCCTATAATGCCGTATGGAAGCTATGACGAGATGCCGGGTCTCCAGGCTATGAGCATCGAGAAGTCGTTCTACCGACTAACATGACCGACCGCCGTGATCGGTATTCAGATTCCACGCGGAACCACATGGCCTGCTTTGTTTGTACCGTGTGATATGCGTGATCCGTGATCCGTGATCCGCGATCCGCGATCCGTTGATCCCGAATCCCGACTGGACTCTCGACTCCAACCCGACCCGGCAACCTTCACTCTTTCACACTGTGCTACCAACGATCAGCTAAGGAAACCCGCGCCCTCAATCCCACACACTCTCCTCTTTAAGGCATAATGCCCTTCGAATCCCCCCGATATGGGGTTTGATATATTATCTTGGATGGAGAAGAAGAAAAAGGACAAGAATAGATGACAAATCCCCCCCCCTCCCGGGGGGGATCCGAAACGTGAAGACTGATCCCCACTTTTTATGGCAAGTCGTGGTCCAAACACTTTCTTTACTGTTCTGAGGGAGTCTTTTTCCTACATCATCGATACATACGAAACATTTCTTCTCAATCATATCATTTTTCGATTCAAGTTTACAAAAGATTACAGATAGAAAGAATATCACAAAGTCAGTCAGAGAGGGTGAAAATGTTCTCACTTCGAATCTTTCTTTCAATGTACTACATCCTTCATACTGTCCTCTTCTTTCTTCATGATGTGAGTGGAAAATATGTGTTTCTTGATGATTTCTGTTCCCTCCCTCCGAGGCCACCGACTTTTTAGGTTTATAGCCAAATCCTTGACCTCTAACGGTAAAGTAATTGGTTGTTTGTTCCGGCACTTCCCTTCCTTTTTGAAATCACACAACAGGTCATGGGTATAGAAGATGGTCATCATGGTTGGAACGGTAGGAGAAGAAAAGTCGTGAGGACGATACCACCCCATAATAATGATCCAACTGGATCACCGACGAAATGGGAATGGTCATCTCTGTTCCATGGGAACAGAACTCACAATGATGATGATAATGTTCTTCTTATTCGTCATCATCATCATGATGATTCAAGGAGGAGGATGGATAATGAAACGACGACGACGACGACCGATCATGGACAGAAGAATGATACCCATCGTTGCTGGAAGAAGGGGACGGGTATACTAGGAGGAGGTCTTTCCGTTCCAAAAAACGACAAAGTCTTTGGTATTCTTGGTGCCATTTTGGTGGATTGAAAACTTTTGGTATCCTCTTCGATGCTCTCAACTGGAAAAAAAGTATGCCTGGGTACGACAAGCACCTTTCCTACTAATCACGATGGAACTGATCTCACAACAATTATTCCGGTACCAATCCGACTCTCAGCAACATCTTTGACAACAACTACAAAACATTTGAAATGGAATTCTCACCCTAAGGATAATTGCAAATGGTTTGGGAAGATTGAGCACTTTATCGCATAGTATAAGCATAATCTTTACAGAACACTCCGCGTCGTCGAAACACAAAATGCTCTCCGTCGTGCAGAGTGATTTTCCTTTCGGGTCCGAAATTGATATATGAACTTCGCTGTGCTTCCGTCAACAAAAGCCAAGAATCATTTCCGTGAATCGCTATGGATAATATTCATCACCACAGCCTTCTTTTCTAGTCGCTTGGTCCAAAACCTGTCCCCACCATAAGTCGAAGCAAGAAGAGTGTGGCAGTGGCGTCGAAACAATCTGGATCACCCAAGTACGTAAGTGGTAGGTTGCCTTCATTGTCCGGAATGAGAGGATCTGCCCCATATTGAAGTACCAGAGAGACGATCTCCGATTTCGACTCTTCGTTTGATGCCTTGGTCAAAAGGTGCAAGGCAGTTTGACCTTTTTCATCCTGGGAATTCGGATCAAAGCCAAGTCGGAGGAGCCTGGTGATCACTTGAAATGCATCGCTGTGAGGATTCGAATACTGCTGTGCAGCATTAGTCAACAACGTGTGAAGAATTCGGGAACCGGACGGATTCCCAACAAATGGATTCGCATCCAAGTCTAGTAGCGTATTGATTTCACGGAAGGAAGTCGTCTGCATCAAGCAACAGAGGACTGAGTTCCCCTTTGCATCCATCATGTTCACGTACGAACTTCGATCTGCTTCATCAACAAACGATAGCAACGCATCAAGAAATTGATCGACATATTCCGGGCGGAGAGCCAAACCATACAATGCAGTCTGCCCCCTTTTATCTTGCGCCATCGGATCGCAACCAAGTTCCAGGAGCTTGGTAACCATTCGAAGTCTATCGCCGATACTGTCGGTCATCCCAAATGTCCTTTCCCAATCCATTGCGTGTATAAGGGCTGTCTTCCCTTCCTCGTCTTTGGCATTCACGTAGGAAGTTCGTTCCGATTCATCCATGAAGGAGAGTACAATGTCGACGACTCCATGGAAATCAGAGACTAGTTCTTTCTTCGCCAGAACGTGTAAGATTGTTTGCCCTCGTTCGTTTCGGATCCTTGGGTCACAACCATGTTCGAAGAGTCTGGTGAGTGCGTGGAGCAAATCTTCCTCGGTATCCGTTCCCACTCGACTCTGCCATTCTCGAAGAAACATGGAACAAGCTATGCAGTACACCGATGGATTCGCATCGAGGTGAAGTAGCTTATTGACTTGGGAAGGTGACCAGCGAAAGGAATCCAATGCATGGAAAATTGCTGATACTCCGTTCGAGTCCGTGGCATTGACGTAAGTCGTTCGTTCTGATTCGTCAACAAAAGAAATCAAAGTATCAATGAATGGACTTGCGGATAGTGGTGATCCGTTCTTGATAACGATATGCAACGGCGTGTACCCTTTTTCGTCTTTGGACGTCGGATCACAACCCAGTTCCAAAAGTCGTGTAAACGTACCAACATGGTTTACGTCTAATCCCGTTCCCGCTAGTTGGTGAAGAATTGTAGAACCAGTGGGGAATCCTATCAATGGATCTGCCTTTAGATCAAGTAGCTTATCGACTCGACTTGGCAAGGAGGAAAAGGAATCGACTGCGTAGAAAATTGCCGATTTTCCGTCGGCGTCGGTTGTATTGACATAGGCGGTTCGTTCCGATTCAATAATGTATGACAATAACGTATCGATGAATCGATCAAAATCAAAATGGAATGTTTTTCTTGCCAGAAGATGCAACACTGTCTTCCCCTCTTCATCTGTCGTCTTTGGATTACAGCCGAGTTGTAAGAGAGTGTTGAATTTATTGAACGAATTGACTTCGATACTGGGATTTGTCTCTGTCAGCATTCCCCGAAGGAATGCGAGTATGACAATATCTTCGTCGAAGGCTTTGATAGTGTCAATAAGATTTCCTCCGTCCATCTTCACTTGTCCCTTTGTGGGTAGTTCGTGAGGTCCTATCGTGATCAGTTGGCAGTTCGAAGTGAGGATATTCCTGATGAAACCGGCTATACCGATATGACTTTCGAATGAAGCACCGATTGCGTTTAAAAAAAAATACAAGCTATGGCTCTCCCCAAGATGAAAGTCCGACTTTCGTGTACTCATTCCGGGTTTTTGGGGGACGAACAAAGATACTGTGTGACACAATCCGATGCTTTGATCGATCATCATTCCTTTCTTTGGCGGAGTTGTCAAAGAGAAACACGACATGCATGACATGTTTGGCTGGCGAAAGTTCATTCTTCATTACAGCAAAACCAATGCAGCATCCCAGTCCCCACAATCCAACATGTCAATTCATTTTGACTCATGAACTTTTAGTCCTGCTATATCAACGAACGAAAAGAAATGTCTCAATCAATCGATCTTTAATCGTAAATGTCATCACAATCGTCCGACGGATGCAGGCCTCCCGTATCCGCCCTTTTTCTTCTATGATATCTACACATGCATATGTAGGGACTTCGTCTCGATACATAGCCAGTTCCGGTCAGTTGAAGTCTGTCACTGCGTCCCCCGGTGTCCACACCAAGATAAAGGTACGGTAGCTCTCTATGTATCTCGCCGAATCTCGAATCTCCCCTCTCTCACTGTCAGAAATATCTCTGCTGCCGACCTCGTCACAGTTATGTACAGTCATAACTGTAAGATCGGTAGCTATGCATGCGAATCCCAGCTATGTACGTATGGTAGGTTCATACATTACGTGCGAAGGTCGGACGGGTTTCTCTTTAGTCTTGCGAGACGGGGAGAGCTATACCGATAGGACTGACAGTGACTGTGATGTGAGTCGGGCGGGTACAGTATCGACCCAACAAAACCTTGGGGTCCTTTCCCACACTGTCAATGCCCGAAATGGGTTTGATAGAATTGTCTTGAAGGAAGGAGGAGAAAAGGAAACATGATGAAGAAGGGGGGTATCCTTGACAGTACGAGCTCTGGGAATCCCCCCCCCGTGTTTGAAACGTGACGATCCCAAGTACTACTGACTAGTGACAGAAGTCGTTCCACATCTGGACATTTTATTTTCAGGAAAGACTCCATACGAATCTCTGATCGGCACAAACCATTTTTCACCCATTAGTTTTTCAAGATACATGATGTTCTCGTTTCGGACCTTTCTTTCAGTTTGCATCCTTCATACCCTCTTTGGTTCGGTGAGTACTATTGGATTGTTTCTCGAATGTTAACTTCGTTCAAAGAAAAATGCGACTTGCTCACCATGTTTTTTTCTGTACCCATCCCTTGAAATCCCAGGTCCTGAGTCTTGAAGATGGTGATCATCCTTTGAAGAACGGTATGGATGAAAAGGCTGTAATGAGGACGATATCATATACACCGACCACCACCACCACGATGACGACGACGAGCACACTACCACGAACAAGATTATTGTCTTCTCCCTCCAAACGAAATGGAATTCGTGGGGGTACCATCCTCCTTCTTCGTCAGGATGAAAGGAGGATGGATATTGTTGAATCGACCACTACTACTACGAGACAGAAGGATGGTCGTCGTTTGAACGATGACGACAAGAGAAAGAGTAGGGAAGAAAAGGAACGCCTATTGACGATCATCACCACAATCATCATTGTTTGTGTCGTTGTGGCTACGATTGCACTACGCTCACTCGGAAATCCGTAAGGAAATAGAACCGAAAGTCTTGTATCAAAACCACTTTTCCGTGAAGTTGTCATGAGCCGATATCCTACTAGCTTTTGATCTGCTACGATCACCATCCGTACCCTCTTGAAAATCGTCAACAACGACTAAAATATTTCCATTCACAGTCAAGATCGAAATAACACCTTAAAGGGAATTACAAATAGGATACCGCCTGTCGTCGAATAGAGGTCTGATTTTTCCTTTAGTGTCTGTTGTACTTCATCGACTGAAGTAAGCAGCGATTCCCATGAATCGATATACATCATGTTCATCAATGGTCATAGACTGAGCTTGTTTCTAGTCACTTTGTCCAAAGCCTGTCCCGACCATAAGTCGGAGCAAGTGGAATGTAGCGGTGGCATCAAAAGTATCTGCATCACCCAAATACATTAGTGGAAGGTTTCCTTTGTTGTCTGGAATGAGAGGATCTGCTCCATGTTGAAGCACCTCAGACATAATCTCCGATTTCGACTCCTTGTTTGATGCCTTGGTCAAAATGTGTAAAGCGGTCTGGCCTATTTCGTCTTGTACCTTCGGGTCACAACCAAGTCTCAGTAACCTGGTGATTGCTTGAAATGCCTCACTCTCAGGATTTGAACACTGCTCAGCAGCCTTAATCAACAAGTGGTGAAGCATTCGGGAACCGGTAGGATCATCCATGAATGGACTCGCATCCAAGTCAAGTAGCTTAAGTACCTTACGGTAGTAACCCATTTCCACCATGTACCAGAGGGCTGATTTCCCTGTCGAGTCAGTAGTGTTGATGTAGGAACTTCGTTCTTTTTCATCAATAAACGAAAGCAACGTATCAAGAAATCGATTTAGTTCAGAGTCTTCGATATTGATAAACAAAGCATGCAGCGCAGTCTGTCCCCTTTCATCTAGTGCCTTTGGATCGCAACCAACTTCCAGTAGCTTCTTGACCACACGACGTCTATCGAACAAATCTCGCGGTATCAAGATCTTGAGCGTTGTTTTTTCCAACTCCATTGCTTGGAAAAGGGCCGTTTTCCCTTTTTCGTCCTTGGTGTTAATGTAGGAGGCTCGTTCCGACTGATCAATGAAGGAAAGCAAGGTGTCAACGATTCCATCAAAATGAAACATGAATTTTCTCTCCACCATGAGGTGTAGGACTGTTTGCCCTCGTTTGTTTTCAATCTTTGGGTCGTAGCCCAATTCCAAGAGTCTCGTGATCACACGAAGTGTATCTTCCTCCGAACCTGTTGGATATCGACTCAGTAACTGATGAAGAAAAATACAACAATCAGGGCAACCCATAAATGGATCCGCCTTGAGGTCAAGTAACTTATTGATGACGTACGGACACCAACCGGAAGAGTTTGTCACGGCGTGGAAGATTGCCGATGCTCCATGTGGGTCCTTGGCATTGATGAAAATAGTTCGTTCTGATTCATCCACAAATGAAATCAGAATATCCATGAATTGGGGTAAATAAAATGTGGACGCGGTCAGCAACAGAGCATGCAACGAGGTATACCCTCGTTTATCTTTGGCCGTTGGATTGCAACCACGTTCCAAGACTGTCGTAAGGGCTTCAAGCCAATTTTCCTCGGAATCCACTGGCCGTCGACCTAGTAACTGGTGAAGAACTGTAGACCCAGCAAGGACACCCACAGATGGATCTGCATCGTAGTCAAGCAACTTCTTGACCCTGACTGGCCACCAGAAATCGCACCTCATTTTGGGGTAAATGGCCGATATTCCATCATCGTCCAAGGCATTCACGTAGGCTGTTCGTTCTGATTCGGGAATATACGAAATTAATGTATCAGCGTATCGATTGAAATCATACTGAAAATTTTTCCTTGCCAGAATATGCAACAGCGTCTGCCCGCCTTCACCCTTCGTGGTCGGGTCACATCCCCTTTCCAGGAGGGTAGTGAAAACGTTGAAGGCTTGAACGTTGTTGTCAAAGTTGAGCATCTCCCCAAAAGCATGAAGTAGTGTCCTTCCTTCATGACGGAGCTCATTTACATCCTTTCGTCCATCCATGGTTGCACTAGACGCCATAGGAGATGATTGCGCCACCGCCATGTCAAGCAATGGAGGAAGCTCGACGGATGGCCGTTCTTCTTGCATGGCTCCAGGCGCCCTGAATTCAAGAATCAAGTCAAAGGTTTCCTCTTCCTCTTCTCCTTCTTCGACGTCGGCATTCAAATTTTCTTCATCCTTGTCTCTGTTTGTGGGTATACCCAGGTTGTGTGAGTCGATGCGTTATCGGGTTGCTCTTGACAAGAAGTCTGGATGGTCCCGGACTAACTTCTGAAAAAAATGGCTAACGGATACGAGGGGTGTAACCCTTCCATCACAGGAAAACCGTCCAGCATGACAGGATTCCTCTTTCAACCGTTGCGAGACACACATGCAAGGAGGGGGAGGAAAATTCCACGTTTGACTACTATTCTCATAGCTCTACTAGAGGTCACATTTCACAGTCAAAAACGGTTTGGTTGAGTCAAGCTTCATCACCGAAAAATCCCGGGACCCAGTTTTGGCGGAAAGACGATTCCAAAGATGTTCGCTCAAACTACAAATAACTGCGATATCTCCCTTTGACGTTGAATGGTACCCATTAGGTACTTGTTCTTGATATATGTGTTCAAACATGAGATCATTAAGCAAAGGGGCCTCTCTGACGTCATCCAACCCGGATTCAGGGTATCCATACATATCTATATGTAGTATATATGACTCTGAAAATGATGAATTGATTTACATCCGGGTGCTATCCGGGTTTGTCGTCATTCCGTCGTCCCCATGGATGGTTGTGGCTGCAGTTCCCGTTGGCTTTGTTGGGTTCCAGTTAACTGTCGATCGATCGCGACGACCCGAATCGTTTCCATCCACATGGTACACCGTTGATCATCAATCAGTGGTTCCGATACGATACCACTTATTTTCCGACTATTCTATTTGTCTCTGAAAGAATCATGACGGAACAGGACGATGTGCCTTCTTCTCCTTCTCCCGAGGAAGTAGAAATGGGTGATAAAATTACATCCTTGGGGAATCAAATCAAGGACGCCAAAGCTGCCGGACAATCCAAGGAGGAATGGGATCCCTTGCTCAAGGAAATGTTGAGCCTCAAGGTACGTCGGATGAAGAGAAGATTAGTTAGGATGTATAATGAGGATAAGACTCCTGTGTCGAAAACCAACCTGTCTGTTTTCTAAACTCTATCTTTTTTTGTATTTTATCTAATTTTTCAGGCGGAATTCAAAACTAAATTTGGAAAGGACTTTGGTCCTGCTCCGACTCCAAGCAAACCCAAGGGGAATGACGACGACGGCCCAACAGGGGGGGATGTAGCATCGGATAAGAATAAGGAAAAACGAGCTGCCAAGGCAGCCGCAAAGGCTCAAAAGGAGGCAGAAAAGGCTGCCAAACGTGCCGAACGGGAACAACGAGAATTGGAAGCCGCCGCGCGAAAGGCGGGGAAAGGACAGGAAGAATTCTTTGGAGATGCTCCGATGGTACAATCTCAGACCGTGACTGGGAAGGCATGGACAAAGATTGAAGATCTTCAACCCTCCTTGGTGGGACAGACGGTATTAGTCCGTGGATTCCTACAGATATCTCGTCTAATGGGGAAGGGCGTGTTCGTTTTGGTCCGATCGACATTCTTCACAGTCCAAGGTGTTGCCTTCCAATCGAAGACGGTATCGGATGCCATGACGAAGTATATTGCAGGATTACAACTAGAATCTGTAGTCGATATGGAGGGTGTCATTTCAGTTCCTGATGTCGCCGTCGAGTCGGCAACCCAAAAGTTGGTAGAGATTCAAATTACTAAATTCCATTGTATCTCCAAGGCGAAGAAGGCGTTACCCTTTTTGATGGCTGATGCCTGTCGAGCTGATGAGAAGAAAGAAACCGATGTCGGAGAGAATATTGAAGAGGCCCCGGAAGAACAACGTGAGGATGGTTCGATCATTGTCAGTCAAAAGCTACGACTTGACAATCGTTGGCTCGATTTGAGGACACCTGCCAATCAAGCTATTTTCCGGATCGAATCAATGGTCGGATGTCTTTTCCGTGAGACCTTGATCCAAAAGGGATTCGTCGAACTTCATTCTCCCAAATTAATTGCCGGTGCGAGTGAGGGTGGATCAGAAGTCTTCAAATTGGATTACTTTGGACAAGGCGCATGCCTAGCGATGAGTCCTCAATTGCATAAACAGATGGCATGTGCCTGTGCTGGCTTTGAACGGATCTTCACGACTGGTCCTGTCTTCCGTGCTGAAAATTCCAACACCAGACGACATTTGTGTGAATTCACTGGATTGGATGTCGAAATGGTCATCAATGAACATTATGATGAAGTCTTGGACATCTTTGATGGGATTAATGCCAGATGCAAGGATGAATTGGAACGTGTTCGAGAACAACATCCCTTTGAGGATCTGAAATATTTACGTCCGACATTGAAGTTAACCTATGCGGAGGGATGTGCTCTTTTGCGTGAGGGAGGGATCCCACAGGATGATCTAGAAGATTTGTCTACTGAAAATGAAAAGAAACTTGGTGATCTCGTCAGGGCAAAGTACGACACTGACTTTTTCTTTATGGATAAGTACCCCCTATCGGTCCGACCCTTTTACACGATGCCATGTCCGAAGGATGGCCAACTTTCGAATAGTTATGATTTCTTCATTCGTGGACAAGAAATCTTGTCCGGTGCACAACGAATTCATGAACCTGACTTTTTGGAAGAACGTGCCAAGGCATGGGGGATTGATTTGTCTACCATTGAAGAATATGTCAATTCCTTCCGTAATGGGGCACTCCCTCATGGTGGAGGTGGTATCGGATTAGAACGTGTCGTCATGTTATTCCTAGGATTGCCCAACATCCGTAAAGCAGCCTGGTTCCCCCGTGACCCCAAACGACTTGCACCCTAAACAATTTCAAGTATGAATCATCTTCTAATCGAATACGGTGCGATAGGATTCGAAGGATTGTAACTCACGGTTAGCTTAAGGGATATATGCATCTTTATTCTGTATTGTATCTGCCGGACATCTGTATCTATATCGTGATGTTGCGGACGACCATCCAAGGGGGTGGGACATCGGCAGGAAAAAAGATGTGGACTAAATTTGGACAGTTTCCTTTACGTGGGACCGTATGTTAGCGTCACATACTTGACAGTTTTCTGTGAAGACAAAAATTCAACCTGTCGTCATCGTCCTCATTCTTGTTAATTGTCCTTCTTCCAAAATGTTTTCGCTACTTGAGGAAGTCCCCAAAATGCCATAGCACAATACCCCAATAGTACCGGAAGTTGAACGGCTCCAACCTCATCGGACACCGTCACGGAGGTGAAGGCAGAGGGGAAGTCGATGACAGTACTTAGACTAGTGCCATCATCTCCAAGAGCATTAGCAATGGATGCGATGTGAACAACTGGTACAACGGCAGAAGCCGTCGAAATAGCCCTCGACGAGATGGATGACACTGGG
>Ga0194115_10002408_pt1 | contig 22265 bp, 25 predicted proteins | sample TA2MahsurfametaG_3_FD_148656 | JGI IMG/M metagenome (GOLD analysis project Ga0194115, IMG submission 148656) | Freshwater microbial communities from Lake Tanganyika, Tanzania - TA2015002 Mahale S4 surface | ecosystem: Environmental > Aquatic > Freshwater > Lake | place: Tanzania: Lake... | reverse complement strand
TTATTTTCTTGCATAAGAATTTTTATTGATTTAATTAATAAATATTATCGAATTATAAAAAAGTTGATTTTCTGATGGTTATAAATTTAGTTGGTTAAGTCGAAAAACTCAGAAGTTTGTCTAATAGTTGAGTTAAATGTATCTCCTTCCCTTATTCGCTGGTCTATCATACCACTTACTTCGCTCCAACTGTCTGTAATCATGTAATAATTATCGGTGGCCCCATCTCTATTTGTAAGGTTCACTCTGTAACTTTCTCCTGCAATAGCCTGTTTTATGTCCATTGTTGAGTTGGGTATCTGTGTAACTTTAATTGTATTGCCTGTATTATTTTGCCAAGAATCTAAATCCCTATAACTATTCAGGTAAAAAATTGCTACTTGAGTATCCTCTGAGCCTTCCTTAACGTAATATCCTGTTAAATAAAATGCCATGTTTTTTTATAAATAAATATTCCAAAAATGAAAAAGAGTGGTTAACCACTCTTTTACTTTTCAATTACTTCATCAATTTTACTTTCAGATACTGATGTTATTCTCCAATCATACGAAAAAGTTTCATATCTTTTGGTTACTTTTGCCTCAACATCTGTGACAGAAAAACCTTTAACTAATTTTTCTTCTCTAATCTTTTTAATTTTACCTGTTGTTTCATCAGTAAGTTCATACTGAATTTTAGCTACGAAATACTTTTGGTCCATAGAATTATTTTCCCAAAAAATCGGTGAGTTTTTTCATTAAATCAATAGATTTGTCTATTTGACCTTCTGTTTTGGATTTTTTTTCTTCTTCTAAGTTTTCCTCATATTGACCCCTTTCATCAACGTTTGAGAACAAATATGCCCCTGGAGTTGAGGGTGATGAAACTAAATCAAAACATATCAACTCGAAATCTTCTTGTACCTCGTTTCTCTCACCGACTTTTTTGAGCGAACCGACGCCACGGGATGAAACCCCCATCGTAACACCCTGTCTCATTAGATTCGCAGCAATGTCTCCTTTACAAGAAACAACCCCTGACTCGTGAAATCCTGGACTTGTCAACAGTTTTAATTTACCCATCAATATGTTTTTATCCCACCAAATGTCTGTAATCAGATGCGAAACTCTATCTAAATCAATCAAGGAAGATTCAGGGTGGTTGAGCTCTGATGTTGACAAACCTTTTTGTATTATTTTTTTATATCTTTCAGCTTCTCTTTTCAGAATTTTTTCTGGATAAAATCTTCCATTACGATTAGCAGTATCGTATTTTTGTAGAACTGCATAAAACTCAAACGGATTTTTGAAATCCATTTTTTTTGCTTGTTCCATTAGTTGAAGATTAAGTGAATCATGGGGATTAATATACCCTGCGTCCATTTCTATCAAAATTCCATGACCAAGTTCATGAGCTTCTAATATTCTTAATTGTTTCATCCTTTATTTTCAAATAAATATACAGAATTGTAATCTTAATTATTTTTTAGACTTTGAGAAAGTAAAATAAGAGTTCTTTTCAATATTATTTCGGTAAATTGATTTGATGATTATTTTAATTTGTTTTTTCAGATTTTCTGATTTGAAATTCAATTCTTCATTTGCAAATAAATTGACTTCCAAATTAAAAAAAGATTTTTTTCCTGTAGATATTCCGCTTACTCTTAAGTCCAAATCAATTATTGTTTTCGTTAAAAATAATTCTGATTTGTTAGAATCGTACACTGAGTGTTTTATTTGTCTACTTAGGTTATTTACAATTCTGTTCCAATTTTCCATTTCTTGTATGGGTGTGACCCAAGACTGAATGTTAATAAAAATTGATTTTAAGTTTTTGGAATCAACTGTTCCATACATAGATTTAATTGGATTGAAAAGATTTAATTTGACGCTTTTTCCTTTTTTCATTGATACTCATATTACATTTAATTTATTTTTATAAAAATACGAGTAGTTTTTCCAATAGTCAAAAATGAATCAAAAAACAATATTTATATCTAATATGTTGATAATAGAAATAAAAAATAACGATAACCTGGAAAAATCTCTCAAACAACTCAAGAATAAAGTTATCAAAACAAAACAGAACCAAATTCTGAATGAACGGAAAGAATTTGAAAAAAAGTCTGTAAAAAAAAGAAAAAAATTACTTAAAGCAATCTATATTGAAAAAAAGAAAAACGGATTATAATCCGTTTTCTAAGGAGATTAATTTTACATAATTGATTTGAGAAAAATTCTCTTTATGTAGTTTTTCGATTGTTTCTGAAATTTTAGTTTTCATTTCAGATTCATCTTGTTCAGAAAGTAAATTATTAAGTTTTTCGATAGTGGTTTCCTTTAACGATAAATATTGCTTTTCCAGAGTATCTTTTTCGGATTTGATAACTTCCAAAAAAAGTTTTTTAGTTCCTGAATCCATCGATTGAATATAATTTTCCAAGGTTTGATTTGCAATTTTTACCATCGAATTAAGTGGAATTTTTACAGGGTCATTATCCCTTTTGGGCTCACTCATCAATAAACCTATAATACTTTTTTTGGATTGAATTCTTTCTGTAATATTATGTTTTGTGGTGTAGACCAAATTGTCAATGTCAACGTATGAATTAGTTTCAGGAGTATATTTTGAATAAGGCATCTTAATAGAATGAATAATCTTGGAAATCAAATTCAATCCTTCATTTAAAAAAATATCTGCCTCTTTTTCAGATAATCCCTGTGGAGTTGAGAGTTGTTCATATACAGAAAATAATTTCGAGAACTTTTTATTTTTCAAAACGTTCCCTTTAAACTCTCTAAGAGTTTTTTTAAATTCTGCTTCATTTTTATAAGAGTTTAGTAAATTCTCCTCTATAATTGATTTTAACTGACCAAATGTCATTCTATCTACTTTTAAAATAAATATTAAGAGTTCAACAACTTATTTAATTCTTCAGAAATTTTTCCTAAAGATTTTTGTCCGTGTCCCAAATCTATTACCTGTTTACCTTCTATCAAATCACTTTCTACTAAAATATTCATGTCTTTTTGTTTGGACTCAGGAGTAATTGCCGTATCAGAAGGTGTTGTTGTCTCAGGTGTCTCAGGAGGAGCCAATTCTGGTGATTGAGGTGTCGATTCTACACCAGGTAAACCTCCTAAAGTTTCTTCCCCACCAGGTGTTGTCTCAGCTCCGGCTGATGGTGTTGCTCCTGTTGATGAGCCATAAAGTTTGTCGATATTATCAAAAAAACCAGTTTTAGAAATCACTGTTGGTGTTTGTTTCAATTCTTCACCTACAGCTCTTTCAATTCTCTGTTGTTGTAAATCCGTTTTAACCTCATCATCTGACCAAGCAAAAATATGTTTTTTAGCCCAAGTGGAAGAACTGGCAGAAATACCGTTCCCTGGGTCTGAAACCAAATCTTTGTAAAGCAAAACTTTTTCTTTCCAAACATCAATTTTAAGTAGGTCTGCTTGAGTTGAAGGGTTTGTAAGACCTAAAGTAAAATTTTCCAACTCATCTTCGAAACCTAACAAAAACAAATGAACAATTGCAATTTTGTTAAGTTCTTGGAGCATACTTCTCTGAATCCTATTTATAGTTCTAGCAAAACGAATGTCTTGTAAAGACAAATTCTTACCATCACCGACAACTTCTTCAAACCCCAAAAAGGCTTTAGGTACTCTTAGAGCTGTTAAAAGTTTTTTCTGAATATATTCAATATCAGCAATTTCAGATAGATTTTGTGCACCAGCTAAAGTATCAATTGGACTTGGAGCTGCTGGGTCTCTCACGGGTACAAAATAATCTTGGTCCACCGCCATCTGATTAAATCTCATGTCTACTTGTCCCGTTTTACTATCTACAATTTGTTCTCTTTTAAATTTATTGGCAACACGTTGTACATATGCCTCAACATCGTCATCGTTCATATTTCCAACAAAAACCTTAAAAATTCTTCTTTCAGGAGCTCTTGATGTACGATAAATCAACATTGCATCTTCGGACAATAATAGTTGTTTCCAAATTCTTCTAGCCTTTTCTAACATCGAAGTTCCATAAGGTAATCTTCTATCGTCTCCAAGTAGTCTAAAGTGAGCAATTTCCCATGATTGAAAAGTCATATTTTTATTACTCCAATCAAAGTGAAGCGCTTTTCTGTCTTCAGGTTTTTCAGGCTCTATCGTAATTTTTTGGCTTACACCCACCTCTCTACGTTCTATTTCTATAGTTGGTAATTGTTGACATCCTACAACCCCTTTTTCTGGGTCCAATTTGAGATAGACAAAATTATCACCGTACTTACAGGTATTTCTTGTCCACATTGGAAGATTGGTATTGATGTCTAAAGAGTTGTTGAATAAGTCTGCTAACACACCTTTTATCCTTTTGGATTCGGAATAAATCTGTAGAATAAATCCATCCTCATTTGGTGTTGTAGACTCCTCAGCATATATGTCTAAAGCTGCTGAAATTTCAGGAGTATACTCCATAGATTCGTAGTCATATTGAGCAGATAGTCTCGATGGTTCATAATAAATTGCTTGAGAATATAAATTGTTTTCGACTTTAGCCCACTGATTTGCAATATAATAACTCTGTTGAGCCTGTAATTTTTCCCTATCATATTCATCTTTACTTTTCGTTCTAAGAAGTTCTTTCTTATCAAACTTATAGATAGGATAATCTTGATTGAGAAGGGAATTCGGACCAAAGGTTTTCGATAACCGTTGCCATACCGTTAGATTCTGTTCACTCATTTTACAATTTTACTTGATACCAAGATAATATAAATAGTTATTTTACTCCAAATAACCACCCATATTTTTGATAGTCACTTCTTGAGGGTTGACCAGGTTTGTGTGAGTTATAACGTCCCATTTGGGGTACCATAGGATTAAAGAATTCAGATGAGTTTTTGTTTTCGTGGCTAATATTAGTCCATGAATTTAACATTGCCTTGGTGTGGTTCACAACTTTCTGTATGGACTGAAAATTCTTTTCACCAACATAAATCGCCATAGACATAGCCATAATACAATCATCATGGTGACCCTTTTGATGGTCAGGTCTTCCGTGAATGTATATAAAAGTGTTCATTTCATTATATAGACGATTTGAATAGACCTTGAAATCATGTCTTAATGCCTCTTCAAATGCTGATATGATTTGAACCCTCTTCGAGTTAAAATTTATTCCTGGTATTTTTTCGTTTAGTTTGGGGTCCCATTTCCATTTTTTTGAGGGGTCTATATTGTCTACATAAAGTCCACTAGAATATGACATTTCTTGCATCTTTCTTGCAGTAGAGACTCCCATACCACCCGTAATATCAATCACACAATAAGCATTATACATCGAACCCCATTTATACGCAATGTCTGCTATGACATCAGGTGGTACCTTTCCAACGTATTCCAATACTTGTTCACGAGTATCAAAGTCGATAATTTCAATACATGAGAAGTCCTCAGAGTCTCCTCTCGACACATCCACACCCATGACATACTTGTGATTATTTTCGACCTCTTTGAAAATCCACAGTGAACCTCCCATCATTTTCGCTAAAGGTTCCCTTAATTGATTGTGTGAGATGTTTCTCATAAGTTCGGGCTCAAAAACGTTATCACCAGAACCTAAAAAATTACACTCCAATTCCTGTGCAACTTTTCTTCTATCATACTTCAATTTCTTCACCATACTCTCAAACCAAGACGAACAAGGCTTATATCCTTTGGATATATAATCGGTTGTTATTGCGTGGTCTCTCTCATATGGATTGTTAACTGATAAATCGACTATGATATCTTGAGGATAATCTTCCCTATTCAATAAAAAATGAACTAAATCAGTGGTTTTTACCATGTATAAATCTCTAGTATATCTCGGGTCTCTATACCAAAACATCTCGGAGATTTTGAATTCATTCATTCCTCTGAGCGCTTGGTCATATATATCGTAATATATTTGGTCGTAACCATTTGGAGTGGACACAACAATGACCTTACCACCAGTCGAAAGGGAGGCCATACAAGCTGACCAAAAATCATTATCTGCTTCTATGAACGCGGCCTCGTCAAAAATCAAAATTGTTGGGGTGTATCCTCGAAGAGCATCTTTTGAAGTCGCAACTGCTTTAACCTCACAATCGTTTGTTAATTTGAAATGCCTTTGAGAATTTTTATCTACTGAAAATCCAACTCCAACCCAAGCAGGCCATTGTTCTGTGAAATTTCTAATTTTATTAGCCATTTCAACGGAAGTGTCGAGTTTGTTAGCAATAATCAGAATTTTTTCAGGTTTTTGTTTTTTTGCAAAGACCAATTTTTTCGACGCCCAAGCAGCGGTGACAGTAGAAACACCAGCTTGTCTATATTTTAGGGCTATATTCTCATTGAACTCGTCATAATCTTGTATTAAACGAATTTGGTCTGGAAAAAGGTCTAATGGGACGTATTTTGATACAGTATTATCATAAGTTTGTAAATAAGTTTTTAATGCATACGGAGTATTCCTTATGCATTTGGTCCCTTCGATAATTAGTTGTTCTTTAGTCACAGAAAATTATTTGGGTCTCGATATTCCCAAACTTCCCAAGAAATCATCTAAATCATCATCTTCGTCATCGCCACTTTTACCTTCATCACCTTGGTCCTCTTGATAATCTTCATATTCTCTTTTCAATTCCATGGCTTCTTTCATGATTTCCTCGAATTTTTTAGTTGCCTTTTCCTGTTTGGATTTATCCTCAGAAATAGCATTACCTATAATTTCCAAAAATTCTTGAGCGGGAATTTGGTATAATTGAATTTCAAACCAGTTTATTAACCCCTTGTTTGATTCATCAAACATTTTATCAGGAAGAGAAAATCTTATTTTTTCAACAACCTCAGGTCCAATACGTAGTTGCATAGGCTCATTTGATAAAATATCGACTTGGGATTTTACTTTTTCTCTCATACTCGGGTCGGTAGGAAGACCAAATCTAGCATTAGCAGCTTTCACACCTTTGATAATTTCATGTGTCAAAATTGGGAATATTAACCCTTCAGCAACAATTTTGGTGTCTGGTTTTTCTTCACCTCCACTTTCATCGCCATCTTCTTCATCGGCATCTTGTAATTCTACTTTTCCAGCAACTCCGTTTCCCGTTGCACTCATTTGTTCAATCATCTGTTCCATACTGAAGTAGAGAAAATCATTGATTGCCATTACTCCCAAATATGCGGGGTATAGTCTCGAATCAATTCTATCCAATTCGGATTTTACCTCTGGTTTTTGAAAAAGGTAATGACCTTTCTTGGCAGCACCCTGTACAATAGCGTTTATTAGGTTTCTCTTGTGTTTTTCTAATTCTAACTCTTCTTCTTTTGTTAAGTCTTCAACATCAAAAGATGGAATCTCTATTTTTTGCTTTTTATCTTCTTCCTCTTCTTCGTCTTCTTCAGGGTTAAACCTGAAATTTGAAACATCAATCGGCTCTCTATTTAATAAAGCTTCAATTTGATACCATCCTTCAGGCACTTCAGTCTCTTCTAATGAAACTTTTTTTGCCAATTCTTCAAGTTCTTGTCTGTGTCTAGCTTCGATTTGAATAATCATAGGGACTTTACTCATTTCCTCCATGTATATTCTTTGAATCATGTTTGGTGTGATACTTTGTAAAGTCCTTGCTTGTCTTAGTTTATCAACAACCTTTTTAAATCTTGAGCTTGCAATTCTTGAGACATCTTTAGCTCCTTTCCTAAATGCAGGATTTTGAGCATATAAACTTTTAGCACTTTTAAGCTTTCTTTCGAGATTGGGGTCCATCCTTTCAGGATAATCTCCATAGTCTATTTGTTCTCTAATTACTTTACTCATTTTTTCAAAAGTTTCATTATTGTCTTTATTACATTGTCTTTTGCGTCATCAGGTGAAATTTTTTTTGCTCTCGGAGCTTCCTTTTCACCAGGATGAGGATTTTTTCCTGGTCTCATAGGTCTTGTAGGTGAACCAGGTTTTTCTTTTGTACCAGGTTTTTCTTTTGGTTTTGTGGGTGCAGTAGCAGGACCTTGTTCTTCAAGATATTTCATCAAGTCACCTTTTGTGATTTTCGGAGGTAAATGTTTTTCGACAATTCTTGTGATTTCGTTTTCTAAAAATAAAGATACGGGATTTTTTCCTTCCTTTAAAGATTTTTTAACGTCTTTAACACATCTTTCATACTTGTTCATTTCTTTAGCGTTCCACTGACTTCTTTTCCTACTTCCAAATTCTTTACCCAATTGTGCTGTGCAAATTGCAAAAGGGGTTTTTTCGGTTTTTTTATCCTCCATTATTCCCATACCATCAGCGTCATCGGAGTCCATTTCTTTATCTACCTTTGGATTGTCTCCATAATCACTCGGTCCTACTTGTCTTTTATCTTGAGTAGATTGAAGCTCGAATGGGTCTTTTTCCATATCCACATCATCTTGTTCTTTCACATCACCCTGTTTTTCGTAAACTTCAAATGGTTTTTTTTCCGCTTTGAGTTTCTGTATTGTACTTGAATCTCCTGCGGAAACCATCGTGACTTCACTAACCAATTTTTTATGAAGTACCCCAATTTGAGCTTCATCTAGCTTTGCAACAGTATTCGCGGATAAACCTTTTTCGATAAGTTGAAACGCTTTGTTATTACTTTTCATATACTACATTTTTTTCAAATTCCAAAATAAAATCTCTTTCGTAGAGTTTATCTTTTATTTTTTGTTCTTCCTCTCCAAACCTAAAAACCAATCTCTTTTGTCCTCTTAACTCTTCAGGTTCCCATCCTAACGCAACCACATCATCTATTGCGTCTATCATACAAAAAAAATCGGAGTTCTGTATCAATTCCAATTTAATATCGGTATTTCTTAGAACTCCAACCTTTTTAATTTTTTCAAGTTCAGGAGGACTTGGATATCCATTCGATGGTTTACTTTCCCAAGAATCTCCCCAAACATCTACAATATCAGAAAAAATAAATTCATATATATTATCACCTTTGTAATCAGGTCCAAGACCGTTTACAAATACTAAATGACTCATACAACAAATCCCTCAGGTGTAATTTTTACTTGTTTTTCTGAATTTTCAAAAACCAAGTTTTTCTTGTTTGTTTTACCTATCAAATTAAATTCAAAATTTTCTTCCAAGAATTTTCTTGAAGCCGTTTCTTGTTCAAGTGACTCTGTGAATTTTGAAACACTTTTCATCTTTTGTTCCAAACGCGCTTGGTTTTCTATTTTTCTGTTCCCCTTTCTTTCTCTCACTTCTAAAATTTCTTTTTTTGAAATTTCAAAGTATTTCGATAATACCTTATCAACTTTTGATTCTTGATATACATTATTTAGAATCATACCGTGGTCTCCCTCTCCCATTTCTTGGTCTACAGGGATATCCATATCAGCTTGAATATCTTTTACTTCAGTATCTGAGGTAATGTCCTCTTCTGCTCCACTATCACTACCTTCTTCTGTTCTTTCCTCAGCTTGTTCAAACTTAGCCATGATATCTTCTTTGTCTTCATCAGACAAGTTTTTTAGGTCTAATGCCGATAGAACCATATTAATCACATATTTTATATCCTCAGAAGTCATGCCATCTTGGTTATCATAGTCTCTAATCTTTTGAGTTAGTCTACCTGTAAGTTTTTGAATTGTCTTGAAGGTAATCATTTCTTGTGATGGTTCACTCTGAATATCCTCTTTACCGGCTTCAATATCCATTTGTCCATCTGAGGATGACACCTCATCATCTGTCATATCAATATCCACTGAAGGAGAAGTTTCTTCAGGACCCATATCAAGACCCGCTTCAGGAGCACTCGGGAGTTCTGGTGAAGGAACTGAAGGTGGTTGTGAAGGCGCCGCTACAGCCTCGGGTTCATCCATTTTGGGTTTTGGTGTTTTGAGAACAAATTTTTTCTGCTCCCCAAAAAGTTCTACACCCTCATCATTTTCGTTAAGCCTATTAATTTCCTTGGCGAGAAGATTCAATCTTTTCAAAGCCTGAGAATAAGATGGATAATACTTTCTGTTTTTCATCGGCTCAATATATTCAGTCACGGATTCAGAAATATTTTTCTTAATAACATAACCTTGTTTTTCTTTTACGATTTGATACTCAGAGCCATCCGCTAATGGAATTGAAAATTCTGTATTAGATGTTTCATTTAAATTTTTTGGAACCGTCTCATTATATCGAGCAATTTCCAAAATTCTTTGTATTTTATCCTGTCCTGAAAGTTTTTCACTTCCTATTGGTTTTAAGTCTGCCATATATTTTTTTTTTAATTTAATTTAATTATTAAGTCCATTGAATCCTCCAATTTCAACTGCGTTTAATTGTATTGCGATTCCACCGTTTGTCGCATATTCAGGGTGTGGGTAGTTGAAAGTTGTCCCACTTTCACAACAAGTTCCAACAGATTCATAGAATGCATTCACAGATGTACCTGTGTAATATGGACCACACTCAGCACAGTCGGTGTACGGTCCACCTAAAGAACCTCCGATGTCTGTAGATGGTCCATAACTTGTGTCAGTGATAAAATAACAACCATAGGGGGTTGCACCACTGAACTGTAAGAGATACATCTGTCCAATTGTTGGAGAAATTCCTACTAAATCTACGATACGGACTGTGTCATCACAATCTGTAATAATCCAAAATCCTGGAGGGGTTGGTGTCGGAGTTGGTGTTTTAGTTGGTGTGTTGGTAGGTGTCTGAGTTTGTGTTTTAGTAGGGGTGTTTGTCGGAGTATTTGTTGGGGTTTGAGTTGTTGTTGGTGTATTCGTTGGAGTTTGACTTGGGGTTGGTGTATTTGAGGCGGTATTAGTAGGTGTAATAGTTTGTGTTGGGGTATTTGTATTTGTTGGTGTGTTGGTTGGTGTGTTGGTTGGTGTGTTAGTTGGTGTTTTAGTTGGTGTGTTGCTTGGTGTTGGTGTCTGTGTCTGAGTTGGTGTTTTAGTTGGTGTGTTGGTTGGTGTTTTAGTTGGTGTTGGTGTATTCGTTGGAGTTTTAGTTGGTGTGGTTGTTGCAGTTGGTGTTGGAGTGACAACAGCTAAACAAGTTGCACAATCTCCGTAATCCGAAGATAAAGTCGCTACTTTATCAACTCCTGTTGCAGGTTCAGCATTATCAATTATATCATAACAACCTTCAGTTGTTGCACCTGTAAAAGTAAGATAATAGTTACCGTTTACTGCTGGTAAACTACTACTGTCAAAGTCAACAAGTATAGCTGGACCGCCAGAACAGGAACCTATGAGATATGTAACTAAAGCCATTCAATTTTTCTTTATAAATATACGTTTTTCTAAATAATTTAAAATCAGGCAATAGGTTCCGTCACTTTTTTTATCGAGTTGACCAAGGACCCCAAGTCTTGTTCATATTCATCAGAGGATGCATATCTGTTTCCCCTGACATTTACAAAGTTTTGTAGTAAATCTTTTGCAGTTTTTCCTTTGGTTAAATAACTTTTTGTCATCAAATCATAGTAGAGGCAAACACCGTCTTGAAAAGAATCTTGGTAGTTCAACTTTCCTGAATCCGTATTACCAACATTAAATGGGTTTTTTGTTTTGATTGGTTTTGCAGTTAGAACTTTAGAAAGACCTCCCTCTAAAGTAAGTTGAGCTAACGCTAACTCAGGTGGAATATATCCTTGTGAAAAATATTTTTTAGCACAATTTGCCATCATATCACCAGACACAAATGCGTTTGTATTTCTACTATCAATAAATGCTTGGCAGATTTTTTTATAAGTTGTGTATCCGATTGGGTCATTCAAATCTAAGTATGTAAATTTATCATCTGTGGGTTCTCCTTGATATTCAATTGTCGAAAGTTTTGTATCATTGAATTCTTTTACAATCAAAGCCGCTATTAAAAATTTTAGATTTGAGTCATCCACTTTTCCTGTCTTATCCAAATCATACTTCTCTTGAAAATCTATAACAGCACCCCTTGTTTCTTCCCCAAATTTACCGTCGACACCGTATTTTGGAAGTAGAAAACCCAAGTATTGAAGTGCTTCTTGAATTTTTACCACATCTTTATCTTTTATTAATTTCTGTCCGGGAGTATACTCGAATTTTGCTCTATTTTCTATCAGGTCCATCAATGATGAGAGAAAAGTTGATTTTGAAATTAGGTCTTTAGGTTTTAGTTCATCAATTTGTTCAGTAATTTTTCTTTCGATGGAAAGTTCTTTATCCTTCATTTTATTTTTTATATCAAAAAGTTTACCTATGTGACCAGACCTTCTCAAATATTTAAAAACCAAATTCTCATAGGAAAATTCTCCTTCCTGACTTAAACCAGATTGCCTATAGTCTTTCAACTTATCTTTTAGTCTTTTCAATGGTTCTGTATTCTTTGTTTCTTTAGCATTTTCAATTGCGTCGTCAATTTTTTCTGTCCAACATTCAATCTTATCCTTCAAAACAGACATATTCAAATCAAGTCTTTTTTTTGTTGGTCTGTTAACCCATTCGTTATTGAACACAGAAAATACTCCATCGCTATAATGTTCATCAGTTGAACCTTGAGCATATAACTCTACATCATATCCATAAATTTTGATGTCATGTTTGGAGTTGAAAAGTTTTTTCTTCAAATCAAAAAGTTCGACATATAAATCCTTTTCTTTTCCATATCTGTCCGTATCCACTATAACGTGTAAATCAAAATCTGAAAACTCCGACCAATTGAAGTTCGCAAGTGAACCCATTAGAAAAACATCTTCCACAAAAACATCGTCACCTAAATCATCGACAAACTCCTCTGAAATCTTCATCAAAGCCTCTCTAACTTTTGATTTCATGGTAGCTTCTTTCGGGTCTTTAGGATTTTCCCAAACCTTGGGGTTTAGGGAATCTTTCAATTTAAAACTATCAAGGATTTTTTTTAAATTACTCATCCTAAATAAATAGTCAGAGTATTATACTTTTTTGTACTTGTATTTTTTTGCAATTTCAGCGGTAAAAAATTTTCCTTGTGATTCTGATAATCTAAATCTAGTATAAATCTGATGGGGTACATCGCCATATTCATACTTTGTTCCATTATTGAATTCAACAAGCATTTGTTTGGTTTCTGTGTCGTATTCCGTTTTTTTTAAATTAGAAGATTTGATTTCATTCAAAATTTTTGTACCACGGATTTCCTCTCTTGTTACTGACATAAATTATGTATTATTGATTTAAATAAAAAAATACTACCACATTATTTATAAATATGAACTCAAACGACACATTTTTTTACATGAGGAAGTTAATTTAAAACCTATTTTGGATTGTGGATTGGGTTAAGAAAATAATTATACAATCATAAAAAAAATCCCAATGATAAGGTAATTCTTGGTTTTTTACCAATAACAGGAGTACTTCCGTGCAATACTTTTCCTGCAATACATTTCCAAATCATTTTCTCTTCTAATATATTGATTTCTTTTCCATAAATTGAATGCCCTCCGTCTTCGGGTTTACCCAATATCAAATTCCACCTAACATGAGTCAAATCCCCTTTGTTATGGTCAATGTGTTTATGAATATAAGCATTCTCTATGTTTACACCAATGTAATCCATGTGTGAAAAATCTACTTGAGAAGGGTTCATGCCATCAACCTCAATTACCCTTTTTTTAATTTCTTGCACAATTGGATGAATGGAATCTTCAGATGTGATGAACTTATTTTTTCTTCCGTAACCATTCGGGTTTATTCTAAATTTATCAATATTATCATTTGTCCAATTCACCAACTCTGTTTGAATTTCTGACTTGATAAAATTTTTGAACCCGTATGTACCTTTTAATAAAACTTTTTCCAAAAATATTTTATAATAAATATTATTTCAGAAAATTTCAATTAGTAAATTGTAAAATTAAAGAAGACTTATTCTTTTCTTTTCTTTTTTCTCAAAGTTTGGAACAAAAACGGTCAAGAGTCCGTCTTCAATTGTTGCCTCAACTAAAGATGGGTCATATTCTTTTCCAATTTTAAATTCTTTGGAAATGGTCCTTGTTTTTTCTTTTCCATTCAGTTTGTAAGTTCTTTTCCCTTCAATGTGTAACATACCATCTTCCATTTCGACCTTCAAGTTGTTTTTATTGAATCCAGGTGCTTCGAAGAAAAGATATGCACCATCTGAAGTGTGGTTCATTTCATAATTTTCACCTTCATCTTTTTTTGTGATTAAAGTGGTTTTATAGTTGTAGTTAGAATTACCACCAAGAATATCATCAAAAATTCTGTTTAGTTCGTTGTTTGATAAAATCATAATCTTTATTTTTTTTTTATTTATTATTTATACTTATGATTATCAACATGAGTGCCAAAGAATTATTACAGACACTTTTACTAAACAATCTTTATCAATTAAGTCAAAATGACAACAAATAAAAAAAAATATGTCATTTTGACAAGTTGTTTGGAATTGTCCATTTTTTGATACACCTTTGTAAAAATAAAAAAATATGAATGACCTAATTGACGACGACGAAAAAATGATGAGTAAAAAAACAAAACAAAGTCCTGAAAGTAACACACCTGTTTTGGACAACTTCAGTAGAGATTTGAACAAATTGGCAGAACAAGGAAAATTAGACCCAGTAATCGGTAGAGACCGTGAGATTCTGAGAATTGCACAAATTTTGTCTCGAAGAAAAAAGAATAATCCTATAATTGTTGGTGAACCTGGTTGTGGTAAAACAGCAATTGTCGAAGGTCTTGCAATAAAAATAGTTCAAGGAAATTGTCCAAAAAATCTAATTGACAAAAGAATTGTTAATTTGGATTTGACTTCCGTTGTTGCAGGAACAAAATATCGTGGTCAGTTTGAAGAAAGAATGAAAGTAATCATAGAAGAACTTCAAGATAATCCAAACATTATTGTATTCATCGATGAAATACACACCTTAGTTGGCTCAGGTAATTCTGTAGGTTCTATGGATGGCTCAAACATTTTCAAACCTGCGCTTTCAAGAGGGGAAATTCAAGTTATTGGTGCGACTACCTCGGACGAGTTTAGAAAAAATATTGAAAAGGACGGAGCTCTTGAACGTAGATTCCAAAAAATAATGGTTGAACCTTCTACAGTTTCAGAAACAATTGATATATTGAAAAACATCAGAGCAAAATACGAGTCATTTCACAAAGTAAAATATTCTGATGAAGTGATTGAAACTTGTGTCAAACTCGCAGAGAGATATATTACTGATAGAGAATTTCCAGATAAAGCTTTTGATATCTTGGATGAGGTTGGGGCAAGAATGCAGACTGATGTGAAAGTTCCTGAAATCATCGAAGAATTGAAAAAGAAAGCCAGTGAGATAAAACAACAAAAAATTGAGGTTGTTAAAAAACAAAACTACGAACAAGCGGCTCAACTTAGAGACAAAGAAAAAAAATTATTAGACAAACTTGATTTAGAGAAAAGTAAGTTTGAGGAGCTCATGGAAAAAGAAAAACAAATCGTTATTCTTGAAAATGTCTACGATGTTGTCTCCAATATGACTAAGATTCCTGTAAACAAAATGACAGTTGATGATACAAAAAATCTTGTAGACATGGACAAACAAATTATGAGCAAAGTGATTGGCCAAGATGATGCTGTGAAAAAAATTGTCAAATCCATCAAAAGAAACCGACTCGGTATCAAAGACCCAAACAGGCCCATCGGCTCATTTATTTTCTTAGGTTCTACTGGAGTAGGTAAGACTCACTTAGCAAAACAAATTGCTAAAGAATTGTTTGGCTCCGAAGACGCTTTAATCCGTGTTGACATGAGTGAATATCAAGAAAAACACACAGTTTCAAAATTGGTTGGAGCTCCACCTGGTTATGTCGGATATGAAGAAGGTGGTCAACTTACAGAAAAAGTTAAAAATAAACCTTATTCAGTTATTCTTTTTGATGAGGTTGAAAAAGCTCATAAGGATGTATTCACAGTTCTACTTCAAATGATGGATGAAGGACATGTCACAGATAGTTTAGGTAGGAAAATTAATTTTAAAAATACACTCATCATCCTTACAACCAACTTGGGTGTGAAAAAACTTCAAGATTTTGGTTCAGGTATTGGATTTAATAATTCGTATAGTAATGAGGAAGCAAAAAAACAGACATTACTAAAAGAGATGAAAAACTTTTTTTCTCCTGAGTTCTTAAACAGAATTGATGACACAATAGTATTTAACTCTTTGAGTAAAGAAAATATCAAAAAAATTACTTCGATTGAACTAAATAAAATGATAAGCAGACTTCAAGAAATGAAGTATAAAATCAATTATGATGAAACTGTTGTAGAATATCTTTCCAAATTAGGATTTGATGAAATTTATGGTGCCAGACCACTCAAAAGGGCTATTCAAGACAAAATTGAAGATTTGATTTCAGAGGAGGTTCTGACAGGTAACATTCTAGAAAATAAATCATACGAATTGAAAGTAGTTGGTGAAGAAGTAAAACTACAAAAGAAAAGTAAAATAGAAAAGGGGAGTTAATCCCCTTTTTTTATATTTATCATAGTGAGAAACTTGATAAAAAAATTAATCTCAGAGGAAATTAAGGACGGTAACGTAATTTGTGATAATTGTGGATGGACTTGGAAACTTTCCCAAGGTGGTAATGACCCATACATTTGTCATAAATGTGGATACGACAATAAACCGAAACCATCTAATTTTGATAGAGTATTAGAAAAATTCGAATCTTCTTTTCCCGCTAAACAAAGGAGTAAAATTGCTTTGATAAAGAAATTTGTTGAGAATTATATCAATGAATCAGGATATAGAGTCAAATTTTTGAACGCTTGCACTACCTACTCTGGTGTAAGAACGAGGGACCAAGTTATCGTCTGTGCACCAAATCACATGTCTACTTTTGGGGATTTCCTTTATACTCTATTTCATGAAATCAGACATGAACAACAAATATCTGAAATCAAAATGCCAAACCCATTGACAGAGTTTGATTTGAATGATTTTGAATCTCTCTACAAACAATATTGGGAAATGGAGTTAGACGCAGACCAATTTGCAAAAAATATGGTTGGGTCAATTATTCGAAAATTAGATATCCCAATTGAAGATGCGAGGACAATATTCAAGTTATCAGAATTTATAAAGAATTACCCACAAGCTTCTTTAGCCGTCAAATCTAGCTTGGAAAATATAATCAGAACAATCAAGAATATGAAATCACAGGGAATTGAATTTACAGATATTCAAGACCACCCAATGGTCCAACCTTATATCCAAAAGTTGGAAAACTTAATATAAGACATATCGCTCGGCCTCTGTTGAAGATTTTTTAAAGTGTCTGATGTAACCTAATTTTTCAATCATCTTTTTTCCCATATTGATTCCATTATAAACATCCTCAACAACAACATATTCATTTTCGGAATGGTAATCATAATATCCAATCGAGAAATTGATACAAGAAAAATCGAATTGACTTCTGAGAGCATAAACATCTGTGTAGGGATGAACCATGTATTGCATATCAGATTGATTCATTCCTTCTTTGAGAACTTTGTCACAACTTTTGAAAAAATTACTATCCCTATCAAATAAAACGTGACCAAAACATTTTTCTGTAACCATCCAATTTTCCGGAGCATCAAATTGAATTGCATAACCAACGTCGTTGAAAAAATCTTTGTCGGCTTTTCTTGAACCGTGACACCCTGTTTCTTCAGAAACAAAAAATGCTGCCTTCAAAAAAGGTACTTGTTCGAGCAGTGTCAAACATGCGTAAACACCACATTTATCATCACCACCAATTCCAGTAGGTCCGCCTTTGTCGTTGTAAGCTTTGAGTGCTAATTTTAGTTCACCTTGGGCATTTAACAGTTTTTCCTCATGAACATTTATACGGTTAAGTCCGTGAACAGTATCAGTATGAGAAATAACACAAGGATAAAAAAAATCGTCAGAAACTTCACAAGTTTTTTTTGTAGCGTATACGTTACCATACTCGTCTTTGTAGTGTAATATGTTTTTTTCTGTTAACCAATTTTCCAAAAATTTAATCATCAAATCCTCCTTATAGGTTGTGGTTGGAACAGATAAAACTTCTTTCAATAGCTCAAAATTGTAATCCATGACACAAAGATACTAAAATTCGTGCAATTCTCCAATTTTGAATAACTCAGGTTGATATAGTAGATTGTTGAAGTTATCCTCGGTCATTTTAAATTCTTTTTGTTTGAGGTCTTTTCTTAATTTCACAATAATAGTTTGAGTAGGATAATCAAACCCTCGAACTTGATAATCAACTGTTTTGGTTGTGTCTTTTGGAAGATTTTTCCAATGACCTTGAGGGTGCTTAGCACTTACTCTAGAAATCATTTCTACGAATTTTTTTGCAGTCTCTTCATCATCTTCCAACTTTTCAATAATGGAATCAAGTTCCCTTTCGACTGAACGATTAAAACTTTCTTTATCAAAATTCACCGACCAGTCAGACTCCCAAGCGGCATTATTCCAATCTCCCATGTCAGTAGGATTTTCTTCAAAAAGTTTTCCTAACACCTTATAAATTGAATAATGGGGTGTTGCCATCTCCAAGTATTTGTTATAAAGAGTTTTTACTGTAAATGAAATTACACCATTACCATTGTAAGTTATATTACTGTCATCAAAATAGTCTTGAATGTCTTTTTTCACTATTTCCTCTGCGGAGCTCCTCATAGCACCATCTCTTTCATAAGCAAAATCCCTAATCATCGACAGAGTCTCTTTTGGGAAAACTTTATACAGAGTTTTCGCAAATCTACCCAAGAAATCATTATCAACTTCAAACGGTTCTTTCATAATGTACTGAGAAATCATTTTCAATTTATCGAAATTGTCCTCATCCAAACTATCCCAAATACCATATCCTGAGTTGAAATCCTCGTGACTCAATTCCTCACTATATATGTCTCCACCATATATCGAGGATACACTTCGGTAAGTCCAAATGTCCTCTTCACTAAGACCAACTAATTTGAATAAATCCTCGTCAGAACCCATATCATAATAAATCATACTTGAGCCGAGGTCCTTCTTTGGAGAAACTTGATTAATTCTTTTATCAATACCTCTGAGTTCATACCTATCAAGTTTTCCCTCGAGAAAGTTTTTTAGTGCCACAAATGAGTCAAATCTACCCATATTTATAAATACAAGTTTGAAAATAAAATATTTATACCTACATTTGTAATGTTCTTTGAAAATATGGGGATGCCTTGGCTTTGATTGCAATAGTTAAGGTACGCAGGCACGTAGGAGCTGAATTAACTCCTTGAAAACTGATTCGAATTATAACTGGCAATACTTTTGCTAAAATGGCTGTTCTCGGTCTTGTGGCTGAGGAAGCTGTTGTTGGAGCTTAATAGTTTCGACAACGTCGGGTCGGTAAGGACAAATACCTAGGAACAGAAGTCCATGAGGTTTGACAAATACCACGTGATTAAGTTCAGAAAATTTGTCAGGAGGTGTTTTCGGTTCATTCCGATTTAATAGGAACCGACCACAGTTGTAAGTTCTAGTGGAAAAAAAGAACTCTCTATTTGTCGGTTGAGAACCAATCGAATAAACGTGTAGTCTGTTTATTTTAATATTGTAAGACGCGAGTTCGACCCTCGCCATCTCCACCAAAAAAGGGATACAATTATTATCCCTTTAATTTTTTATGGGTACAGATTGCAATATATGTAGTAATAAGTGCATGGGTTTCGAAGGAAACCATGGAGGTTGCTGTACCCTTGGAAATAGGGATTTTATCATCGGTCCTCACAACGATACTAAAGAATTTTTACAAAGACTTTCTGAAAAGTTCGGAAGGGAAATTGACTACAAAGATGTCTTTATTGACATAGAAGAGGGGAAAAAACTATTCCCAAACAAATCAATGTGGTCAGACAAAAGAAGTTATCCATCATTAAGAGTTGACACCATAAATCCTATCCTTCCCTGCATCTTCTACAATATGAAACTAAAGGCCTGCATGGTTTACGACATACGTCCCAATACCTGTAAGAATTTTGAGTGCACCTACCTTCAAGAACAGACAAAGAGCGATTTTCAAAATTCATAAGATATTTATAGAACAGAAATATCAGTCCCATACGCAATTTGAAAGAATTTGTGATGGGATTTTTATTTATAAATCACAAAACAAAACACAAATGAAAAAAAACATTTTGTTATTTTTTGCTATGATGTTTTCAATAGCTACTTTCGCTCAGAAAAAAGGGGGATGGGACATCTCCTTCGGAGCAACAGCTATGGCACCAATTGCAAAAAATGTTGATTGGGATTCCAAGTCATGGGGTCAAAAAGTAGACTTTTCAAAGAAAAACTGGAACGTCTCTTTTGGTTTCATGCAAGATAAAGACGGGTTTGCAAGAATTCCTGCTTTAGTTGGTTTCCGTAAGCACCTCAAAAAAGGACTCCATATCGGTCTTGATGGGGGTGTTACCTTCTTCAATGGACAAAAAGGACAATTTACTTATGTTCCCTCCATTGCTTATAGGATAAACAATAAATGGTGCTTAGAACAATCAATTCTAAGGACTGTTAAGGACGGTGAACATTCAAGTCTTATCGGATTTGGATTGAAGTATCATCTTTAATCGTCTAAATTAAAATCAAAATGACTATGGAAAATTTTGAATTTTTATGGCATTGGCACTTCTTGCTAGGTGTTGTTGTCGGAGTTGTGGTGGGACCACATATTACAAAACTTCTAGGAAAACTTAAGAAGTAATCCAAAAGACCCTCGAGAAATCGAGGGTTTTTTTTCACTATTGATTTTCAATTAAGAAATTATTAACTTTGTTCAGTCGATTGGGATTTTGGTATACAAAGGGCTAATTATGAGAGTTGGAAAGATTTACTTTATGAATTTTTTATATCGACTGAATTACCTTATCAACTCTGAAAAATACAACAATCCCGTTGGCGTGTCCACGGGAATTTTTATTTATAAACCAATAAACAAACAAACATGAAAAAAACAATCATGATGTCACTTTTATCCTTATTCGTGACTCTCGCATCTTTCGGGCAAATAACAACTTCTGCCCTGTCAGGTGTAGTGAAAAATGAAAAAGGAGATGCTCTAGTGGGAGCGTCGGTGCACGTAGTTCACCAACCAACAGGTTCTGAATATCGTGCTTCTACAAACAAAGTGGGTATCTTCACCCTTCCCGCTGTGCGTCCTGGTGGTCCTTATGTAGTTCACGTTTCCAACGTGGGTTACAAAATGCAAGAACTTACCGATATCAACACAAACCTTGGTATTACAACTACCCTGAATATTGTGTTGATTGAAGACGCTAAGGTCTTGTCAGAAGTAGTCGTTAGTACAAACAGAAACAACGTCTTCAGTAAGGACAGAACAGGTTCGTCTCAGCAGTTTGGTAGAAGAGAACTTACATCTGTTCCCATTACTGGTGCAAGAACAATTGACGGAATCACAAAGTACAACCCGATGGGTGACGGTCGTTCATTCGGAGCTGCTGATAGCAGACTGAACAACTTCACTATCGACGGTTCACAGTTTAACAATGGTTTCGGTCTTGGTTCTTCAGCTCAGGCTGGTGGTAGAACTGGTTCGACTGCAATCTCTTTGGATGCGATTGACCAACTTCAAATCAACGTAGCTCCATTTGACATTCGTCAAAGTGGTTTTGTTGGTGCGGGTATCAACGCTGTAACAAGAAGTGGTACTAACAAGGTTGAAGGTTCTTATTATCAGTTCAACAGAGACAACCAACGTTATGTTGGTAACAACGCAAAAGGAACAACTGTAACGGCTTCCAAGTTCCAAGAAACCACAAGAGGTTTTAGATTGGGTGCTCCAATTATCAAAAACAAATTATTCATTTTTGGTAACTACGAGACACTCGAAAAAACTGAACCTGGTACAACTTGGATTTCACAAGGTTCACCTTTGGCTGGTTCTCAAATCTCAAGAGTTTTGTACTCTGATATGAAAACTCTTTCTGATTTTATGAGAACAAATTTTAATTATGAGACGGGTCCTTGGGAAGGATACAACAACTCAAACAAGTCTGAGAAATTTCTCGTGAGAGCAGACTGGAACATCAACGACAAACACAAATTGACAGCTCGTTATGTGTGGCACAACTCTGATGCGGAAATAAACATTTCCAATTCACAGTCAGCAGGTGCTGGTAACAGAACCACACAATTTAACGCGATGTCTTTCAAGAATAGTGGTTATATCATAATGGATAACACACGTTCAAGTGTCTTGGAGTTGAAT
>Ga0194115_10002399_pt1 | contig 22323 bp, 23 predicted proteins | sample TA2MahsurfametaG_3_FD_148656 | JGI IMG/M metagenome (GOLD analysis project Ga0194115, IMG submission 148656) | Freshwater microbial communities from Lake Tanganyika, Tanzania - TA2015002 Mahale S4 surface | ecosystem: Environmental > Aquatic > Freshwater > Lake | place: Tanzania: Lake... | reverse complement strand
CATTGGAGACCCTCAAGCGCCACAAGCCCGTTCTCATCATCGAGAGACCCAAGGAGGACTCGATGAACGTCATCCGCCTGCTTGGCTACCGTCTTGCTGATGTCGTCGGCAAGGACAGCGTTTTCGTGGATAAGTGACATGAAGGTGATGATCTGCTCGTCGTGGTCCGAGGCTGGCTTCGACCTCTACGGGCGTCGTTGGCTGGAGACGGCTGAAGAGCATTGGGACGGCGAGATCGACATCAACGTGGTGAACGACGCGCGGCTGGAGATCGATCTCGGCTTCCGAAACTTCATGGTGCGCCACGCGGCTCAGAAGTTGGACCCGACCCAGCCCGGCTACGACTACCGGCAGGACCTGCTGCGCTTTGCCCACAAGGTCTTTGCGCTGAAGATCGCCCTCAAGGATGCCGAGGAGGACGGCCATGATTGGCTGGTGTGGCTCGATGGCGATGTCGAGACCCGCGCCCCTCTGACCATGGATTTCCTCAAGCGCATCCTCCCAGATGACAAGGACGGAGTGCTGCTCTCGCGCGCTCAGACCGCCACGCATCCCGAGTGTGGATTCATGGCCTTCAACCTCCGTCGCAAGGGCGGGGACCTCCTCAAGAAGTTTGTGGGGATGTACGAAAAGGACGATGTCCTGAAGCTCTCGGAACTCCACGACAGCTACGTCTTCATGGTCTGCGTCCTCGCGCACATGGAGGCCGAGAAAAGCGAGTGGCATGATCTTTGCCCGGCTGGGGCTGGACCATATGGCCTAGACGCCTTTGAAGCATCTTCGCTGGACAACGTGTTCGTACACAAGAAGGGCAACCGCAAGGCCGGGAGGACCAATGCCGAGATCGTGGAGCGCCTGCTCTGCGGGGCGAAGTCGGTGCGGATCGACCCACGAAACTTCGATGGCGAGGTGCCAGAGGATGCTGTGCCGGTGGTCGATTGCGACATGGTCCCAGTCGAGGACATCCGCCGCGCCCTGCTGGCGCTTGAGGATAAGCCATTGATTTTAATTGGTTTTTACTCGTCCGACGAGGAGGGCAAGCACATCGACACCAGCCGCTTTGGCATCAATGCCGTGCGGACGGACACGATTGTCTTTGAGTCGGTCGAGCGGGCCAAGGACGGGCTGGGGTTCGTCCATGTGGCGGTCACCCGCGACTTCCCGCTGATCCCCGATGACCTCCCCGTGTTTCACCAGCGCCAGATGTCGGCGGTGAAGAAGGAGCAGATCAAGGCAATCACCAATAATGCGTACCGGACCAACATGCTCGTACAGACGCAGAACTGCGTCCCCAACGAGACGATCCATGCCAACATCAAGGCGAACCTCGACCAGATCCAGAACTGGGTCAGCTACACCCGCCACCACATGCGCCGGGCAATCATCGTCTCCGCTGGTCCGTCGCTCGACATGGAAGAGACGATGGACGCCATCCGTGACGAGGTGGAGAACGGGGCCGTCCTCTTCTGCGTGAAGCACAGCCACCAGAAGCTGATCGACGCCGGGCTGACCCCGTGGGGTTGCGTCCTCCTCGACCCGCGCCCCCACGAGGGCTTCAGCACCCACGGCCACGCCCGCGCCAATCTGATCCCCGCCGCCCACCCGGGCGTCCGGTACTTCTGCGCCTCCATGGTCGATCCCGGCGTCGTGAAGCGCCTGATCGAGACTGGCGGGAAGGTCCATGGCTGGCACGCGGCGGTAGGCGCTGACGAGAAGGATGTCCTCCCCAAGGAACACCAGAAGTTCCTTATGGGTGGCGGTTCCTCTTCTGCTGGAAGGGCAATGATCCTCGCGTGGCAGTTCCTTGGCTTCCAGTCGATTGGGCTGTACGGCTTTGACTCGTGTCATCTGGACGAGAGCAAGCTGGACAAGTCCGCGCGGCATCAGGACGGGACTCCCAAGTACGTCCTCATGGAGGTGGCAGTTGGGGGCCAGACGAAGCAGTTCTGGACTGACCGTGACATCCTCTGTCAGGCGCAGGACTTCACCCGGTTCCTCCAAGAGAGTCCGTGGATCCAATGGGATGCACATGGACCGGGGATGGTGTCGTGGTTGTGGAAGAACACTCGTGGCATTATGCCCCCCCTTGAGGAGACCTATTGATGCACGATGACCGCAAGTGGAGAGGCGACAACGACAAGGTCAAGCGCAAAAAGCGTCAGGCCCTGAATGCGCTTCTCGTCAACATTGCGGACTCGCTCGATGAGAAAGAGCGGGAGTCCATCGCACAGGTGTGCCTTGAGGACTTCCGTTCCGACAAGGAAAGCCGCTCCGAGTGGGATGCCATGCATGCGGACTGGGTGGCTGTCTACAACCAGCAGGACGCCCCCATGAACCGCCCGTGGCCCGGCTCGTCGGACGAGTCGCTTGGCCTGTTGACGGAAGCCTGCAATTCGTTCCAAAGCCGTGCCTACAAGGCGTTCTTCTCCTCCCGCCTGCCGGTCTCTGCGATCTCGACCAACCCCTCGATCCCGGGGTCGTCCGAGCGCGCCAAGCGGGTCACCCAGTTCCTCCAATGGTCCCTGTTCTTCAAGGATCAGACCTACAAGGAGGACAAGTCCGCGATGCTCCTGCGCGTGGCTGTCCACGGCAGCGACTTCTCCAAGACGTACTTCGACCCCGTGATGAACCGGATCGTTACCCGTCCCGTGCGCGCGGAGGACCTGTTCGTCCCCTACCACATCGGCCCAATCAACATCGAGGATGTGCATCGGAAGACCGAACTGATCTACATCCAGTTGAACGAGGGCCGCATCCGGGCGTCTGAGGGCTACTTCCTCTTGCCGCCCGAGCCGATGATGATCGGCAACGTCACCTCGCTGATCCAGCAGCAGAACGATCAGGACAACGGGATCAAGCCGTCCTCTATGGAAAGCGAGGACATGGCCCAGATCATCGAGCAGCATCGCGATCTGGACATCGACGGCGACGGCATTGCCGAGCCCTACAAGGTCTGGGTGGATGTGACCTCGGAGAAGCTGCTCCGCATCGAGGTCCGGTACGAGGTGGACGAGTTTGGCCGCCCCCTGAACGGTCGGATGCCCATCGAGGAATACACCCACTACCGCTTCCTCGCGAACCCGGATGGCTTCTACGGCTACGGACTGGGCTTCCTGCTGGGCAAGACCAACATCGCCATCAACAAGCTGCTGCGCCAGTTCATCGACGCCACCACCCTGTCGATCCATGGCAACATGAGCGGGTTCATCTCGGAGGCCCTGAACATCAGCAAGGGGCCGGTCAAGATCGAACTTGGCAGCCTGAAGACGGTCTCCGCGAGTACGGACGACATCCAGAAGGGCATCAAGACCCTCTCCTTCCCCGCGCCGCCGCCTACGCTCATGCAGGCCATCGCGCAGCTAGAGACCCGCGCCCAGCGCATCGGCGCGACCACGGACGCTGCCGCTGGCGACATCAACAAGGTCTTCCAGCCCACGACCATGCAGACGATGGTCGAGCAGTCGCTGGTGATGTTCACGAGCGTACAGGAGTTCCTGCTGCACTCGTGGAGCAAGGAACTGAACAAGATCTATCGCCTGCACGGGATCTACTTCCGTGGAATCGAGGGCTTCATTTCGGTCACTCCTGAAGGTCCGCAGGAGATGGTTGTGACAGAGCAGGACTTTGCTGACGACATGCTCATCATGCCCGTGGCCGATCCCCGCATGATGAACCAGCAGAGCCGTCTCCAGAAGGCGCAGTTCCTGTTCGACTTCGCGACCAAGAACCCCATCGTCGGCAACAACCCAGAGGTCCTCCTTGCGGTGTCGAGGAGGCTGCTAGAGGAGATGGAAATCGATGGCATTGACAGCATTCTTCCGCGATCTGCTGACCAACTTCCGCCACCTCCGCCGGATCCGAAGGTCATGGCGGAGCAGGCCAAGGTAGAGGTCGAGCAGCAGAAGCTCCAGCTAGAGGCTCAGTCGGCCCAACAGGACATCCAGTTGCAGGCTGAGAAGATGCAGATCGACCAGCAGATGAAGCAGGCGGCGATGATTGCCGACCAGCAGCTTCAGCAGATGCGTATCGACAACGAGCGCGCCATGCAGGAACTCCGCATCCAGAACGAGATGCAGATTGCCCAGATGAAGCAGGAGTTCGATAGCCTGCGAATGCAGCAGGAACTTTCCGTGCAGCAGGCCATCGCGACGCAGAAGGCGCAGATCGAGGCTGAAGCCAAGATCACCATCGCCCGGATGCAGCCGGGATCCCAGACAACTTCGCTTTGAGGAGACGGGAAGATGCCCAAGACGCCAGCGTGGCAACGCAAGGAAGGACAGAACGAAAGGGGTGGCTTGAATGCCAAGGGCCGGGCCAGCTACAAGGCTGCGACCGGCGGCACCCTCAAGCCCCCGCAGCCCGAAGGTGGGGCGCGCAAGCGGTCATTCTGTGCGAGGATGAGCGGCATGAAGAAGAAGCTCACCTCGGCCAAGACCGCCAACGATCCCAACTCCCGTATCAACAAGTCCCTCCGTGCATGGAAGTGCTGACATGGCAAAGTCCATTCCGAAGAACCCCAAACTCTGGTCTGCCGCAAAGGCCGCTGCCAAGCAGAAGTTCGACGTGTACCCAAGCGCATATGCCAATGCGTGGGCAGCCAAGGAATACAAGCGCAAGGGCGGGACTTGGGGAGGCGCGGACAATCGCGTCAAGAAAAAGTGAAGGGCGGTCTCGGCAAGTGGTTTGGCGAGCGATGGGTTGATGTTAAGACCGGCAAGCCGTGTGGTCGTAGTGGTGCAGAGAAGTCTAGGCGTGGATATCCTGCCTGCCGCCCAGCAGCCGCTGCCGCAAAGATGACCCCCACTCAGAAGGCCTCGATGGCTTCCAAGAAGACTGGTCCAGCTCGAAAGAACTGGCCCGTCACGCCATCTGGACGCAAACGATGATCCACAACATCGACCCAGACGAGATCGAGAGCTGGCGGCGGCACCCGGTAACCCAGTACCTCCTACAGGAGGTGCGGCGGCAGAACGTCAACCACCGCTACCGGGTCGCCACCGATCTCCTGACGCTTGGCCGCGCACAGGGCTTTGACGAGGCTCTTGCCCTGATGGGTAGGTTGCTCAATTCCCCCGATGGGATAGGTTGAGGCAAACGGAGACCCGCATGATACGACGCCAGAAGCGCATGAAGACCAGCCAGATCGACGCTGCCATGGAGATGCTCCGCAGCGCCGGTCGCCGTGGCGATACCGAACTGGCCCATGTGAACCCTCGCGAGAAGGCCATCCTCAAGGCCATGGGCGGGGCTGGAAGCAGGAACCCGCGCACGGGCCTGCGGGAGTATTACGATGCCAGCATGGACCCGGACTACATCTCCCCCGAGGATCTGCGCCGCATTGACGAGGCAGAGGCCAGTTCCTTGCGCGCCATGGACGCAGAGTCGATGGCCCGTAGTGCTGGGTCTGCCCCAAAGGTCATTGAGCGCCACAAGTCGGCCTATGACGAGGCGTACCGCATCCTCCACGACCTCATCTCCGAGGTCGCCAACAAGGGCCGCTACGGAGATACGGAGGTTGTCCCGACGACCCCTCGCGACCGAGCCATCCTGAAGGGTCTTGGCGGTGCCGGGACCGTGAACCCGCGCACGGGCCTGCGGGAGTATTACGCCGGGGCAGAACCCGGAGGCGATTTCTCTGTTGAGAGCGCGATGGCTGGAGAAGGCACGAATGTCGGGACTAGTGGCCTAGGAACAAATGCCACGGGCGTTGACACCGAAACGCCGTTCGGACCAGAGCAGCCGACAACCATGCAGAATGTTCGGGGATACATTGGTCAGGTCCTTGAAGATCCCGATTCAATTCCGGGCCTTGGGGTAGTCGGGATGGTACTTGGCCAAGCCATGTCTGGCTTGAGCCGCGCCGCTCGCGAGGCGGGCTACGATGTGATTGCCCCCGGCGGCGCTCGCCCCGGTCGTAGCCCGGAACAGGCGGCCAGAGAGCAGGCGCTTTTTGAGGCCGGGTTTCCCGGCAACCGAAGCGGCGGCGACAACATTGCCATGGCACTCGGTGCTATACCCGTCTCCGCTCCCACGCCCACGCCCCAATATCTTCGCGGCGGCCAGATGGCTGCCCCGCAGGAGATCTCCTCCTTCATCGGCCCCGGCATGAGCGATCTCCAGCAGCGGGCGCTCATCTCCACCTACGGGACGCAGGGCGTCAACAGCGCCTTCCGCACGGACCCGGTGCGCCGGTACTACGCCAACCTCCTGTCGCGCGGCCTGATCTCGGATGCCGGTGCGCCCGTGCAGAATCCCTATGTCCTTCCCATCGAACAGCAGTATGCTTCTCAGGTTCTGGGCCGACCGATGACCAACCCCTCGGATGCAGCGGCGGCCTATGAGTCCATCCGGGGCCTTCTCTAAGGAGTTCACGATGAAGAAGAAGCCGAAGAAGGGTGGGCGGGGCTGCTGATAAGCCTGCCAGTCTAGCTCACCTAGGAAGGGGCGGGGTACGTCTCCCCCTCCTGCGTATCCCCCCCTTCCGCACCCTCTCCTCTTGTCGTTAGGTTTGCGACGGGCATATCGCCCAAGAGGAGAGCATGAGCAAGAAACTCAAGCCCTTGTTTGCAAGGGTCGTCGTTCGCGCTGAGACGCTACAAGCGTCCATCGCCACAAAGTTCTCGGGCCTGTCCAAGATGGGTTTCGAGATCCCCAAGACCGTCGAAGAGAAGATGATCCCCGATGAGGGCATCGTCATTTCCGTGGGCGAAGCCTGCGAGGTGATGAAGCCCGGTGACCGGGTCCTGTTCGGGAAGTGGGCAGCCAAACCCATTGCCTTTGAGCCGGGCCTGTACGTCATGCAGGAAGAGGACATCATCGGGATCATCGAGGGTGACGAGAAGGCGGTGGCCGCATGAGCGAGCGCATCGGAAACCGGGTCGAGGTGTCGGATGACGAAGTCGCCACTCCTCAGAAGCCTGCTGCGCCTCAAGCAGTTTCTCCTGAACCCAAGCCCGCCGCCACCCCGGCCCCCAAGGCGAAAGCGGAGGAGGGTGAAGAGAAAGGCACGGACTGGGTCGAAATCGAAGACCCCAAGCTGAAGGCCCGCTTCAACCGCCTATACCGGCACACGAAGGAGGCGAACGAACGCGCGGAGAAGACCGAGCGCCAGATTTCCCTCCTTGCCGAGCAGAACGGCAAGCTCCAGAAGGCCCTCGAAAGCATCGCTGGCGGCCTGAAGGACAAGGAGACGCAGGCGGAACTTGCCACCCTTAAGAAGGAGGCGAAGGAAGCCCTCGCAACCGGCGACACGGAAGCCTTCATGGAGGTCAACGAGCGCCTGCTTGAGATGAAGCAGGAGAGCAAGAGGCCTCCCGCCCCCGCTGCCGAAGCCGCGCCGCCAATCACCCAGACCGAGATGCAAGTCCTTCAGGGCTGGCAGACGGCTAAGGGCGACGATGGCGAGCCGCTGCGTCCTTGGGCGCTTCCGAACCATCCCGAGTTCGCGGCCACCCAAGAGATGATCCAGAAGGTGGCAAACGAGCCCGGCATGGGCAATGCGTCGATCCGCGAACTTCTCAAGGAGGTGGACAAGCGCATGGTTCGCCTGATGGACGATGACGACGAAGACGACGCGCCGAACCCGGTGCGCCGCGCCTTTACGTCGCCTCGCGGGCGACCGGCACCAGCAGAGCGCCAGCAGACGAACCTGAGCAATCAGGAGCGCGTCATTGCGGAGGCGATGTTCATGGGCGGACGCGGTTCCCTTGCCAAGACGGCAAAGGAGGCGCACGAGCTTTACCTGAAACAGAAGAAGGCCATTGGTAGGGCCGTTGCGGTGGAGGACTAACATGGCAGATAATCACGAGATCGAGACCGGAGCCGGTGCGCTTGCGGAGTCGATGAAGGGCCGAAAGAAGAACGCGAAGAAGGGAAACCGTAGCTGGACGCCCGCTGCGCCTCTCGGCATCAAGGCAAAGGACCCATCCAACAGGCTTCGCTGGGTCCACGCCGAACCCGCCAATATGCTCCGAAAGCGAGCAGAAGGTTGGGAGCAGGCGGATGTTGGGGACGCCGTTCACGACCGTCCAAACGGTGTGGAGAGCGGTGCGGGGACACCGGCCGGTGTGCTGGAGTATCGGGACATGGTCCTGATGAAGATGCCCGAAGAGATGGCTCGTGAGCGCGAGGCGTTCTACCGCAACGCATCTCAGGAGCAGGTCTCGGGCCTCAAGACTCGGGCCAAGAGAGACATTCGCGCCAAGACGGGTGTGACCGTCGATGGCGACATCACCATCGATTAACCCTTCCACAAGGAGATAACCAATGACTGACGCTCCTTATGGCCTTCAGGCCATTCGTAGCAAGGCCGCTGGGAATACCCTCCGCACGAAGCTCTATCGAGTCACGGCGTCGGGTAACACTCAGGGCATCTTCATCAACGATCCCGTCCGGTTCAACTCGGCGGGTCTTGGTGTCATCCGACTCTCGTCCAATGCTGCGGCGAACACCCGCTGCCTCGGCGTCGTCTCGGAACTGTTCGATGAGAACGGTCGCCCGCTGACGTTCAGCCAGCCGAGCCGTGGCCCCTTCCTCCCGGCCTCGACGGCTGGTTGGGCGGCGGTCTACGACAGCCAGCAGATCACGTTCATGTGTCAGGCCGATGCCTCCGCTGCGGAGACGCTGGTCGGGCAGTATGTGTCGCTGACGGCTGCGACGAACGGCAACACGGCTGCTGGCACCTCGGTGATGCAGATCCGTGCGGCTTCGGCGGACACCTCGGTCAAGACCTTTCAGGTCCTTGGCCTTGCGCCGACAGAGGCTCGCGGCCTCGGAAGCGTGGCGAACAATGCGGCTTGGGGCAATGCCTTCATTGACCTTGAGGTCCGCATCGCCCTCCACTCGTACACTTCCTGATAGGGAGGAGCGAACATGACGACCGGAACTGGCAATCTTCCCGAACTCCTGTGGCCCGGCATCAGCACGATCTGGGCCGACTCCTACCGGCGCTATCCGCCGCTCTGGAACCGCTTCATGATCCTGCGCCGTTCGAACAAGGCGTTCGAGAAGGAGCAGGGCGTGACGGGCTTTGGCCTTGCCGGGCAGAAGGACGATGGGGATTCCGTCCCCTACGTCGATATGCTTCAGGGCTATCAGCGCGAGTACGTCAACTTGACCTACGGGCTGGGGACGACGATCACTCGTGAGCTGATGGAGGACGAGCAGTACAACGTCATCAACAACGTGCCGAAGATGCTGGCTGAGTCGATGCGTCAGACCGAAGAGACGGTCTCAGCGTCGGTCTTCAACCTTGGCTTCAGCACGATGCTTGGTGCCGATGGCGTCTCGTTCTTCAACTCGGCGCACCCGAACGTCCGTGGCGGCACGCAGCGCAACATCCCCGCTGTCGCCTCGGACCTCACGCAGGCGTCGCTGGAGCAGTCGTACATCGACATCCACGACTGGCGTGACGATTCGGACCTGAAGATCAACCTCATGCCGGAGAAGCTGCTGGTGGCCCCCACCAACCGCTTCGTGGCGGAGAAGATCCTTGGGACGAAGTTCGCGGTGGGTTCGGCTGACAACGACATCAATCCGATGGCGGGCCAGCTTGACCTGATCGTGAACCCGTTCCTTACGGACCCGGATGCGTGGTTCATCATCTCCAACGCCAAGGCTGGTGCGACGTTCTACCGTCGTCGCAACGCTGAGATCACCCGTGACAACGAGTTCGACACGGAGATCCTGAAGACCAAGACGACGGCGCGCTTCTCGGTCGGTGTGACCGATTGGCGCTACGCCTACGGGTCGGCTGGCGCGTAAGACCAGAGTCAATCTGGCTGGGACAGGGGGGCTTCGGCCCCCCTTTCTCATGGGGTCCTTGTGAAGAGGGGACCCAAGAGTAGAGTCTCGGAAGATCAACAAAGGATCTCCCCATGACCGGAAAGACCCAGTTTCTCGGCCCCGTCGCTTCTGGCGTGGACAACGGCGCTCCCGCGCTCACGACCAAGGGCTTTGGACAGTTCACCGTGTGGACTCCCATCACGACCGTCCCCGTTACCTCGCTTCCGGTGGCCGTCCTGCCGTTCGACGCCATCCTTCGTAACATCAACATCTGGAAGGTCGGCGCTTTCACGGGCGAGGCGGTGGTCAAGTTTGGCACGGTCGCTGGCGGCTCCGACAACCTCGGCAGCGTGTCGGTCTCGGGCAACACGATCTATCGTGTAACCTCGGCCACGGCCCAGACGACCCTGCCGTTCAGCCACGCTGGCGTCTCGTCCCTTGGCACCCCGATCTACCTGTCCACGGGCGCGATCTCGGGTACGTCGTCGGCCCTTTCCTCGGCGGCCTATGTGGAGGTGGTCTACACCCGCATCAGCCTGACCGAGCGTCCCGATCTTGTTGCGGCGCACAAGGGCAATGACACGACTTATCAGGGGCCTGTTCGTTCCGGGGCGCAGGATGTCGGCATCCCGGCCCGGCTTGCCTGCGGCACCCTCAAGACCTCGCAGCAGGCTACGGCGGCCTCGTCCCCGGTCTCGGGTCAGGTCATCGGTGTGATCCCGTATGGCGGCTACCTCAACGAGATCAACTTCTACTGCCGCACGGCCCCGGCTGGCGAGGCGACGGTTCGCTTTGCCATCAACGGCGAGTCGGACAACCTCGGCAGCGTCTCCGTCTCGGCGGCGGGCGTCTATCAGGTCGCCCTGACCACGGCGGTTCGCGCGACGCTGGATCGCGGTCTCAACACCGGGTCGGCGCAGCCGGTCAGGATGTCGGTCCTTGCGGCCTCGGGCAGCGTGGCGGCCCTCCTCGGGGTTGGCGAGATCGTCTTCACCCGCCTCGGCCAGAGCGATGGCTACCCCGGTGTCGGCCAGAAGGAGACGACCTTTCAGGGTCCGATTGCCACGGGCCAGTTCCTCGGCACTTGGGGCGAGAAGAAGCCGGAGGTCGGTTGGGGCCGGTTCTCCAAGCTGACGACCAACATCACCTCCACCAACGGAGTGGTCTCGGGCCAGCTTGCGGGCTACCTCCCCATCGGCGCGGCGCTGGTCGGGATCAACTACATTGCCGGGACGGCTGCGGCTGGCGAGGCGACGGTTCGTGCGGGTACGTCCCCCACGGTCTTCACCTCGGACACCCTCGGCAGCGTCTCGGTCTCGGCGGCTGGCATCTACTCGGTCGTGCGCTCTACGGCTGCGGTGGCCTTTGATGGCTCGGGCGTCAACCGGGCCAAGGCCGGTGCCACGGCGCAGGCCATCTACATCAACGTCGCTGCCGCGTCTGGCAGCATCGCGGCGCTCTCGGCCAATGCGGCAATCGAGATCGTCTACACTCGCCTCGACCCCTCGATCTACGGAGTCTGATCCATGGCTCGCCCCAAGAACTGGATTTTCTCCCTCGCCAACGGGGAATCCACGACGATCTACTGGCCCACGGACACTTGGGTCTCGACTCAGGAGTATGCGGTCAACTTCCGCGTCATCAGCGGTGCCGGGAGCTTTGCCGCCGCTTGCTCCGCATCCTCGACCATCGACCGTGTCCTTTCGACCGGCGTCGTGTCGGCGCATTGGACGGAGCGCATCGCCTTCAGCACCGGAACGGCGGCAACCCTTACTGGCCCCGTGGCGGCTTGGCGCTTCACGGTGCGCTCCAGCGGCGCGACCACCATGGAACTGATGGCGCTTCAGGCCGGTCCTGAGCGCGTTGCCTGATGGGACGGTGGACAGAACGCAACCGCTGGCGTCGTGGCCGGTGGCTCGTCCAAGACGACGAGAGCGGGTTCGTCCACTATTCGGATCAGGTCGTCCGTCGCTGGGATGGTCTGTACGTTCGCAAGGACCAAGACGAGCCTATCGACCCGCAATGGTTCATCACCTCCGAGAACGACCCGGCACCGCTTCCGTTCGTTCGCCCGGAGGCCGCCGCTGGACCCGCTTGCAAGACCGGACTGGCCTACGACGCAAACAACAAGCCGATCAAGAGTTTCCCCGGCTACAACCTCTACATCGGCAGCAGCATTGGAAGCATGGAGATCGAGTGTTCCTTCATCGTCTTCCCTGACACAGGCCCCTATCCCCCTCGGTGACCCATGGCACAGCAGGACAAGGCAACGCTGAAGCAGGCTTTCGAGACGGGTGACGCGCCCACGGGCAGCGATTTCGAGAACCTGATCGACAGCCAGCTCAACCTCGCGGAGACCACGGCCCAGACGATCAACGGCCCGGTCAACTTTGCGGGTGGCGTCACGTTCGCCACGATCTCGGCGGCGGTTGTTGGTGGCAACACCGGCACCTTCGGGACCATCTCGGCATCCGGTGCTGCATTCACTCAGGTATCGGCCAACGGTATCTTTGGCCTTGCCAAGGCAGAGTGCTACGGCACGAGCAATGGCGTCATCTCCACGACGGCCATCAACTCCTACGTCGTGACCAACATCGGCACGAGCGCCGAGACGGTCAACCAGTTCCAGCACAACGGCAGCGGTCGCCTCACCTACACGGGGACGCAGCCGAAGTCCTTTATGTTCGACGTTGACTTCACGGTCAGCGGGGTGACGGCGGCGCAGAACGTCGGTGTTCGCTTGGGCAAGGACGGAGTCTCGCTTGCCAAGACTACGATGGAACTGCGTATGGCAGCCTCCTCCGCCCCCTATGCGGGCCATGTTGGCGGCATCGTGACGCTGACGGCCAACTCCTTTGTGGAGGTCTTTGCGACTGCCACGCTGAACGTGAGCAACATCGTCTTTGAGAAACTGAACCTTCGCGCCCGCGAGGTCTGACATGGCGTCCCCCTATCTCACGGTTCTTGAGATCGTCAACGAGGTCTGCGACCGGATGAACATCCGACGCGTGACCACGACGACGCAGAACCAGTTTACGAAGAACAGCATCAACCTCCTGAATGACATCATGGAGGAACTCGCGGACATGGGGACTTGGAACGAACTCCAAGCCTCTGCTGCGATCACTATGGTCTGCGGCCAGTCGATCTACACGGTTGGCACCACGGCCCTTACGACTGCCAAGCAGTTCATCCACTCGATCCAAGAGGTGTCGGTCTCCGGTCGCGTCCCGCCGCTGGAACCGATCTCGGACAAGAACGAGTTTCGGATGTTGAACCGGGTCAACAGTATTGGCCAGCCGTCGCGCTACATCATCGAGGGCGTGGATTCCATCGGCAACCCGCGCATCGGCGTCTTCCCGCGCCCGGGTGCGACCTATGACGGGAACTCGGCCTATGTGAAGTTCCAAGTCTTGCCGCCGAAGTACGTTGCTGGCACGGACGACAGCGTGGTGGTCCCGTTCCCGGGTCGCGTCGTTGTCCTTGGCCTTGTTGCTGCCTGCATCCTTGATGAGAGCGCAGGAGCCGAGACACGCCAGTATCAGGCAGCGCAGATGAAGTATCTGGCGTCGCGCAACGGCTCCCTCGGCAGGCAGACGGCCAAGACCGGAGAGTACGTCAGGGTGCAACCCGGCATTACGTCGAGGTCCTGATGCCCGAGCGGTATTACCAGATCGCGCGAAGGGGTCTGGCGACCAACTTCACCGAGACCGAGATCCCGCTGGACTACGCCCAGAGGTTCCGCAACCGCTTCATCAATGCGGCTGGTGGTGCCGAGAAGCGTCCCGGCTACGTCGCCATCTCGGGTGCGCTGCCGACCAAGGGCATCGTCACGGGCCTCCACGAGTATGTGGACAAGGACGGCACGGCCACCCTGTTCGCGTCTTCGGATGGCATCGTCTTCCGCTACAACGGCTCGTCGGCATGGACTCAGGTGTGGCAGGCCACGACGGCTGCGCGCATCCGCTCCGTGCAGTTTGATGAGAAGCTGGTGTTCTGGAATGGCGTGGATCGCAACGTCTACATCGAAAGCGCGACCGCCAATTTCGAGCGCCTACAGCCCCTCATGGAGCAGGGGACTTGCGGAACAGCAACATCGGCTGCGGCTCTTACGGATGCTGCGATCACCGATTGGACGGCACAGACCTTCGTTGGTCCCGGCGACATCGTGTTCAACGCCAAGCGGGGTGCATACGGTCTTGTGACCGCTGTGACCTCGTCGCGTGTCAGCCACACTCCGATCAGCGCGGCGGCCCGTGGGTTCGGGAACACCTTCGCTCCAATCAGCGGCGCGGCAGTTGGCGGCGAGCCGACTCCGGGTGACGGATACAGGATCTACGACAGCATCGAGTTGAACGTGGTCTCCAATGACGGGATCATGGACAACGTCGCGACCATCGTCTCGACCAGCACCAGTCCGACGCAGACCTACATCGCCGTGTCGGCTGACCGGGTGGCGAACTGGACGACCACGACGATGCGGAATGGCGACATCGTCCACAACACCACGAAGAACGCTGCGTCGTTCGTGTCTGAGATTCTGTCGTCCGGGTTCTTCGTCTCGCCTTCGATTGCGACGACCTCGGCTGGCGACTCCATTGTCCTCTACCAGTCTGCAATGCCGGTCGCGTCGTGGATCCATGTCCACTACGGGCGCGCGTGGATGATCGACTCCCGCGACCCGCGCAACGTCGTGGCTTCGGCGGCGAATGACATCCAAGACTTCACGGTGGACAGCCAGAGTCTGGAGACCCGCACCGTCGCTATCGGGACGCAGCAGCCGGGTGCGGATCCGGCGGTCAGCATCGCTTCGTTCCAGACGTATCTGGTGATCGGCACGGAGCGCGCGGTCTACGCTTTTCGTGGCACGGCACCGGCTGATCTGGAGCCCGCTGGCCTGTTCCCGCAGGGCATCATTGCGCGCGACAGCTTCGTGAACACCGGCAACGACCTGTCGTTCATCGGGTACGACGGGCTCTTGAGCATCAGCCTGCTCATCAACACCAACAACCTCCAGCGGTCGAACATCTCGGAGCCGATCAAGAACACGCTCCGCGCAATCATCCGCGAGGTCATCGACAGCCCAAACCCGTCTGTCCAGATCGTCAACTACCAGCGGCGCTCTTGGATCGTGATGAAGATCGCGAGCAAGCTCTACGTCTACAACTATGCCAACTTCGTGCTGGAAGACGGCAAGATCGTGGCCGGGGCGAGTTGGTCCGACTTCGACGGGCAGATCGGCTTGCAGAGCGTCCTCTACGTTCGCGCCAACTCCGACCTCCTGCTGGGCGGCGCTGACGGCAAGGTCTACCGCTTCGACCAGAACACCTACACGGACGACGGGGCGCTTTACCCGACCGAGTACATGCCCGGCTGGCTGAACCTTGAGGAGCCGCGCCAGTCGATGCGGATCAAGACCGGGTCGTACATTGTGCCGAACTTCCAAGTCGGTGGACGATCCGTCTACACCATCGAGGCGACAGGAGACTTCAACCTCCAGTCATACGATGTGATAACGGTCACGGCGCAGGACGAGTTTGGTGGCCGCCCCATCGGGACCTTTACCATCGGCAGCGACTTCGTTGGCATGGCGCGCACGGTGGAGGGCAAGAACCCGCTTCGTTGGAGGGGGGCGCATTTCCGCATTTCCTTCCGAACAAATGATCCATACGGCCCTGACGTGCTTGCCGGTTTTTCGGTATACGGGGACATCCATGGGAGACGCTGATGCTTGAGTTCCTTGCCCCCGCACTTGGACCCGCCCAGACCGCCCTTGGCCTTGCCGGGGCCGGTGCATCTGTCGCAAACCTCTTCCGAATGGGGCGTGACCGCAGGACCGAAAGGGCCCTTCGCGCGCAAGCCGAACGAGCGACCCAACTTTCGGAGGCCCTGACCAACCCGAATAGCCCTCTCTTCCAGAGCATGGCTGCCGACGCCCTCCAGCAGCAGCGCACGGCCCGTCTTCAGGGGATCTCGGACTACATACGGGAACAGGAGCGTCAAGCGCGCAGGTTCCCGGGGTCGGCAGGGAATGCCTCCTTCTACGCCCGCAATCCTCGCCGAGACGAGGCCATTGCCCGCGCCCTGATGATGGCCGGGCAGAACGAACAGGCACAGGCCAACCAGCAGGCCCGCCAGACGATCTCTGGTGGCTTGACGGCCCTTGGTGGGTCGATGCAGGCACTTGGCACGGCTGGCGGCCTTGAGGCCCAGAACCGCCTCATGCGTCAGGTTGGCGTCCCGTCCGGTCTCTTTGGGGCGGCGCAGTTCCTCCGCGAAATTCCGGGGGGCAGCAAGCCAGCGTCCCCCCTCCAATCGACAGCCCGGCGGCCATACAGGATGCCATACGAAGGGTTTGTCTTTAACCCGTCGTACAACCCGCTACAGATTCCCGGCGGCGGCATGGCCCCGACCTGATGTGAGGCGATCATGTCCGACTATCCCACATATGACGACGATAACGACAATGAGCAAGATGTGGCCGTTTCGCCTGCTGCTGACGCCAAAACTCGCGCAGAGCAAGTGGCGCTTGCCCTTGACTACCGCACCGGCTCTCAAGGCCCCGCTGCCCCGTCCTACTCCGCTGATGTCGCCAACTCGCGCAGTCGAGTCGCCAAGATCCTTGCCGACAGCCTGAAGGGTCTTGAGGGTACAAGTGGGCTTGAGCGTGTTGGAAACGCTGCCATGCAAGTCCTTGCGGGGCAGGGGAAGGTCAACTTCCCGCAAGCCATGGCCGCCATGCAGCAGCAGGACGTTGGCCGCGCCGTGAACATCGCCAATGCCTTGTCTGGCCTGTCGAGGGCCGAGAATGCCGGGCAGATGTCCATGAAGGACAGGCTCCAGCTTGCCCAGCGGCAGACTGAAGCCGCCGCTCGCGATGGCAATGCAGAGGCGCGGCTTCTCGAAGGGGCCATTAGCGGGCTTTCCAACAAGTACGCCGATCCCGCTGCCGCGCAGGCTGCCGCATATGAGTATGCCTTGAAGTGGAAGGAGCAGAACCCAAGCGCCACCATCAGGGACTTTCCACAACTGGCGGCTGGGATGAGTCGGGATCTCGCCTCCAAGGGATTCAAATTGGCGCGACAGCCGGGCGAAGACGGTGCTGATGCTGATCGTGGTGGCATTGTCGTGGACGAGAACGCCAACGTGGTGCAGCGCAAGTTGTGGGTGCCGTCAAAGCGTGAGCCCTTGAGCGACATCGAGAAGCAGATGAACCTTGCGCTCAGGGCTAACAACCTAGGCGAGTACGACCGACTCTACTTTGACAACCAAGCGTCCTTGGCCGCGAAGGCAGTTCGCGACCAACTTGGTTCTGAAGGGATCAAGGCTCTTGCAAGGGTTCGTGAGGCGCATAATACCGCTGTGGCTTCGTTCAACCTGTTTTCCCAGATCGAGAACAATCTGGATGAGAGCCCCAATGTCACCGGTGGGGCTGGCACCGTGGCGTCGTTTGTTGGTGGCGTCGCTGGCTTCCTTTTGCAAATGCGTAATCAGGTTGGAAACATCCTCAACGCGACTATCGCCGCTGGTGGGGCAGACGCAGAGGGCGCTCGTCGGGCGCAGGCGGCCCTTGCGAGTCCCGAATCTTCTGATGTTGTTGGGCCAGCCCTGAACCGCGCCATGGACCTTCCCGCCATCAAGGCACTTATCAGTCAGGGCGCGGATGCTGACGTTCTCAGGGCGAACATCGTGTCGCTTGCTTACGCCAACGCTGCTGCCAACGATGCGAGCGGTCGCTTCTCCGACAGGGACGTTGCGGCTGGAATGCAGCAGGCTGCGGCACAGTCGTCCAATCCGACATCCATGCGTCGTGCGATGGGTGAACTCAGGACCCGCTTAACCAACAACATGACCGCCCTGCTTCGCAATGCACCCGTGTTCAATGAGCGCGAAGTGTCGTGGTCGCCGACGCTCAACGTAGGCGCTCAAGTTGACCAGATCCTTCGCCCGGTGCGGGGCGCAGCCAGTCGTCGTGGAGCGCCGCCACCAGCGCCAGCCGCCGCTCCCGCTCCTGCACCCGCCCCAATTACACCCGCGCCCAATCCTCTTGAGGGTCGCACGGCAACGGACGCTCAGGGTAACCGCATCAGAATGCGCAATGGCCGGTGGGAGCCTGTGCAATGAGCGATATCCCGCAGGGCTTCACCCTCGATGAAGAGGATACCGGTCTTCCGCCGGGGTTCATTCTTGACGACGAGGCCGCAACCCCCGCACCACGGCAGCAAGGAGCGCCAGACTACGGCGGTGGCGTTGGTGGGTATGGAGAAGGAGTGGTGTCTGCCTCGCTCCCCATGCGTCAAGTCTTACGCATCACACCTCCAACCGGAAGCGCCTTTGAGAATTATCTGCGCGGCGGATCTCTGGCAGCCGTCACTCCACAGGAGATTGAGGCTCTTCGCAAGGACCCAGAGGCCCTTGAGCGACTTCGCAGGATTCGGCAGCAGAGGGCGCAGCAGGAACAGCAAGCTCCGGTCGGGACTGGCGGTCGTTTCTTCGGCATGTTTGTAGACCCCGGGGGTCTACAGGCTGCGCCTCTTGGCAGGATGGAGATACGTCAGGAGGTCGAGCCCTACGAGGCCGATGCCCGGCGTCGCTCAGGAGAGCTTGGCCCCGTCAAGTTTGGCGGCCTCCCCATTGCCGATGTCGCAAAACTTGGACTTGGCCGCAATCTTGAGGAGTCGAGTCGCGGACTTGTGGAGCAGTTGTTTGGTGCGGATGCAGCAAAAAGCGTAAGGATCATCAAGCCCGAGGGTCGCAAGGCCGACTATCGCGGACAGCCAACCGAGACCTTGCAGGCTTATGCGATCTTCAAGCGTAGCCCGGACGCTCCCTACGAAACGGTCTTCGATCCCCGCCAGCCAACCGCTGGTGGAGCGGCAGCGTCGGCAATCGAGGCCGCCCCGTCCATGGTCGCAGGGACAGCCGGTGGCGTTGCCGGTTCGTTTGTCAGCCCGATCATTGGCACCGCCATTGGCGCCGGCCTTGCGACAACGATTGCGGACTATGCAAGGCTCATTGCCGGGCAGAAGGCAGGAGTGATCCCAAGCGATGTCCCTGACATTGATCTTCTGACTGAGGCAGCAAAAAGGGGAGGGCTTGATGCCCTTTTTTCTGCCGGTGGCCAGCTTGTCTTGGGAACGATCTTGCGTAGCCAGAGGGGCGGCGTTCCAGACATTGGGATGGCCGCTCGCGAAATTGAAGCCCTGATCCGCTCCGGGCAGGTTGTCTTGAGGACAGCCGAAAGAGCGACTGGCCTTCCTGCCGGAACACTTCAGGCCACCACCGGGGCGCTCCTTAGCGCATCTCCGCGCGGCCGTGTTGTTCAGGAGATGGAAACGCAGCTTGCGCGGACTGGTGGCGATGCTGGAGTGACGCTCCGGCAAGCCGCCGAGGGAGTTCGCGCAGGCAAGGAAGCCCTCCAGACAAGCCCCGGGGTTCTTGGCTCCGAGTTCGAGACCACGACTCTGCTTGGGACGCGCATGTCCCCAAGCCAACTGGGCGAACGCATCCGTCAGATCGCCCCGGGGTCTCCTGACGAGGTTGCCATTCGCATGCAGCAAATGGCTCGCTCGCGTCCCTCGAATCCGCAGTACGGCCCCGCACAGCCATTCATTGATCCAACGGATCCTGCCGCAGGACAGTCCATTGCTTCTGCGCTTGAGATGGCAGAAGAAGCCGCAAGGGTGCGCTCTACCGATGCAATGACTCGGGTGCGGAATGCCGTAAATCCGAGGGCAAGAGGTCCCGCCCGAGAAGCGCAGCAGACTGCTCTGGATGAAGAGGCGCGCGGACAACTCAACCGCATTGCCGGTCTGGATCAGGCCGACCAGAGGATCATCACCCAGTTCCTCGATGACATCAACGACAGAGGTCTTGCGTACACTTATGAAGAGTACGCTTCCACTCTTTCCTCTCTTCGTCGAGCAATCAGGCAGGCGTCTGGGGCTCAACAGGGGATGGACACTCCAAACGTCGTCACCCTTATGCGTCTTGAGGAGGCCCTGACGCGAGACCGCAATGCCCTAGTTCGGCAGCGCGCCGGTCAGGGTGCCGTTGACCAGCTTCTTGACGCAGAGGCCGGATACCGTCAGGTCATTGATGGATACCGTCGCACGAAGCTTAACCAGTTCCTCGGCACGACTTCTCGTGGTGCCGACATCGTTGGCGACCAGTCAATCGGCGCTCGTATCTTGGGCAATGCGGAGACGGCGTCTCTTGTCTCGAATGTTGTCAACGCGCAGAACTTCCCCCTTGAGCGCGAACAGATCAGGTCGATGCTGCGATTTGAGTTGGCTCGCGAGGGTGGATACCTTCGTGAAGCCCTCGGGACCACTAGGAGAAGCGCGGAGCGGGGCATCGAAGGGCAGAAGTTCCTCCAGTACCTAGAAAGCAAGCGTCCCATCTTGCGGCAGTTCTTCTCCGACTCTGAAATCAGCCAGCTTCGTGGCATCGGGGAGTGGTCAGGCCGCATGCGTAGGCTCTTCGGTGTCGATGACCTGAAGAACATGGGGGATTGGTTCGAGAAGTTCTGGTCCAATGCAGACGCCCGTCAGGCCACGGAACTGATGAACCGCCTCAATCGGTACGACAGGAACAATCCGGGAGAGAACATCACGGATACTGTTCGGGCCTACGTCAGGAACCGACTTGCTCAGGACATCACGAACGCCCCAGAGCGATCCGGGTACATGCCCATGATCGACAAGGACAAGCTGTTCGCCCTGCTTCAGGGGAAGCCGCAGAGGATCGAGTGGCTCAATGCCGTGGTTGATCCGGGTTGGGCTAACAGGTTCCGCACCGTTGAGCAGGCCCTTCGAGTTATGGAGCCTCCGCCGGCCAACGTTGTGCTGAGGGAATCCGAGCGGGCTGGCAGGCAGGAGCTATCCAAGATGCAGGAGGCAAAGGTTATCGTCCTTGGCACCCTGAACCGCTTGGCTGCTTTTGCCAACCGACAAATCAACAAGGCCATTCCCGGCGCCCAGAAGGCATTTGCCAGAGCCATGGTTGATCCAGACTTCTTCCTAGCCCTCGTGAGGGCCGGGGAACGGACGGCGGGCAAGACATCCGCCGCGCAGGCTCTGGCGGTTGGAGTCAACGAGTACACGAATGCGTCGGAGCAGGCCAACAGACTTGGCCGTGCCGCTGCGGAGTCTGGTCGCAGCGCCGTGACCAGCGTCATTCCAATCCAACAGCAGTAGGAGATCCCATGAAGAAGATGTCCAAGGGCCAGAAGAAGGTCGATAAGGTGATGGGCGAATACAAGCGCGGGACGCTTCACAGCGGCTCCGCGAAGGGACCCGTCGTCAAGAAGCGGGGGCAGGCAATCGCCATTGCCCTCTCCGAAGCCAACATGTCCAAGAAGCGGAGGAAGTGATGCCCAGCCATTACAACTACGAGAAGTACAAGTCCAAGGCCGAGAAGGCCCGCGAGTACGGGGGCAAGAAGTCCATGGCCTCGTGCAGGGTCAATTGCCAGTACCCTACTGGCACAACCCCCTCGGCCAAGGTAAGCATGGGAGCGCAGAAGACGACCCCGGCGCGCCGGAACCGCAGCTACTGAGGGTGCCATGACGGCCCTGTCGAAGACCGCCCTGAAGGCCCTCTGGAAGGCTTACTTCCAGCCCACCAGCGCAGACTTCAGCAACCTCATCGACTCGTGGACGGACTACTCCGATCCGCTGGCGATGGCGCTTGCCGATGTCTCTGCCGGGGCCACGGGGATCGCGGTCTTCGACTCCACAACCTCCGCAAGGATCGTCCCGGTCGGCAACACGGGTGTGGCGCTCTTGTCCGCCAACACGGCTGCCGTCGCCCGGACGACCCTTGGGGCGGGTGCTGTGGGCGGAGCCATCTTCACGGCAGCCACGACGGCGGCGGCGGTTGGCAACCTCGGGGCGGGGACGATTGGCGGGAACGTCTTCCAAGCCACGCAGGCCAACTCGGCTGCGGCCCTGTTCGGTGCCATCAACAACATGGGGACGACGGCGGGGACGATCACGCTGAACCTCAACACGGCCCTCAACCACCGCATGGTCATCTCGGGTGCCGTGACGTTCAATGCCGTCACCGGGGCGCTTCCGGGTGCGACGGGCGTCATCGAGTGCATCCAGAACGCCTCGGGCAACCACGCGGCGACGTTCACCAACTCGTGGATCTGGGAGGGCGGCTCCTTCCCCGGCCTGTCCACGACGGCATCGGCTCGCGACATGGTGGCGTACTTCGTCGCTGAGACCAGCGTGATCTACGCCCGCATCAGCAACGGATTTGCCTGATGTTCGGCGCGCACCCGATGTTCCGCATTGGCGGCGGCGCGGGCTACGAGATCCCGAATTCGCTGCGCTTCCGCGCAAGCAACAACGCGTTTCTGGCGAGAACTCCTGCCACCGCATCTAATAGAAAAACATGGACGTGGAGTGGATGGGTCAAGCGGGGTGGAATTGTAAGCGATCAAGCCCTATTGCAAATAGGCACCGCATCGTCTGATTCCACGTTTTTCAGATTTAGGTTTAACTCTACAAACAAAATAACAATTGGCGGCGGA
>Ga0194115_10002397_pt1 | contig 22326 bp, 20 predicted proteins | sample TA2MahsurfametaG_3_FD_148656 | JGI IMG/M metagenome (GOLD analysis project Ga0194115, IMG submission 148656) | Freshwater microbial communities from Lake Tanganyika, Tanzania - TA2015002 Mahale S4 surface | ecosystem: Environmental > Aquatic > Freshwater > Lake | place: Tanzania: Lake... | reverse complement strand
GGCAGTAAAAACTGACGGAACTCTTTGGACTTGGGGGAACAATACCAATGGACAACTTGGAACTGGAAATACTACAACAAGATCTTCTCCTGGTACTGTAGCTGGAGGAGGCTCAACTTGGTGTGGTGTGGCCGCGACAAACTATCACTCGGCAGCAGTCAAGACGGACGGTACGCTATGGACTTGGGGGAAAAATCAGGGCGGCAGTCTTGGAGACGGAACAACGACGCAGCGTTCATCGCCAGGAACAACTGCTGGTGGAGGCAATACTTGGTGCGCAGTTTCGGCTGGGTATCGATATATGGCTGCTTTAAAAACTGATGGTACGCTATGGACATGGGGATATAATAATAATGGACAACTCGGGGACGGGACAACTACGAATCGTTCATCGCCAGGAACTACGGCTGGAGGCGGAACAACTTGGTGTCTTATTTGCGCTGCCGAATGTGCTATGGGTGCCGTTAAAACAGACGGAAGTCTTTGGTTATGGGGAGAAAATGCGTGCGGTAAATTTGGAGACGGATCATCATCAAATCGCTGTTCTCCAGTCTCTTTGGCCGCTCCATCTGGAACTTTTGGGTGGAGATCTGTAGCTCCTAGTCGTCGGTTTACTATGGGCATAGCAAACCCAATTGGATTCTAATATTTAATTTCATGAACGTCTCAAATTTAGAGTTAATTCTTGTTCAAAAAATTAGCAATTCAACTTCAACGTTGGATACGCTGATTTACTCTAAAGCTTTGCAAGAATTGAAGACTGGTACAATTACAGTTGTAAATACAACTTCCGATTTGCCGAATCCAAACACAGCTTTCATTGGACATTTGTTTTACGAAAAGACTACCGAGGCGATGTATCTTGTCGATCAGTTAGGTTATTCAAGAAAAATAGAAGCTGGACCAAATTTATACAGTTGGGGAGTCAATGCATGTGGAAGATTGGGCGACGGCACATTGACCAATAGGGACTCGCCAGTCACAACAGTAGGGGGCGGTAATAATTGGAATAAAGTTAAAATGTCTCTCGTAGGGTGCAGTGCAATAGCTCTTAAAAGGGACGGTACATTGTGGACATGGGGATTCAACGCATGTGGTGAGCTTGGAGACGGAACAACCACGAATCGTTCATCGCCAGGAACTACGGCTGGAGGCGGAACAACTTGGTGTGACGCTTCGATGGGATATTTTTTTGCAGCAGCCATCAAAACTGATGGCACTTTATGGACATGGGGAAGTAACTCTCATTTTCAACTAGGTCTAGGTGCTGGCTACAACAGTCTAGCCTGCCGTTCGAAGCCAGGTACGATTAGTGGTGGCGGCAATAATTGGTGTTTGATTTCAAGTGGAAGCAGGCATTCGGCAGCTATAAAAACTGATGGAACTCTTTGGACTTGGGGGGACAATACCAATGGTCAGTTAGGAGATAATTCGTCGTCAACTAGATCTTCTCCCGTGACAACTGCTGCAGGAGGATTTAATTGGTGTTTTGCGGACGCTGGCGTAACGCACACAGCCGCTGTTAAAACGGACGGTACTTTATGGACTTGGGGATACAACGGATGTGGCCGATTAGGAGACGGGACAACTACGAATCGTGCATCACCAGGAAATGTTTCTGGCGGCGGAACTAATTGGTATAAAGCATCTACTGGTTTTTGTCATACCGCTGCAATAAAAACAGATGGTACACTTTGGACTTGGGGCCAAAATGGCTACGGTCAGCTTGGTGATGGAACGACAACTGCACGCTCTTCGCCAGGAACTGTTTCTGGTGGTGGAACTAATTGGTGTTTTGTGTCAGCTGGAAGAGACTATACGATTGCGGTAAAGACTGATGGCTCACTTTGGACTTGGGGGAATGGTGGGGGTGGTAGGTTAGGAAATAATATACAAACAGCTCAATGCTCGCCAGGAACAACTATTGGAAATATAACAACGTGGTTTTATGCTTCTGCTGGTAACTGTTCTTCATTAGGTCTTAAAAATTTTCAATAATATGTACGTCTTATCTTATAAAAACAGAGTCATCGCGGGACCGAGAGACTGGAACGCTGGAATGTTCACCTACGCTCTTGAAAGCGTCGGGATTCAAAAGCCAGTGCCGAGCGTCGCGCCAGCGGAGCTTCCGCTCACGATCAACGCAGACGCTAAGATTAGCGAATGCACGCTCGTTTATCCCGAGTATAATAAAAAAATCCAATATATTCACGGGCCATTCTGGGACTTTTCCAAGGACGTTACTGTTGGCACGTTCGAAGTTAAAGAAACGCCGCTCGAACTCATTCAGAACGACTTGAAGGCAATCGTTGCTGCCGAACGTTACAAGAATGAAACGGCAGGCACAAAGACGACCATTCAGAACAAAGAAGTTACCATCGACACGACTCGCGGAGCGCGAGACATCTTTGCGCAAAAGTATTTGTTAATGGCCGATAACGAAACTGTTAACTGGAAGTTTCCAGAGGGCTGGCTCACGCTCACAAAGCCCGAATTGGGCCAAATTGTGAATGCGGCAGTTGCGCACATTCAAAGCAAGTTCGATTGGGAAAAGAACAAGAGTGCCGAGATTGACGCCGCCACAACTGGCGCACAACTCGACGCGATTGTATTAACAGAAGAGTAAACTTTAAAATGGCACTTCTTAACACCGGATGCTTAGTATCGACGATTCAAGCTGATGTAACTGGTTTAACAACTGGTTCTCCAGTAGAGTGTTTCGTTATTCTTGCTGCGGCAGTTGATGGGGCAACGCAAGACCGTTGCGTTACTGTACCAACGAGCGGTTCGTTGCCGAGCCTTTATCCTACGCAAACAATTCCGCAAGGCCAAGTGATGTTTGTGGAGGATGTGGGCGTTCCGGTAATCGCGGCGAGTGGAAAGTGGATGGGGTTCGACCAGAGAGGGTTTAGATATGACTTCCCAACAAAAACATTATATACTTGGGGGATCGGTAATGTGCTTGGAGCCGGAGCTTGTACAAGTCGGTCCTCACCTGGAACAACGGTTGGCAATATCGTAACTTGGAGTTCTGTATCTGCTGGGCAAGATGCAGCCGCTGGAATTAAAACTGACGGTACATTATGGACTTGGGGCGCTGGAGATTATGGCTTGCTGGGAAATGGAGCAGGAACTCCGGGAAATTCTCCAGGAACAACTGCTGGAGGCGGAACTAACTGGTGTCGAATTTCAGTAGGAAACGCTCATATGGCAGGCATCAAAACTGATGGCACCCTATGGACTTGGGGATATAATGGCAGTGGTCAGTTAGGGACTGGAAATACAACATCTCGTAACTCTCCTGGTACAGTCGCTGGAGGTGGATCAACGTGGTGTCAGGTTTCGGCGGCAAGAAATTACACTGTAGCTGTAAAAACAGATGGTACATTTTGGAGTTGGGGGATGAATGGATATGGTCAACTCGGAGATGGGACAAATACAGGTCGATCATCGCCTGGGACTCTCTCTGGAGGTGGAACTATATGGTGCAAGGCTATTGCTGGTAATATGTCGTGTCATACCGCTGGAATAAAAACAGACGGGACAATTTGTACTTGGGGGGCGGGTGGATATGGAAGATTGGGAAGTGGCTCAACATCTAGCAGAACCGCACCAGGCGCTGTTTCTGGAGGCGGAACAACTTGGTGCGATGCAGCTCTAGGATCTACTTTCACTGTGGCGTTAAAAAGCGATAATACTCTTTGGACTTGGGGAGTTGGTGGATATGGAGCATTGGGAACGGGAACAACATCGAACCGTTCGTCTCCTGGAACAACCGCTGGAGGCGGGACTAACTGGTGCGGCATAGGAGCAGGACTGTCTCACGGAATTGCAGTTAAAAGCGATGGAACTTTATGGACTTGGGGCTGCAATGCCAACGGTCGCTTAGGAGATGGCACAACAACTAATAGATCGTCTCCTGGCACAACAGCGGGCGGAGGTACGACTTGGAGTGCAGTTGGCGCTGGTCAACTTTATTCTTTAGGCTTAAGATAATATTAAAATTCTGTTTCGTGCCATATAATATGGTATGAACTTCCTCTGCATCGAAAACTTTTCTGGAGAAACGTTATCGCAAGTTATTCGCGATCTCCAGTTCAAAGACAAAGATCTCGGCCAAGAAATCGACTGTTTCAATTTTGTTGACCCGAGTTACGAAGAAATCTTCTCGGGCATTTTGCGCCAAAAAGTATCTTTACCAAAACACTGGGGATTCTTCCGCAAAGCGAATTCCACGATTCATTTCGAGAGTCACTCTGGACGAAGTTTATTCGCCGCTGTTCTCGCGTTAGGCAGTCTTGTATTTACGAGCTACAAGCATAAAAAGCTTGGCGCAAGAACCGTTTATTGCCTCCCACCAGAATCGGTTCCCGCCTTTATTCAAGAAAATTCTAACGTTCCCGAAAATTGGGACGTTGAGAATCGAATCGCGATTTCACAAGGTTCACTTTTCTTTTACGAGCCTTGGTATTGGCACACTTTTTCAAACGGAACTGCGCAACACTTTCTTGTTGAAAGACCAGTCGAAACCGATAAAATTGATGAAACACCAAAAGCATGAAACTAAACATTGGTTCTGGCGGCGTCAAACTCGATGGATTCGTTAGTTGCGACTACGATGCTCTCGCAAAGCCAGATTATTTATTTAATCTGGAAAAAGATCCTTTCCCATTTTCAGATAATTCAGTTGAGGCGGTCGTAGCTAGCCATGTATTGGAACATCTTGGCGAAGGTTATTTTCATTGCTTAAAAGAGCTTTATCGTGTTTGTAAACACGGAGCAATCATTCATGTTAATGTGCCATATCATCGCAATGATTATTTTTACGATGATCCGACGCATCGTCGCCCAATTACAGTTAACGGACTCCGACTTTTTAGTAAAAAATACAATGCGATTTGCGAAAAACAAGGCGTTTACGCATCGCGTCTCGGTGACTTTTTTAATGTAGATTTTGAAATTCTTGAATATACATATAAGCCAATGGATCAGTATCGTATACTTTTTGAGGGCAAGCCTCGCGAAGAGGTTGAACGATACATTTTCGAGCACAATAATATTCTCGAAGAACTCATCTTAAAGCTTGTTGTGATCAAGAATTATGAGTGACATCTCGCACATCAGACAAACTGTTCTCGATTTGATCGCGAAAGAAAAACGAAAGACAGTTTTTGAAATCATCGACTTTTACTACGCCAAGGCTAAGACTTTAGCCGAGTTCGATGTTCTCGGAGAGTTGTCTTTAAAGGCCGAGTATCACGAAGTATATTTGCAGTGCGCAGAAGCGGCGTATTCTTGCGCGAGTACAAGCGAGGAAATTGCCGCTGCTCGCACGAACCTCTATCAAGCTTACAATCGTCTCAATTATCCAGAGAAGGCTCTGTTTTATATCGATCTTCACTATAAGCGCGACCCAGACAACTTCGAAGGATTGATGAACAAGGCATTTAACCTTGCGTTATTGGGTCAGAGAAAAGAATCGGAAAAGATTTTGGAAGGCTTGAGAGCAAGAAGCGCCGAAGATGCTGAAAACTTGCGCTATTCTCTTTCGGGCAAAATGCTTCGTTCTGGCGAAACTGCCGATGGGATCATCAACTTTATCGACACGTTTAAGCCGAGAAGCAAGCTGTTTGAGGATAGCTTCAACATGACAAAGTGGGTCGGCGGTCCACAGCCTGGCCGCACAATCTTCGTTAACGGCGAAGGCGGCGTTGGCGACGAGATCATTAACATTCGCTTCTTCAAGCATCTCAAAGATCTTGGAATGAATCCAGTCTTGTACTCTTGCTGGTCAATGTATCGGCCAGATATTGTTGACGTGTTTCGCCGTCACGGTCACGAAGTTATCTCGGAAATATATTCTATCGACAAGACTGCGCTGTGGACAAATATGATGCCGCTGCCCGGTTATCTTGGCCTCGAAGAAAAAGATCTTTGGTACGGTCCATACCTCACGCCAAAGCGCGATCCGAAGAATCGCCTCGAAAGCAAGAAGTTTAAAATTGGTATTAAAGCTAACGGTAACCCGTACTTTTCTCAGGACATTTATCGGCGCATTCCAATCGATCAAATCATTGAAGCCTTGTCCGAGTTCAAGGATATCGAAATCTACTTCTTCGACAAAGAGCAAACTCACCCAAAGTGCATCAACATGAAAGACAAGTTGAACTCTTGGGACGATACGCTCGACTACATTGACCAAATGGACGCGATCTTAAGCTCTTGTACGAGCCTCGTTCACGCTGCTGGAGCAATCGGCAAAACGACTATCGTTATGACGCCTATTGCCGAGTATTACGTTTGGACAAGCACGCGCACGAACAATAGCACGCCTTGGTACGGAGATAACTTCTATGTTGCAAAACAAGAGAAGCTGCGCTCTTGGGCAGAACCGTTACAAAAAGCTAAAGAAATTATAAAGGGACTAATCGGATGAAATTTGAATACTGGTTTCCAACTGTTCTCGCCGTTCATCACGCCGAGGACAATTGCAGAAATGCAACTAAAGAAAAGATCTCGAAGTGGATCGAAAGCGGCGAGCACACAAAGTATCTCGAAGCTTGCCGCGAAGACAACTTGACAACGAGTTATTTTAAATGGCACGACACTCTCGGAGACTTGAAGCTAACAGAGTTACACGCCGAGATCTTAGCTCAAACGGCAAAGTTCATTGAGCATATGGGTTTAAGTCTTGAAACTAAGAACCTCAAAGTAGACTCTTGGATCAATTTCTTTTACCCGAATCAAACAGAACATCAGCACAACCATTACGGCAACTTCATTTCGGGCGTTTACTACGTTACTGGCAACGAGAAATCGGGCGCTTTTAGATTCTTCGATCCTGCCGTTCAAAAAACAATGTGGAGCGGTCAGTATTTATCGAATTCGGCACAGTCGATTGTTAACTTAACGAGCGGTCAGTATCTCCCAGAAGGCGGCAAAATGATCTTGTTTCCTAGCTGGTTAGAGCACTCGGTGTTGAAAAACACGTCGGACGAACCTAGAATCTCGATAGCATTCAATATCAATTTAAAGAATCAAAATGAAAAAGACGTATCACATGATCACTGGTCTCCCGCGTTCAGGATCTAGTTTGTTGACCGCGATTCTAAAGCAGAACCCACGCTTTCACTCTTCGATCACGGACGGATTTGCCGCTTCTATTCCAAAGGCTTTGGAAGCTTGCCAAGGAGCGCCCGGTATGCGTTCCGAGTTTCCAGACCAACGCAAGCGCGATCTTGTTGAGGCAATGTTCGATGGCTTCTACAAGTGCGTAGACAAGGAAGTTGTTTTCAACACTAGCCGAGGCTGGACGTATCTCACGTCGATTGTTAAAGATCTTTATCCAAACTCGAAGATGCTCGTTTGCGTTCGCGACATCAAGTGGATCTTAGACAGCTTTGAACTCGCCTTTCGCAGAAACCCTTACACGGTGAATAGCGTATCGTTCGGTGGTTTGAGCGGTAGCGTTTACTCTCGCGCAGATTCGTTTATGAGCGACGACGGCATCGTTGGCTTCGCTTACAACGGTTTGAAGCAAGGCATCACTAGCGGCGAGAAGAAGAGTTTGATGCTCGTTGAGTACGATCAGCTCTGCAAGAACCCGAAGGGCATGATGACTGCGATCTATAACTTCATTGGAGAGCCGCAGTTCGAGCACGACTTCAACAACGTTCAAATGTCTTGGGACGAGTACGACGCAGAGATCGGCATTAAGCTGCACAATGTTCGCAAAAAGATCGAATATACTCAGCGCGAAACGATTCTCCCTCCTGACCTTATTCACAAGTATTCGGGCTTAGAAGTTTGGCGTTAATGCAAGAACGCACGTTCAGAGAATGCGGCGAGTGTTACGCTTGCTGTGATGGTCACTTGTTCGCTAATGCTCACGGCAACAAGTTCGGTGCTGGCTGCGCTTGTGCTTTTTTAGTAAACAAGAAATGCTCCGTTTACGAGAACCGACCCGATGTTTGCCGCAAATATCAGTGCGCTTGGACGCAGCATCTTCTCGACGTGGATATGCGCCCAGACAAGTGCGGCATCATGGTTTCCGTAGAGATTGACGCTAATAAAAAGCAGTATCTCAAAGTGATGCAGATCAAAGAATTTGTAGGCTACGAGGTTTACAAAAAACTTGACGAATGCGCGAAAAAACTTCATACCTATTGGATTAAAGCTTCATGAACACAACTTTCATTATTAGTGGCGGCGCGGGTCGAGTAATTGCAGCAGTTCCAGCGTTAGAGAAGTATGCGCGGCTAAATCCAAATGACGATTTCAAAGTTCTCGTTTATGGATGGGAGAGTTTGTTCTGGAGCCACCCAGTTTTACAAAGCCGCACGTTCTCGATTCATCAGAAAGGAACGTTCGAAGTTAGTATCAAAAATAATCGTGTCGTTTGTCCTGAGCCTTACTACGTTCATGACTACTACAATCAGAAGATTTCTTTAGCGCAAGCCTTTGACGCCGAGATCAACAAAACATCTGACTATTCTGATTTAACGCCGCCGAAGCTTTATATCTCGACTCTTGAGCGTAACTCGGCTCTTAGAATCGTGCGCGAGACTAGCAAGGAACGCGCAAAAACGCTCGTTATTCAGCCGTATGGTAGTGGGATGGGCATTTTGAATAATCGCCCGTTTGATTCGAGTCATCGTAGCTTGGACGTGGACGCCTATTTAAAAATCGTTAAGCGCTTATCCGAGAAGAATCGCGACCTTTCGATCATTTACTTTGGCGACCAAAACTATCGCCACCCTGCCGATGACGTGTCCGTAGACCTTAAGCCTTACGGTCCCGATCTTCGCGCATACTTGTCTTTGATTGCAGTTAGCGATTACTTTTTGGGTTGCGATAGCGTTGGGCAACACATGGCTCGCGCCCTTAACAAGAACGGAATGGTCTTAATGGGATCGACCGACGAAACTAACGTTTCTTACCCAGACTATTTTACGATCTATCGCAAAAAGGGTCACGTTCCAACTTACAGTCCGATTCGTCTCTCTGGTTTAGATTGCGAGTTTGCCGACAGATTAAATGACGGCATCATGAACTTCAACGACGAAGAGATAGAAGAGATTTGCGATACGGTAAACGCGAGCCTCTATTAACAAAAAACCCCCGAATTTCTTCGGGGGTCTTTTTTTGTTTCTACAGTCTGTCTTAGTTCGTAGTCGCAACGAACACGCCGTTAACCTCGTCCTGTGGCGCACCGATCTGGGTCGTGTACACAAGGTCAACCGTCTTGTTGTCACCGATGGCGCTTGAGTGATTTTCACTTACAAGCTTCGCACCCTTGACTTGATAAATGATCTTGTTGTTGCCAGCGGGGTCTTTGAAGGTGAACTTGAGGGTCTTCGTTTCGTCGTTAGAAACGAGGAGGTCAAGATTACCCGACTGCTTAAGGTCGGCAAGAATCGCGGAAACGTTCACCGTTACTTCGATTGGGAAGTCGATAACCTTCGCGAAGCCGAAGCGTGAGCCGAGGCGCTGGAGGGTTGTACGACCAACTGGGATTTCAATCGAGAACGACTGAATGTGAGCCGCAGTGTTGCCAGAATCGGCACCCGTTGGGAAGTCAGCGAGAACAGGGTCAGCGAGTTCGAGCGTGATGTCGCCTGGGCGCAGAGCGGAGATACCGATTGCACCGCTGTTTGGCGCAGGAAGCTGGAACTGGTTATTGCCAGTTGCGCTGGTTTCGACCGTAAGAGACGGCAGAGTGCCAGAGCTACCTTCAACAACGTTAATGTTCAGACCTTCTAGCGAAACTGAAACCGTTGGAAGACCACCTACAGCAGCTTCTACCGAGTAATTCGTGATAAAGCCGTTACCGATGGTGATCGTGCTGGCGGCAGCGCCAGTGAACGAAGCGTCGGTTGAGCTTACGCCGTTAGCGTCGTTACCTTCAGGGGAGGTAAAGATGTGGAAGTTACGACCAGAAAGGGTCGCAGTGTCCGAGATTTGGGTCGCATCGATAAGGCCCGAAATGAACGAGCGGGTCGTTCCGAGACCAGTGCCTACCGAGAAACCGAGGGCCGTTTCGTTATTACCGGTGTGCAGGTAATAAGTCATATCCATCGTGACGGTGGGTGGTTCAAGGATGATAGCGTCAATACGAGCAAGGTTGCCGAATTGATTAACGTCCTGACGAGCGACAGAGAAGCCATAGTTGGCCGACTGTACGCGGTGGAGCTGCTTGATGTTGCCACTTGGGTGGGTCGCCGTTGGAATGAGCGTCCCGTCGCTCACAAAAAGAGCTTCGGATTGGTAGATTACTCTATTTCTTGCCATAAGTTAGAAGAAGGTTTTAAATACTTTACATTTATTTGGGGAAGAATGGAATATTTACGCCCTTGGATATCGATAATTAATAACCTCAAAATCTAGGAACCCGATGTACGAACGAGCCGACCCGCGAGAGTCCTTGAACTTCGAAACTGTCACGTCATCAATAAATAGCTCAACGCTAGGGTTTGGGTTCGTATAGTAGTCATCGAACGAGAATGGCGGGGTCTTGATGTCGCCAAACTCGTTGATCGGGTAGCTGCCAAAGTCCTTTTGCTTGAAAACGCGGTTCTTAGAGTCGGCAAAGATCGACAATACCCCGTCTAACGAGTAGGGGTCGTCCGCAAACACGATAGACCGCATCATTGAGCGCGTCTCGTCTTCGCCGCCGAAAGAAAACGGCGTGTTTTCGAACGAATCGGACATGATATAAATCGCGGGTAAAGTCTGATCGTAAGGCGGCAAATAAGTTGCACCGCTCCAAGGAAACTTCTTTTGCGAGGACAAGTTCTTCTCGATGACCAGATCTTCCTCGTTTTCGTTCGAGAGATAAACGTTGAAGTCCTTGACCGAGAAGCTGCCCGTTACTGCTGCGCCCGTAGCTACGCCCGCGCCCGTAGCGAGCACGCGACCGTTCAAAAAGTCGATCTTCAGTGCGCTCGACCTTGGCGTAAAAGTCGAATTGATAAAGACGCCACTAGGAATCGTTGCGCCCGTGATAGCCGAGTCGTAAACCCACTGGCGATACTGCGTGCCGAAAGCTTTATAGGTTGAAGGCAAACGAGCGTCTTCGTTATAGTAAAACCGCCCAGTTTGATTCGTGTATGCTTCGCCTTTTTGCAAAAGGTAGTGGTCGAGCCACAGTGCGAAGGATGTTGTTACGTTATGCTGATATTGCGGTTTCATCTAAATTTGAGAATTCCTTTTGGTACTTGGCTAAGATCGCGCTAATGTATTTTACATTTTTAAATCGGGTTTTTCCGCGAATTTTACCTTGTTGCGTTTGAATTGCGGTTCCCGAGCGAGAGTTTTTCAACGATGTTCTTTGATCGTAGAGGTACTGACCGATACCAGAAATGCCCGTTTCGATACCTCGCGCCCAGCTTCTGCCCGAAGCCCACGGCATCGGAGAAACTTCCCAAACGTCCTCGCGTGCTGGCATGAAGATCGTCCAGTTTGCGCCATCTGGAACGGTCCCAACAAACTGAAGCGCTGTCTTTTCGAACAAATCTAAAATTGGCTGAATCGGCTCGTCGCCATCGTAAAAGCCGATGTAAGAAAATAAATTGCCGTATCCGCCAAGAGTGCCGCTAGTGTTCGGAGAAGATGGGCCAGCTAAAATTTCTTTTGTGATTGGATGATCAAGGAACTCTCGGATCATTCTCCGCTTGATTGCATTGAAGCGTGCAGTAACTTGCTTCTCGAAAGATCTGCGAATGATTTCGCCAGATTCGCGAGCGATCAATGCTTCAACATCACGGGGAAGTCTTGCCATTTTATTCGTTAATCGGAGTCAAGAGAAACGAGTAGTATCTTGGGCCAAACATTCCGTTTGGTTTGTAATCTGAGACGAACTGGTAGCGGCGACCATCAAACTCGACTTTGCGAGCTTCTTTTAGGTAAGGCCATGCAGCTGCGTCAACTTTAACCTTAACTGTTCCTGCGGGATACAACATTCGTGTCTGATTAGTTGATCCGGGGTACATGGGCTTGTCGTTAGACAAGTATCTAATCTTTGCCTTAAACGTGTAGGACTTTGTAGTGTACGTTGGTTCGTTAACGGCACGGGAATCGTCTGCTCCATAGAATGCATTGTAGCTACTAGAAGTTGTTAGAATCGTCATTTCTGGATTCATGATAACAGTAATGGTTCGTTGAAACGTCTCGAAAACGTCATCAAAAATACTGTTAATGTAGGATTTTTGAGAATCAGAAATGTATGAGGTTGGCATATTTTTCTTTACACTTTTTATCTCTAATCTATTATATAGTAAGGCAAAAGGTTATGACGGGCAAAGAATACCTGAACGACAGGGTTAAGGTTAACACCTCTGATTTATTCAAGAGGATGTTAATGATTTTGGAAGACATTAAGCATGAACATGATAGGCAATTTGCAAAATTGCTAGAAGCTGCGCCCGAAAGCTTCAAACCAGTTGTCTCCCAAGCTAACTATCTAGATGACGAGAAAGCCGCATATTTGCGGAAACGTATCTTAGATGTTGGCAACGAACTGCTTAGAAAACTAGCTTCTGAGCTAGAGCAAGTTCGCGTCGAATTTCACCATACATTTAAACAATAACATGAAAGAACTCTATAGTTTCACCGTAAATCTCGAAAAAGAAGTCGAAAAGACCGAGACTAAAGAAGAAGACGGCAAGACGATCACCGTTACCCAAAAGGTAAAGGAAGAGGTTCCCGTGAAGCTAATCATCAAGCAGCCTTCGCGAAAAAATATCGAAGATGCCGATCTTCAGTACAGCATCGAGATGTCTTCGTGCATCAAGAAGGGCATCTTGACGCGAGGGATGTTAATGAAGAAGTACGCCGATACGGGCGGCATTCTTACCGAGAGTGACGCTCAAGAAATGCTCAAGATCTACGGAACTATTGCGGGTTTGGAACAGGAGTATGTCGGTATGGTTGCGCGTACTGAAAATCGCGACAAAGAAAATGAAACGCGCATTCTTGAGAAGATTATGGCAGGGAAGCAGCGGCTAATGCAACTAGAGTCGTCGTATTCGAATTTGATTTCGAACACTGCCGATATGATTGCGGTCAATAATGTTATCCGCTGGTATTGTTTGACTCTTATTCATAAGCAAACTCTGCCAGATGGTCAGATCGAGCCAATGTTCCCCGGTTATACTCTCGAAGACAAGATCGAGACGCTGCACAAGCTCGATGAAGAAGAAGATCCGTTGTATACAAAAACTTACAAAAAGCTGGCCAGCTTTGTAGCTTTCTGGTACTACAGCAAGAACGCGACTCGCGAAGACTTTGACTCTCTGAACAAAGACATTGAAGAAGGACGATTCATTAGCGAGTAAGCTTTTCCTGCTGTTTTATGAGATATCGAAAGGTTTCGCAAAAAGAGATTTTTGCGGGAAAGATATTTACATCAAACATCTAGGAGTTAACGAAAAATCGTTTTTCGACTATCGTTATCAAGAGTTTTTAAAGCACGCTAAAGATGCTGAAATTCCGACTGAAGACGAGGCTCTGAAAAAAGCCAGTGAAGAAGGTTTTTGGACAGACTCTGACGAGAAGGAGATCGAGACGACAAAAAGCTATATTGATCGTCTCGTAGGTACGAGAAAAAGTCTTTTTCGGCAACTTGAGATCAAAGAGATCAACGAGCAAATAACTGCCGAAAGAGAGAAGTTACACAAAAAAATTCAACAGCGGCGCGAAGTTCTCGGTAAGACCGCTGAAGAATATGCGAGCAACAGGTCAAATGACTACATCATTTACCAAAGCTTATACAAAGATGAAAGTTTAAAAGAGCGTCTATTTTCGAAAGAAGATTTCGAGGAAATCACTTACGAAGACCTTATTCGTTATATTTTGTTTTATAACGAGTATATGACCGAGATCGAAGACCTGAATTTACAGAAGATCGTTTTGGCCGACTTCTTTCAGGTCTACTTCTTAGTTTTGGAGCAGCCGGTTCAATTCTTCGGTAAGCCAATGATCGAACTAAGCGACTTGCAAGTTCGATTAATCGTTTACGGCAAGATCTTTAAGAACATATTCGAGACAACACAGAACATTCCAGACAACATTCGTCAAGATCCAGAGGCGTTGTTGCAATACGTCGATAAGACAAAGGCCAAAGAGCGTTTCGACTCGAAGAAAAAGACTAATGAAAATGCTAGCGCCGAGATGGTGTTCGGCGCAACAAAGGAAGAATTGCCGCAAGGAGCCGAAAAAGGCAAATCGCTCAATAAAATCATGCGCGAGAAGAAGGTTATGAATATGGAGGAGCTAATGAAATTACATGGTGAGGAGTAACTTTTGGGTGTAAATAACTCAAAAGGTCAAAGAATGGCAAAAGGAATCCAAGTACCCGTAACGCAGACTGGGCTAACTCAGTCCATCAATCAAGCGGTAAAACAGGTCGGAGCAGTTAATCTGCCCGTTAATGTAAATCCTGCTGCGTTCAAGAACCTTTCACAACCACTTGGTAGAATCACGGGTCTTGCCACCGAGTTTGAAAAGTCAATTGCGGCATCTAATGCGCGTGTTATCGCATTCGGCGCGTCAGTAGGTATCATCAATAGCTTTCAGAACGCCCTTTCTCAACTTGTAAAAACGGGCATTGAAGTTCAAAAAACTCTTGCCGATATTTCTGCTATCAGTGGGGCAACTGGCGTTGAGCTTTCTAAGCTCTCAGATGGTATTTTCGATGTTGCCAAAAATACGGGTCAGTCGTTCAAAACGGCATCTGAAGCTGCACTAGAGTTTTCTCGCCAAGGTTTGACGTTAGAAGAAACGATCAAGAGAACGAACGATGCGTTAACACTGAGCCGCTTTACTGGTTTAAGCGCAGCCGATTCGGTAGATACTCTAACTGCCGCATTTAACTCGTTCCAAGAGTCTGGAGTCACTACGGCAGAAATTCTGAATAAGTTAGTCGCAGTTGACTCGGCTTATGCAGTTTCTGCTGCTGACCTTGCAAAAGCTATTTCTCGCGTAGGTTCAGTAGGTATCGAGGCTGGCGTTTCGCTAGATGAACTTAATGCTGCGGTAACGGCAGTTCAGCAGAGAACTGCGCGTGGTGGTGCAGTTATTGGTAACGCATTCAAGACGATTTTTACAAACCTTAGATCCGAGAATGCGATCAAGGCTTTGCGCGATATTGGAGTAGAGTCTCTTGACCTTCAGGGAAATTTAAAGCCTTCGCTACAAGTTATTAAAGAACTTGCGGTTGCTGTGCAAGGTTTAGGAGAGGGTGAACGTGTTCAGATTTTAGAAACGGTCGCTAGTAAGTACAACATTAACATTTTGTCTGCACTCATTGGCGATTTGACGGATAAGCAGAGTGCATTTACTGGAGCGCTGGAAAAGAGCGCCAATGCAGCGTCAGAAGCTTACGATAGACAAAAGCAGCTAAACGAAACTTTGGCGGCGGCGATTAACAATACGACCGTTTCCGTAACGCAACTTTTCAACAAGCTCTCAGAGATTGGAGTAAACGAAAATCTAACTGTGCTGCTGAAGTTTGTAAACGATTTACTATCTGGTTTCAATAAGCTGCTCGACTCTGAAAGCGTCGGAGGAAACATTGCGAAGGGTTTGATCAAAGGGATCAGTGACGTATTCTTTACTGTTGGTTTGCCAATTATTGCGGCCATCTTCGTAAAACTAACTCGCGATATTGCTCAATTCGGTATCGAGTCTTTAAAAACTATTCTCGGCATCAATCAACAGGTGCGCGAGCGTCAGGCTCTTGAACAAGCCGTAGTAAATACGCTAATTAAAGATCAGCAAGTAATGGCTACGATTCTTGCTCTGAGTGGAGACAGGGCAAAGCAAGAGCAGTATTTACTTAATGTTTACAATCAGCAGATCGCCGCACTACAAAAGGTTCAGAGCATCGCACAATCTGTTGCTCCTGCTCTTCAAGGCGCTGGACTTAGCGCGACATCTGGTCAAGTTCGCAGACGCGCAGCTGGTGGTTATCTGCCAAGTCAAGAAGCCTCCGATGTTCGTCGCGGTGTTGGCGGCGCAAGTCTATCCTCAAAAGTAGTTTCGATTCCAAATTTCGCATTTGGCGGCGGCAAGCACGGGACAATGATCGCCAATACGAGCGAGTATATTGTTCCTAATTTTGCGAACGGTGGGTCGGCAATCTTTAATCCTGATATGGTTAAGGCTTATGGATTGCCAGCGGGAGCCAAGAAGATCAATGCGTCTGGCGGCTTTATTCCAAATTTCAAAAAAGGCGAAAATCCAACTAAAACAGCGAAATACGAGAATCCAGTTAATGCGACCGCTAGAAAACCAGATGGAGCGGTTATGCTTGTTCCATCTCCAAGTATAGCTAGTGCGGTAAATCAGATTTCTACCTCAATTGGCGTAAAGCCATCGCCTGGCGCAATCAAAGAAGTTTTTTCTAAAACTGGTAAAAATATCACTGGCGTTTTCTTTGATGCGTTCGGACTTAATGATGAAAAGCTAAAGAGTAGCAGAAATTCTAAGCTAAAGATATCAGAAATACAGAAATACGTCGAAAATATTATAGGTAATCTAGGTAAAACTGTCATAAATAGTTTTAAGCCAATTAATCGTCCCGCTTTAGGAAAAAATCAATTTTTAGAATTTTTCAGTACGAAAGGAGGGGCGTCTGGTGCAGTGGCTGCTGTTGCGGGATCTATTTTTGAATCGGCTGTTGATTACGCATTAAATCCAAATAGTAATCCATTTGCAAAAGATCAAACCAAGCAGACAACTTTAGACGTTCAAAGTTTAACTCCACAATTGCAAGATGCGTTTGGAGTTAGCGGGACATATGGTCAAGCTACTAAAGCAGACTATAAAATCAGTGCAGAGCGTGATAAAAAATTTGCAGATCAAATTATCAAAAATGGACTATACGAAATTAGATCAAATGCTGCTAGTGGATATGTCCCAAATTTTGCGAAACAGTCGGCACTTTCTGATGCTATCGGACGTGAAATTGGCGCTGGAGTTAATCCAAGCCAAATCCGAGTCACGCAAGATGGTAGACTTAGAAACTCGCAAAATCCAAATGGCCTTGCAGTAATCAACACAAGAGACGAGCCAAACGGAAAAGTTCCAAACTTTGCCAGAGAAAGATATAAGGCCGGAGAGGTTGTAAATGGAAAAAAAGTTGGTGGACAGTTTAAACCAGTATCAGCAGCTTCTGGTCAGACCGCGAGTGCAACTACGCCACTAACAGATCAAACTGCAAAATTGTTTTTGGCATTTTCTGGACTAACTCTTATTTCTTCGACTCTACAATCAACATTCAAGGATACTGAATCTAGTATAGCTAAATTTGCCACTGCAACATATAATGTTGTTCAAACGCTTTCCGGCGGCGCATTACTCGGTAATTTAGTACAGCAAACTAAACTGCCTGGTTTGGCTGGAAGGGGTGGATTTCTTGGGGGTGTTGGGCGTGTGGCTGGTAATGCTGGAATAATTGGCGCAATCGGTGGCGCTGGTATAGGTATTTATCAAGAAATTCAGGCGGCAAGAGAAGCAGAACGTGAGTCTATTCGAGAAAGCGCCAGAAAAGAAATCTCAGCTATTTCGGCGGTAAATATCACTCCAGAGGATACTCTAGTAGCTCTTCAACAGAAACAAACAAACATAGCAGCTACTATTGCAGATTTAAATCAAAGAAAAAAACAAGTAGAAACAAAAGCTACACCTTTTATCGTCGCACAACAAGCGTTGATGCAAGCTCCAGAACTTGGTGGAATGGCCCCATACGCTCTCGCATCAGTAAAACAGGAATCTGTTCTTGCGGCTGAAGACTTAGAAAAGTTAAATAAGCAATTAGTAGAATCTGGCCTTAAAAAAGAAGAAGTTGATAGAGAAATATTAAAATTACAGACTCAAATCGGTTTTGCTAAAACAAGACAAGAAAAAACAGAAAGAGCTCAAACGGAAGAAGCTGAAAAGCGCATAAATCTAGAGCAGGCTTTTGAAAAAATTGCTTTATCTATTTTAAAGGGCGATAATGAACGTTTGAAAACACGCGCACAAATTGCCGCACAGGATATCAGAAATGCATCAAGTTTAAGTGATTATCAAAAAGAAGAACTCAGCTTCAGAAGAAAGATAGAAGACTTCGAGGAAGAGTCTACCCAAAAAAAGCGTGATCTTTTAAACAGTACTGTTCAAACGCTTGTAAAACAGGGTACATTAACTACGGTTACAAAAGAACAGGCAGATGAGCTAAAACAAGTGCTGGAAAGTGGCACTGAAATTAAAGACAACGCTGAAATAATTACTAAACTTGGATTAAAAAATGCAGGCGTTCTTAACCAACAAATTAGAGCGATAGCGCTCGCATCTGCACTAGAAAAAGAAAGAACAGAAGGACTGATTGAGCGTTTTACAATTACTCAAAGAGCAGCTATTGAAGAGCAAAGTAGACTTAAGCTTTTAGAGTCGCAAAATAATCTAATTATACAGCAGGCTCAAAATGCTAGAAATTTACAGTTACAGACATCGCAAAACACAAGAACAGAAAAAGAGTTAAACAAACAATTAGAAGTTCAACGACTAAAGGCTGGTATTTCTGCTAGAGGATTTGGAACGCCAGAAGAAGAGCTTAGATTGCTTTTGATGGAGAAAGAACTTTCTATATTAAGAGAAAGAAATGCTTTAGAAAAAGAATCTGAAGACATAAGCAGAAATAAATTAGAAGAGACTAGAAAGGCTTATGAAGGATTTGCTAAAACTTTAGGAAGCGCAGTAGGTAATAATTTTATTGCAGAATTATCTAAAGCCGCAACGCCAGAAGCTTTTGCTGAGATATTTACAAGAATGCAAACCAAGGCTAAAGAAGCTATAGGCTCTACATTTAGTGAAACTGTTTCTCAAATACAAACACAGTACGCAAATCCTGTGTATCAGGCTACTTCCGGTCCAGCTTCACTCGAACGTTTAGGTACAAGATTTTTTTCTAATTCTACTTTAAAAAATCAAGTTTACGGTCCAGCTTCACTCGGAGGTTCGTCTCAGTTACGAAATGGAAATACTTTTGATATGAGAGTTGAGGCAAAACTAGCCGAGGAAAGAAATAATGCTTTAAGAAGCGCAGAAACAGTTAGAAAGTCAGCTACCGAGCAAAACGCAAAAGAAGGAGAAATTGTACAAAATACAGTAGATGCTGTTAATAAAAGAGTAGAATTAGAAAAAAATCTATTAGATCTAAAAATAAAAGGTGTTAATAAACTTGAAAATGAAGTATCATTTTTAGAAAAGATAGCGGTTTTAAGAGCGCAGGGCGAAATCGGAAAGGCTAAAGCTGGTGTAGTAACTACCCTTAATACGCTCGAAGAAGAAAGTCAAAACTTTTCTGAAAACTTTGCCAAAAATACTACTTTCGCTTTTAGAGATGGATTAACAGAGGCTTTAAGTGCGGCCATTTCTCAAACTGACGATCTTGGTGATGCGCTGCAAAATGTTGCGCGTAATTTCTTGCAGACGATTCAGCAGGCATTTTTGCAAGAAGCTTCGGGGCAAATTGTACGTGCAATTGGCCGAAGCTTCAAGCTCAAATCTAATGGTGGAATCGTAAAAAAATACGCTGGAGGCGGAAAGGTAGTTGGAGGAAGCGGCTATAAAGATGACGTTCCAGCGATGCTCACAAGCGGAGAGTTTGTGATGAGAAAGTCTGCCGTGCAGAAGTATGGCATGGAAAATCTTGAAAGAATGAACAACGGCGGGATCTTCCTGCCCGGTGTTCGTGGTGCTGGAGCAATCTCTGGCTACGGCGATATCACCAAGTTTGCAAAGCAGAAAACTACTAGCGGAGCGACGGACGTTATGATGGGTGGCGCGTCTTCGGCCTTTATTAACCTTGAAGATCAAAGCGCAAGACTATCGCGCTTCGGGTTGCTGAATGAAGATACGATCAATCAAGAAATCCGTTCTGCTCAAGAACAGGGATTAAATCTGATTAGAGAAAGAGAAGCTTATAGAACGGCACAGAGAAAAGCTTTTCAAAAACAACTTGTTAGTACCTTAGCTGCCGTTGCAATAAATTACGGGGTTGGCAAAATAACCGCCCCTGGTCCAAATACGATGCAGGGAATGCGTAATGCTGGAGCGCCAAATTCTTTAGCCGTTCGTTCTGGATTGGCTTACGGAGGAATGCTTCGCAGATACGCTGCTGGAGGTCCAACTGATGATATTCCTGCTCTATTGATGGGCGGCGAGTACGTTATGAGCCGTCAATCGACGCGCAAATATGGCAAGCAGTTCTTCGATGCGATGAACCAAGGTAGAGTGCCGAGATTCGCAGAAGGCGGGATGGTCGGCGGAGCTAACGGAACTGAACTTGGCGACAAGTTTGACAAGCTCTCTACCAAACTCGAAACGACCGCAGCTTCGAACATTAGCATCAACATTAATGTCACGAACGGCGGATCGTCAGAAACACAAACTCAAGGCGATACGAATCGCGGTGGCATCGATTACAAGAAGATGGGCGATCAGATTCGCCAAGTTGTTATCCAAACGATCAACGAGGAAAAACGCCTCGGTGGTTCACTGAGAAGTAGATAATGAAATCATCGATCTCAAATTATGAAAACAGTCTATATCTCAGTGGCCTCAAGATCTTTGGGGTCACAGATACAAACTTTGGCTACTCGCTTCCCGTTGAGCACATCAACGTAATCGGCAATTCAAAGTTCGCGACGTTCACGAACGGCGCACCACAGTCGTCACTCAGCGTTCAAAAATACCTTTCGAAAGACGACTTTTTGCTGAGAATGACTGGCGAAGGTCCGATTAGCGGCGGCTTATTCTACAATAATAAGGATTTTTCCTTTCGTTCAGCTTATTTGAATTCTTATTCGGTATCGTGCGCAGTTGGCAACTTCCCGAATCTTAGCGCAGACTTTTCCGTATTTGGCGACATTGGTACAGGATTGGCGCAGTCAACTTCGGGCGAAACGGGCAAACTAAGCGTCATTAGACCCGCCGATATCCTCATCGAATGCGATGGTAGCGGGTCGAACCGAATCGAGGCGTTTACCTACTCTCTTGAGTGCGCCAGACAAGCTTTCTATCATCCAACAGGCTCGGCTCCGATGGACGTGGTGACTCAAAAGCCATTCAGAGTAACGGCGCAGTTCACGATTGCGATAGATGACTACGAATCGAAAAGACTTTTCGATTATGTTGTAGATTCGAATAAAAGAAACGTTAGTATAACAGTAGGTTCGTTAGCTACGTTTACAATGGCAAATATGGAGCTTCTCAGCGAAACGGTCAACAGCACAGCAACGGACGACCTTGTGCTGACGCTTAACTATCAAGGATTCATCTAATGTCATTCCTTTACGATAGAGACCAAAACGTAACTGGAGCGATTCCGCCGTCGTTCACTTTCAAACCGTCTTACGGAACGACCGTTTCGTTCAACGCTGACCTTTCGCAGTACGAGACGACCGACAATTATATCTATACGATGCCAAAGGGCGCGAATCATTTGCAACTAGAGTTTGCGATGAATTTCGACAACAGAAAAGAAGAAGAGGCGCGTCAGATCTTAGGTTTCTTCGAAAGCTTGAACGGCACTGGCTACTTTCAGTATACGGACCCAGCGGGCATCTACAAACCGATCAATTTGTTCACGAACGACTTTACAAATTCGTTCGACAAAAATGATTTGCACTCGATCACCGCAAATCTGAATTCGGACCAGTTTTCAAGTCTGCTTAACTGGAACAATCCATTTCTGAGTCAGACTTCGAACGTTAAGGGCGATTGGGCTACTGGCACCGCTTATGCAAAATACGATGTTGTACGATACACGGGAAATGCGACGTATCCTAGCAACACGGGTAACTTGTATGATTCGTTCTACTATTGCACGGGAGACCACACGTCAGACGCGAGCTTCAGCGCGTCAAATATGAACAACGATAAGTGGACTCGCGATTTCTTCTTTCAGCCAACTTACTCGTCGCAAATCCAAAAAGAGACCGCAGTTGTAAAAACGCAGCTGCCTTACTCGTACACGAAGCGCACAGACTTTGGTCTGCACTCGAACACGATAAAGTCTTTCGATCTAGATTTCAAGGGAATTTCGGATAGAGAGGCTCGCTGTATCTTACATTTCTTGATTTCGAAACAGGGTTTTCGCCGCTTTCAATACAAGTTCCCGAAGATCTACAATCAGAACAAATACTTCTTCGCGACAACTTGGTCGCACACGATGGTTTACAAGGACGTTAACGATATTTCGATAACGATTCGCGAAGACCCGTTAGGCGTTAGGAAATCATACTAATGAGACAAGCAATTTCATATGAAATGCAGATGATA
>Ga0194115_10002395_pt1 | contig 22337 bp, 17 predicted proteins | sample TA2MahsurfametaG_3_FD_148656 | JGI IMG/M metagenome (GOLD analysis project Ga0194115, IMG submission 148656) | Freshwater microbial communities from Lake Tanganyika, Tanzania - TA2015002 Mahale S4 surface | ecosystem: Environmental > Aquatic > Freshwater > Lake | place: Tanzania: Lake... | reverse complement strand
TCTGTAAAAAAGAATTGCTTTCCTTTTTCTTCCATAGGCACAATATCATAAGACAGAGCAACAGAAGTATCTATATCTATTACAGGAAGAATCCTTTGATTAGAAACCACAAAGCCTCTTTGTGGCATAAAATCTGCAAAATTAGTTACAAATAAATTAGGTATATATTTTATTTTATTAGATAACATATTAATATTATATATTAATATATTTTATATATCTAATAATTCGTCTATGATTAACATCTCTGGCCCGATAAGATTTGCGTATCCTTCTAGTCCAGCTCGCTTAGTTTTTACTTTTTTAATATCAAAATTTGAAGAACCAGAGCATCCTGGATGACCCGAATTATGATGACATTTGTTATTGCAGCTACAATCATCCAATGTAGCTTTAGGGTCATAATTTTTTGCTTTTGGATCTGTGCAACCACAGTCTGGGCATTTGCCAGCTACTCCATCGCAACCTGCGTCGCAGCAACATGCTGTAGTAGCAAGATTGCACTCGCAATCTGGTTTGCAAGGGCATTTTTCATCTCCAGTTCCTACTGTTCCTGATGGCATAGTAACTAATATTACACCAAAAATATGTTATATTTCGTCTTTGAAAGGAATTATTTTTCTTCTTACAAATAACAAATTTATAAAAAATCCAGATATAGCACTTAAGAAGTTAGATACATAATCATAAGTATAAATTTCAAAGGGATTTATAAATAAAGTTAATCCCAAAGAAATCCAAAAGCTTGAGCATTCTTGACAAAGAAGAGGCACTCGAATATATGGAACTCTTGCTACAAAATTTCTGAAAGGAATAGCTATTTCGGTATCAGACCAGGCGTAAGTTAAACCAAGACAGACCAAAAGATACGCAACAAAGATCATATAAAATATATGTCTAGTTTATCTCCTTTTTCTATAACAGAAAAATTTCTAAAGAATTTAGATGAACATTCTTGCGCAAAATTGTTCCAAGCTTCTTTGGAGTTGTCAATGGTAATTATTTTACCAGTAAGTACTTTTTCGTCATGATCTTTAATTATCTTTAAGATCCTATTCTCTGTGGTTTCTTTGCCTATATAATACTTATCTAAAATATCTTTTTGTCCAGATTCAATCTTATCATTGAAAAATTTAGTAACTTTATTTTTGCAAGAACAATTAGGGTTATGTTTAAAAGTTGTTAGATCTGCGGCTATTTCCGGAAAATCTTTTGACATTTCGAAGAATGAATCATTATTTAATATGATTGCATGTATAACATTTGTTAAATTTTGCTTAGGTATTTCCATATACATATATTATATTAAATATATGTCAAATATCTAATTATTTATATAACTTTTATAAGCCAAACTGAAGGTGCCATTCTCATTTACGCTAAAATTATAATTTTTATTAGATAGGGCCGAATTTCTAACATTAAATGTTCTAATTATAGAGGTATTGTTGATATTTTTAAAACTTACTGTTAAATCTTGTATTTCTTGGTTTGAGAATAGTCCGGTTGGACTTTTGAGAATATCTTCACTAATTTCGAAATTTATACTTGTATTTATCTCTATTGGATATTCCTGTATTATTTCAAATGGCAAAAAATCACCAATATTGTAATTTGCTATTTTTTTTGAGTCATAGCTTATTGAACAACTATTTAATCTATTTAAATTCACGTCGTTTAGATTTAAATCTAAATAACAATAATTTATTGGATTAATACTATAATTTAATGATCCGCTAGATGTATTCAAACCAGTGTTATACGCAAGAACTCCATAAACTTTTCCTTGAACAGATACCTCTACAGGGCGATTTAATTCTGAAAGTATAGTATAATTATCTATGTATCCGCTAGAAAACTGTATAAATTTATTTGCGTATTCAATTTTTCCTGTAAAAAAATTATTTCCGGTATAGTCTATAAATGGTTCTGTATCTCCAGGAATATAGTTTACGCTAAAGTTTGCCACTATAGGCTGAGATATAAAATAATTCATGCCTGTATCATTAACATAAAATGAAGGGTTTATATTAGTGTCATAGTTTAAAGAAAGGGATTGTATACCAGATATAAAATTCTGATTGATATAAAATTTTTGGTTTTCTATACTAGAAGTTCGTAACATTAATATAAATTACACCTCTTTTTAAGTGTAAATTTATATAGGTAAAAGGTATATGGCAAGCGTATATGATACAGTTAATGGCTGGTCTAGCACTAGGAACTATAATAAATATAGTATTGTGTCTGGATCAAATTCAAGATATTACTATTCTTCTATAGATAGTAATTTTGGCGTGCCTAATAACCCAACAACCAATAGCAATCTTCAATCCAAATGGGATGGTTATATCTTAATAAATTCTGTATTAGTACCTAATTTTTTCTGGAAACCATCATATCAATCAAATTCAAAAATTGAACCAAGAGTAAAAAAAATCCAATTTGGAAATGGATACCAGCAAAGATTTGCCGATGGACTAAATTTTCAAATGAAAAATTTATCTTTAAATTTTGATAATAGAACAGAAGTAGAAACTGTATCAATCCTTCACTTTTTAGAGCAAAGAGGCGGTAGAGAAGCTTTCGTCTATAACGTTCCAACAATATACGCAAGAACAGGCCAACAAATAACAGAATTTATTGCCCCTAATTGGGAAGTAGCATATAATTTTTATAATAACTATAGTATTCGGACAACTTTCGAAGAAGTTCCAGCATAATTATGTCCTCAATTTCAATTTACAATCAAATTGTTAGTGGATATAGGTCAATCAATGCAGAGATAGCAAAATTAGAACCATCCTCTCAAGTTTTTTTATATGAGATCGACTTAACCCCGGTATATCCTCAAACAATTAATACCACATCATTACCTACGAATCAACCTATACAGAATGGCATTTTAAGAATATATAATGATTATAATTTATATAATATGTCTACTAACCCATATGGTATAATTACTTGGAAGGATAAGCAATTCTTCCCAATGCCAATCTTTGCGGACGGATTTGAAATGAATAGCGCAGGAACACTTCCAACTCCAAGATTATTTATATCAAATAATAGTCCCGATTCATCTACAAATTCATTTTATAAATATATTAGAATGCAAATTGAATCATTGGGAGACATTGTCGGGGCAAAATTTACTAGAATAAAAACATTTTTAAAATATTTAAAAGGATCTAATTTTTCTGGCAACGTTAATCCATTTACAGATGATCCTTCTATATATGAGATAGAATTGCCCAAAGATGTTTACTACATAGACAGAAAAAATCAAGAAGATAATTTAACATTAGAATATACCCTAGGATCTATTCTTGACGTCGAAGGTGTTGCCTTGCCAGGAAGAACAATTTTTGCTTCTAAATGCCCCTTCCAATATAGAGGCGAAGGGTGTTTGTATGAATATGATTCTAGAAGATCAGCGGTTCACAGTGGAGTATATGCGGGAGTTTCGAATCCTGGAGTTAATATAAGACTATTGCAAACCGCTCCTCCTGTCGCAACAGAAAATGATCAATTATTTATTGGTCCTTCTGGTGCGGTTTTTAGAACTGGAGTAGCTCCAGATTCAACAGCAATAACAAGAATAACAGGTGGCGCCGGAAATTTAGGAGCATGGTCAACAGGGGTGGCATATGTAAGCGGAGATTTTATACATCTTCAAAACAATAAATTAAACTATTATTTTGTTTGTATTAATAACCATACTTCTACTTATCAAAATTCTCCCCCAAACGCCGTTCATTGGCTTTCTGACAGTTGCTCAAAAAGTATTTCCGCTTGTAGATTAAGATGGCTTAAAAATCCTGCATTTAGACCGGTTATTTGGCCAACAAACAGAGGTGGATGGACTTTAGATAAATATAAAAAAGCTGATTCTTATTTTAAACTAGCAGGAGACTCAACTAGTATGCTAAGTAGTCTGGAGTTTGTATTAACTGGAGTTGGTGGGACTGGTGTTTATTTTCCAAGAAGACCAGCAGTATGGAACCCAATTGCAGATTACGCCCATGGCATACCAAAAGATTATACAGGAGGATATCTAAACGGATTTCTTCCATTCGGAGGTTTTCCTGGAACAGATCAACCTAATAATCAATAATGAATACTAAAATAAAAAATAAAATTATCAATCATGCAAAAAATCAAGATCCATTAGAATGCTGTGGTTTTATTATAGAAAAAAATGGAGATCTTGATGTTATAGAATGCGAAAATATAGCAAAGGACCCTTTAAATAATTTTAAGATTTCAAGCAGAGATTTTCTTGTTAATAAACATCATCATAACATACTTTATATATATCATAGCCACAATGAAGAAGAAAATTTTTCGATCATGGATAAAATATGCTCAGAAGAATCAAAAATAGACATGGTTCTGTACGTACTTAAAAAGAATATTTTTAAACATTATACAGCAAATAATTCTGATGCCGTTAAATATATTGGAAGAAGCATTGACTTTCATAATACGCATTGTTTTGATTTAGTTAGAAAATATTACTCAGAAGAATTAAATTTTAATATAAAATTTCCAATAGATTTAAATCAAACAGATAAGTTAGAAGTGACAGAAAAAAATCTTTCTGAAATTGTTAAATATATTCAACCAAATAATATGATCTTCTTACAAGAAGAGATTTCTTTACAGGTTAACGATATTTTGTTGTTTAATATAGATAATTATTTTCATTTTGCAATATATTTAGGAAATAATAAAATTTTAGAACAACCAAGAAATGCTTTTTCTAGAATAAAAAATTACTGTAATTATTATAATAGAAAAAAAATTGGAATTTTTAGGAGAAAATAAAGATGGTGCGTGTTAATTTACATGGAAAGCTTGGAGAAGATTTAGGAAAATCTTGGGAGCTTGATGTGTCTTCCGTAGCAGAAGCTATGAGGGCTATTGAAGCAAACACTAGGAATCTAAGAAAATGGTTTCTAGACCATGCTAATGAACAAGGCTACTCTTCCTACGCAATATCGGTTAATAATAAATTTTTAACTTTTAAAGAAGATATGAAAGTCGAGGAGTTTAAGAATTCCGAAGTTTTTATGGAATATGGAGATAAACTTGAAACAATAGATATTTTTCCTGAAATTATGGGCTCAAGAAGTTTCTTTATGATCTTTATAGCTGTTATTCTTATTGTTGTAGCAATATTTGTACCACCTCTTGCTCCATTATTAATCCTTGCGGGAGTTGGATTACTTGCGGCCGGAGTTACATCTTTATTGAGCAAGCCTCCTCCTTTAATTCCATTTAGCGCACAGCAAGCAGATCCTATAAATACTTCTGCTGGAGAAGTCGGAGGTCCTAGCTCATATTTATTTAACGGACCCGTAAATACAGTAGGTGAAGGAGGCCCAGTCCCCGTCGGATATGGAACTCTGTTAATAGGATCGAACAATGTATATGCATCTTATGACATACAATATAAGACAAATAAACGAGGAGTTAATGAGTATAATAATACTACAAGTTCTGGAGCTTTTACATATTTATTTAACTCGCAATGTAAATTAATTGGCCAAAGTCCAATTATAAATGAAATAAACTTCTAATATGGGAAATTCAAATTTATATTCTGAGGGTTTAGAGTACATTTATGGCCCAGGCACATATGGGCTTTCGTTTGAAGGAATGACTTTTGCAGATAGTGATGTGATGGATGCGGCTTATGGAAATAATGATTTACTTTTTAGTGGATATGATGTATTTGGTAATACATATTATAATGGAAACACAGCCATAAGCGGATTTGCTTCTTATTCTAGCCAGATTCTTACTTTTAATGATCCAACATGCCCAATTACAAACTTTGATAATAATTGTTTATTTGGAAGCATTTCTTCTATTGATACAAGAACTCCCACAGTGGTTTATGGAGCCCCACCTTTTACAGATAGATATAATATAGTTTATGGGGTTGCCCCAGATCCAGCAGATGGGTATGGAACAACATCTCAAACTGGTAATGTATCAATCACAAGTATAACAAAAGTTGGAGTATTAGATTTAATTTGCGAAGGACCGATAGAAGGATTCGTAACTGGAAATTATTTCTATGATTACTCAGGTAGAACAACAGGAGATATTGGCTATCGAGCAGTAACATTTGTTCCATTTACAAGTTCAGGATATTATGGAGGATCGGAAGACGGCAACACTTACATTGAAGCTCCACCAGAAGCAAGATCAATTTTTTGGAATGAAACACCTATTGTCGATGCAAATGGTTATTTTAACTTCAAATCAGTAAAATTTAAATATAGTTATGCTCAGCCAAATATTCATATTCAAGCCCACCCCAGAATTGATCTTTATGAAGATAGATATAATTATTGGGGAGCTTTAACTGACAAATTTAAGTATCCTTTGCCTACTTCACGATCAAAGGGAATTAACGAAAGATTATACGGCTCAATAATTACAACTGGTACTTTTGACGTCGGTTTCCCAAAAGTATATTATTTTTACAACACAGATCTTTCTTCTATTAAAATAAATTTGAAAATAAATAATCTTGGTCAAACAATTGTAGCGGTGAATGCAGGAAACGCTGGAAATGTCTCGAGAGAACAACTTAATATCGGATTTCTATTAATGAGAGTATTTAAGAATGGAGATTTAGTTCTAGTTGATAGTTCAAAATTTTGGCCATATATAAGAGATTATTATTATAATGAAAATATTATTGTTAAAGGTAAAATATCTAGCTCTCCAATGTTAATTACATTCGAAGTAGGATTTAGGCCATATGCAGAAAATTTTCCATACGTAGAAATACTTCAAGATCAAGTCGGATGGGCTGTTACGGTAGTAAAAAATACAGAAGAAGGTCTTCCGCCTGGGATTGCCAATGCAACAAGTATTGATTCTGTCACAGAAGTTTTTAGTGATCGCTTTGTATATCCAAATGCAGCTATGGTATACAATGAATTTGATTCTAGATATTTTAATAGTGTTCCAACTAGGAGTTATAAAATGAGACTTCTTAAAGTTAAAGTCCCTAGTAATTATAATACAGATCTAAGAACTTATAGCGGATTTTGGAACGGGTCTTTTAAGTTAGCTTGGACAGATAACCCAGCTTGGTGCTATTATGACTTAATAACAAATAATAGATATGGATTAGGAAAATATATAAATGGAGACCTTGTTGATAAATGGAATTTATATGAAATATCGCAATATTGTGATCAGCTTGTACCAGACGGGAAAGGAGGTCTTGAGCCAAGATTTACATGCAACCTAATGATAGCAGCAAAAGAAGAAGCTTATAAAGTTTTAAATGATATGGCTTCTATATTTAGAGGAATTACCTATTACTCCGCTGGTCAGATATTTGCTGCTCAAGATAGACCAAAAGACCCAATATATGCATTTAATAATACTAATGTTGTAGATGGAAAATTTGCTTATTCAGATTCTTCAAGAAGAGCAAGAAAAACAGTAGCAGTTATAAGATTTAACGATCAAGACAATAACTATAAGCCCGCAGTAGAATATGTAGAGTATAGGCAAGGCATTATGAAGTATGGAATTAGAGAAACATCAGTAACAGCATTTGGATGCACAAGCAAAAACCAAGCAAGACGTTTAGGAAAATGGTTTTTAATAACAGAAAACGAAGAAACAGAAACTGTAAATTTCGATGCAGGACTAGAAGCTTCATATCTTTTGCCTGGAGACGTTGTTCAGATTTATGATCAGAACAGAAGCAATGTAAGTTATGCGGGGAGAACAAAAGAGTTAACGACAGGAAGCGCAACTTTAGACCTTCCATATAATACCGGAATATTATATACTCTTACAGGTTTTAGATCAAACTTTGATATTTACTTCTTAACACCAACTTTTAATTTACAGTATGGCACAGATCTTGGCGATAACTATATAACAGGATTCAATATAACCAATAGCGGGGCTACGGGTTTAAATACACAATTCTTTAGAAGAAGTGGAATTCAAAAAATAACTATACCAAATCCAACAAGTGGTTATATTACAAGCGGAACAGGATATTATTCAAATAATATAAGAATAAATTTTCCCGTTGGGAGCGGACTAAATAGCGGAAATCATGTCTTATTGCAAAATACAATATGGAATATAGATGTAAATACATCAGGATATACAGGTATAGATATAAGATCTCCAATTAATAACTCTAATAATTTAACTTATCCAGGTGCATTTTATGATAGCTTTTTAAATAAACCTCAACTTTATAGAGTTTTAAATATAAAAGAGAATACGGAAAAAGGAACATTCAATATTTCTGCTATGGAATTTGTCCCTCAGAAATATGGAGAAATTGATCTTGACGCAAAATTAACAAATGTGGCATTAAAACCAGAAGTTCCGCAAGCTCCAATATTATTATTAAGTGGCTTATTTAGAGACGCATTAGGAAATTTAACTGGATCAAATAAAAGGCTATATGGAGGAGTTGTAAGTTCTAATGGAATTAATAGTATAGCATACTCGGTTCAACGTCCTCTGGTAAACTCTCAGTTTGTTAGTCAATACTTGGTATATATGAGAAGCGGAATTAATTTTTCCTCTCAAGCTTTAGATGTTAATGATTTGATAGATATATTACCTGCAAATCCACAGACTGGATTTTTCCCAACAGGAGCTGGCGGAACTTCTTTAGGGATATATCCGCCATATGTAACACCATTAAAAAGCGGAGACTTTTTCTTTAGAGTTTTTGCTAAAAATTCACTAGAAGAATTGTCACCTATGGTTACTGGATTTTTTAGATTAACTAGTCAAGCTCCAATGGATAAAGTACTTGCTTCTGGCGTAAATGTTGAAGGCCAACCATGAAGATAATAGCAAAACAACCAGATTTAAAAGTTTATTGGAATACATTCTCAGCATTAACAGCTTATAATGCAAATGATTTAGTATCAACAAAATATTTTCCTTCCTTTAGTGTCTATATATATGAAAATGAATTATTATTAGATTCTTTAGAGAATCTAGACAATAAAAGAGAAACCGTTAAAATAATGCTAACCAAGCCTCTTGCGAAAAATTTAAATCGAGGTGTAAATTTAGGTAGAAAATTAGAACTTAATAGAAATAAAAAGAAAGTTGTTGAAAATTATTTTGAATATAGTTTTTTAAACAATTTCTTAAAATATAAAAGTTTAAATAACAAACCTGGTTTTTATTCTAATTTAAAATTTCAAGTAAAATTTAATTCAGAGGAACCCAGCTATCTAGATTTTGAGATAGAATATCCTAGTATAGAAGCAAATAACTTGGATGCAATTTTTTATAAAGTATATCGTAGTAATGATTTATATTCTGTAAAGTTTCTTATAGACCCTATTAAGACAAAAGAAATTGGTGTGCATTCTTTATTAATTTTTCCTAAGTCTATAGATACAAATTTATCCTATAGTTTTATAGAAAATATAGAATCAAATTGGTTAAATTCAATCAATAATCTTAAACTATTAACTGCGCCATTTGAAGATGTAGGTTTGATAGAAGAGGTAAAAGATATTAATTTAGAGATTTTTCCTTTATCGAAACTACAATCAGATATAATTAAACAACTTCAAGAATTAGTAAGCCAAGATGAAATGTATATACTTGTTAAAGAAAAATATTTTAATCAGAAATTAGAATATAATATTTCCACTAAAAACAAAGATGCTTTTTTTCAAGGCAACCTTTATTTATTCAATGACTTGAATTTACAAAATTTATCTTGGCCAAAAGAATATAAAAATATTAATGGTATTTTCTATAAGAACTTTTTTCCTATTTCAAATATTTCAACAGAAAAAACAGTATTAGGTATTTGGGATGAAAGCCCCGAAGATGATATGCTAGTCTCAATACCTGACGTAGATCTTGGTTTTTATTATAATAATAATTATATTAATATAGAAAATAATATATTATATTTTAGCCATAATAATATTATCAGTGCAGAAATATTAAACGTTAATAATATAAATGACGAAATTATAGTCTATATTGAGTTTTTGACTAATTTAAATCCCACAGAAAATGTATTTATTTCTTCTAATAAGTTATCTTTAGATAAAAAATATAGTAAATTATATAATAATAATTTATATTTAACTTTATTATTTTATTACAAATATTCTTGGCAAGAACTAAATGCTTTAGCAGCAGATAAAAACATACCAATAAAAGATTTAATATACAAACAAATTCCTTTTGAAATACAAGTTAAATCTGTTTAGTTCATTTTATACTTAGAGCTACTTAATAATCCGCCAGGTCTTTGCTCTTGGTTGATTACTTTAACAACTTCAGACTTAATTCTTTCTGATAATAATCTATTTCTGTCTGTTTCTTCTTGTCTTTCTTTTTCTGTTGTTGGGTTCTTTTTATTTGAATTTTCTTCTTTTGATTCAGTCGAACCACCGTCTTTTGCAACATTAACAGTTATATTAATATTATTTGTATTGTTTGTTGTAGCAGACGTTGATGAATCTGAGTATCCACCTTGGTTGCCTACGCTACCACCTTCAGCAAACTTTTTAACTCTACCTGTATTTAGTTTGTCGAAGAAATTTTTCCCGTAAAAGTTAACCATATCTTTCTTAATGACATATTCTCCATCCATCAATAAAGCTGGTATTGTATCTTTATTTGCTACTCCTCCTTTTGCATATCCACGACGAATAGAGGGAACCGTCCCTCTCAAATTATATCTATTAGCTTTGCCAGGAGGACTAAAATTCATGCTTTCACCATAACTGGAAGATCCGCTTCTCCAATTCGACCATCCTGAAGATCCTTGAAAAGCTTGTTTTAAGGCTGGTACGCCATATTGACTAAATAACCCCGCTCCAACAGCCATGCCAGCTTGAAGCAAAGATCCCCAAAATAGATTATTTTGTTGTTTTTTATAGGTTGATCGTTGTTCTTTGTTTAACTGATCAATTCTTGCTTTTTCTTGTCTATTTCTTTCTTCTAAATCTGCGAGATATTCCTTATATGCTTGTATTTCTCCTTGGAATATAGATAGTCTTTCAACCTTACCTTGCCTTAATTGATTCATGGGATCATCTTCCCTTAGAATTGCTTCGGGTGTGAGTCTTGGGTCAAAAACATATTTTCCTCCTGTAGGTAAACCAAATTCTTGACCAGTATATATAAAATCAGATAAAAGTTCAGAAGAAAACTCTCCTCCACTTACCCCTCTTATAGAAATATCTGGTGTTGCTCCCATTCCTTGTGGAGCTCTCATTGCTTCGATAGGCAAATTATTTACTCGCTCTACTCTAAAAGTTCCATCTTCTTGAAATGGTCTATTCATGCGATTACCTATTTCGCCAGCGCCACCTCTTGCTCTTAAAACTACGCCTCCAGAATTTAGATTTTGCATAAAATCTTCTCCATACTTATTAACAGAAGATTTTCTTATAACATACTCTCCTTTGTTTAGCATAGCTGGCACATCATCTCTTACTCCAGAGCCTCCGGCTACTTTTCCTCCAGAAGAATATCCTTTGATGACTCCTCCACGTTTCATACCGAGGGGATTCTTGAATAAAGAGGGTACACCACCAAAACTACTAAATAAACTATTAAACATGAGATTTGTTGTCATGTCTAATGCTAACTGTTGTATTCTTCTTGATATATTTAAAGCCATAGTTCTAAATGCATCTCCAACTTCTTGCGTCCCGTCCATTACAGACTGAAATGCATTATTAAATTCAGATTTAAGAGTTCGTGCTGTATCTGTTCCAATCGCATTTAAATCTCGCATAGCGTCTTGAGGACCATAAGTCATTTCATCAGAAAAAGCATCAAAAATATCAGTTCCTTCAAATTTTCCCTGCCTAATCTTTTCTGTTCGAGCTGTTTCTTCTGCTGATTTGAGTTCATCAGCGAAAACTGTTCCTTCTGCATATTTTGCTCGGATTGTAAGTAACTCTATTAAATTTGCAGAGGCTGCATTTAATCTTATTAAATTTCCTTCATATTCAACCTCTAAAGTTCTTAGTTTATCTTGTAAAATATTTTTAGCTTCTTCTCTTAAATTAGCATCAGCAATACTTTCATTTAAAGTATCAAATCCTTCTTTTAATGCTTGATTGCTTTGGTTAAGTTGTCTGAACCTAGCTTGCGCATCGGAGGCCTGTCTTGTTGATAAACCTCCTTGGGTTCTTATTAAATTTAACTGTTCTTGCTCTAAAGCTTTAAGTCTTTCTTTTGCTAATGTTCTAGCCTGTTCATCAAATACATTAGTATTTATAGAAGTAATTCCTTCATTGGTTAGATCTGCTACAAGTTTTTCATAGTCTGCAGCGGTTCTTGTAGTCATTTCCTCTACATCAAGTCCTTCAAATAATCCAGGAGTTTTTATTTTAGCATAAGCTCCTTGTATTAATCTTTGATTTTTTTCCTCTAAGAATAATTGACCAAGTCTTGCTTTTTGTATAAGAGCTAATTCTTCTGCAGCATTTTTAGCTGCAGGAGCAAGAAGATCAATATTTCCATTTAATTTTTTAGTTAAATCAGCTTCAATCTTTTTATATTCATTAATAGCTTCTTGCCTTAATATTCCATCCGAGATATTTTTATTTAAGAATGAAAAATTTTCAGATGAAAAAGATGCTTTTTGAGCTGCTCTTTCAGCTCCGGCACTTAGTTTTGCTAATTGTTCATCAGTTAATTTAGCACCACTAGCTAATGCATCAAGTTCAGATTTAAATTCATCTGCAAATCCAGTAAATATTTCTTCTCTTTTAAATTGGTCTTGAGTTCCTTCCGATATCTTTCCTGCTGTAGTTTTAATTAAACCACCAAGAACATTTTCTGGAGTATACTGCTCCATAAACAATGGATCTTTTAAAATATCTGCAAAATTTGCTCTTTTTAATGCTTGCGCTGCAGCATTTCTTCTGTCTATAGCGTTAGCATCATCGCCCTGAATAAATAACTGTTTTAAATTTCCAGATAATTTACTAAGATTAAATAATCCCTTAGATGCATTTTCTAGTACCTTTGCAGCTAATTCTCCATTTTCTCCTAAGCTTTTAAATTTTTCTATTACTTTGTCAATTTTTTCTTTTGGATCTCCTGGACCCTCTAGAATAGCCTTAAATGCATCTTTAATATCTGCACCATTTTTTTCAGTTATTTGCTTAGAATCTACTAAATTTTGTACAAAAGAACTTGTTTCTTGGTTAAATTTTTTAAGACTTTCATTTGCCAAATCAGTTGCCAAGCTTTGTAATGCAAATGCTCTTTTACTCTCTTCTGTTCTTGTTAAAAAGTCTGCAGGAACTGTTGAAGTTAATTGAGAAGTTAGTCCATCTATAGATTCTAAATATGCATATTCTAGATCTTTAAGCTTTTTGCTTATTTGTTCTTCTGAGAATGGAAGCGTGCCAGTTTCCATAATACTTCTTGGCCCTTCACCAACAGCAGATATATTTGTAAAGCCAAAAGGATCATTTGCTATAGATTTTTCTAGTTCTTCTAGACCTTTCGATGTAGTAAATGAAACTAATTCAACAGCATTAGCATATCCAGATAATGATCTAATTAATTTTTCATTATTAGAAAATAATTCTGCAAAAGTTTCTCCAGATTTTGTTCGCAACATACCAAAAGCAGTAATATTTTCGTCAAATGTTTCTTTGAGCTTTCCTTTTTCTTTTAGTTCAATTATTTTACTTGTAAACTCATCTATACTTTTTGCGGATTCTTTTGCCATAGAAGCTCTTCCTAATGCTTCTCTTAGCTGTTCTTCGTTTCCTGATTCTAAAGCATTTTTAATTTGGTCTTTAACTTCTGGGCCAACACTATTAAATATCCTAGATAAACTTGCTTGAGATTCTCTTTCTGCTTTGCGAAGATCTCCTTGAGTTCCTTTTATTTCTCCACTTCTTAATCCTTCTACTTGTGTCCTGTTAGCTAAAAATGCTTGAATATCTTCGCCAAATCTGGAAAGATTATTTTGCGATTCTCTTGCCTGTCTAGAAAATTCTTCTACTCTACTATTAACTGTGTCTAAAGCTTTTTTAAATCCAACAATTGCTCCGATTGCTCCTCCTATAGCAATACCCCAGGGCCCAAATAAAGCACCAGCTCCAGCAAAACTTGCAAATGTTCCAATCCCCTCTGCGGCAGCTTGAGCATTTTTATCTCCTGGTCTAGAAGCAGCAATTGTTTGAGCAAGTATTGGTGCGCCTATGCTTAAACCAATTCCTGCGCCTTGTACTCTTGCTCCACCAGCTTGTCTCGCTTGTTGGGCTCTACCTAAAGCTTCGGATGCTCTCTGTGCCCTTTCACCAGTTGTAGTGTCTCTAATTCTTTCTAATTCTCTTAATTGCCTACCCCTACCGATACCTAATCCTAAAAATCCTCCAGCAGATCTTTCTAAATTAGAAACATTTTGATTAAATGATCTTGTAGCATTTGCAACTCCTTGCAAGCTACGATTCATATTCGCAACACTTTGGTTTGAAAGACTATATTTTTGACCTAAGTCATTAATTTGTTTATTAGCATTTTTTAAACTTATTTGTTGATTTCTTAATTGATCTACAATTCCACGAAACTCTTTTTGTGCGTCTGCTATAAAAGTTTTTTGGAACTGTAGTCCAGCTTGTTGAGTCGTCATTCCTGCCCCAGTCATTGATGCAAGCGTTTGAGGGTCAATCTGCATAAATTGACCAGCAAAATTAGGAATAAATCCTTCAGAAAAAGATCCTGCTTTTTTCGCAACATTAATATTTTTTTGTGCCGCAATTCCTTGTTTAATTCCATTTGGTTCGTCTTCAGTATTATAAACTCCAACGCCTAATGGGTTGTAAGGACTCATTAATCTATTATCTTGCCCAACTCGAATTCTCGATACAGGTATCCCTGCAGAAGCTTCTCTTCTTATAGCTTCTCCAAGAGCTGTAAAATTGGGGATAAAACCTCCAGATTTTGTTTTTCTTTTAATAGCACCCTTGCCTTCTGTTCGAGCTATTTTCTCCGCAAAACTATCTAAATTTCCCTCAGAAAGCGAATTCTTTAAATCTCCAAAAGCAAATCTTCCTAGCTCCTCAGTATTTTTAAATCTTTTAGATAGAGCGTATAATTCATTTTGATTTAAATCAAATGTGTTAATTTCACTAGTAGAAATTCTATTTAATGAGGCTTTTATTGCTGATTCAAAAACCTGTCCAACAGTTGCTTCTACTGCGCTTCTACTTAAATTTCCTCGAACATAATTTTCAAAATTTGCGCTTTGAACAAGTTGCGGCCTAGAAGATACAGAACTTATATAATTTTTTGCATTTTGTATTAATGAATTTGTTGCATCCTTGTATAACTGATCTGGTACCGCTGCATCTCCCCCTGGAAAGGGATATGCGCTAAATCTATATGATCCATCATTTTTAGTATTTCCGCCTGTTAAAATCGAAGGACCACCAGCAGTTGAGGGATAAACTAGTACATAATTCTTCCTTAGCTTCGAGCTTTCTTTTGCTCCTCTGCCAGCAGCCGTTGCTTTTTCTTTTTCTCTTAATTGCTGAGTTATTATTCCTCTAGATCCAGATTTTACAAATACCTGTCCCCCTTCTAGCACCAATGTTCGATCTCTAAATAAACTTTCATTAGATCTAAGCATAGCCCTTTCAGCTTCTTCTCCACGCAAAGGTTGATAACCTTGGTTCATTAATGTTCGAAATCTATATTGTTGTCTTGCCTCTGATACCGAAACATTTTGAGAAAAGGCATTTGTAATAAAATTTGGTATGTATCCGTTACTTGCATAAGGATCAAAACCATTTTTCTTCATAAAATTATCTTTATAATTTTTCCCCGCTTTGCTATTTTGAGGAGGCATAATCGCTGGTTGAGTCATGCCTGCGAATTTTTTAACTTTTTCAGCAGAATTATATATTATTTTTCCCTCTCCAGAAATATTCATTTCTTTTAATTTTCCTGGTTTGTATCCTCCTGCTAAAGCACCATATATTTCTGACATTGCATAATTAGGTATAAATCCAGAAGATTTGGTAGTAATTTGTCCGCCCTGTACCCCAACACCTCTTCTAGCTAAAGATGCAGAAATAGTTGAAGATAATGTTGCAGCCTGAGTTCTTAGAGCGTTTTGTTCTCGCAGTATTTTCAGTATTTGATTTTCTACAGATAAAACATTAACTTGTTTAGCATTAATTGCTGCAAGTAATTGAGGCTCTTGACTTAAAACTTGATTAATTTTTGCTTGTATCTGAGCTCTTGCTTCTGCTTGCTGATTAACACCCAATAAAGTTTTAAAACCTGAAGCTGCAAATTTTGCTAAATCTAAACTTAGTTTACCAATAACAGCTGTTATTAATACTAGACCAGGGCCAGAAATAAAAGTTGAAAGTCCTTTTAGAATTCCTTCTCCAAGTTTTCCGCCAATACTTTCACTATCTTGATTGCTTATGAACTCTAGAACTTTATTAATATTTTTTAATGTACTTTCAATTGCTGGTTGAAAAGCTCCTGCTCCAAAGGCTGCGCTCAATTGTGTTACATTAGCAACTGTACGATTAAATAAAGCTGAGACTGTTTCATTTAAAGCTTCATTTCTTTTTATTGCTTCGTCTGTTGAAGATACAGAAGTTTTTAAAGCTCTTTCATATATAGAATATTCTTTCCCTAAATCCCCTAAAGCTGCTTTTAAAACGTTAATTTGAAACACGCCGCCAACGCTTTCTGCAACTTGAGCTCTTTGAGAGTCTGCTAGAGTATCGAATGTTGTTCCTAACTCTCTTAATATTTGTAAAGCTGGTAAAGTATTTCCTTCTAAATCTCTTACATTAATTCCTAAAGATTGGAGTTGATCTAAAACATCTGTTCTTTGTATTCGTGTGAAAATTGTTTTTAAAGAGTTTCCAATAACTGCGCCACCTCTGGCAGTTGTTTGTTGAACACTCGTCACAATACCTAATAATTCATCAAAAGATACTCCTGCGTCTTGCGCAGAACTACCAACTCTTGAAATAGCATTTGCAAGATCTGCCGAACTTACAGCAAATGCTGCGTCAACATTGGCTAATTTGTTAATTACAGTCGTTGAATCTAATGCTACTTTGTTAAAGCTGTTTACTGTAGCAGTTAGGGCTTCAACGGAACTTACAACATCTAGTCCACTTAATCTAGTTAGCACTAATGCATCTCTAGTCCTTTTTAACGTTTCTTCTACGCCTAGACCTTGACGAGCAAATTCTGTTGCTGCTTGAGCAACGGCTTGAAATGACTGGCCAGTGCTTTTAGCTATATTGAATACCTCTCCACCAAATTTAGTTAATCCTTGAGCAGTTGTATTTAAAATAACGTTAATATCAGTTAATGATTTTTGAACTTCTACTGTACTTTTAATTAAATCTACAAAAGCTCTTTCTACAGTATAAATTAATCCTGCACTAGCACCGAATGCAATAACACGAGCATTTGACGCATCTAATGATTTTTGAAATTCATTTGCAGCCCCCGTGATTCTGCCCAACGGCTGGGTAAATGCTTTTTCATTAATTCCTTTGAATTTAAAATCTCTGCTTAAGGCGCTCTGAATATCTCTTTCGAGTTGCCTTGTATCTGCTCCTACTGAAATTGTAGCCGAGGTCCTAGCCATTCCTTATTCCTTTACTATGATAAATTACACGAAATATTATATATTTATGTTATAAACCATGCAATTTCATAAGGTCTTGCATGCTCAATGCTCCACCCTTTTTATTGGCTTCTTCTACTAAACTTATTCCTTTACCTTGGTCTAATCCAGCTTTTTTTAGATCTTCTTTAGAAGCTCCAACTATGGAAGTAGCAACAATTGCTTTGGCGTCTTGATTTTTGCTATTTTTGTTGGTTTTTTCTAAAATTTCTTCCATATTTTTAGAGCTTTCAACCCATTCAATTAATTTATCTGGATCTTCATAATATTCATCTGGCGGCTTATGTTTTGCGTTAGAAACAACATTTTTAAAATATCTAGCAAAGCTAAATAATTCTATTTGATAAAAAGTAAGAAATATAGCAGGTTTCCCATGTAAACTGTAAATATTATCCTCGCAAAGATTAAACAAACTTAAATAAGAAGATGATAAAGCTATTCTTTTAATATTTATATCTTTAAAATCTTCAGAGATTTTATTATAGATATTAATTAAAGCAAATAAATTTTTATTGTCTAAATCGTCAAACTCTTCTTCTGTGAAGAATGAAGTTTCGAGATTTTTATCTTTAAATAAAGATATAAACATATAATATTCATTAATTTTTTTAGTGACGTAATCTTCTACTGTGAATCCTATGAGCTCTTTTTTCTCGTTTATAAGATTAATTAACTTTAAGTTATATTCATCAATAGAATCTTGGACTTGCTTTATCTCTAGTTCTTTGAATAGCTTTGACTTTGTAGCTCTAAGGCCCGTTACGAAATCTTTTGTTTTCTTAATTTCTTTATTTTTTTCTTCTGACCACAAATTCTCTTTAATTATATATTTTTCTTGAGATTCTAAAGTTGGTAAACCACTTTTTATTGCTTTATTTCTAAAATCCTCTTTTCTGTAATCTATATCTCCTGCATCTAAGTTTGTATGATGTTTAACAAAAATTTTACTTTTTTCGTATAAAGCTATAGAATATCCTCTTAAGATATCTATAAAAATTAATTTTAATTTATTCTTGTCATGGACCAAGTTGCATTACTCCGGAGTACTTTGTTGTTTGGAGTCCTCAGATTGAATTACATTCATTAGCTTTTCAAATTCTTCCTGAGAAGATGCTCTGCCAGTATACCAAAAACTAATTAGATAGACAAATTTAGATAAAGCTCGTCTTTCCCACGAAGATTCTTCTTTTTCCTCTACTAAGTCATATGCATCTAATTTGTCTTCGTATGAAGATCCGGCGAATAAATCCTTAAGTTTTCCATTTTCATCTAGCACCTGACTTAATTGCAATACCCACCACATAATTGTTTTGTTCCTAGCTCTATTCTCTGCGGTTTGCTCAAATAAACTTGCTTGTGCAAATTCATAATCTTGTAGCTTTTCTCTTGTTTCTGCTATGTCTTTTACAATTTTTTTGTATTCAATTTTTTCACTATCATTTCTATCTTTTTCTTCTTTAAGAGATATTTTTTGAAATTCATTTTGAAGTTCAAAAAGTTTTATATAAAGTTTTGTGTATTCTTCTTTATCTAAGTCACTAAAAACACCTCCGTCATTACTAAATCTTTTCGCTAACAACGCTCTTGTTAAAAGTCCTGCCTTAATGCCTTCGGATAAGCGAACGCCAAAAAATAGTTCTGCTTCATCAAATAGACCTCTATTTGGCTTTTTTATAGCTAATTTTATGGGGACATTTGTCTTTATCTTCCTAGTTATTTTTATGTCTTCGCCACTTTCATTCTTGGTTTCTTCAATCTTTTCTATCTCTTTTTCTTCATTAATTTGGAATTCGTACATGGTTTTCATATTTTTTCTCCATTGTTTTCAACTATTTCATTAAGGTATCTCTTTATTTTACCATAGTAAACTACTCCACCAATTGTTTTAATAAATTGATGCTTTTTATTTTCATCCCAATTTTTATAATTATTAATAAAATTAGGATTTTTAAAAATTGTTAGACTAGGTCTTAGGATGCCAAAATTATCTTTTAAACTTTTTTGTATGCTCTGGATAGACAAGTTGCCCTCTATTATCTTATCTACTGGATAATTATAGTTTATTTTTTTAGGTCTCATTTTATTGATATATTTAATTTACTGAAACTCTCTTCTATCTCTCTTACTGCGTCATTAGCATTATCGAGAACTCTTTTGCGTATTTTTTGATAAGTTTCATCATTTATATTATGACCAGAATCAGATAAATCTTCTAAAATAAAAAAGAAATTTTTATATATATTAGTTATTTTCCTCTTTATCTGAAAAAGAGTTATATCCTTTATAGGATCATTTTCCATAATCTTTTACCTTTATTTTAACCTTTAACCTTAATTTTATTTACACAAAAAATAACCCCCGTAGAACGGGGGTTATCTTTATAATTACTAGCTATATATTAGCGAATACCGCTGATAAATAGGCCGTTAGTTGTATCTTGTGGACCACCAATTTGTGCGCTAAAGTTTAATGTTACTGTTTTGTTTGCGCCAATATCAGAACTAAATTCTTGACTATCAAGTTTAGCTCCTTTTAGCTCAAATCTTGCTATTGTAGCTGGACTTGCTCCGCAAGTAGGTTCTTTGATTGTGATTACTGGACTATAACTTGTGCTGTCTGCGCAGACCAAGTTAGCAAGTGTGCCAGTTGTAAGATCTGTTACTTGAGCGTCAACGCTAAGGCTAACTGTAACAGGAAAATCAATTTCTCTAGCAAACGCAAACTTACTACCTAATCTTTCGATTGGTGTACGAGTTAAGTCAAAGCTTAGGGTGTAACTTTGTACATTAAATGTGCTTGTATCTGCTCCAAGAGTTGTTGGCAATGTTAGTGTTATATCGCCTGGGCGTAGAGCACTAATTCCGGTGGCAGAATCAGTAACTGCTGTGCCTTGAGTTGTTGTTGCAAGCTGATATAAGTTGCCAGTGACAGCTACTCCATTTGCAGGATTAATTGCAGGAATATAGTTCTTGACTGTGCCCTTTTGGAAGACCATGTTTAGACCTTCTACGTTAATAGTAGTTGTTGGGAAGTTACCTACACTAGCTTCTGTAGAGTAAGAAGTTAAGAATCCGTTTCCAACTCCTATTACTCCAACTGCTGTGCCAGTTGTGCTATCGCCAACTGCATCTGTACCTTCAGATGTTGTTTTAATGAAATAGTTTTTCTCATCAGTGCTTTTATTTAAAATGCCAGATATAGCAGAAACTTCTGCCATACTTCCAGTTCTAACATGAAGACCTACATTATGTTCATTGGCAAGATTTGCTAGGATATAACTAAAATCAAGTGCAACGGTTGGCGAATTGAGTATAACACGATCTATAGCAGCTAATTGGCCGAATTGATTTACATCAGTACGATCAACTGTAAAACTGTAATTAGCTGTTTGTATTCTTTGTAATTGATTTACAAGATTATCTCCGCTATTGCCAGAGCTAAAATGATAACCAGAAGCTGGACTTGGTCCAACATAAAGTGCTTCAGATTGATAAATTATTCTATTTGCCATATATTATTCTCCATTATTAACTGTAATTACACCTTATTTTGATATTTTTTCATTTTTTTTATTGTCTAGGATATCTATTTTTAGATAACTCAAAATCAATAAAGCCTGCAAAAACATTAGGGTTTAATTTATTATAGCTATTGGTAAGGCGAGTGTCTACTTTAGATATAGATACGTTATCTATATAGAAATAATCACTATCTGGTATTTTATTTTGAATTAATTCTTTATAGTTAAAACATGCCCCAGTACAGCTACCAAGAGAATTAAATGGCATTTCATTATCATATATAATAGGCACGAGAGTTCTATTTGTGTCTCTAAATATACTAGTAACAGCATCTAATTTAAATATATTATCAGATAATACTATTGCTCTAATATTAATATTCGTTTTATCTAGACCCCCAAAAGCAAGTGGCTCATTATTTCCCCCTTGGTGTTTCAGATATATTACTGGATACGTTTCGGCGTTAAGAGGTAAACCAGTTGGATTTTGATAGGTTTTCGGATTTAGCTGAAACTGAGTTTCAAACAATAGGTCTTCTTCTGTTTCGCTTGTTAAATATATATTAAAATCCTTAACTGCATAATTTCCACTTAGGGATGTGGGTGCATTTGAAATCTGACTAGAAAAATATAATTGGCCTTGAGAGGAATTGATCCCAGTTAATCCACTCTGGCCTACTGTTATAAAATTGCCATTTAAATATACCCCACTAATTATAGTGGCTCCAGAAATTGCCTCATCTATAACCATTTGCTTAAATGGCGCCCCATATGTATAGTATCCATAATATAAAGTGTTTAAGGGATAAAAATAACTTCCATGATTAGTGAAAGCTTCGCCTTTTGTTAAAAGAGTATTATCAAACCAAAATAACATACTTGTCATAGCAATATTGTTGAATTGAATTTTCATATTATTTAAAACTTTTTATAAATTCATTATATAACAATGTAAAGTATTTTACAGGCTTATAGTTTGCTCTTCTAATTTTATTTTTAGATTGTATTCCTGTACCAGATCTACTAGAGCCAAATAATAGTCCATACAAATAATTACTAAATCCAGAAATACCTTTTTCTATTCCTCTCAACCAACTATTGCCATTTTCAAATGGCATA
>Ga0194115_10002386_pt1 | contig 22386 bp, 24 predicted proteins | sample TA2MahsurfametaG_3_FD_148656 | JGI IMG/M metagenome (GOLD analysis project Ga0194115, IMG submission 148656) | Freshwater microbial communities from Lake Tanganyika, Tanzania - TA2015002 Mahale S4 surface | ecosystem: Environmental > Aquatic > Freshwater > Lake | place: Tanzania: Lake... | reverse complement strand
AATTAAACAATGGTAGAAAAGGTACAGTAACTCCAGCAAGAAAATTTGAAGCTTATAATATAAACGAATTTACAAATAAAACTTCTGGTTCTGCTGAGTACGGTGGGCCTGGTACGAATTTTACAGCCACAGGATATCCTGCTGGATTAAGAAATGTCGCAGTTGGATCCTATCCAGATACTAGCAATCCGTGTAATGATGTAGCTCACGGCCAATTAGTTAAGATGTATCAAGTGGATATAAGAACTGTTAGAGGTTTAACCTTTACTAGTCAAGAATACACTAATACTCCTGTAATATACATGTTTGAGACACAGAACGATAAGGAAGGGCAGTGTGACGCATGCTAGACCCAGCAACCATTGTAAGTAACATCGTAGGGTTTAATCCATCATACACAGTAAATGTTGGAGAAATTTTTATAGAAAATAAAACCTACGAATGTGCTAATCAAAAAGCAATTAATGAAGGTTTTCCGGTTACTGTTACTGAATGTATGAGTAGATTTTTTCCAACCGCATCTGATGCTAATAAATTGAAGCCCGATGCTGTTGACGCAACCCAAACAGAACCAACTAATTCACAATTGATGGAAGCATATAAGCAAACACTTATGTGCGATGCTATAGGAACATCATTAGGAACCGATTATCTTGGATGTGTTCTTTCTGAACCCAGACTTCCTTTTAGCTGCGGATGCCCTAAAATAGGAACAAAATTTCCAAAACTTTTAAACTTTGCTTTGAAAAGCTCTACGTTTTGGAAAACTGATTTAAGAACTCCTCTTTATAGGCAGGCATTAAAATCTTTAATGAATTCTGTAAGAATTCAGATAAATGTGGCTGGTAAGTTTGCTGTAAAACCGGGGGATATTATCTTTATAAATGATCCGAAGCTACCAGGATTTCAGGCTAGAAATGGCAAACTCTCAGGAAGATGGTTAGTTTTATCTGTATCTCATAAGATATTTAAGGACAGACACCACGAAATGGTTTTAAATTTGTCTGCATTTGGAAATGCTATTACCAATTCTAAATTCCTAGATACTAAGACAACCGATCTAACCGCAATTAACCAAGTACAACGATGAGCTTAAAAGATCTAGACATACTTTTTAAGATAAATCAAAAAAATGATATTTCTACCTATAGTAGAATTGCATTTACCAATCAACAGGTAAAGCAAATATCTTTAACTAAAAAGTATGAAATTAGATTTGATAATACTCTCGGATCTCCTATCGATGAAATAAGGTTCAATAAAAATGTGGCTAGAGAATATTATATTATTAATTTTTTACAGAACAAATGCAAGTTTATTATAAAAGGCATAAAGAATGTTCAATTCACAGTTGATAAGAGTAATATCTTTAACAGAAGAGTTTCGGTTAATGTTTCATATTCTATTGATGACCAGAATAGCAAGGTTTTGACTAATTCAACCTTTAAATTCTTGATCAAATAAATAGTTTTATGGATCAACCAATTAACCTTGTAGACTTAGATTTTGACAAATTAAAGCAAAATTTAACAACATACCTAAAGACAACCGCTGTAGGTCAGCAGTTTGATCTAGACAGCCAGGGTACGGCTGTCGATATGGTTTTAAGGTTGTTTTCATACAACAATCTCATTTGGATGCATTATCTTCATGTTTTGAGCAATGAATCTTTTATCTCCAGTGCTAAAAATTTAGATTCTGTATCCAAACTCCTGCAAACTTCTGGGTTTACTCCTCCAACAAAGAAGTCTTCGTTGGCATTGATAACCTTTACTAAGTCAAATTCTAACGAACTGGCTCAGATTGATCGATTTGCCACTTTTGAAGGAACTAGTCAAAATAATACCAAAATTTATTTTTATCACATTGGGCCAAAAACTACCATAGATTTATCAAAGACATTAGAATTTTATGGTGGAACTAGTTTAGTAAAAGAAGTAACTGTTACTGTCGATTTAGATAAGCAAGAATATAAAATTCCAGATAAGGATGTAGATTTTAGAACTGTTTCTATTAGTGTTGATGGTAGATATTGGGCAAATAATACTCTCAATCAAGTAAAAGGAACCAACGAAGATTCTGAGGTATTCTTTGTAGTAAAAAGCGGGGAGCATTATTATGTAAAATTTGGAAAAGATCTTACCAGCCAAGATATAAACTCTGTTGGTAAATCTATAATCTCTACAAATACGGTAAAAATTTCTTATGTCATTGCTTCTGGAGAGGAAGGTAACAATATAACCTTTAGCTCTATAGAACAGTTTAAATCCAATAATACCATCAGCATACCAAATGTATCCGTTAGCTCAGTTGCTTCATACGGAGGATTTGATGAACCTGATATCGATTACCTGAAGTATATTGGAACAAGATATTATAGCAATAATTCGCTAGTTACACAAAGCGATTACGAAGTAGAAATTGCAAATTCTTCTTATCTGGCCTCATACACAGATATCGACAATTCTATATCAGTTTTTGATGGGGAGGATTACAATAATAATTACGGAACAGTTTATTACTCCGTAATAGATTTGTTAGCAGATTCTACTCAGGTAGAATCTTTAACTGCTAATCTAAAATCAAAATCTATTTCTGGTATAAATGTTACCTATCTTGAGGCGGATTCATTTACAGGATCACTCAGTATTTCTGTTTCTTATGATTCAAGTAAAACAAATATTTCCTCTGGAGTTTTAAAAACAGAACTTATAGATGAACTGGAAACTCAATACGGATCTGAAAAATTTAACAATTCTTTGTCAAAATCTGATATTGCGTATACCATAATGACAAAAAATCCAGCACTTTCAGTCCAGCTTTCAAATATAACTGTTACTGTTGATAAGGAAGTAGATTTTGATAGCAGCAGAATAGTTAGATTCTACAATGGTATCAGCAGTTTTACTACTGATTTGGTAACTACAAGCCTATCAGCAAATCAAGTTAAATTCAAAAACACAACAACTAATGTTCCAGGTCTTAATGGATACAAGTACATTGGAGCATATAATTCTTCTGATACTTTAGTAAAAGATAAGGTAGGAGTTTTTAATCCAACAAATGGAGATATAATCTTCTATAGCACATATACTGCTTCTTCAACCTTTACTTTGACATTAACTTCATCTTCGCAAACAATAACGCCAAAAAATAATATGGCCATAAGCTATAGTGTTTCACTAACAGTAACATGATTATATTTTTTAATCAAAACAAAGATCAAACATTTGCTCTTACTGAATACAATTTAGAAGCAGGGGCAGAGTACGCTCTTGGTTTGATAAATGCAGCCTATTCACAGAAAAAAGTAAGTAATAATCTAAATTATACTTACAGCATTTCTCATCATTTTCCACAATGGATTCTTGACGAAACTCAAACTAATTCTGAAGCAAAAATAGTCGATTTTATACAAGAACTTTATAATTTTTTGTTTTCACAATCTGGATTGAACTTAACTCCAAATTATGAAAATATTCAAGATGTTTATGTTACTAACAAAAATTATCTAAAAGAATACTATTCTTCTTTATTTTCAGACTTTGATTTTTCTGATTTTGAAGATGAACAATTATTAAGAGAATTCTTAATATCAAATAAAACAAGATTTGTGGGTATAAAGGGTACTGAAGATTCTTATCGTTATTTCATAAAGACATTTTTTAATTCAGAACTTGATGATTTTTCTTTGAATTACGGTACAGATACCATGACTTTGAATGCTGCTTCTTTGAACGAAACCTACTTAACAAATGGTACAGATAAACAGGATAGGTCAATTTTAATACAGGCAGATATACCCGAAAAATACGAAGACGATTTCAAGGCATTACTCAAACCAATGGGGTTTTATTTCAATCTGGTAAGAGCAGAAAAATCAGTAATATCCACCGCAATAACAGCGTCTGAAAAGTTATCTCCATACGCCATCGTTTTAAGTTAATAAATACTAATATGAGAAACGATTCTGCGTCCAGATATTCATCATCTATTGCTAGATTCCTATCTAATGCCATTACTGACGATCTATACGTTGGTCTTGGAGTGGATGGGGTTGGATATGTCAGTAAGGATACCAGACTCGCTCAAAGAGCTGCTAATGTCTCAAGTCTTATTAAGAGGGTAGGAATAAGCGATATATTTGCAGCTTTTGAAAGAAATGATTGGGCGGCAGGAAAAAGCTTTAAGGTTTATGACTCAACAGATCCAGATATTAAATCTAGCACATGCTTCAATTCTACAAGTGGAGAATTATTTCTTTGCCTAGAAAATAATACTAATAACCTTTTCTCTGATAGAAATGCTAATAATCCATCGAAGTTTACTCCATCCGGTTCAAACGGAACTGTTATCGAAATGGAGGATGGATATAAGTGGATTAAAATCAATTATAATGACGAACCACTTTCAGCCAATTTTGTAAAAATTGTGGGTATTGAGTCTCTGTTTAATTTTAGAGGCGTAACTGCTGATAATCAACTTCCAGCCGACGCTGTAAATACCATTTACGGTTCCTCTGGATTGACTTATGGAACATGCTGCTTGTACTATAAGCAGGATTTTGTCGAGCCGATGACAGGTAAGACATATGCCAGAGGAGATATTTACGGGGCATTCAAGGTAGCAAATGCTTGGGCATGCGAGCATCTTGGAGCACTTACAGATTTTCATCCAGTATTTAAAAATTCTGTTACCAGCACCGAATTGGGAGGATTTTTTAATATCTCATCCACAAGCGGATGCACTCCCTGTGGAGCAACATATGCTGATGTTACTGCTAAATTAAGTTATTCATCCGGTGGATCTGCTGGATATGCATCCACAAATATTTTTAAGAAAAATTATGATATTTTAACCAGCGTAAATTCTGGTTGTATTTTAAATGCTATTCTTAATGTTGACTCTTCTATTTCTTACTATGTCAGCGAAGAAAGACCAGAGGTTACTCTTGTAACCGATGGTAATATAGGGTCGTGCAAAGCGTATTTAACAACCACCTATATTGGAAGCAATAAAGGTTGGAAAGTTACTGGTGTAGAATTAGAAGGCCAATTATCAAGTAGCAATATAACTTATGTTGAAGCAATAAATTTGGTAACTGCAACCGGATCTGCTTCATCTGGCGATTTTTCAGTGTGCTTGGCTAGCTTACAGTTTAATCTAGCACCTATAACATCCACAGGAGAAAGCTATCTTTCTGTGTATGATTTACTACGAACGGAAAGCATCGCAGTCAACGCAACCATAACAACTGCAAAGATCCAGACAACTATACCTAGTGCTGGTTCAACATATACATTTGACTCGGCTTTCCTCTTAACAGGGGTGAAGAATTCTAATGGATATAGAATTGCTCCCAAGGTTTTCAGAGATTCCAAAGAAGCTACAAAGTCTAGTTCTACAGTAACCATATCAGTATCTTCTGGTTCTTCTTCTGATTTAACACAAGATTCATTAGTCTTTGTAACTGATCCTTCTTCAATTAACGATAATTATTATGCAAATAAATCGCTTTTTGATAAGGACATAGGTTCTGGAGATACGGAGTTTGTAAATTATAAACCAACCTCAAGTTATTCTGTGGGATTTAAAAACTTCACTGGTTCAACTGGAACTGCTGAAATATCATATTTTGAATCATACGGAATAACATCTGGAACTACTCTGTATTTTGAAAATGCAAATACTAACAGCGGAACATTCAATATAACAGGCATAACCGCATCTAGTATAAATATCCAAGACTGCGATGTTCTTTTTGCAACGAATACTACTTACAACCAAGATAAGTCAAATCTAACCTTAATATTCACCATCTAAAATGAGCAATTACCCATTCGAAAACCAGTTTCCTTTAACTGATTATCCATACTCAAGCAGAGAATGGAGTAATAGTGTAGATTCTGAAACCAAAAAAAATTATAACCTGATTGGATTTAAACCAGGTAAAAAATTACAAGCATCTGAATTAAACGAATTACAAGAAATATTTTATGTTCAACAAACATTAAGTATGAATATGATTCATCATTGGTTTGAAGAAGTAAATAACAATTCCATGATAAGCGGACCAGCTTGGAATGGTACAACGCCATTATATCCATTCTTAAATTCTGGTGGAGAAACTCTTCTTGGTTATACCTTATCTACTTCTCCTTTAGGAATTACATTAACTTTAGGAGAAGGATGGTATTTGCTTACTCAACCTTCAGGAATAAAAAATTGGTCCTATTTGAGTGATTCTTTAAGTAAACATTATGGTTTTACGGGGGGACTACAATATTACGGTGGAATTTCTTTTGTGAATGAAATTGTAGATTGTATTGAAGATACTACTTTAACCGATAATTCTTCTGGATTATGGAATGAAAGTGTCTGTGGAGCAGATAGATATAAGACAACGATAACATCAATAGAATTTGCTCCGGTCAGTGGATTTGATGATAATACTTTGAACAAAATTGTAAAATTTTCTATGATTAGTGGTAATTTTGCGTTTTATTATATTAATGGAGTTACGATTTAATGAATTTTTTTAAAAATGGTTTGTCGATTCAACGAGTGAGTAAAAATAATATACAGCCGCCAAATAAAGATAATATCAATATACAGCAGCCAAATACAATAGAGCAAATAAAATCATTTGCATCTGCTATGATTTCTAGGGGATTTTCTGACAATGTTACTGATTTAGACACTAAACGACTTAGAGTTGCTAGTTGTTTTGGAACAGAGTCTGTTGGTGGAAATATCGGTAAATGCCCAGCCCTAAACAATTCAGCTACGGAAGGAAAGCATTTTTGCGGGGCATGCGGATGTGGGGATAAGGAGGGAACCTGGTTAATTGCAGAAAGTCAAAAATATTCAAAACTGGATTATCCAAAACTTTCATGTCCTTTAAATATGCCAGGATTCAGTAATTATATTCCTGTAACAATAGAAAAAACAACTGATAATGATTCTCGTAAAAAAATGATAGAATCTTTAGCTAAGGAAGATTTAGATAAATTATCTGTAACATTACCAGAAGTACTTCCAAAGGATCAAGCAAACCAAAAAACTTGATTTATAGGTGTGCATAAATAAAATAATGGCACAGCCTAATTCAAGACAATCTCTTATAGACTACGCTTATAGACAGTTGGGAGCACCCGTAATCGAAATTAATGTCGATTACGAGCAGGCTAGCGATAGACTTGATGATGCGCTACAGTTCTTCTCAGAACGTCATTTTGATGGCGTAGAGAAAGCATTTTTCTCTTATCAACTAACAGCCAATGACTTGGCTAATAAGTATATCGACACTACTAATTTCGGTCCAATAGTAGGATCAAATAGTAGCAAGCCTACTGGATACGATATTTTATCAATTATTAGAGTTTTTCCTTTTGGTTCTTTAAACTCAAATGAGCTATTTGATATTAGATATCAGTTAGCATTGAACGATGTTTATGGTATTAACACAAATTTAGGATTTATTAATTCTACTCCAATTGCTAACTATGATCTAACTAAGAGATACATCAGACTTATTGAGATGATGTTTGATCCAGAAAGAACTATTCGATTCAATAAAGTCACAAATAAACTTTACATCGAAACAGATTGGACTTCATTAAAAGCCGGAACATACATTGCGATTGAAGCTTATGTAAATCTTGATCCAGATTTATATCCTGAAATTTATAACGATAGAATGCTTAAAAAGTATTTTACAGCTCTTATAAAAAGACAATGGGGTTTAAATCTATCTAAGTTTGATGGTATTTCTTTACCTGGTGGTGTTCAATTAAGAGGCGGTTCTATCGCAGCAGAAGCGGAAAAAGAAATAGCACAACTTGAAGATCAGATAATATCCTCATACGAATTGCCTCCTGATATGATGACGGGATAATATGCCTACGAATCCATATTTCAAATTCCAATCAACTGAGCAAAATGTAACAGAAGACATTGCCATTGAAATTATAAGAATGATGGGTAAAGAACTCTGGTATATTCCTAGAGAATTTGTAAATTTGGATAGATTTTTTGGTGAAGATCAGCTTAATAGATTTACTAAAGCATATCCTATCGAAATGTATATTTCTACTTACTCTGGATTTGAAGGGGGAGAAGTAATATCAAAATTCGGTATAGAGAATAAAGATAGAATGACTGTAGTGATTAGTAAAAAGAGATTTAATAAAGAAGTCACTACAAACAATGCTGATATCTTAAGACCAAGAGAAGGAGATCTGATCTATTTTCCTTTATCAAAAACTCTTTTCGAAATTAACTTTGTAGAACATGAACTTCCATTCTATCAATTAGACAAGAATTATGTCTTCACTTTAGTATGCGAAACTTTCACATACTCTGCGGAAAATTTCGATACTGGAAACGAAAATATCGATGCCGTCAACGATTTCAAGCAGAATATATACAACTTCCTTATCAATGCTCAAGCTGCCGGATTCACTGCTGCATACAACTCTGCTATTCGCGGTGGAAAGTATTCTATAACTGGTTCTCTGGCCGGGACTACAGCTTACTTCAGGCTACTTGACTTTGATCTATCGGGTAATACTTTAACCGCAGAATTCATGTCATTGGATGGAATTACATTCTCTTCCACAGTAATCAGAAACGAAGTAACTGGTCAAACATTCAGTTCCAACAACACAACTGCATCTGGCGATTATGGATTAGTAAATATTGTTCTTGATGATGATGCAGGCGAAGTTCCACCGATGGATTACCAGAGAGGTTTCACTGGTTCTGGTAGCAAATTTGACATGGAAATTATTGACTTTACAGAAACAGATCCATTCTCTGAGGGTAATTATTAATGTTTAATTCATTCAATAATCAATCGATAAGAAAACTAGTAGTGGCATTTGGATCTTTATTTGATGAGATCTATGTTACCAGAAAAAATGATACTACTGATGTGGAAGAAAAAATAAAAGTTCCTATAACTTTTGCATCTAAAGAAAAATTTCTAAGAAGATTAGAATCTAATTCATCAATTTCTGACAATATAAAAACACAGATAAATCTGCCTTACATAAGTTTTGATGTTGCTGCTATAGCATATGATTATAATAGAAAAAGAAATAAATTAAAATTTGCTTCAAATAACGTTGATGAAAATACAACATATAAAGGATTTTCAGAAACACCAGTCCAAGTAAGTTTTACAATTTATTTCTATACTAAAAATTTAGATGAACTATTCCAAATATCAGAACAGATAATGGCATATTTTAATCCTGAATTTAATCTTAGAATAAATTTTAATGATGTATTTCAGAACATAAATGTTCCTATTAGTTTTGATCGATTAAAAATTTTAGATGAATCGGATGGGGAATATAAATCTAGAAGAGTATTGATAGGAACTATGACTTTCAATGCTATGAGTTATGTCTTCGGAGAAATTAAAACTGGTGCTCCATCAGAAACTGCTGTGTTTAATATTACAGCATTAGGAGCTACTGAAGATGACGAAGATCTATCAATTTCTAGCGTAGCTATAAACAAGAATTACATTTCAAATACTTACATTTTAAATGGTTCTGATACTTCGTTTATAAACAATTTTACTTGGACTGTTACCAATCCTCCTGATAAATTTAACTACATTCAAATTTATGAACCCAAAGTCGATAAAGCAATTGCAACGTTACAAGTATCTGCTGCAACTACATCATTAACACAAGATGATGTAAATTCTTTAAGAGAACAAATTTCTACTTCTTTAGGTCTTGATTATTACGAACCTTCGTGCTTAAATCCTGTTCTTTATAGTTTTACAGCAAATAAACAAACGTTTGTTATACGAGTTACAAATGGAACTTATTACGATCAAGTAGATAGTAGATTTACAACTATGCAAATATGCGAGTAATTTATGGATAATTTGAACAATTTTTTTAATATAGAACAAACTCCAGATTCAGCTATACAAAAAAACGACGGAGCAACTGGAGAAGATTTTGCTTATGCTAAGCAAAATCTTAAAAATATCATAGAGCAATCTAAAATAGCTCTTGAAGGTATAATGAAAGTTGCAATGGAAGGCGATTCTCCTAGAGCATACGAAGTTGTTACGCAAATGCTAAAAACAATGTCAGAAATAAATAAAGATTTCATTGACATTGATAATATCAGGAAAGAAACAGAAAAACAAAACGTTAAAACAACAAATCACAATTCTTTCTTTATTGGATCTACAACCGATCTTCAAGATTTAATCAATCCGGAAAGAAGTAAAAAGAAAGCACTTGATAATATAATTGATGCAAAGGTTATAAATGACGAGGAAGTTTAAAGGATACTTAGGTAATCCTAATTTAAAAGAAGCTGGTATTAAGATTGATTACACCGAAGATCAAATTCGGGAATATCTTCGTTGCGCCAATGATCCAATTTATTTTATAAAAAAATATGTTAAAGTAGTTTCTCTTGATAAAGGTTTAGTTCCTTTTGATCTTTATGATTATCAGGAAAATATGGTCAATAAGATGCATAACAATCGTTATCTTATTGCTAAACTTCCAAGACAGTCTGGTAAAAGCACTACAATCGTATCTTATATTCTGCATTATATTTTATTCAATCAGAGTATGAGTGTTGGTATTCTTGCAAATAAGATGAATACTGCTAGAGAAATTTTAGGTCGTTTAAAATTAGCATATGAATATATTCCAAAGTGGCTTCAGCAAGGCATCATAGAATGGAATAAAACTTCTGTTCAGTTGGAAAATGGTTCTAAAGTTATGGCATCAGCAACTTCTTCGTCAGCTATTCGTGGTGGTTCATTTAATCTAATTTTTTTGGACGAATTTGCTCATGTTCCGCAAAACGTAGCAGAAGAATTCTTTAGCTCTGTTTATCCAACAATTACATCAGGCCAGACCACCAAGGTCTTAATGGTATCTACTCCTAATGGCTTGAATATGTTCTATAGCTTCTGGAGGGGGGCTACAAGGAAGCCTGGAGAAGACGGGAAGAACGAATACGTTCCTATAGAAGTATCCTGGAGACAGGTTCCTAAGTATGCTGGTGGGCCTCTAAGAGATGATGATTGGAGAAGAGAAGTTATTGCTCAGACAAGCGAACAGCAATTTGAAAGCGAATTTGAATGTTCGTTCCTTGGTTCATCTAATACTCTAATTAGCACAAGTAAACTTTCTGTACTTCAGCACGAAAGACCTTTAGAAAGTACCCATAATGGTCTTAGGGTATTTGAACACACAAAACCAGATAATGTTTATTTTGCAATTGCGGATACTGCAAGAGGTCAGGGTAAAGACTATACGGCAGTAATTGTAATAAACGTAACAGAAAAACCTTATAGGGTAGTTGCTACTTATAGAAATAATGTTATATCTCCATTTGATTTCCCAGTTGAACTTTATAATTTAGTAACAAAGTACAATGATGCCCACGTTTTAATTGAAGTCAATGATATCGGAGGTCAAGTAGCAGATGCTATGCACGAAGAGTTTGAATATGATAACATCATTCAGACAGTGTATATGGGCAGAGCAGGACAAAAAGTTTCTCTTGGTTTCGGTAATAAAAGCAAACAGCTTGGCGTTAGAACCAGCTCGGCAGTAAAAAAATTAGGGTGTGCTGTTCTTAAAACATTGATCGAACAGGATAAACTTGTTTTAAACGACCAAAATATTATACAAGAATTGATGACATTCGTGGCCAAACAACAGTCCTTCGTGGCTGATGAGGGTTATACGGATGACTTGGTCATGTGCTTGGTTCTTTTTGGCTGGCTTACTAGGCAGGGATACTTCGAAGAGATAATCGAATTACAAAAGAAAAAAGATATAAATAAACCAGAAGAGGAAGAAGAAAATACGACTTTTTTGATGGGTCCTGAAATTTTTGAAGATGCTGTAAGTGATGGAAACGATCTTTGGTTCACAGAAGGATAAAAAATGCCACAAATTAACATAAACGAAAATTCATCCAACATAGTAACAAGCATTGCTGGTCAGGCATCTACCCATCTTTCGGCATTTCTTTGCGGATTAAGCCTTTTTAATCATATAATTGATGGGGATTCTCCTGTTCCTACCTATAAAATTTATACAAATTCTCAGGATCTACTCGGAGAATTTACAAATTCACAGTTACTAGGAACTGTTGGTTTGGCGAAGGGAGACACTTTGTCCAATGGTACAACTTCAGATAGAGAACTTCATTCTGCATTAAATTACTTAGAGTATGGTGGTCAGATTGTGTTTGCAACAGGAGCTACACAATTAAACGTAAATGAACTTGAATTAGATTCAGCTTTCTGTGAAACAAAAGAAAGATTTACTGATATAACAAACCTTTTAAATCTTAGACAGGATTTAATCGGCATTGTTGGAACTAGTTTTGAATATAGTAATGGTTCTACTGGTACTTATCCATCAACTTCATCTCCTGCACTTTTTGGAATTTCTCAAAAAGCAGGTATCAGTGGTATAACCCTATACGATGATCTTATTTTCTCTGTAATTGGAAGAAAAGAAAGAGCTAGAATATATGGTGGATCAACCAGCAATATTGCGATTTTGATGACTTCTGACGCTGCCGGATGTATGGCAAGAACAGATGCGTCTTTCTTCCCCTGGTTTGCTCCTGCTGGTGTAGTTAGAGGAGAAGTAAATTCTTTTACAAATATTACTCCTAATTTTACAGATACTGATGTCACAAATTTCTTATCAAATGAAAAAATTAACTCGTTTAATAATTTGATTGGAAATGATGGACTTTATCTTCTAGGAGATAGGACATACGAAATTTCTGACGACAATAAGAAACAAGTAGGTATTTCAAGACTTCTTCTATACATCAAGAGATCTTTTAGACCTATTCTAGACTCAATTTTATTCGAACTAAATGATGCAGAAACAAGAGCAAAGTTTGTTACTGACGCTACTGCTGTTATGGAATTTATCAAGTCTGGTAGAGGTATTTCTTCGTATAGCATAGTCTGCGATGCTTCGAATAATACCACTTCTACTGTACAGGCTCGTCAATTCGTAGTTGATCTTGTTTTCAAGCCTAACTTCTCAGTTAACGAAATAACATTTAGATTTACTATAAATCAATCTTAATGGCCGTAACTTTTAAACTCAAGTCGGTAGATACACAGAAAGACATAGATGTTGCAGTAATGCTCTATGATTCTGCTGTATTTACATACTTGGGAATTACGGATAAAGTTTATAAAATTTCAGAAATTTCTGAACTTACTGCATTAATAACCAATGCTTCTTATACTTCTTTTGGAGCAGGAGCAAATTTTGAAACTCTTGTCGGATTATTAAATACAGCAACCGCAGCCAATAACAAATTAGCAAGAAAAATAGATTTTTACAATAATTTTTTGCTAGATTTAGCTCACTACAATTTCAATATTGTACTTATAAATTGTTCCTCTTCTCCAGAAACTTATTTGGCAGAAGCCTTTGGTAAATACGATATCGAAGCGATTGTCTTTGATCCCTTAACAACAACATTCAGCAATAATGTAAAATCTTTTTTTGAAGAGAAAAAAGTTCCTATTTGTTTTAACGCAGTTTCTGAAACTACCAATCCTGGTGGAGGAGCCAACAACATTTACGAAACAGCGTATACGGAAACTGGCAATATAAACCACACATTTACATTTGATAATATGAAAAAAAGAACAGCCATAACTGGCAATTCTTTAAATTATATTACATTTACTGTGGGAGGAACTAAAAGAGTTAAGAGATTTTATGAATCTGATGTAAATCCTACATTTGCTGTACCTTTTGTTATTTTACCTATGCTTTCCGATGGGGTTGGAGCTTTATCCAGAAGCCTATCAACTTATCCTTGGTTTACGCCAGCAGGATTTGAAAGAGGTAGGATGTTAAATCAAACATTTGCTACGGATCAAAATGGAGTTCCTTTGGAATTTATTATTCCCGAAACCCCAACAACTTTTACGTCAACAACAAATACCCAGATTCAAACAAGCTATACAAAAAGAGTAAATTCTTTCTTAAAGATAACAGACGATACTGGCAATAAAACAGTATATCTTTTAAGTGATTTTTCGGGTGAACCCTCAAACGATCTTCCAATAAAAACATCCATAAGTTATGCAAGTTTATTAAATTACATAAATTACGAATCTAATACGATTTTAAGTAATGCATTATTTGAAATAAATGACGAATTTTTGAGAGCAAATATTAAAAATAGATTTGAATCTGTTTTACAGCAGATTAAGGCCAATCAGGGATTGGAAGATTATAGAGTAGTTTGTGACGCATCAAATAACAATCAGCAGGATATATTAAATCGTAAATTAAACGTAGAAGTTTATATAAAGCCTTCACAAAGCATAAATTTTGTGGAATTGTCCTTTACTACATAATACATGGCTTCAATTACCGATTTTATTTCAGCTTTTAAAGGCGGAACTAGAAAAAATAGGTTTATAGTTACTGGAACATGGCCTTCCAATGTAATCAATAACACTACCACCTATCATATTGTTTCTGCTTCTTTGCCTTCTTCTGATTTAGGAGTGGTTTCTGTTCCTCATAGAGGAAGATTTGCTAACTTTGCTGGCGACAGAACATACGAACCATGGGATATAACTGTATTAGACGATACAAATACATCCCTTTGGCATTCGTTCCATCAATGGCAAAAATTAATAAATGAGCATGTTTCTAATCAAAGAAGCTCTACAATAACAGATAGTTTTTCTGATGCAAAGAGAAATTGGACTGTTAAACATTTAGATCAAAACGGTAACGAACTTAAAGTAATGACTCTTGTTGGATGCTGGCCTGTCATCGTAAATCCAATTGATTTTACCATGACCCAGAACGGTTATAATACATTTGGGGTTCAAATAAATTACGACTACTTCACAGGATAAACATGGCACAATCAATAAACAATTTCAAAACTGAATTTTCAGGAGGAACACGAAAAAATCGCTTCATTGTCGAAGGTTCTTTTCCTGACGGTCAATGGAATAAATTTCAAGTTCTAAGTGCTTCTATTCCGCAAGTAACATTATTAACCAATGAATTTAATCATAGAGGAAGAAAGCTCAAACTTCCTGGAGATAGAATCTACGGAAAGCAAGGAGAATCTTCATGGGTTGTAACTGTTTTGGATGACAATAACCAGAACAATAGCTTATTGTGGAGTAAATTACATTCTTGGAGCAATAGCATAAACAACCACGAAACAAATGTTGGTTCTCAAATAACTCCAATTTCTTATAAAAGAGATGGATGGACTATAAAGCAATTAGATTTAAATTGTTCGCAGAATCCATTAAAGACTGTAAGTTTATATGGCTGTTGGCCTTTTAGCGTAGGTGAAATTGACCTAGATATGACTGCAAATGACGAATATGTTACTTTCAACTTAACATTTGTTTTTGATTATATCGATGTATTAACATAATGGAGATTTAAATGGCCTGGAATTTATTTGGATTTAGTATTGGCAGAGAAAAGAAAGAAGAAACAAAAAATCTTCAAAACTTTACTACGCCCGAAGAATTTGATGGAGCATATACACTTGAAGGTGCTGGTGTATATGGAACATTTATTGACTTCATGGGATCTGCTAAAGACGATAACGCAATAATTGCTCAATATAGAGCAATGGCATTGTATCCTGAAGTCGATACAGCAATAGATGAAATTTCAAATGAATCTATTGTAATGGGTAATGATAGAAGACCAATAAAATTAGATCTACAAAAAATAGATTACTCTGATAATATCAAAAGCAAAATACACGAAGAATTTAATAATATTTTAAAGCTTTTGGATTTCCAAGATAAAGGATATGAAATATTCAGAAGATGGTATGTTGATTCAAAACTATTCTATTACATAACCATTGATAGCGAAAATCCAGGAGATGGAATTCAGCAATTAGTTCCTCTTGATGCTACTAAGATCAAGAAAGTTAGAAAAGTAAAAACTTCAGGAACTAAGCAAGGTACTGATTCTATGATGTTGATTAAAGACATCGAAGAGTATTACACCTACGCAAATAATGATAAGAATTCTGTAATATCAACCAATTCTTCAGGTCTTAGAATATCATCAGATGCAATATGCTATGTTCACTCTGGCATGGTTGATATGAACTCTAAGAGGGTTCTAGGATTCCTCCACAAGGCCATTAGACCGCTAAATATGCTACGACAGGTTGAAGATGCAATCGTCGTATATCGCATCTCCCGCGCTCCTGAGAGAAGAATTTTCTATGTGGATGTCGGTAACTTGCCAAAGCAGAAGGCCGAACAATATATTCGTGAGTTAATGAACAAGTATCGCAATAGAATGGTTTATAACCAGACTACTGGCGAAATCAAAGACGATAGAAATCAAATGGCAATGCTTGAGGACTTCTGGCTACCGAGAAGAGAAGGTGGAAAGGGTACTGAAATTTCTACCCTAGACGGAGGCCAAAATCTGGGCGAATTAACAGATGTTGAGTATTTTAAGAAAAAGCTTTATTACGCTTTAAATATTCCTCCTTCCCGTCTGGCAGGAGAAAATGGTTTTAATCTTGGAAGATCAGCTGAAATTACGCGAGATGAAGTTAAATTTTATAAGTTTATAGAAAAACTTCGATATAAATTTTCTGGATTATTCCTTCAACTATTGAGAGTTCAGCTTTTGCTCAAGGGAATAATCACAGAACAAGATTGGGATTTACTATATCCAAATATTAACTTTGCATTTAATAAAGATTCGTATTTTAATGATCTAAAAGATGCCGAAATTTTGAGTGCAAGAATGGATTTGGCTGGACAAATGGAACCTCTTGTCGGTAGATATTTTTCTACCAATTATATTAAACGAAATATTTTAAAGCTTACAGACGAAGAAATTAAGGTTCTTGACGAAGAAATGGCCGTAGATTTGGCTGCTAAGAGGGAAGAAGAATTGCGTCAAATGGAACTAGAACTTCAAATGACCCAAGCTTCAGCTCCAGAAGAACAATCTAAACCAGAAGAACAGCAGCCAGAATAGCCAACTTAAATAAAAAATAAATAAGAAAGGATAAAACTATGAAATCAAGAAAAATTATAAAATCAATTTTAGAAGAAAACGCCATTGATGCCAAGCGTATTATTTGCGAGGATTTGGCATTAAAGCTAGGAGAGAGATTGGCTGAAGAATACAAGGATATAGCCAAGATGTACTTCAGCGAAGAGAATAGCGGAGGAGATGGTGGCGGTGGCGGTGGAGAAAGCAGCGAAGGCGGAGAGGGAAAATACGAAGATCAAAATGATGATGGAACCACCGATAAGTTAGATTCTCTTATTGCGTTATTCATGAAGAGAGGCATGCCAAAGAAGAAGGCAATTGCTAAAGCAACTGCAATCATGAATAAGCAAAATAAAGGCAAAGAATAAATGAAATTAATTACCGAAACAGTCGAAGATATTGCGTATCTAACAGAACGCGCTGAAAATGGAGATAAACAATTCTTCATTGAAGGCGTTTTTATGCAAGCTGAGACTCAGAATAAAAACGGTAGAATTTATCCCAAGCAAATTTTAGTAAAAGAAGCTAATCGATATAACAAAGAATACGTCCAGAAAAGCAGAGCTTTAGGCGAATTAAACCACCCAACTGGACCTTCTGTAAATCTTGATCGTGTTTCTCATATGGTAAAATTCCTTTATGAAAGCGGAAACGACTTTCATGGTAAAGCAAAGATTCTTGATACTCCTTGCGGTCAGATTGTTAAAAATCTAATGAGCGAAGGAGCCAAGCTAGGAGTTTCTACAAGAGGAATGGGTTCTCTTGAAAAGAAGGGCGGAGTCAACTTTGTAAAGGAAGACTTCATGCTTGCTGCAATTGATATTGTAGCAGATCCTTCGGCTCCAAATGCTTTTGTTAATGGGATTATGGAAGGAAAAGAATGGGTTTGGGATAACGGTATTCTGAAAGAAAATCAGATTGCTTCTTATCATCAAGCACTAAAATCAACTCCAAAAAGAAAACTTCAGCAAACTTCTATTAAATTATTTGAAGATTTTTTAAGAAAAATTAAATGAAACCGCTTTCAAAAGAACAAGAATTATCTCTCTATAATACCTCAAAAAGAATGCTTGTTGAGAGTAGAGGAGGTTTTGTTGCTAGTGGTTTTAGATATCTTGGCAAACAAATAAAAGATTTGACACCTAAAGGAAAAGCCAAAAAAGCACAAGCTGCGAGTCAAAGGGCTAAAACACAGCAAACAACACAAGATTATATTTCTGATGTGTTAGGTAGATCAAATCCACATACTCCAGGTTCTAGAGATTATTTTGAAGTTGAAAGACTTAAAAAATTGGCAGAACAAGGAAGAGGATCAGAACTTTTAGGTTTAAGACAAGGACCAAAAGGAGATTTGAGTCCTCTAGGAGTTGGAGCGGCAGCTGCTGGCGGAGCAGCAGTTGCCTCTACTGATTCTGGAGAATCCTTTTTGGGAGATGTATTTGGAGACATAATAAAATCTTCTAAAGGAGCTGAAAAAGGTATCCTGGGGATTCCTTACATAACAAGAACAATAAGCAATATTGCAACAGATCCAGCAGAAATGGCAGGACTTCCTCAAAGATTTAAACGACGAGGAACTTAATTAATAAAGATTATAAATAAAACGGAGATTATAAATGCAAAACAAACAACCAGTTTCAGATTTTATGGGTAAAGGTAGTTTCGACACTACGGGTAAAGGATTTGAACTTCCTTCACCAATTGAAGGTTTAGAAGGCAGAAACAAGGCTAGCGTTTCAGGCCCCGGTCGCGCAACTAGCTCGGGTGGTATGGGCATGGGAATGGGCGCACGATTGGGTATGGGATCAGCACCTGTTGAAGAGCCAGAAATGGATATGGAAGAAGAAGGCGATGAGGAGTCGGCAGAAGAAGCTCTAAAGGAGCATCTTGCCGCACTTTTTGCCAATACAAATCTTTCAGAAGATTTCATCGAAAAGGCAAAGACAATTTTTGTTGCTGCTGTAAACGAAAAGGTTGGTCAAGCAGCAAGACAAATTGAAGAACACTATGCCAATGAGTATAACACAGCTCTAGAAGGTATGGTCGATCAGCTAACCGAAAAGGTAGATGATTATCTAACCTACGTCGTAGAAGAATGGGTTACTGAAAATAAGCTTCAGGTTGAGCGCGGCCTAAAGGTCGAGCTAGCAGAAAACTTCATCTTCGGACTCAAGAAGCTTTTTGAAAGCAATTTCATCGATGTTCCAGATGAAAAGTATGATGTTCTTGATGAACTATACGAAACCATTGATGAACAAAATTCAGAATTGAATGATGTTATCAATGCAAACGTTGTTCTACGCAAGAAGATCATGGAATCTGCTACTGTCGCAATCTTTGCAGAAGAGACTCGCGGTCTTGCTGCTACCCAAGTCGAAAGACTAAAGAACCTATGCGAAGGCGTAGAATATGAATCACCCGAGATGTTCAGAGATAAGCTAAGAATCATCAAGGAAAGTTTCCTAAGATCTCAGCATGTTTCTGCACCTAAAGTAAGACCAATTTCCCCAGTTGTCCCAGCGAGAAGTCTGCCTCCTGTTGACATCTTGGAAACATCAACACAGCCAGAAGTAATTACCGAAGGCGTGATGGATAAGTATACAAAAGCCTTGAGTAGACATACAAAGAAATAATTATTATAAATAAATTTAGGAGATAAAATGTACGAAGAAACAACACCATACGATATTTTAACCGAAAAGTGGGAGCCTGTACTAAGCCACAACGCTCTTCCATCTATCGAAGACACTTATAAGAAGAAGGTTACCGCAGTTCTACTTGAGAACCAAGAGGCTGCTATCCGTCAGCAAAGACTAGTAGAAGATAACACTCTAGGCGGCGCACTTGGCGGTGGAGTTATTACTCCAGCCGCAACCAACATCGCTGGTTACGATCCAATCCTAATCAGCCTTGTTCGTCGTGCTATGCCTAACCTTATCGCCTACGACATCTGCGGCGTTCAGCCCATGACCGCTCCAACCGGACTCATTTTCGCAATGCGTCCCAAGTACGACGTTGATGGTAGCCGTAAGGAAGCTCTATTCCAGGAACCATTCGTACCATTCGGTGGTTCAGGTGGTACTAACGGCAATAACAGTAAGTTTACTGATTATCCAGATACCAATCTAGCCTCTAACATTGGCTATGGTCTAACCATCTTTGCTGGAGATACTGGTTCTACCAGATCATCTGCACTATTCAACGATGACTTCAAGGCCATGCTTGTTGGTGATGCCGAAGGTCTTGGAAGTGCCAAGCCTTTCCAGGAAATGGCATTCACCATCGATAAGGTCGCTGTTCAGGCTAAGACCCGTGCTCTAAAGGCCGACTATACCACTGAACTTGCTCAGGACCTTAAGGCAGTCCACGGTCTTGATGCTGAAACCGAACTCGCTAACATTCTCAGCACTGAAATTCTTGCTGAAATCAACCGCGAAGTCGTTCGTAGCATCTACCATGTTGCCAAGCTCGGTGCAAAGCAGCGTGATCTAAGCGGTTATAACTTCACCAATAATCAGGGTGGTGTGTATGACCTTCTAACCGACTCAGACGGTCGTTGGTCAGCAGAGCGTTTCCGTGGCCTCATGTTCCAGATTGAACGCGAAGCCAATGTTATTGCTAAGGAAACTCGTCGTGGTAAGGGCAACTTCATCATCTGCTCGTCAGATGTTGCTTCAGCCCTCGCCATGGGTGGATGGCTAAACATCAGCCCCGCTCTAAATGTTCAGCTTGAAGTTGATGATACTGGCAACACCTTTGCTGGTATTCTAAACGGCAAGATGCGCGTTTACATCGATCCTTATGTCCAGTCAGGCGTTGACTTCGTCTGCATGGGCTACCGTGGATCAAGCCCCTACGACGCTGGTTTGTTCTACTGCCCATATGTTCCACTTCAGATGGTTCGTGCAGTCGATCCAAACACCTTCCAGCCAAAGATCGGCTTCAAGACTCGTTACGGCATGGTTGCTAACCCCTTCGTTACCAATAACTCTGGTACAGCTGACGGTGAAACCCTAACCGCTAACCTCAACCAGTACTACCGTATCTTCCGCGTTACTAATCTTCACGGTAACACTAACTGATAAGTAGTATCTAAGACTTCGGAAACGGGAGCCAGAAATGGCTCCCGTTTTCTTTTCTATATAAATTATGGCAGGAAATTTAATATCAAATCTTGGAGTGAATTACTTTCACTTCGAAATAGCAAGACTACCAACAGTTGTTTATAACTGCCAGGAAATAAATTTGCCATCTCTTGCTTTGAGTGATGCCGAACAGCCAACAACGCTTGGTATTCCTATTAGAAGACCTATCGGTAAATATAGTTTTGCTGATTTAGAACTTTCTTTTATTGTTGACGAAAATATGGTAAATTGGTTTGAAATTTATACATGGATGCGTCAATTAGGAAATATAGATGATGATTGTACATATAATTCCTTACCATTTAGTCAATGGACAACACAAGCAAAATTGTATATAACAAAAGGTACTTATAACGATAATATCATAGTAAACTTTTATGAAGTTTTTCCTATTGGCTTAGGCGGAATGAAATTTACATCCACTGCTCAGGCATATTCTCCCCAGTTTGTTACTGCTAAATTTGCCTATACATATTATGACTTTACACCTCAACCAAGCGAAACTCACTTGCGTTGAAATATTTTGTGATTTTTATATAATTAATTTATGACATTTGACGAATTAAAAGAACAAGTACAAGAAGATCTGAAGATTGATTCCACCGAACTAGCAACAGAATCGGTCAATACTCCACAGATCCATAACAAGTATCTCATATTCCTCAAGAAACACAAGGAAGCCCTAGCAGAGGACGAGAGAACGCTCCGTGTCATGAGGAAGTACAAGTGGCTGTATTACACAGGGAAGCTGTCTAAAGAGGAACTAGACCGTTTTAAGTGGGAACCATTTGACCTAAATATTCTTAAGACCGATGTGGATCGGTTCATTGATGCGGATGATGATGTCATTCGTCTTGAAAGACAAATCACCGAAAAGAAAGAACTAGTGAGTTATTTGGATGGTGTTGTAAAGATCGTAGGTAACAGACAGTGGAATATACGATCAGCCATCGAATGGATCAAATTTAGTCATGGGCAGTGAAGAAGTAAAAATAGAAAAAATTGATGGTACATTCATCAAGATTCATTGCGAAAATTCAGTAGCAAAAGAGATATCTGATTACTTCACATTCAAGGTTCCAAACTCCCAATACTCACCAGCATTCAAGCGTAGAATCTGGGATGGTCAGATTCGTTTATTCAACTACTTCACGCGCAAGATCTATACGGGT
>Ga0194115_10002382_pt1 | contig 22410 bp, 17 predicted proteins | sample TA2MahsurfametaG_3_FD_148656 | JGI IMG/M metagenome (GOLD analysis project Ga0194115, IMG submission 148656) | Freshwater microbial communities from Lake Tanganyika, Tanzania - TA2015002 Mahale S4 surface | ecosystem: Environmental > Aquatic > Freshwater > Lake | place: Tanzania: Lake... | reverse complement strand
TTTGCTGACGATGCTGTAATCATTAACGTCAAGATTGCCACCAAGTTGAGGGGTAATATCATTGACAAGATCAGTGCTGCCCCAGCTCAGAGTACCGCTACCATTCGTTTGAAGAGAGTTTCCAGCACTACCATCGGCAGCAGGAAGCGTCCAAATCGTATCGGCAGCGATATTGGCAGGAGCCTTAAAGCCAACGTGGTTGACGCCGTTACCAGCGGCTTCCATGAATTGAAGTTGATTTTGATCTACTAAATTAAGTAGATGATGCTGGAAGATGGGGGTATAACTGTTGGTACCAGCATTCTTAACGCTAAGTGCTACAACACCGTCAAGGGTAATTGATGCTTCACCAGGATTAACACCATCATCAATTACTTCGACTTTGGAGTTATCCTCAACAATCTCCGTCAGACTAACAGCAGCAATTTCGTTATCAACATAGTTTTTGGTAGCTGCGTCTTGAGCGGCGAGTGGATCCGCAACATCATTAATCAGGTTTGCTCCAAGATCTAGAGCACCAGTAAGGGTTCCACCAGCAAGTTTCAGGTAGCGGGTTTCCGAGTCAGTAGCAAAGTACTCCAGGAACACGTATTCCTGCGGAGGGTCATCATACCGAAGACGGAAGCTCAGACCAGCATCTCCAACCAGGCCTCCAGGGACACCAGTGATGGATGGATCACTTTCGGCTCCAGTCGAATCCTGAAGCTCAAAGTAGTCACCATCAGCAGGAGTCAGCAGTGCCAGAGCCGCAAGATCAGCAACAGGGGCATACAGCACCGCACTTGCCACAGCAGCCGCAGCAGCGTTAGCAGTACTGATAGCAGTAGCAGAGTTGCTCAGGGCTGTGTTGGCCGTAGAAGCAGCACTGTTGGCAGTACTGACAGCAGCACTGGCGTTGGTAGCAGCCGTATTGGCAGTTGTTACAGCAGCACTCGCATTTGAAGACGCGGTGTTGGCTGTGCTGACAGCTGCGTTGGCATTGGTAAGGGCCGTATTAGCGGTACTGACAGCCGAGTTGGCCGTACTAACGGCACTGTTAGCAGTACTGACAGCACTGTTGGCGGTAGAGACCGCAGAGGCAGCCGCAGCAGAGGCAGCATTAGCCGTACTTACAGCAGCTGAAGCATTACCACTGGCAGTGTTGGCAGTGCTAATTGCTGCGAGAGAGTTGGTCTCAGCCGTATTGGCCGTCACCACCGCAGCATTAGCCGCGCTAAGTGCCGTATTGGCCGTAGACACTGCCGAGTTGGCGGTGCTGATTGCCGTGTTGGAGTTGGTTAAAGCGGTGTTGGCCGTTGTGGTAGCCGAATCTGCTTCAAAGTTGGACTCCTGAACCGCATAGAGCGTCTGAGTGAAGTTCTCATTCAGATCTTGTGCCTTAATGGCAGAGCCGGGGAAAATCGTAGCGGCCTGATCATCAATATCTGTTTCCCGATAGATACGAATGCTCGTACCCGCACCAGGGGCAGCCAGAAACTGAATAGAGGAAGCAGTAGCAAAGATGTAATTGGTAACAACTACATTGTTGACCGATACCTTAACATCGGCCTCATCAAGATAAGGAAAAGACAGGGAATAGAGAACCGTAGTCCCATCCCCTGTATAAGTGTTTTGAACGACAGCCATTGTCAGTTAGGGTAATTGGTCAAATCATTAACTTCGGTGTAAATGCCTCGCCGCGACTTGACCTGCTCTTGGCGAGCTTTACGGACCATCTCGGCAAATCCAGGATCTTTGGCTTGCATTGTGCGGAATGCGGACTCTTTGGATTGAGTGATAATCCGCTGAACAGCTTGATAATGGCGGGGGCGGTTATCTTCTGTGGAGAAATTAAGACCACGGGCTTTCCAGTTAGCCACATCCTCCTTAAACCAGTCCTGCTTGATAAGGCGTTCCAAACGTTGTCGGACGCCATTACGATACATCTCCTGCGATAGGATTCTCCGTTGCTCACCGGTCAACTCAACCCCCATAGGACCGGTCTTAACCACATCCTTGAGTTCGTAGTTGATGTTAACCAGCATATCCTTTACAGGGTCTTCGCCCATTTTTGCATAACGGATCGGACTAATGGCATTGTAAAGACCACCAGCGGAAGACTCAACATCCTTTCCCGTAAGGAAATCGACCTTTGTAGGGCCAAGCAGTTTGTATCCAGGAAGGGCAGCATTAAGAGCACGCTTAAGTTCTCCGTCAACTTCCTTTATATATGGATCCAGAGCGTTGGCAAGACCACGCCTAGCACCAGCATATGGGAAGAAATTATTGACAGTACTAAGTAGCCCTCGCGCCGCACCGTCTGCCGTCATATTTTGTGGGTCAAGAATTTCAGCAATACTGGCCAGACCAGCAAGGTAACTCTTTTCCGTAACAGCAGCAGCTATGGCATAGCCAGTTTGACCAGCAAGACGTTCAGCCGCATCAGCAGCGCCCATATTAGCCAGCATTGCAATGTCAGCAATGGTTGCCATAAGAGTACTTAACGGTTCAATTGGCTGATATGACACCCAAGCATCACCAATTTTAATGGACATAGGACGATGGGTTTGGAGCCAGATTGTGCGTTCTTGCGGATCTACAGGACCGTTGCCCGTGATCAATCCATTCATTGCTGCCATACCGGCAATAGCCACGGTCATTGACCCAATAGCTTCTCGACCCTTAAGTTCTGCTAGTAAAAGTTCATCACCGACACGCTCGGCCTCTTTAAATTGAGTGAGGAATCGAGCAAGACCTGGTGTGTGTTGTCCAGCATAAGCGAGAATGTTAGCCGGAGTACGGACAAACGGGACAAAGATGCGTCCAATACCGTATGGAATGCTATTGAGAAAATTGGCCATAGCATTAACCTGTGAACCAGGATCTTGCTGAAAGGTGGCACGCTCAGCATACTCAAGAAGAGTTGGATCAAGAATGCGACCCGTTGTCGGATCAATCTTCTTGCTAAATTCCTTCATGTAGGATTGGAACAATCCATCAACATCATCGGCGCTTTGGGCTTCAGACATCGCCTTATACATGGCATCTGTCTGAACCTTCTGACGAGCAGTCAAGGTTTTGAAGAAGTCATCAGCACCAATCATCATGCGACTGGGCAGACTAATAATAGGGTTGTGGGTAAACCGATAGAGGGCTTCCACAAAACCCGCAGCACGTTCTTCGTTGCTACCAGGTTTAGCTGCCATCTTAAGGCGCTCAATACCAGCAAGGGCTTGAGCATCTTCGATAACAAACTTGGCATTTAGATTAACGGAATCTCCAGTTTTCATGGAGGTCCAACCAACCCGCCACGCTTCTTGAACACTACTCACAATGCCATGATACCCCGCCACCGCCGAACGGCGCAGCGTTTCATCATTATTGAGAAAACCTCTCAACATGATGGACGTAGGACGCTCAAGAAGTGCGTAACTGTTACCAATGACGTTACGAAGATGCGTGATGGGTCCAGAAAGAATGGAGTTATACATTCCATTCATCAATTCATCTACACCGAGCTTGGCTGCAATGTAGGTGAAGTTGACTGCTTTTGTAGGATTACCACCAGCAAGAGCCATAGCCCTTACCAGTTTCTCCAGTTGATCTTGAGCTTCTGGATCGCCAATACGCTTAAGTTCCTTAACCTTGGCAGCCCACTCACGAGCTTGACGCATGGTTAGTTCAACACTGTCATCGGCAGCATCACCACGAACGTGGATACCACCCATAAGGTCAAGACCAAAGGCCTGAAGACCACCACCGTGGAACACAGCAGCTTGTTTATGGAGACCGAGCATTGTCACAAGCCGATCAACCATCCGATCAAATTGATTACCTCCAACCATGCGAGCCTCAAGGGCTTTATCAGCGTTTAAGGCAAGGTCGAAGATTTGATTGCTGGTATCAGTAATCAGAGCCTTAAGAGCTACAACACCCTCACGAGTAAGGATGTCCCCGGAGGTTCCATCGGTAGCACCACGCACCTCCATCATGGCCCCTGAACGCTTCAGAAGGTCCGCAATGTTATCGGTAGGGTCATTCCATTGACGGCTGGCGTCACGCACCTCCTGAACGATCCTAGCAGCATCTGCGACGATGCTATCTGTGGATCTACCGAGACTTTTAGCCAGGGTCTGAAGATCAGTACGACGGGTGGTTTGACGAACAAAGTTCTCCACCTCATCATCCAGATTCAGGATGCGATAAGCAGCATCAGTAAGTATATGATCAGAACCACCAAGAGCAGCCTGATTAGTCCTAAATGTTGAAGGAACATCAGGAACTCTCGCAGAATCTGGAATGGGTCCACGTTCTAACTCCAATTGTTGAGCAACAACACGGTTAACATCAGTGGTATCCACAGTGGCAGAGCGTTCCTGTGGAGCCAAGGTAATATCTTCTGGATCATAACCCCGAACAATCTCGGAATCCAGTTGCGACTGGTTAAGGCGAACTTCTTCCAGCTCTTGGATTACTCGTTGAAGATTTGGATCTGAATCATCCAGACCAGCATTACGAAGATTTGCTTCTTCATTGATTAAGAAGTTTTCCCGTTCCAGAAGCCGTTCGGTTTCCTTTTGCTGGGCATCAGACCAACGAATACCTTCCTGTTCAATCTTTTTGGGAAGAGCTTTTTCCAGTTCTACCCGTTTGGCATCCGCAGCTTTAAGGCCTTCGGAAACGGCCTGAGCCTGTGATTTACCGGCCTTGAGAGCCCTCTGTGTGGCGTTCCTACCCCACTTAAGATAGATGAGGGTATCAACAGCAGCACCAGTACCAGCACCCTCCAGAACGGTCTTTAGACGCGCTGTCCAGGGGTCATCATCCTTATCGGTAGCCAGAGCAAACAAGAAGGTGTCCCGATATTCCTCTGGAACTAGATCCTGAACAAGGTTACTCAGATTGCCATCGCCAGGCTTTGCCAGCATAAAATCGGCCAGAGCACCAGGGACAATACCGGAAGCAATCGCCCCCTTGAGTCCCTTTCCACCTGTTCCAAGGCCAACGGCACCCTTGGGAAGCCGACTAGCTGCTAGTTTCATGCCAACGCCAAACGTCAGCAATCCTTCAGCAAGTTTACCTACTGGAGTCTTAGGACCCTCAACCTTAAAGTCATAGGCTGCTTGAACATACCTACGATCAAATGGATTCTTCTTTGGATCTTTTTGGAATGGAGCCGAAACAGTATCTTTGATCAGCTCACCAGTATTGAGAACCCCTTCAAGAAGATTGACAGGAGTACGAACAACAGCACGGATGGCTTCAGAACCAACGATGTTAGCTCCTTTATCAGCTTCCCGCTGAAATCCTTCTGTAACCTGTTGTTGGCGTTGCTTGATGGCTTCACGGCCACCAGCACGTTCAATGTTTTGTTCTCGAATCTGATCTAGGTTGGTGCCAAACGTTCTATCAATTCCTTGAAGAAGAGGACGGGCAGCATCCTGACCTAGTGCTTCTTGAATTGAGGCTAGAGGGTTCCGTGTACGAGCAGCTTCTTCTTGTTGCTTTTTCTTAAGCTCCTCGGCTTGCCTGCGTTGTTGTTCCGCTTGCTGCCGTCTACGTTCCTCTTCATCTTTTTTATTTCTTTCAAGAGGATCCTCGACCCCCTGACGCTGGCTACTGCCAAACTCTCTCCAACTTGTTGTCATTGTTGTCGATGTGGTCCCCGCAGGGATAAGGGTTGATGGATACAAGAAAAGAGGCCCGACGCATCGAACCTCCCACAGTTGGTTTTCTTGCTGTTACCGGGAACGACGAAGATTGGCAAGCGCCCTCTTAGTTTCCGGTAGATACTGACGATAGGCGCCAGTTTTATAAACTGTCCAAGCTCCAAGTCCTTGCGATGCGTGGACCTGTTTTGCTGCTCGAACGTTTGTGGCTGGATCCCAAAGATCCTCATCACGTTTTAGACCGAACTGCCTGCGACGTTCCTGACCAAGGTTATCAATCATATTGATCTGCCAAAGGCCATAGGAATTGTCACCTGTGCTGCGGTTTGGATTATGAGCGTTGGTACGACCGCCCGACTCAGCCATAGCAATTGCTGCCATGATTGGAGCTAACTCAGGACTAAAGCCTGATTGAAGGGCAAGGTCAACCAACTGTTCAGGCCCCAAAGCGCCACCAGGAACTGATCCAGGAGCGGGGCCATCGTTTTTCCCGCTGGTTTGGCGGGCTTGACGTTGGCGGGCTGCGGTAATGTCATTCCAGGCTCTAATGCGTTGGGTCGCAGTAGCGTTTGGGTTGACCAGGATGGCAGCAGCAGCAGGGGCAAGAGCCCGACGCTGTTGAGCAGCCTGAGCCGCTTGGGACTGGGATAGTTGCGTAAAGGGAATACCATATGCTTGAGATTGGTCCCTCAAGAACGCGTCCCAACTCTTTCCGGTGGCAGTCATGAGTGCCTTGACCCTTGGAGTGGGTTGCTGTCCATTCAGATAGTTCTGAGTGTTTTGAGCAAGTTCTTGAGAGCTGATCAGCCAATCCGTTTTCGATACAGGCCGTGAAGACTGTACTTGAGCAGGAGTGGCGGTACTGAAGTCTCTTGTGGAACGCCCGGTGACGGGGTTAAGGAACTTCTGGACTTTTGGGTTGTTGGAAAGCGACTGCTTAAATCTTACTGCACCACCTTCCACCATAGGACGAAAGCGTGGCTGCTGGATAAGAGCAGAGGCTCTGGTCCGCAAAAAGTCACGAACCTCCGCAGGAGATGCCTGAGGATTTTGTTCAATATAGGTTTGAGCCAGTTCCGATAGTTCATCAGCCATCTGTCCTTGAACAAATGCTGTGCCAGAAGCTGTAACTTGAACATCAGCAGAACTTACACCTTGCTCTATAAGGGCATTGTTAAAAACACCTTGAACCGCTTTTTTGATTTCCGGTTCCAGAGCTTTAGTTTTAGCAATAGCAGCAGAACTAGGAATACGATTTTTAAGATCCGCACCTTCGGCGGGTTTTATGCGCCTTAGTCGTACTAATTCGTCAATACTTTCTGGAGATGGATAACGACCAGCGGCAATATCACGGGCCAAATCAGACGCAAGCAGGGGGTTATAGGATTCACCCTCTTGCTCCATTGCCAATAGCTCATTAGCCGCTTTTCTACTGCCAGCACCGGCAAGCTTCCGCAATTCACTGGTTGTACTAGCCCAACTGGTTTGAATTTGTGAGGGACTAACGCCAGGTTGGGTAAGAAGCAGGGTATGGGCGGATAGCAGATCGTCCACCATATCATCCTGTTCCTTCTCCTTTTTACCTTCTATGTAATCATTGTACTGCTCCACCCCACGGGCTGCGGCTTCGAATTGCGGACGGAAGCGATCACCGACGCGGGGACCATTTGGTTGGTCGGCAATGAGCGGAGTGTTAGCAAGAGCCTCCAGCAGATCCGTCCGACCAAGGGCCTTGGCGTGCTCAATAAACGATTCAACAACAGTAGTATTGGCTTCAGCCCTGCTCATCCTACCATTGATTTGAAGATCACGGGTAGTGCTTTGCCAGAACGTTTGAATCAAATTAGGATCATTAGGATCCAGGGTAAGAACCTCAGAACCAATAAATTCCTGAATCTGTTCAATCTCCTCCTGTTGCATCGCCTTACGGGCAGCCGCAATCTTATTACTGACAATGCCTTGCTTAACCCCAAGCATTGTTGGAGTAAGATGTTCAGCAATAATAACAGGATTGATACCAGACAATCCAGACTCTTGGATAAAGAGCTGCTGACCAACCGAAAATGCGGCCATGATTTCAGCAGGACTTCTAGCATCCCTTGGGGCCATCAGACGGGCTGTGCCATCTGGATTGGGAATTGGCACCACTGGTTGATCGCTTTCCATAAATTCAGACATCATCATCTGACTTACGGAGGCTGCTTTTTTAGCCCGACCAATGGCCTGCCCATAGGCCCTCCACCCACTAATAGCGGGACTATCAGCACGAGCCTGTTCTCCAATAGCTGGAGAGATTTGAGCTACCGAATCACTGAGAGACGCATCTGCCAGTGCTTTGGTTCCAAGAACCTGTTCGGCTTGCCTAAATTGTTGAAAGGTATCGGGTTTGACAACACGATCACCATTTAGAACTTCTGCAATACCTAGCTCAAGGTCTTGCTTATTTTTTCGTTCTGCTTGATCAAACAGAAATTTATTAAGAGTGTCAGAAAATTGCGTTAACGCTTCTAGGTCCCTCGCAGAATTACGCAACATGTTTTCGCCCACCTGTGCTGCCTGAGCCAGCTGACGATCTGCTTGATTGAGAATCTGACGAGACGGGTCAAACGCTTGAACCGGTTGAAATCCAGCACTTTCCCGTGGTCCTTGAAGAGCAACCTGCGGTCCGCGTGATTCATAAATTCGGGCCATTGATTACCTCACACGGGAAGCCGCAGGAAGCGGAGAGAAAGACGGATATTCCATAGTACCACTAATTCGAGGCGTAGATGACGGGAAAGATGGTGATGGATTGAATGAAGAACTTCCTGACCAACTGCCTCCAGGAATTGGCGTTGGAGAATAGGGTGAACTTCCTCCTCCTCCTCCAGCCGATGGCGCTCGTAGGCCTTGATACGCACTATAGCCGCCCATCACTCCACCAGCAATACCAGACACCAACCCTAACGCACTTGGACCCTGTTCCATTATCGGAGCCATAGGTTCAAGCATTTGGTTGGCTGCTGCCGCATTGTTGGCGCTCTGAGCTTGATTATAGATTCCCTCAGTCGCAGTAAAGAAGTCTTGTTGAGAATAGGCAAGGTTCAAACCTAGTGTCGCTAGGTCTCTACCATACTGTCTTTCAGCATCAGCCGCAAGTAGACCAATGGATTGACCAGCCCTACCAGACGATAGTACGGTTCCTTGGGTTTGAAGAGATGACACCAAAAGCTGTTGTTGCTCTTGCGTAAACTTCTGATATTCAGCACGAAGCTTGTTCTGTTCCGAAATGTATCCTCGGTTAGCTGCTTCGGTATTTAATCGATACTGTTCTTGGGTTGCCTTAATCGACCGATCATAGGCAATCAGTTGATTTTGATACTGAGCCTGAGCAACGGAATTACGATAGGCAACTTCTTGTTGTTGTTGGGAATACGCAGCAATCGAACCTACGACCGAGGTGACTGCTGTGATAACCCCGATTACTGCTGCGGGTAAGCACATGATGTTAGTTTTGCAAACTCAACGTAGGTCAGCCTGTTAGGTCCAACAGACACATATCCCAATCTCTTGAAACCAAGAATCTTGAGAAGTTTAAGGTGAGAGGTGTTGCGTGGATCAGCGATGTTATGAAGCATCTCAAAATGATTTTGTTTAGCAACCCATTCCTTGGCTCCTTTTAAAAAGAGCTTTGGATATTGCTTAACAACATCAGTGGTGAGAAGCCAAATACCACCGCTAAGGGCATCTGTTCTGGATACCCCAGCAACGCCAGCCACTTGGCCCTCAGGACTGACAAATGTCACAGGGGCCTCTGATACAGCGATGGAATAAGGAAGGGCCACGATTGGATCATGACCCGTCCCTAACACTTCTTGCCGATCCGCTTCTTGTAAATGCTGTGCCACCTCAAGGGCATCATCAATTGTTGCTGGGCGGATCAGAGGATTCATAGTGAGCGGATTCCTTTGTTGTTGTAGGTGCCTTCCCAGGTGATTGAGGTAAGGGAAGAAGGAAATGGAGTGGATGCCAACAAGTCTATCTCAACTTCGGTTCCTTTGGCCATAACCGGAATCTTGTTTTGAGCATTCCTAAGCATTGGCAGGGTATTGGCTGGATAGGAGTTGGCGGGGGTTTGAGATACAACCGATGTATAAGCGTTCCTACCCTGTGCCTTAACGGTCACTTCAAAAGGACCAGACTCATAGCTGTCAATAGACATCCGATTGACTCTGGGAATATTAAGAGTATCCTTACGGTCCTCTCGTTGAAACACATAGAACGCAGGCAGTGTAGCAGACGCAATGTATTGATAGCCCAGACCAAACGGTTTAGAGGTTTGATCTCCATCAATTTCAACGTAGTACTTTTGACCTGCTAGAGCTGTATTGTCAAACTCCTGTGTGAGGTATTGAACTACGCCTGGTTCAAGTGGATCTAAACTGACCAAACATGGTTGAAGCAGTCCATCCTCGGTTCCCTCTTTAAAGCAAACCCTAGTCGTATCAGTACCAGAGTCATAGACCAAAGTGGGGTTATAAGTAAAACAATCCAACCGAAGATCTACAAAACGATCCTCAAAGAATAAAGCGCCACCAGGGCTGTCGGTAAGGAGGTTTACGTGCGTAAGAATCTTTGATCCAGAGTCGGTAGTATAAACGATAAACAACCTATCATGGTCAAAATCGATAACATCCACTTCGCCAGGAGCGATCCACTTAAACCATGAAGCCATCTGTCTATCGTTGCCACTATTAAAAAACCTAAAGAAATAGAGCGTCTTTAGATCACGGGCACTACGCAAAACAAAGGTTGAAGCCGAGGACGATGCCTTCAACTCCAATATGTCAGAAGGTAAGTACGAAGGAATGATTCGAGTAAGCTCAGCAACACGAGGTTTGCCGAGTCCTTGCTCGGGAATCAATAATTCAAAGACTCCAGTGGCTGTATCGCTTTGCTCAGTAAAGATAATAGAATCACCCACATCAACGGGTTGAATCTTAGGATCTTGATTGTAAGCTCCAAGCAAATTAATTTCAGCCGTGGCTGCGGAGAAAGCATCCGTTGTGGTTTCTAAAACGTACTGAGCGTTATCAGCAAACAAAGCCAAGCCACGGGGCATTTGAATGGCATAACGAATCTCAATTGGTTTAAGCGAACCACAACTAATATCAATAGGATCACTATCAATAGAAGCTATGACTGTTGACGCATAGAAATCAAAGTAACTGCCAGCCTGTGAGCAGATGACGTTTTCCCCGGCCATCAATACTAGCCTGTTCTTAAAGAACGACATGCCAGTAATCTTACGGCTTACAAAGGTAGGAGGTGGATTAGTATCTAACGTCCCAACCTTACGATCTTGCCACCAGTTATCAGCCCAAGCATCAATCTGTTGGGTAACTGTTGCTACAGTATTAATCGTAAAGGTGTCACCTTGTTCGCTGGTAACCACGTTTGTGGCTGTGTACCCACGTCCAGAGCGGCTAATCTGAATACCATCAATACGGCCAGGATATTCCGCATCTGTTGTGACGCCAGCCCGTTGTGTCACCACAGCTCCTGGTGCGGTTGCTACCGGAGTATAGGAACCAAACAGGGAGACTGTCAAGTTATTGATGGTGATTGGATCGTCATTTGATGTGATTCGTTGAACCACATTATTGAGATACCAAGTAACCACCACGGAGTTATCCGGATAAATACTCTTTTCAATGTAATTAACGGATGCTCCACTGTACGTGTAGTTAGTAATTACATTGTCAGTACGCACCGCAGTAACTCGCAAACGCAAGTTAAGGCCTGTGCCTCCATAAACAGGAAAGCTTTGGCCAACCGAGTAGCGCCCCTTATCGGATGTCGTAATGGATACTGAAGTGGGAACACCGGTTACGTTTGCCGTTGGGGTAATCGCACTCGCTTCGGCTTCACCCAATTGACGATAGGTGAAAGTTCCATTGGCTTCACGAATAATCGCGTGAGGCATTGTGGCAGCATCAAGGCCCTCTGGTACGCCAGGACCTACTGTTTCTTCCCAAACACCAGCACCGCTGGAACCGCCATCACTGGTTTTAAATTTAACGTAATAATCATCACCACTAGAATCAGCAGCGGCTAAGATTTGAATTACTTTACCGTCAAGAAACTGCCGAGGAAGTTCAGCAATAGAACTGACAGTACCTTTGTAGGCTTCAATTGCATTACCTGCCGTACCGCCAGAAGCTTTAATGCTAAAGTCAGCATTATCGTTCTTGATAATATGTACCGAGTTACCTACGGCTGTAGCTGTCCAGACACCACCACCATTGATAGCCGTGACCAGTCCACCCGTAATGTCATTAAGATTTAGGGCAGTTGCTGAGGTGGCAGGAGTGTTGTAGCTGTAGGTGGTCGTATTGAGCGTAACACTGTAGGTTGTATTATAACCAACAGCATTGATAAGGACGTAGCCGTAAGGTGTAATGGCAGCCGAGGTGGAAGTCTGTTCCTTAACGGTTACTGTTCTATTGAGAACAAAGATGTAATCGTTAATTTGAAGCACAGACAAATCATACGGATTGGTATGAGTTGCGTAGGTGGTTGCAGAAGCTGCTGGAGTATTAACAGTTTGCTGTACTCCACTTTCCGCATCCCAAATCCTTAACGTACCATTCTTTGCAAATTCAATAATGTATCGCTCTTCATCATCACGAAAAGCCGTAAACCATACACCATCAGCAAGACTGTTATTAAGTTTGCTAATCACTTTAAGTCCTGGCCGTTTGGCAAGACCAAAGGTGGGGTCTGGATAGTAATTGATGCACTCACGCAGCTGATTAGGCAGCTTCAGAGAATCCGGCTGCTGTGAGACCCCACCAACAAGGCTAGGGATTTTCTGAGAAATAGCGGCCATCAGCGAGCAATGGTACGGAACGGGGTATAGGACACGTAGAAATTCTGACCAGTTTCCAACCCAAAGATGTTAACCTCAGAGGTGTTGGTATCGTAGGCCAGACAGTTGGCACGCAGGATGCCTTCGTCTTGGGCGTTAAAGTTAACCATTTCGGTAGACCCAAGGGCACGTCCAGCAAAGACACGTCCTGCTCGTTGGGTAATGTAGTCCTTAAAGGGCTGTGGAATGTCTTCAAAATCAAAGAGCCACACTACATCACACTTGATAGGAGATCCAGTGGGAAAGGTGTAGGTATGATTGATCTTGTCGTAAAGTTTACCGTTGCGAAGTACGGTCTGGTACTTCTGAACGTTGGAAATTTTGTTGTCTGAAATTGACAGAACATCTTGAGGCACAAGAATCTGTCCATTGACATCCGGGGTAAACGGATAATTAATCTCAGTATTAAAATGCCAGCCTTCACCCTGAACCTCGCGGTTGACGGATTCAAGAATGTCCAGGGCCAACGCAAGTTCTGGGTTGGCAACATCAAGGCTGACCACTGGAGCCTGCCCGATGCCACTCAACATTTGGTTGATAGCTTGAAGTCTAGTTGTCATTTCTATCCTTTAACAGGCAGGATTGTTATTAAAGGGAAAGGAGGCAGGCTTTAATAACCCACCTCCTAACCAAGTTCTAATTTAAATCAAATTAGAAGTTCGTCATCAGACGTTACGGAAAGCGCCAGCCACGGAAACGCGGACAGCACCAGCACCGTAAGCCAGACGGCCCACGATCACGTCACCTTGGTAGATCACCTTGGTGTCAGCACCGGTGGTCTGAACCGAAGGACCGATGGCTTCCACAACGCCAGCAGCGTCACGGTGGAAGATCAGACCGCAGGAGTTGGTGAAGTTCGAAGCAACACCGTAGTTGTTGTTTTCACCGGTCACAGCAGCAGCGTCGATGGCCAGACCAGCAGGCGAACCATACTTGCCCAGGAAGGGGATGTTGTTCGACTTGTAGATCTTGATGCCAGCGATCTCATAGAGACCCTCACCGCTGTTCAGCGAACCCTGGCTGTTGCCATAGTCGCGGTTCAGGATGTTGGTGTCCACCTGGCTGATCAGGGCATAGTACTGGCGGGGGCTCAGCACAGCCACGCGACCGTCCTTAGGAGCAGCCACCTCATCGAGACGAGCAGCAGCTTCGAAGAAACCGTCAACGAGGGCTTGAGCATCATACTCATTACCAGCACCCAGGTTCACTTGGAAACCACCAGGCTCACCGGTCACGGCAGCGGTCAGGCCGGAGGCACGGTCCAGAACGCGGAAGATCCGACGATCATAGAACTCAGCCAGGGCTTGGCCGATCTGACGAGCGATGGGGCCACGGATGTCATACTGGGCCAGGGTCTCGTCGAGGTTATCGACGAACGCGGAGGCAACCAGCAGGTCGTCCATTGCGATGGTGGTCTCAGCAGCAGGAGGATTACCCGAGCCCAGGATAGCGTTGCCAGGGACGTGGTAACCAGCCTGAATGCGACCGGTGTGAATGAATTGGGCCTCCTTACCGCCACGGAGGGTGCGGTTCATGACCAGACCCTTAGCGATGGTGGAGTTACGGAAAGCTTCGTACACTTCGCCGGTAAACAGCTTGAGGTACAAAGCCTTCTTGTCGCCAGCCTTATTAATCTGGCCGAGTTGAGTTACAGTTGCAGTCATTGATTTAGGAAAGTGAAATTTATCAGTTTCCCAAGTACTTGGTTTTTATCCGGATTTGAGATATTCGGTTGTTAGGCAATACGTCCTTTGTATTGGGTATCCGGCGCACCGGGCCAATACTCCAGTCATGACTGGGTTTTTAACGAGGTTGTCCCATCCTCAATGAACGCTAGTGGGGGTCGAACCCACATTGCCCCTCATAAGGGCATCTTACCATTAGATCATAGCGTCCGCCGCGCTAGACAAGCAGCGGCAACGGTTCACCATCCACTCGGAATCCCGTCCAGTGGACATTCGCCGTTACGAAGCCACGGACGCGGGCAGTAAATTAAAGCAGATCGCCAGAGGCTTCCAGCTTGGTTTCCACGTCCAAACGATACGCAGGATCTGTTCGATACCGTGGATCGTTGATAGCCCTGGCAAGTTCGGCTTGTGAACGGAAACCTTTGACGGTGTTCTTCACAGCCTTGCCAGAAACCTGATTACCCTCAAATCCAACAGCATCTTTGTACCGTTGGTTAAGAGCCTGAACAGCAAAGAAGATGGCATCTTTGTTACCACTGTTTACGACATTATCGTAAGCAGCCACTTCGGCAGGCGAAAGATTTTCAGCAGCCCAGGCCAGTGTTTGGTTGTACGATTCTGTTCCGCCAACGGCCTTTACAATGTCCTGAGCATCGGCATCAGAAAGCGGCTGTGCGGCCACAGGAGGCGCGTTCTTTTGAAGTTCGATGTAGGCCTCAATTAGCTTTTCGGAAGGCAGTTCCTTGAGCTTCTGGAGGGTCTCAGGCTTGAGCTGGTTATTGTTGGCATAGTATTCTTCGGATGCTTTTTGAATCGCATCCTTTTCAGAAGCCAATTCATCAGCGGGTTCCTCAGCAGCATCTTCTGTTGACTCTGCCTCCGACTCTTCCCCTGACTCTGCCTCTTCGGTTTCATCCTTTTGGCCAAGCTTTTTCTGGAGTTCCAGATAAGCCTTTTCCAAATCTTCGGCTGACTTAAACTTGCCAGCGTAATTAAGTTCTGCCTCAGAATCCTTACGGGCTTTGTCGTAGGTCTCTTGTTGAATGGCCTCCTCTTCGGCCTGGAGCTTACTACCCAACTCAAGAAGGCGAGCCTCTTCAGCTTCACGGGCTTCGGTCTCCACCGGATCGGTGGCATCAAATGTGAGTTCAGGCATGGTGGTGATTAGTGGATAACGAGTTTAACTTTACCAAGACCAGGAACAACCACTCGACTGCCAGAGCCGATGGAATTAGCACTGACAGAATCAGAACTAACAGCAGGACGACCAGCGGACTTACGACGAGTAGACAACTCTGTTACAACCGCAGCAGGTGCCTCTTCATTATTGAGGAGGTTGTTGGGTTGGGAGGGTTGTTGGGTTTTGGCTGAATTGGGAGAAGTTGGTTGCGGCATTACGAATCGAATCTAGGGCTTCAGGGTTCTTGGTAGGATCCAGAATTGGAGCCTTGGCAAGATTACCTGCCTGGTTAATCAGAGAAGCCTGAGCGTTCTGCGACATCATTTGAGATCTGTCAGCATTACGTTCGTCAACCGTCTTAACCAATTTAAGTGTATCAATACCTTGAGCAGCTGCCAATCGCTTGATAGCTTCTTCAGCATTGATAAAGGTCATCATCATTTCTGGACCCATGGCTTGGCTGATGGTGGTCAAGAACATCATGAGAGATTCACGGTCCTGACCCCGGCCAATGCCTTCGATGCCAGCAATGACGGTGGGGAATACAACGCCCTTGGGAAGCTTAGGCAGATCACCGGAACGTTGAAGGATAAACAGTTTGCGTTGAAGATAAGGACGTAGCAGCTCTGAGGTTAGGTTGCCGTAAATACCACCAAGCTGTTCGTTGAGTTCTTGCTGGGTAGCACGAATCTCTTCAGCTGTGGTACGTTCTGATTGACGCACCGTTAAAATCAAGAAAGCCTCACTCAACCGTTGAACCAATTGAGTAATCATTTGGAAGGCAGACGCAAAGTCAGCCTGCTTTTGAACTTGAACTGCGGTTACATCCTCAGGACGCCCCTGAATGATAGCACCATTACCAGCCTTTGCCAAGGTACTAGGTTTAACCGTGGCTGACGGGTTAACAAGAAACACGACCTTAGCGGCAGCCGCAGAGCCTTCGACCATGGCTTGCATCAGACCCTCAAGGGACTTCAGATCACCAAGGTATTCTTCAATGCGTCCACGGCCATAATCTTCACCGTCTACCACATTAAAACGGAGGGGAAGCCAAGGAGTGGTATTTTTAGGAGCTTTGCCCTCAGAATCAGGAACAATCTCACCATCAACTTCTTGTCTCCAGCGCCACTGTCCATCCTTGAGTTTAGCCCAAGTATAAACAGCAGCTTCACCATCACCCACAGTCACATCGACATCAGGGGTTACGGTGTTATCACCGGTATGGTTAACGGTGGTTTTTGAAATTTGAAATTGTTCGGGAAGGAACTGTCGATCAATTGATTCAACCGTAATGATCTCTGTGGGCTGACCCTCTCCATCACGGACGACCACAAAACGGTCAAGAGGATACAGCTTCACACCCTTCGAACCCATGTAGACCAGGACATTCCCGGTTACAATCAGATGCTTCATTGCCTGGTGAAGGATCACACGATCCTGTGATTCGGCAATGTGTTGCATGACAACCCGTTCCATTTTGGACAGGCTCAAGTCAATCTCTGATTTGATCGTAGCATCAAGATTGGGGTCCGAGGCCAGCTTTCCGTCGTTGATCTGAAGCTTGAAGAAAGTTGTGTTCACTGGGAACAAACTCAGCATCAGCTTCGAGGCCATGACGTTAACGCCTTTGGCTCCGATAGATTGCCAGGGGGTAGGCAGCTTCTGTCCGTTTACCACGCCCGTCGGGGTGAGAATATACGGAAGGCTAAGAGCAGCACAGTCCCTGGCGGTATCGAGGAAGATCGTCCGGTCACTTGCTAGTTTAGCGTAGCGAGAAGCGGCAGACGAAGTTTCCATAATTACTTACCAATGTTAAGATTGACGCCCGTAGGAGAAGGCGACGAAGGGGTTGCTCCAGTAGCCGCAGCACCACCAGTTACGCCAACAGGACGAATGGCCAGTTGACTAGGACCAGCAGCAGCACGCCTACGAGCAGCACGTTGACCAGCAGGCGACGAAACCTTAGCGGGCTGACCAATGACCGAAACCGGCGGCGGTGGTGCCGGAGGTGGAGAAGGCGGTGCCGCAGGAGGTGCGGGCATGGGAGGCGGCGAAGGCGCAGAACACATGATTACAAGACCTTTGATTTAAGATAACGAATGATTGCTACGGCACCAGCATGATAAGCCATTTGCCGTTCGGAAATAGTATAATCCGGATAAATGTCCGGGTACATTTCCTCAAGTTCTTCAATTAGTTTAGACAAAGAAACATTCCCCCCAACCACACGGGTCAGGGGGATTTCCTCGTCATCTAGGAATGGACTAGCCATACTGTGGAAGATCGGTGTTTGCCGCCTCAAAGAAGGCGGGCATCCTAGCTCGTTGGGTATCCTTCAAGCCAGGGGCTTTCCCTCGTTCATAGAGGGAGTCGGATTGATTGAGCCAGAAGTCTTTGTCCAGATACTTATTGCTGGAGGATCCTAGCCCATCTACTACCCATCCCACAGTCGCTCTGCGTAGTCGATTGAGGCTCGGTGTGGACTTGAGGCCAAGCTCGGAGCAGACCATCGAGTGGATGGCGACGTGGGTTTGTTCGTCTCGACTGATGTCGGCTGCTGTGGTTCTGATGCCGATGTCTCCGTTGAAACGGAAGAAGGGAAGGATGACGAAGAAGACACTGCGTTCGAGGATTGCGGCCTTAAGGATTGGATGCTCTGGAGCAGATAGCCAGGCTTTGAGAATGTGCTTGGCTTCAGCTTCAGCTTTAGCGTCGGAACCGTGAGCATCAACAACATAGTTGAGAGCCTGGTCGTGGCGTTCCTCGTCCAGTTGATTAGACAGCAGAGCGTCGCGTACACCAGGAGTATTAGGAAGCTCCTTATCGAGGCCTTGCTGAAGGAACTCCCGGACTGGAAGTTCGAGGTGACGTAGACCGAGGGCGCGGTAGATGGACTCTTCTGCTCCATCAGCAAGCTTTCCTTTCTGTACGGCTACAGGGGTCCACTTGCGTTTGCGGCTGATGACTTGATCGTAGGGGGACAGGGTGGCGTTCATTCTCCGCAAGGAATACAAGGTTCATTGGTATCTGGTTTTGGTAGTGGACAGCCGCAGTCAGGATCTGTGTCCTCCTCAAAGTTGAAGAGATCACGGTAGTCTTCATCCAGAGCTGCTAGTGCATCGTCTTTGGCCTGGGTGTCAGGCATAACCTGGAGCGAGTAGTAAAGACTCGTTTGAGGCGAATAAAGCCACTGCCTCAGGAACTCACGGTTATAAACAACCACATCACTCCAACTGTTAAAGGAATATCCGTGGAAGAGAAGAGTATGTTGGAACAGACGGACAATGCCATCCGCAACACGTTTGTAATCTTCCCAACCTACTTCAGCCGCGATCTCGATGTCCGGCGGGTACTCATACGAGTCAACGCCAAATGTTCCAGAATCACGATCGACGTGGCGACTGATAGGAGGAGCCAGCTCTGGAGCGGTAGTGTAGCCCCGGAGGTCAACATTATTGTAACTACAAGAAGCGGTAGGGGCAATAGCAAACGCCCTATCCATTTTGTTAACCCTTGCAATCTGGGCTGCGATTTCGATGGATTTCGCAAGCTCCGATACAAGTATGTAGGCGGGTGAGTAGTCTGGTTGGTGGTTGAAGTAAGCATCGAGGGCTAGGCCAAACTCTTTGTAAGTGACTTTGTTTTGAGCCAAGAAGTTAGCCAGGCCAAGGATACCAAGACCCACCTGACGATCCGTTTCCGGAGGCAGATACTCACCAGTGTCACCCACACCTGTCTTTGCATGAAGAGCAACTAGACTGGACATACCTTCACTGAAGGCTGGGGTCAGATCGCTGAGTGAGCAAGCACCAAGATTGATGTGCTGAAGAAGACAAGTGCCACGACTAGGTAGATAAACTTCGAGGCAGACATTTCCATAAATACGATTTCCCTTGACATCGTGGCGGATTTTGTTTAGCCAGATGTCCCCCTTTTTGATGCCAATGAGCAGCGCATCAATAAGCTCTGGTGATGCTTTAGCAAGAAAGTCTCCATCGACATTGACACACCGCTTTACCCACGCAAGATCTGCGCGAGAAGCTGTAATGAACTCAAGAATGTCGGGATGATTATAATCAAGATGGCACACCACAGCCCCGTTTTTATAGACTCCACCTCGTCTGAGTGTTTCATTGAGAGCAGAATAAATACGGGCGAATGAGACTGGGCCGGAAGCAGTAAGCCCCTTGCCATTTTCGTGGCCCCTGGCACGCAGCTTCGAGAGGTGAACAGCAACACCAGCTCCATTACGGAGGGCATGGCTGACGAACCTCCAGGAGGCTTCAATACCTTCTGGGCCTTCCATGCTGTCTTCCACGACAAACACGGTACAGCTGACGGGCAGGCGGGACTCCGGGTTATCGATCCAGTTCTGTACTCGACCGGTCCGGGCGATCATGTTGGGGGTGTCCCCGAGGTCAGCAAAGGCAGTCATACTAAGTCGTCAAGAATTGGTGGTTGATAGTTGGGTCCTTTAAGTACTTTGCCATCGGCTCGACGGAGGGGTTTCCCGTCCACCAGTTTGCTCATGTTGGATTCAAAGACACGACGCATTGCCGTGTCCAGGTCCCAGCCACGAGCTGCGGCATATTGATAACATACGAATACGAGATCTGCTAGTTCTTTGAGTTGGGCTTCTTTTGTACCTTCCTCAAGTTCAATTTCATATTCCTCTCGTAATTCTGAAAACTCTTCTTCAATTAAACAGAACTGAAGCTCGTGTACGTTTTCGTCGGTGGTGCCGATGGGTTGTTCCATCGCCTCGCGGAAGGTGATGGCTTGTTGGAGCAGCGTTGGTGACATCATTGAGAAAGCTGTTGGATCTTGCGGTCAACGTAGGCCTTCACCTTAAGCCAGTCGTCTAATTCTGATTCGTAATTTTTATGGCCAGCACGACAAATGTACTTAACACAATTGCCAGCCAGATAGTCCAGCTGCTGATCCACAATAAAATCCCAAACCTCGATACGACCACGCTTGTAGTGGGTAGGATCATACTTGGTCACGGTGTTCGAAGAGCTCTTTGTAGACGGGGTTGTGTCTGATTTTCCAGAGTGTGTACCATCCCCAGAATTTTCCCACGGGTCCTTTATGGGTGAAGGACTTTCGGTCAAGCCACAATCGGACTCCAAGAAGTCTTTGATGGATTTGTAGTGCGATGGTAACTCGGAGATTTTGTACCTGTAGGTCCACATAGTGGAAAAAGTTTCGATCCAGAATGTAGAGAACAATCAGAACTAGAGATACCTCTAGCCAAATGAGGGTGTCCATAAAATAGGTTCCTTCGTAGTTGAGTTGTACTCTCCGGGACGAAGGATTCGTGCCAGACGAGCGTTGCGGATGGCGTCTTCCTCGGTCAAGTCAGCTTTTTCGTAGGCTGCCACGATAGCCTCCCACGGATCTTCGGCTTTGTCCAGGATCTTCTTGGCACCAATGGCACCTACCCCTGGAACTCCTTTATAGCCGTCAACTGGGTCACCTGTCAAGCATTGTGTCCAGAACCAGTAATCGGCCTCCTCTGGGGTTACGTTGAACTCCTCTTCGCCATTGAATAGGCGGCAGGAGATCTGCTTCATATCCTTGTCTGGACTTACTAGAACAAAGTTACTAGGGTCCAGATGGCACTCCATTCCCAGAGCGTCGTCCGCTTCCACGTTGGCATAACGGACGGTTGTGTATTCAGTTTTACACCACTCCAGCAGACGCTTGTAGCCCACTGGCTTGCGTTTGGTGCGTTTGCCCTTGTAGTCAGGGTCAACAACCTTACGGAAGTTCTTGCTGTCTGAGAAGTACAGGGTGACGTACTCAGTATCAAACCGTTTCTTGAGAGAATTGATCTCACTGGAAAAGGCTCGAATCACTTCCTTAAAGTTGGAAGCAATGGTGATCAGGTCGTCACCCCATTCTAGTTCCACCTCATTGACCTGACATGCCCGATAGGCAAAGAAGTCAGCATCAATACGAAGGTGGGTATCAGTGGCATTCAGCCCAGGAGCTTCCTTCCTTCGCTTCTGAGGCGAGGGGGACCTTGAGGTTGTAGTACTCTCCTGCTTGGACGATGGCCCATTCGAGTTGGAATTTGGCGTCATTGACAAGGTGCGGTTGGACAGCGAGCTGTATTTCGTCATGGATCCAGCCAAGCCATTGGTAATCAATGTCCCACTTGTATCCAAGTTTTTGAAAGGAGTCGTAAGCAATGACGTTCCATCGCTTACAAACAATAGCCCCTGCGGATTGAAGGAGATAATTAAGGGCAGCGTGTTTTTTGCCTTGAAGACGAATTGGTCTGCCGTCTAATGCCTTGATGACATCGGACTCTGCTCGTTTGTTGACTGCTTTGAGAAGTTGATCAAGACCAGGAATAGCCTCAAGAAACTTCTTGCGGATGTCTTTGCCGAGAGCAGCAGCCTTCTTGTCGTCGAGGGACTTATCCAAAGATACTCCGATCTTCCGATCAGATGCGCCGTAGATAAACGCATAAATCAATGTCTTGACATCTTTTCGGGAACAGCCAACACGGTCAGCATTCTGTTGATGAATGTCTCCGTTGACAACAACATCTGCGAAGGAACCCCCATCATAATAAGCAAGATAGTGGCCAAGCATACGCAGCTCAAGTCCAGAAGCATCAGCACCAACCTGACGCATATCTTCGCCAGGGCCAAACAAAGCGCGGCAACGAGGATCAGAGGAAGTCTGACCCAGGTTAGGACGGCTGTGGGCGTTACGGCCTGTGTTCGTGGCAAGTTGGCACGTATGATGAATACGACCAGCTTTGGTAACCATCTTAAGCCACGCATTGGCTCCGTCACTGAGTTGACCAAGAGCTTTTTGTAGTTCCAAAATCCGTCCAAATGTATCGGCCTCCATTGTGCCGATTCCTTGCAAAATTCCTTCATCGATTTTAGGGCGTCCGGTGTCGGTGAATAGCTCCGGTTTCCAATTGCGCCAGGTCATGAAGGCCCAGCCAATGTGGTCGCGGCT
>Ga0194115_10002380_pt1 | contig 22412 bp, 11 predicted proteins | sample TA2MahsurfametaG_3_FD_148656 | JGI IMG/M metagenome (GOLD analysis project Ga0194115, IMG submission 148656) | Freshwater microbial communities from Lake Tanganyika, Tanzania - TA2015002 Mahale S4 surface | ecosystem: Environmental > Aquatic > Freshwater > Lake | place: Tanzania: Lake... | reverse complement strand
CCAATACAACGATCATCTTGGTAAAAATAGTTGTTGCAACTCTGGAAAAGCTGTTAAAAAATCTTCTTTACGGATTTGATCTAGTTGTTGTGTCCTGATGATAAATCTATCCAAAAGGTAGGATTTATCACCGCTTGTTAGATAGTCGATGTTCTTTTGCCATGACTCTATGAACTTATCTGAACATGGATGTGATCTGATATCATTGATCATGTTCATAGCATTTTCTTTAGCTTTGTTTTTCAAATGATCAGGTAATAAAAGCAAATCGTGTAGATCTCCATTTGCAGCATGGAGTGTGATATCGTTAGGATCTACTATATCATTTTTAATCAACCATGAATGGAAATCAGGGAGATGGAGAGAATTATAGATGCTCCAGGTTGAGGCGATAGTAAGCCTAACATTAGGACATTCTCTTTTGACGATCTTTATATTATCTAAAATTCGATTCCACTTTGTGCCTTTACGAAGATATTCAGCTCTTGTTCCCATAGCATCTAAACTGAGACCAAGGGTTATATTTCTGAATTTTTTCCAAATTTCTGTTATCAAAACTTTCTTATACTTTAGATTGCTGAAATTGGTATTATAATAGATTGGTATATCACATTTGTTTTTTTGTATCAATAAATCTAATATCTGATAGTTTTCTTCCATAATAAGAGGTTCACCACCAGCAAAATAGATTTCTTCTAGGTCTTGTATGTGATCCATCACAGATTTAATAAAAGTTTTGTGTATCATCTCTGATTGTGAGTTAGTTCTCAGGTGACCTAACTGTTCATCTTCTAGGGCTATGCTTGAACTGAATGTGCCACTACAAGTCCTGCACTTGAAGTTACAAATATTTGAAAGCCTGATGTCGTAGAATCTAAGTGCAAAATCATGTAAATCTACGCTTCTAACGTTGTCTAGATATCTAACCCATTGATTGTTAGCAATCAATCGTCCACTGCCTCGTCCACTATCTTCATTTTCATAACATTTAGAACACGCAGAATGCTTTTTACCTGAAAGCATGTTTGATCTTAGATTTTTGTATTCGATAGAGTTAATAGCTTCATCGACGGTTGGATAATCCTTTATGTTGCCTAATATAGGTTTACCTATGCAACAAGGAGCTAGATCGCCTTCTGGATTCACATATAAGTGAATCCACGGTAACACACAGATCGCTTTATCTCGATTTACATCAGATCCATCAACTGTGTTTGCTGTGAATCTTTTGATAACAAAATATTCCGGGATGTCTATCATGGTTAGACATTCGTCTAACCATGATTCGATTTCTCCTTTTTCATTTGAATATTTTCTCTTATCATTCTGATCTAAGAAGAAAAGTATCCTTTCATCATCATCATATTTTCCTTTATGCAAAGATTTGACTGTTTCATAGAGCCATTCTTTGCCTAAAGTGAAATATTGAGAAAGATCGACGTTGGCGATGATCCTTGTCATAGGTTCTCATATATCTGCAATAGTAGCTTGGGATCATAGAATTCGCTCTCGACCGCAGCCAGCTGTCCATGCACGATCTGATCCACGCTCTCGAACTTTATCTCTACCGCGGTGTCGAACACAGCTTCGTCTTGCTTCTGCGGTATCAGCGCTAGCTCGCGCGGTTTGTATTGTTGATCGAAAGTCTCGCGGATGAAGTTAGCTTCTTCATATGATATCGGTATGTCGATGTTGACCCTGAGATAGCTCTCATGTGTGAGGTGGGTGTCTGGGCTGTCCAGCAGCTGGCTCAGCTTGATGGTCCTGTAGCGCGGCGCGCCAGGCCAAGCGTGATACTCCCTTGTGCCATCCCAACACAATATCACCGCACCGCGCTCATCATCCCAAGCGTCGGCGTAGTTGTGTGGGAAAGCGTTGCCTATGTAGTTGATGTTGCCGCGCTGCTGTCGCTTGTGGAAGTGTCCGGTCCAGACATGCTCGACGCCGCCGAGGTCCTCGGCCTGTATCTCCCCGTGGTCTGGCATGTCCACCATGGCGTTCATCTTGAAGTGCGGTAGCTCGAAGTGTCCGATGACATGCTTGGCCGATAGTCGCTTCAGATGCTTGTATTCATCGCCTACCAGCCACGGGATCATCACGAAGTCGCCCTCGCGATAGGTATCATTGTGTATGTGTATGTTGGGTATGTGCCGCGCCCATTCGATGCTGGCCACGGTCCTCTTGTCCCTGTAATAGAGATCATGGTTGCCTGGTATGAAATCAGCGCGGTCAAACTTGCTGCTGATTATCTCCAGGCCACGTAGGCTGGCTGTGAGCGTATAGACCGATATGCTGGCGCGATTGTGATGCCAATCGCCCGCGAATATCACGCGGTCACAGGCTTTGGCTTTGCCTAGGTCAGTGGCCCATTCGATGAAATCGATGCAGTCTTGGTTGTGTTGCTGGCTGTTGCTCTTCATCCCAAAGTGGATGTCTGTGAACAGCAGGGCTCTGTTGAATGGATTTGCCATTGCCTTAGTTTATGGTCTTTCGTTGATCAGTGTCAAGAATCTATCTGACATGAGTTTGGCAGCGGATACATGGGCCTCTTCTAATGGATGAAGCTGAGGACCTTGCTCATACCCTTCTTCCACTGCCCATTGATAGAAACCGCGTGGAGTGGTGGTCTTTGGATATTTGGAACCTTCTGGGAAGAAGAACCATCTTCGTTTATCCAAATGATAGTGTAATGATGAGATAACGGGATCTGGTTTCCTGAGGCAGTCCGCTTTTTCAAACCAGTTATCGCAGATAGTGAACATATAAGGTATGCTCCTCGCGGTGAGATGATCTTGCAATCTCGTGATCTCACGCAAGCTGGTGTATGTCTCCCAGTAGTCGCTGAATCCAACATCATTGAAATAGGTTTGTATGAAATCCTTGCTGAGTTCAGCAAAGGGTGCGAAAGCTTTGCGCTCGTATTGAGCACTAGATACTGTTTCCCAATGGCTTTTTTTATCGATCCAAAATTCGTATCTCGCGCTCCAAGTCCAAGACACCAAGACCATGACATCGTCTTGATCGTAGCATGCTTCGATGACGCGCCTGGCTATGCTGTCGTTGCCGCTGCCAGGCATGGCGACACATTCATAATCGAGCCCATTCTGCTGTGCCAACAGCGCGGGATAAGTGGACGGACTGTGTCCACCTGGACCACCGTGCTTGTGATCCCGGAGCTCTGATCCCCAAACGAAGCTATCCCCGCCCGCGATCAGCTTCATTCGTCAGGACCGCGCCCACCGCCTGTGCCCCATTCAGTCTGGCGGGTGTAACTGGGTGTCATGCCATTCATTTCCAATATGTCATCCCGCATGCTTTGATTGCGCTTTTCGAGGTTGAGGATGCGTGTGAAGCTGTTGGTTATGGTAGCGGTGTAATACGCGAAAGGGTTCGAGCTCTTGCTCTCGTCGAACTGCAGACCGACCTGTGACAGCTGCAACAGCGCTTGGCTGCGCATCTCGTCGTTGTAGGTATAACCACGCCAGTTGCCGCGGGTGCCATAGCGCTCGCAGAGCTTCATGAACATCCTAGCCAGCTCGTTGGTCATCTTGCCATGGTCCTTGTTGAATTGTCCGTTAACCATACCTCCTTGCCAATGGCTCTTGCCCACACAGAACGTGACGTCATCTTCCCTCAGCTTGAAATGCTGGAAAGGCGGAAAATTGACCTTGGCATGATTATCAGCCTTGCTCTTAGGCGACTTCTTGCGTCCAGGTGCCAACGGTACGTGATCGAAGGTCATGATGCGGAACACTAGGTCGGTCTTGGCTATCTTTTTCGGATCTCGCTTGAACTCGTCCAGCTTGGCCTTGCTGTTGTTCTTAAGCGCAGTCTCCCAATCGATCCTGGCCAATCGTTCTGCCCTAGCGCGCTTGGCTTCCGCGATGGTATTGCGATTTATCTTGCTGAGATTAGGCAATATCAGATCATAAGCTCCGTCCTCGGGCGAGATGTAGGAACAATAGCTGTTCTTGCTCTTGTGAATCTCTTTTAACAGATCCCTGTTGTTTAGATAGTTGATCTTGGCCAAGTTGCACCTCCAAAATAATGTTAGATTATACAGCCATAAATACTGATATACAATATTCTCGGAAAAGACATGGCTTATACTCCCCGTCAGACACAGATATTAGAATCATTAAGCAAGCAGATGGGTTTTGCCATATCTGAAATCACTGATGTTGGTTTCGAATCAGACATACCTACTTCGGTTAGTTATCGCAACAACAAAGGACAATTCACGCGCCAAACATATGATCAGCTGGGCGCCATACTCACTAACTTGGAGCGTGACAACCTTAGGCAGTTGAACGCACGCGAGCAACAGCAGCTCAGCACGGCCTATCTAGCCAGCCAAGCGCTGATAGGCCGAACAAGGAATCCCAGGTTCAGCGACTTCGCATACTCCACAGGCAGAAGTCCTAGCTTAGGCCAGCTAGGCATACAAGCCGCTAGGCTCTATGATCCTAAAACCGCGAGGTTGGTTGCCGCTGGGCTAGGCATGTTTACTACCAGGCAGCTGACCAGCCAAAACAATCAGATAAGATTCGCTGGTGCCGAATCGGAGGACAGGGTGAGGATATCAGATCCCAGTAACCTGTTCATAAATCCTCAGAACGAGATAATGAAACCATTGGTAGACACGGGTTATGTGTTGTTTCCATACACGCCCAGCATCAGTATGACTCATAGTGCAAATTACACTGAAGAAAGTCCCACACACAGCAACTACTCTTATCAGTTCTATCAGAATTCTTCCACGGCTACCATCAGCATCACTGGCACCTTCACAGCCAAGGATGAGTTCAGCGCCGCCTATGTCATAGCGGTGCAGCACTTCTTCCGCTCAGTGACCAAGATGTTCTATGGTAGGGATCCTGAAGCGGGAACACCACCGCCTGTGCTGAGATTAGATGGCCACGGCGATTATCAGTTCAGTTCTTTGCCTATCGTAATCAAGGAATTCACCATTACTTTGCCGACGGATGTGGACTACATATCTACAACATCGATAGCATCAGGTCCCAGCGGTGCTGGAGTTGCAAGGACCACTAAAGTGCCTGTGATTCAAGAATTCCAAATATCATGCACACCAGTCTACTCCAGGAGAAGCATCAGCAAAGACTTCTCGCTCAGGGATTTCGCCGCGGGCAAACTGCTGGGCACTGAAGGCGGCAGGGGAGGATTCATCTGATGGTTACTTACAGCCAGACCAGTCCTTATTTCGTGACCACAGTCTATGATGGTTATCTTGACACGCTTAATTTTAGGACCATACCCAAGCAACCTGATGACACGCTCTACACCATAAAGAGCATGCATGCCCTGAGGCCAGACATCCTGGCCTCAGATCTCTACGGCGATGCGTCGCTGTTTTGGGTTTTCGCGGCCCGCAATCCCAACAGCATAGAAGATCCCATATTTGACTTCCAAGAGGGCAGGACCATATACTTGCCCAAGCTAGCCACCATCAAGGAAGCTTTGGGATTATGACATGGCGGACATTGCAGAATTTTTAGTTGACAGAAATATATCATCTATAACTGACAACAGTTCTACCAGCGAGAAATTGGTCGCGGTCAAACAGCTTGAAGCAGCGCAAGCCGAATGGCAATCTTGGCTGAGAGCCAATGAAGGTATCTTACCTTACAGGCAAAGAGCGGAGGACGCGCTAGCAGATATCTTGGGCAAGTATCCCTACGTGGGAGTTACACAAAACCAAGGAATGCTGGTGCGGGATAACCTAGGCATCAACACCGAAAGTCAAGGAGTGCTTTCAACAGCGCAGTTGCCCCAACTTTTACCAGGTAGACCTCCGCCAGCATCAGTTATGCGCAACGGTGTGCCTCCTACAGATGATGCTTATCCACAAACCAGACCAGATCCCGCAGACCTCGATCAGGCACCGCCTGATGCTAAACCAAACGTGTCCGGCGCTCACCCATTTGATCCCTACGCTAGATCGTTAAGTTCAGGTCCGCCTGGTTCTAATTCAGCAGCGACAGATGCTCCTTCATTGGGAGGACAAGCTACCAGACCTGCTCCTCCGGCGGGAGCCACTGACGCGACTGGTAACAGCAGGGCAGGACCACCCAACGAATATGAAGTGTCAGCTAATACCACACCAGTCACCACCAATGGTAATGCACCTTCATCTGGTCGCTCTGGTCCTCCTAGCGAATATGACGACAGCGGCAACACGGGGGGTACTGGAACTGAAGCGGGCGGCAAGATAGATGAGGAAGGCACCGGCAGGCGAGAATCCAATGGTTTAGTGACTGTAGGCAAGCAAGGGAGGACTGGTCCTCCCAATGAATATGAAGCGGGCTCTGGTGGTACTCCGCCCAACAAGGTTTTGATACTGCGTCCTAACAAGCTGCATGAGTATGTCAACTGGACTTATCAAGTTGGTTGGTATATGCTAGACATAGACACATATAATGTATTCACTAACAGCGGCGAAGATACTGCATCATTGAGGCGATATCCGCTGATGAGGTCAGGTGGATTCGCCAAAACCGGTCGTGGTTTGGAATATGATCTAGGATTGAACAACCTGCGCTTCACCACGGTGGTGGCCAGCAGCAACATGAGCCCAAACACTTCTATCGCTGAGATCGAGATGCAGGTCGTGGAGCCCTATGGCGTCAGCTTGATAGCAGACATGAAACGCATAGCTAATAGCCTTCCCAATGGTCCGCATGATCATTTCCAGATCCCATATCTCATCGAGATAAAGTTCCTAGGCTATGATGACAGCGGCAGATTGATACCCAGCATACCAGGCACAGGTCCAAAGTTGATACCCTGCCAGATAATCAACATGACCTTCAACATAACTTCAGCTGGCACGGTATATGACATCAAGATGGTGCCCTACAGCCAGCAAGGTATCAACAATTTCTATGGCGTGCTCAGGGAAGACACCCGGCTCTATGGCAAGACCTTCGAAGACTATCTCAAAGGCACCGACGGATTGGCGGCCAAGCTCAAGAAAGCAGGCGAAGCTGAGCTGCGCGAGGGCAAAGCTATATTTCCCGATGAATATGATTTCGAGATCGTCAGCTTCGATAAGAACAGGACCTCAGACGATGGCAAGCTGAGGCAGAGCGAATGTACCTTCGACGTCAATAACGGCAGCTCTGTGACGCCCATATCAGGGAGGAAGATGAGCCTGCAGAGGGCAGCGCAAGCAGAAGACGTCCAAGCAGCCACAGCATTGGATCCAAGCTCTGCTTATTTCCAGCTCAAGGCAGGCAGCAACATCAAGGATCTGGTCAGGGACCTGGCCATAATCACCAAGTATTTCCAATCCAAGATAACCGATGGTCAAGCTGACAAATCAAATCCCATGGAGCTGATCAAGGTAATTCCCGTGGTCAAGGACCTAGGTAATTTCGACAGCAAGCGAGGCGTATATCAGAAGAAGATAGTCTACAAGGTCATGCCCTATTACGTCTATGGTAAGAACAACCCCAAGACAGGGCAAGCACCGGTCAACCAACGCGGACACAGCAAGGAATACAACTGGCTGTTCACCGGCAAGAACGACGATGTGCTAGGATTAGATCTCAATTTCAATCTAATGTATTTCAAGGTGTTCGAAAAGAGGATGACCCAGAGGGCGCTGGTGGAATCAGGCGCGCAGGTGCCAACTGAATCACAATATCCTGTCACGTCAGGCCAAGATCCCTCGCAGAGCGCGATGATCTACAAGCAGACCACAGGCAGCACCACGAGGGGTCAGGCTAGGGGACCAAAACCAGACTCGGTCGCGGAATATTTCGATCAAGAACTCAACAGTCCTGATCTAGCTGACTTGGTAAAACTAGACATGGACATCATAGGCGATCCTGACTTCATATCTCAAGACAGATCCGTCAGGCCCAAAGGCACTGACATAGATGCTGCCAACAATGGTTATGTGGATGGTGATGTCAATAAAGGCATCAGCGTTGACGTAGATGGTGTGTATATCAAGCTGAATTTCCGCACACCACGTGACTATGACGATGCCAGCGGTCTCATGAAGCTCACGCAGGAACAGAACATGATAGGTGGTGTGTATCAGGTCATCACGGTCGAGAGCAACTTCGACGGGGGCAAGTTCACACAGAAGCTGAACATGGTTCGTGTGTTCGATCAAGTAGAGAACAAGATAGACAAGCAAATACGTGATTTGATGCAACCAGGTGGTGGTAGGGCGGGATTCTCCACAGCATCCAGCGACCCCAACGCCGCCCTTAGGCAACCAGGTGGTGGTAGGGCGGGATTCTCCACAGCAGACGCTAATGCTGCCGCAAATCGCAGGAATGAAAATATAGTAGACAGGGCACGAAATGAATTCCAACAGGCACAAGATGAAAAACTTAAAAATTCCCTAGGAAATCCTTCACTCGGTGACGACACACGGGGATCAAGAGGGTTTCCAGATCCTACGGATTTAGGTAGAGGAACAGGGGGTAGTTTAAGGCTGCCATGAAATCAAAAATTGAGGGAAATGACATATGACATATTTTGCTGATGTGCCCAGTAGAGCACATGCTGGGGGCAAGTCAGGAGTCAAGCAAGACATCGGACTATACGAAGGTTTGGTGGTTGAAAACGCTGACAGCACACTAGCAGGCAGGGTCTCGGTTTGGATATCTGATTTCGGTGGTGATCCCAAGGATCCAACCAGCTGGTACACGGTGCGATATGCTAGTCCTTTCTATGGATTGACAGACAACGCTGCTTATAAGCAGATCACAGGTGCGATAACAGCGGGCGAATTCAGGCGTAACGAATCAAATCCATTGACTGCTGGATACCTTGATAACAGATCTAGGGCACAAGCACCACGCAGCTTCGGTATGTGGATACAACCACCAGCTATCGGCACCAAAGTCTTGGTTATGTTCGCCAACGGCGATGCACAGCGGGGATTTTGGTTCGCAGCAATACCTGAGACGGCACATGGTATGATACCAGCGCTGGGCGCGGGCTCGTCAGGACAACCTGAGAGCGAGTTCGATCCCAGTTCACCAGATGTGCAGGCCGCAGCAGATCTCACGCAGGTACCTAGGGAACCACTGCAAGATGAGATAGGAAAATTCTCCGCACAAGGACTACAAGATGATCCGTTGAGGGGTTTTATCACCACCAGCAGCTTCCGGGAGAGTCCCTGCAAGGTCATGGGATTCAGCACACCAATCGGCCATAGTTTCGCCATGGATGATGGAGGCAAGGATGGCAAGAGCAAGCTGATCAGGATCAGGACCGCGGGCGGCAATCAGATAACCATGCATGATGATACTGGTTTCGTATATGTGATAAACGCAGCAGGCAATGGTTGGATCGAGCTCAGCCCTGATGGTAACATCGATGTCTATGGCCAAGCAGGTGTCAACCTGGCATCGGAAGGTGACATCAACATACATGCAAACAAGGATGTCAACATACACGCAGGTAATAACCTCAAGGTGATAGCCGGTGTTGGTACCAAGATACAAGGCACCGCGGAGCTTCAGCTACATGGCAGCAAGACCATGATTGAAGGAGTTGACAGCATACATATGCATTCCTGCAATGAGATCATCATAACCAGTTTCAGCGATATCTTCATCAAAGGATTTAGATATCTCATCGCGCAAGCTAAATGCTTCCGTTGGAATTCGGGCACTGCCAAAGAAGCCGAGCAAGTGCCGCCCGAAGAACCATCGACCGTGAGCGGCTATGATACCACGGTCAAGCGCGCTCCTAGCCACGAACCTTATGATAGGCAAACATCCGCTCCTCCCATGAGCCAGGAACAGGTAGCGGCTGAGAACGCTGCCATACAAACAAACAATGCCGCTGAACGTGCCAGCAATTTCGTGGGAGGAGGTGGACCTAATCCTAACAATAAGGCAGCTGCACAGACACCTAAGACCAGCGTTGGTGGGGAGAGATGATAGATGGTCAGCGTCTTCAACAAAGGCACAGCTAAGCCCTATGACGCAAGTGCAGGTGAGACCGCAAAGTCAGGTGCTAGGGCAGCTAACCCTAGCACCAGTGTTGGCCGAGGTAGACTAGCACTTGGAGCTTTGATCAGAGACAGGGCAGCAGCGGATTCTAATGTTGGCGGAGGTAGACTAGCACTTGAAGCTTTGGTCAGAGACAGGGCAGTAGCGGATTCTAACATAATCGCAGGCGGACCACTAGCAGGTGTACCAACCGCTGGTCTTCAAGACCTGGTGCGATCAACGTCTGGTATTGGCATAATACAAGGCGGACCACTGGCCGGCGCGCCATTGGGCAGCAATATGTTACCAACCAAGGTGCCAGATGCGAGCCAAGCCTTAGAGCAGCTAGGATCTGCTGATGCTATGAGCAGCATTCCAGCGGGCCCAGGTGGCGGCAACATAGATGGCTTCGCAAAAGGTGATAACTGTGGACGTCCTAGTGGTGATTCATCTGGTATAGATCAACCAGTCGAACAGTCTGGAATAGGAGAAGGTGCCCAGCCAGGAGCCAAGCAGTTTGTACCACCGGAAGCCCTCAAAAATGACCCCGAATTCCAAGCGAAGCTATCAGAGATGAAAGGGAAATATCCTGGACTGACTGATCAACAGATATACAACGTGATAGGTGGTGAGTCTAATTTCAATTCCAAGGCTGTCAACCGCGATTCAGGTGCGACTGGTCTGTTCCAGTTCATACCTTCCACAGCCAATAGCCTGGGATATAACACTGGTCAGATACAAAACATGACACCAAGCCAACAGCTGGCTGTCTATGATCAATATCTCAGCAAGAACAACTACAAAGGTGGTCGCCTCGGTATCATGCAAGCAGCTCCTGCATATGCCAACAAGCCGGGTAACTTTGAAGTTTACAAACAAGGCACAAAGGCTTACGCACAGAATCCTGGATGGCGGGGCCCGGACGGACGCATCACGGTTGACAGCATCAATGCCTATTATCGTTACTAATAAATAGTTTATCATGGCATTATACAATGGATTCAGCACCAAAAATCCTGGTATCAAAAACACCGTTAGGTTGACCGATGCTGATCTGATCAAGCAAGATCTGATAAATCATTTCAACATCCGCAGGGGCGAGAAGTTGATGAATCCTGATTTTGGAACAGTCATATGGGAAAGCATCTTCGAACCATTCACAGAGCAGCTGAAGAATCAGATCATCGATGATGTAACAAAGATCGCGAGATCAGATCCACGCTTGGTTGTCGAGAGCATAATGGTTGACAGCTTCGACAATGGATTGATATTAGAACTGAGATTAATCTATTCTAACAGCAACGAAACCGAGAACCTCCGCTTGGTTTTCGACAAAACTGCTGGCAAGCTAGGTTAAAAACATCACTTTTCAAACCATATAAATACTTTGAGAGGCAAGACACATGGCCGTAACCACACGACAGAGCAACTTATTCGCCGCTGAGGATTGGAAGAAGATATACACTACATTCAGTTCAGCTGATTTCCAGAGCTATGATTTTGAGACATTGCGCAAGACAATGGTCGACTATCTCAGGACCTATTATCCCGAGGATTTCAACGATTATATCGAATCATCCGAATATGTGGCGCTGTTGGATCTCATGGCCTTCATGGGGCAAAGCCTTGCTTTCCGCACAGATCTCAACGCACGCGAGAACTTCCTAGAGACAGCAGAGCGGCGCGACAGCATCTATAGGTTGGCCAAGCTGTTAGGCTATAGTCCGAGCAGGAACAAGGCAGCCAGTGGTTTGCTCAAGATATTATCGGTGCAAACATCAGAGACCGTTCGCGATAGCAGCGGAAGGAACCTAGCCAACACCACCATCCAATGGGATGATCCTACAAACCTAGATTGGTCTGAACAGTCCTCAGCGGTGTTGAACGCAGCGCTGCAACCAGGACAGAGGATAGGCAAGCCTGCATCATCGGTGACCATAGGAAATCTCAAGCATGATCTATATCAGCTGAGGCTGCGTGAAAACATAGTGCCGCTGCTGCCTTTCACCGCAACCGTCAATGGTGTTAGCTTGCCGTTCGAGGTATATAACGCTACGTTGGATCCCGGCATAGGAGTCAAAGAAAAGAGTCCTCGGCCCCTGGACGAGCTTGGCATAATCTATCGCAACGATGGACGAGGTAACAGTTCGGTCAACACTGGTTTTTTCTTGGCTTTCAAACAAGGCACGATGACCAACCTAGACTTTAGTATCTCAGAAAGCCTAGCCAACAGATTGGTGGGCATCAATCTCAATGATATCAACGAAGATGACGTTTGGCTTTACAAGATCAATGATGCCGGAACCTATGATAAAGAATGGACCAAAGTAGATAATCTACGCAGCAGCAATGTGATATACAATGACGTGGCCAGCGCACAGCGCAGCTTGTATTCGGTGAGTGCTAGGGCAAATGATCAGATTGATCTCATATTCGGTGACGGTGTCTTCAGCGAGATACCCACTGGCTCTTATCGTTCTGTCGTCAGGGTGAGCAGGGGTGCCACTTACAGCATCACCCCTCAGGAGATGCGCAGCATCCCCATATCCATAGCTTACATTTCGCGCAATGGCAAGATAGAAAACTTGGTATTGAGGGTAGGATTGCAATACACCGTCAGCAATGCATCGGCCAAGGAAAGCCTTGCTGACATCAAGTCTAGGGCACCGCAGTTTAATTACACGCAAGATCGCATGGTCAATGGCGAGGACTATAACACTTTACCGTTCACAAAGTACAATGACATAGCTAAGGTGAAGAGCGTAAACAGGACTTCAAGCGGTCTGTCGCGTTACCTCGATATTACTGATCCGACCAGCAAATATAGCAGCACCAATTTCTTCGGTGACGATGGCTATATCTATAAAGAAAGCAAAACAGATATAACCAGCTTCACTTGGAACACGCTCAGCGACATACAGCGGTATGTTAGGGGCACATTGTCTTCTAGCATCAAAAGCAAAGAAAGTATGCATCTATTCTATGATACGTTCCCTAAGAAGACCCTTACTAACATAGTCTGGTATAGAGCCACCACGGAAACAGGAGCAAGCACTGGTTACTTCGCTGTCAAGGTCGTGGATGAAGATGGCGATGTCACCTATCCACCCCAAAAGATAGGCGCCTCTGGATCAGGAAACCTAAGTTTTTTGCTGCCCAATAGCTTGGTAAAATTCAGCGCACCTGCTGGCAAATATTTCGATATAGATAGGACCCTCAAGATTGGCTCTCCCACAACGCCGGGACAAAGCACTGTGATATATGCGACATTGATATCGGTGGTGGCTGCAGGTGATGGTGACGCCGGAGAAGAAGGCTTGTTAGCATCAGGATTAGGGCCAGTGGTCCTTAATGAGAACATACCCACAGACGCGATAGCAGTGGATCTGCATGTGACATACAATACCTACATCAGTCCAACTGTTGAGCAAAGTATATTGACGCAGATGCAGAACAACAGTGACTTTGGTCTCCGCTATGATATAGCTACCCAAGCATGGACTCTGATAACCGCTAGCAATCTCAGCAACGAACTGCTATCGACCATAACGACTGGAGAAGCGGGTAGCATAGCTGGCACCAACGCTGATAACAGTTGGTTTGTGGCTTTCATCAACAATGGTAACACTTATCAGGTATACAACAGGAAGATATTATACTATTTTGGATCCAGGATAGGCACTAGATTCTACATCGATCCTGACCTCAGAATATTCGACTCCAGGGTAGGACAAGTTGTCAAAGACAGCATCAAGGTGATCAAGAGCAACACGCTACCTGACAGCACAGCAAGGTTGGCCAATGATATAATTTGGGAGATCTATGGCCCAGTGATATATCCCGATGGATTCAAGGAGGATACGCTGGTCAAGGTCACGTTCGCTGACAGCGACGACGATGGAATACCCGATGATCCAGATATCTTTGATACTTTGGTTGCTGAAGACACTTCGCCTTTGACCAAGAAGGTATATTTCAAGAAGTTCATCGATTACGATAATTTGGAACGATATTCATGGTTCGATCCAGCTAATGTCAGCAGCGCATATGCCAACATAAACGAGATACAATTATCAGGACGATTCAGCAATCCCCTAGGCACGGTGTTCTATGCTACCAGCACAGGTTTGTTTTACGTGAACACGTTGGTGGATTCAGAAAGAACAGCCGTCGAGAGCAGTGACTACAAGCGACTGACTGGTAGATCGTCGCTGCTGTTCCAATACAAGCACAATTCTCCCAGCGATCGCAGGATCGATCCCAGCCCTACCAACATCGTCGACATGTATGTGCTGACTGGAGCTTACAACACTGCGTACAAGCAATGGCTTACTGATACAACTGGATCACTGGAAGAACCTGTGGCGCCTAATGTGGTCGATCTGACCACCAGTTATGGTAGGCTCAATAATTTCAAATCTGTCAGTGATTCGATAATATTCAATCCCGCCAAGTTCCGTGCCCTCTTCGGCAGCAGGGCAGAAACCGCCCTGCAGGCCACGTTCAAAGTGGTGAAATCACCGAGCAGCAGGCTCAGCAACAATGAAATACGTTCAAGGGTGATCAAAGCTATTGACAAGTATTTCGCCATAGACAACTGGGATTTCGGTGATACATTTTACTATTCGGAACTTGCTGCCTACATACACAGAGAGCTCAGCACCGAGATAGCAACAGTGGTCATGGTGCCCGCCAGCGATGATCAAAGCTTTGGTAGTCTGTTCCAGATCACAAGCCAAGCCAATGAGATATTCGTTTCAGCGGCAACTGTGGACAATATCGAGATAGTCGATGCGATAACCGCATCAAGGCTGCGGAGCACCAGCACTGGTGTCGTGTTCTCAGGAACGACATCAACCGTCGGAAGCAGCACCACCGGAGTGACATACAGTGGTTCTGGTTCGGGCAGTGGTTCTGGTTCGGGCAGTGGTTCTGGTTCGGGCAGTGGTTCTGGTTCGGGCAGTGGTTCTGGTTCGGGCAGTGGTTCTGGATATGGAGGTTACTAAAAATGGCTTTTAGGCGCAGCCTAGACTTCCTCCCCACATATTTTAGGACAGAGACAAATTCCAAGTTCCTGAATGCCACGCTTGATCAGTTGATATCCGAACCAGAGCTAAAGAGATTAGATGGATACATCGGCAGGAAATTCGCTCCATCATACAAAGCAACTGATGGTTACATATCAGAGAACAATGATCTAAGGCAAAATTATCAGCTAGAACCCAGCACCATTTACAAAGACGATGATAGCAAGATCAAGTTTGTGAGCGGTTATCAAGATTTGATATCTAGGATCCAGAGCCTAGGTGGAAAGATAAATGACCACAGCAGATTGTTCGCTAGCAGGCAATATACCTATGACGGCTTGTTTGACTATGACAAGTTCGTGAATTTCAGCAATTACTATTGGTTACCAAACGGTCCGGATGCGGTGGCGCTGAGATCGGTGGCTATACCAACCCAATATACGTTCGATGTGACACCACCACGCATCTATCAGACCATCCCTGGCGAATATGATAGAGAGAACTTCGATGCAGCCGCATTTGATACTTCCAGCAATCCTATTGCCCGTTTGAAAGAGGATGGTTTCAAATTCACTGGCTATGGGCAAAGCACCAACCCCCGCTTAAGATTAGCACGTGGCGGATCATACAATTTCAAACTAGATCAGATAGGCCATGGTTTCTTTATACAAACCAAATCAGGCTTAGATGTCAGCGAACCTTGGCAAAAGACCATAAGCACAAGGGATGTCTATGGTGTTGTCAACAATGGTGAGGACGTTGGGACCTTAACTTTCAACGTGCCTACCAAGACAGCACAGGATTTTTATATCAACTTACCGGAATCTGGCAAGGTAAGCCTCGTAAGCTATAGCGCCAAAAAAGCTAGGCAACTGCGATATGTGGAGCTACAGAACAGCAGCTACGATGCTTTGGTAGCAGATCATAGCGGTATAGATAACCAGAGATTCATCGACGGTAAGACCATCTGTTTCTTGCCAGATCCTGCGCTTTATTCTAATCCTGCGCCTTGGAACGCTTTCACCTCCTATGAATCGGGTGATCTCCTCCGCTATTCAAACAAAGTTTATAGGGTGTTGAGCGCTTTCAGGTCAGGCAGGACATTCAGCACAACATTCTTAGAGTTTTTTGATGCCAACGATGATTGGTACGATCCGGTGCCTTTCGACGGGGATTCATACCCATTTGATAGCACTAACTTGGATCGCGGCCCTGATGTGTCTCCTGAAGATAAATTGGGCAAGTTCAATATCACGGTAACATCACAAGGGATAATCAACCTCGCCCCTAGCGGCACTATCGCAGTAAATTCCAAGACACAAGTAGAAGAAGGCAGCAATTATGGCAACAGGCAGATATATCGAAACTCCGATAATGAGCTCGAACTAATACCAAACATAACAGCCAATCTTGATTTCCTTTACTATCAAGACAGCCTAGACAAAGATATCTTCGGAGTGATCGAAATCATCGATCAGGACAATGATGGTGCGCTCTACGTTGATGAAAGCATCATAGGCAAGAAAACCTATGTGAGCCCAAACGCTGTCACGCTGACGAACGGAATGAAGGTGATATTCAGGGATGAGGTGATACCCAGCAGCTATACCGATAAGGAATATTATGTCGAAGGTGTGGGGGAAAGCATCACACTGACTGCGGTGGATGATCTAATATTGCCCGAGAATTGGCTTGCTGTGTTACAAGAGACATTCGATTCTGTGCCTTTTGATAGCGTCCCTTTTACGGCGGAAACCAACTATCCCACCGTCAAAGACTATATCACAATCAACAGATCAAGCAAAGACAAAAATTCCTGGAGCAGGATCAACAGATGGTTCCATCAAGACGTGTTGAACGTCACAGCGAGATACAATGGTTTCGACCCTGTGCTACAGTTCGAACAAAGGGCCAAACGACCGATCATAGAATTCAAACCGAACCTACAGCTATTTAATTTTGGTAAGAATGCAAAGGTACCAGTAAATGTCATTGATTTCGTCACGACAGATGCGTTCAGCAATGTAGAAGGCCAACCGGTAGAAGCCGGTGATGAGGGCATTTCCAGCTATAATGTGGATGGCGTTCCACTGATAGATGGTACCAAAGTCATATTCGCAGCAGACCGAGACAGCGACGTAAAGAATAAGATTTATCAGGTATCTTGGATCAGACCACAGAGCGACACTGATGCGCGCAGTGCTACGTTCATAGGTGATGGTGCGACTACCACTTACGATCTCAACTTCACCGTGGATAATCCCATCAACCTGGATGTGAGAATCGATGGTGTCAACGCCAATGCTGCAGGTTACAGCTGGAGCGTGTCGGGAGAAAATCTTATATTCTCTAACACCGGTGGCTTCAGCGTGCCTGAAGCAGGCAAGCAGATAGATGCTAACCTAGTTTTCAGCAAACAGATACACTTAGAATTGCTCGATGATGATATCAGTGATGATGACACTGTGATCATCACGCAAGGTGTTGGTTATCAAGGAAAGCAACTGTATGTCAAGGATGGAGTATGGGTGGAGGGACAAAACAAGACCGCAGTGAATCAAGCTCCTAAGTTTGATCTCTATGATCTTGATGAGATAAGCCTAGGTGATATCGAACGATATCCCAGCAATAATTTCCAAGGTAACGAATTATTTGGTTATAAAGTATCAGATACTGGTAACAATGATCTTGAGCTTGGCTTCAAGCTCGCTTATCGTAATTTTAATAATGTTGGTGATATATTGTTCACTGATTATATAAATGAAAGCACATTCGAATATCAGAGCGGAATACAAAGCGTATCGAGGAGCACCGGAGCTAGCAGGATAAAGAAAAACACTACCAGTTCGACTCATCAGCTGATCAACCAATGGCAGGCAAACAGATTCAAGACAGAACAATATCAGACACAGACCTACTTCGCTACACAATATCAAAAGAATCTATTCGAGCTTAATGTCGTACCAACGGACAGATATGAACCTCTGGACCCCAGCAGCATCCTGGTGTATATCAACAACAGGCCTATCAACAGCAATCTATACGACATACAACTTGAAGGAAAACAAGGATTTTTATTGCTTGATACTGATCTCGAGGTGGATGACAAGATAGATATAAAGGTTGCAACCGATAATAACAATGTTCGTAGCGTATATGAAATTCCAACCAGCTATGAGAGGAATCCACTTAACGACGAGACCAGCTATTTCACCCTAGGACAGCTCAGAGATCACATCTCAACCGTGTTTGAGAATACACCTGGTTTGATAGGTGATTTCATAGGCAGCAACAACAGCAGAGATCTGGGTAATCTGACGCAGTACGGTGGAAAGATACTCCAGAACATAGGCAGCCCACATCTGGCAAATCTATTCCTAAATGATAAGGAGGCTAATTTCACCGAGGCTTTGTTTTATGCCCAACGTGAATACACTCGATTTAAGAACAGGCTGCTTGAAACGTTGATAACAACAACGTTGTCAGATCCAAATAACCCTTCACTCAGCTTAGATCAAGCGCTAGCAGAAATCTCTGCCAACAAAAATCAGCAGATGGCTTTTTATCAAAGCGACATGTTGGGATTTGGTGATGATCGCACCACACTGATTTACACCGTGACCGATCCAACGGTCCTTACCTATGACCTGACTTCGATCATCGATATGACCAAACCAAGTTCTAGGGCAGTAAACGTTTATTTGAACGGTAGGTTGCTGATAAAAGACCTTGAATACAACGTCCCGACCGACAGACCAGTCGTGGAATTGATAGTAGACAATGGTGATGATTATTATAATCTCAGCAGCATATCTTTGTCGATCGACGATAAAATAGCTATTCTTGAATATGGATCGACAGATGGTGGCCATGTGCCACAGACACCCACCAAGTTGGGCTTGTATCCCTCATTCATACCTAAGATAGTCACAGACGGTAGGGACGGAGCTAGCAGACAGATGATACGCGGGCATGATGGGAGCATGACCGCGATGTTCGGTGATCATAGAGATGCTTGTCTCCTGGAATTTGAACAGAGGATCTATAACAACCTAAAAGTAAACTACAGCGGTGACCTGCATGATCTCAGAGATTATGTGCCTGGAGCATCGAGATCCACACCTTACAGCAAAGCAGAGTATGACAGCATAATCAGCGGTAACTTCAGCAGATGGTTAGGCAAGGTAGGACTGCAGCCATCCGATTTCAAAAATTTTGATCCTAATGATCCCTGGACTTGGGACTATTCGAGGACCACAAGCAAGATAGACGACAAGAAGATGCCAGCAGCATATTGGAGGGGGATCTTCAAGTATTATTTCGACACAGACGCTCCGCATCTTAGGCCGTGGGAGATGCTGGGATTTTCAGACGAACCAATTTGGTGGAGCTATTACTATGGCTTCGCACCATTCACTAGGGGTAATTCAGTGTTATGGGAGGACCTCTCGAAAGGTTATGTCGCGGCAGGTGATAGGGCAGGATATGATCTCAGATTTATAAGACCAAATCTTTTAGATTACATTCCGGTCGACGAGAGCGGGAACATGCTGAGTCCTTTGGATTGCTTGGTCAAAAATTATAATAGCCTCGATATCACAGGCGATTTTGTGCTAGGCGATGGCGGTCCCGTGGAGACCGCTTGGCGTCAGAGCAGCGAATATCCATATGCCATGCAGCTGGCATTGGCTTTGATGCAGCCAGGTGAATACTTTGGTGCTAATGTCGACAAGAACAGGCAGATATTGAAAAACTTTGGCGATGGCAATGATCAATGGATATACAACGACATTGGCCTGCGCAAGGATGCCCAACAGTTTGTGCATGGCGAAATTGACAGTGATGGAAATGCTGTCAGGATCAATGGCTATGTGACTTGGATATCAGAATATGCCAAAGCCCTAGGACTAGATAGGACCACCGCAGTCGGCGATAAGCTTCGTAGCAGTACCATCCAGCTTAGCTATAAGATGGCAGGCTACAGCGATAAGAAACTGCTTAAGATCTATGCGGATCAAGCCACCCCTAACAGCACCAATTCAAGTGTCACCATACCTGATGAGGATTATTCCATAGTGCTTACTAAGAGCGCACCCATAGATTCGGTGACATATAGCGGCGTGATAATAACCAAGACAGCCGACGGTTATACCGTGTCTGGGTACGATGATGTCAAACCTTATTTCATAATCGAAACCAGTAACACATCTGGCAGGGTCGAACAGATCAAGGTAGGCAACGCGAGGGCAAACAAATTTGTCGATGGCACAGGCGAACTGCTCGAAGTCCCTTATAACACAGAATTCCTGTCAGTGGATCAGACGGTGGATTTCCTGATAAGCTATGGTCGTTATCTCACCCGCAAAGGATTCGTGTTCCAAGATAAATTGGATGAAGATGCTGGATTTTATAAAGATTGGGATCTAGCAGCACGTGAGTTCATGTTCTTCGTACAACAAGGCTGGGATTTGGACATAGCTATCAGCATCAGTCCAGTGGGCAGTTCAGTCAGATTCTTGCCTGCTCTAGGCGCAGTCGATGGAATGACTGACAAGGCCTTAGACAGCAGGGTACTAACTGAAAACTTCACCATAGTCAGGAATGAAGGATATAAGGTCAACAGGATTGGACGAGATTTTAGGATTACCATTGGTGACCAAAATGGCATATATCTGCTGGATATAGATGTCGTAAACTATGAGCATATCCTGGTATTCGAAAACACCACACGCTTCAATGACATCATATATGATCAATCAATCGGAGCTAGGCAGTATAGGCTCAAGACCATTGGGTACAAAACGGGAGATTGGGATGGAAGCTTTGGTGCAGCTGGTTTCATAATAAATGATGACAATATCGAATATTGGATAGAAGGCAAGAACTATTACAAGGGCGAGTTGGTGAGATACAAGAGTGCTTACTATACCGCCAGCGAAGACATAGGAGGCAGCAATTCTTTTGATAACCAGGCATGGATAAAAGCTGACTATGATAAGATAAAGACTGGACTATTGCCAAACATCGCTAACAAATCAGCACAGTTCAAAAGTTTCTATGATGTTGAATCAGTGAATCTGGAGAGCGATGCTGATAAGCTAGGCAAAGGCTTGATCGGCCTGAGGCCGAGGACATATCTAGATGATCTCCGTATATCTGACACAAGCCAAGCCAAATTCTATCAAGGCATGATAACACAGAAAGGCAGCAAGAACAGCTTCGACAAGCTCCTGCGCGCGAAATTAGATAACTTCGACGGCACTGTTAACTTCTATGAAGATTGGGCCATAAAAGCAGGACATTATGGTGCGACTGATATCAGGCAGCAGATACAGCTGATCATCCAAGAAGATGATGCCACGCGCAATCCTTGCTTGATAGAATTGCTGGATCTAAACGATACTGAGACCCCTGGTAGGATATCCTACAAGGAACCAAACATCTATATCAAAGCCAAGCCTTTCGATCACGAGTTCTTGGGCACCAGATCAAAAGATGGTCTGCCTGACTATCTACCAAACGCTGGTTATGGACGGCTGGATGATGTGGCATATGCTAGTCCAACAATAGCGGCGCTGAATAGCAACGTTAACATCGCAGCAGCCCTCAAGGGTGATCTAATATATCTAGCAGCTAATCTCAACAATCAATGGGACATACTAAGGATAGATGAGACGCAATCCAAGATAATCAACATCACCATCGCTCAAAATGGTTTGATGACTTTGGAGTTTGACAGGAATCATGAGCTAGAAAAAGCAGACACTATACTGATCAAGACCATCAATAACACACCTGCCATAAGCGGATTTTATATCATCTCTGCCACACCTACCAGCACAACCATCGTGGTCGCGACCGATTTTTCGTTCTTGCCTAAAAATAACATCAATGGCGTGCTTTTCAAGCTGATAAGCCAGAGATTCACCAACAGCGCCGATATATTAGGTCGCGAACCGATCATGGGTTGGCAGGCCAATGCAAGGTTGTTCATAGATTCTGCTACCGATGCTGGTTGGGGCGTGTATGAGAAGCAGGATGCTTATGAAAATAGCGCGGTTTACTTTTCAGCTGATGACACATCAGGCGCTGCTATCGCCCAACCCAACGACTTGTTTGGGACCAGCGTGGCCATAGATTTCAACAACAGCTTTATGCTTGTTGGTAAACCTGGATCAAACTCGATATCAACCTACAGGGTATTGTCAGATGTCCTAACCCCAGAACTCACAGTTCTGGCTCCCAGCGACGACATCAGCCAATTCGGCCAAGAAGTGGTGGTGAGCGATGTGGGAAATGCTGCTGGGTCAGCACCTAGCAGCGACAGTAACACTGGTTATGCGTTCGTGTTTATGAACAGCGAGGAATCCGGTCTGCCGGTGGTGGAGCAAGCATTAGCATC
>Ga0194115_10002372_pt1 | contig 22441 bp, 26 predicted proteins | sample TA2MahsurfametaG_3_FD_148656 | JGI IMG/M metagenome (GOLD analysis project Ga0194115, IMG submission 148656) | Freshwater microbial communities from Lake Tanganyika, Tanzania - TA2015002 Mahale S4 surface | ecosystem: Environmental > Aquatic > Freshwater > Lake | place: Tanzania: Lake... | reverse complement strand
TCGGTGAAACCGGCTGCGTGGGCTACCTGTTCGACCACCGCAGCGTGGTGCGTCTGGCGCAGAGGGGCCTGCAGGAGGAGAGGCTGCTGGAGGAGCTGCTGGCCCTGGAGGAGGGCGGCGGGCCGGAGATCCTGGGCTATGAGCTCGACCCCGAGGGTGCCGAGGTGATCAGCGGCTTCGAGCAGCTGGAGGCCCTGCAGGACCAGCTACGGCGCCGGGGCCTGCCCGTGGCCAGCTGGGAACACCGCTGGATCGCCCACACCCCCTGCCGGCTCGAGGATCCCGCCTTGCTGGCCCCATGCCTGAAGCTGCTGGATGCCCTCGAGGAGCTGGATGACGTGCGCAGCGTCACCGCAAACCTCGAGGCGGACGAAGCGCTACTGGGGCAACTGGTGGTCTAGGGGGGAAGGCACTGCTAGAGAAGCCTTAGGAACCGCACACAACCATGAGCCATCGCGCCAGCGAACGCGCCCTGAGGGGGAATTCAACTCAATTTCAGCCCACCTACTACCCCAATTTTGTCTACCTCGGCACCTCCAACACCAGCTCCAATGGTGCACAAGGCATCAAACTTGGATTAGAGCCCGATCAATATGTGATCACTGGCACCTATGGGAATATCTCATCATCTGGACAAGGCAGCGTTTACATTGGGCCAATCAACAGCTGCTCAACATCAGAAGGTAGCGGCAGTGGGTCGTGGGTGATTATGAATGTTCCAGCCAATTGGGGAACAGGAGGATTAAATTACTCAACCTCGATTTACGGCCCTGGAGCCATGGTTCCCGGTAGCGGGCCAGGGGGCATTGGATCCATCGAACTCGCAGGCACTTACACCAATCCAATCAGCATCGACGGCAACTCCACATTCCAAACACTAGGCTTCCTCTACAAGGGGCCACTGACCTCAACCCCGCAGTCTTCAGACTTTGCCCAATTCGCTGCCAAAACGCCAGAAGGCAGAGACACTTTTGACACGTTTTTGCATAGCTGGAGCGGCAATCTCATTGCAGGCAATTACACAATGAGAAACGCCTTACTGGCACTCACATTGAACACAGGGCTCGACAGCAGCGCGTTTGTCTACGAACCCAGCACAAAAACTCAGCGACACCTCAATTATGACGACGGCTCAGCCTCTCACACAGCCTTTGGGATTTGGTACAACGGAGCAAGCAGCTGGCGGTCCAACGCTGAGACATACACCATCGCAGGCGGTCGCTCCGTAGCCAACCCCGCCTTCCGCAAACTCGGCGACATCGGGCAGGCCCTGGGGGCCGCAACCCTTGCGGACTACGACCCCGTCACCGGCAAGGTATTCAACCTCCGCGACTATCAATACAACAACGACAGAGGCAAGTCTTTTGTGACCCACTTTGAGGGCATTTACTACGCAGGCGATGGCATCTACCAAATGCCGTTTACAGCCGCATCAACACAAGGGGAAGTTGTCGGCACAGCCTATGCGAAACGCCTTTCCGACGGTTCCTTCTCAAGCAAAGCTCTATGGCACACCATGAACGCAGGATCAGCAGGAACATTGCTGACGAATGATTCGAGCGCAGGTCTGGCCAGCGTTGGAATCGGCCAATTTACAAGCTCAGACTCCAGCAGCAGTTCAACGACCAGCGTTAATCCATTTGCATCGTTATTTAGCGAGAATGGCTACGAGTTTATCCTTCAAAAAGCGCAACTATTGACATAAGACAGGATGCACAAAACCTGATCATCAGATCCGCAATGCAGAAGCTGCTTCCTCATCAATCACGAGACAGAAGTGCGGATGTCTGCGCAGCCAGCTGGCCGGCAATGCTGCCTGAGGCGGCTCAAGGAGGCAGCGTTTCAAGATCTCTGCCTTGGCGGCCCCAGTCACCACCAGCAACACCTCTCGGGCGGCAAGAATCTCAGCGGTTCCAAGGGTGATGGCGCGGGCAGGAACCGCTTCAGGATGTCCCCCAAAGGCCATGGCGTTTTGGAGTCTGGTCGCTGCACTCAGCACCAGGCAACGGCAACGGGCATCTAGGGGGCAAGGAGGCTCGTTAAAGCCAATATGACCGTTATTGCCTAAACCCAACACCTGCAGGTCAACACCCCCGGCCAGGTCCAACGCCTGCGCATAAGCCCTGGCCTCAAGAGCAGGATCCAAGGCCAAGCCATTGGGAATCCGCAGTGATCCAGATGGAAGCTCCAGGGGGTTGGCCAACTGCTCCCCCATGAAATGGGCAAAGGAACCTTGGTCATCCGGCCCTAATCCCACGTATTCATCCAGGTTGAAACTGCGCCATCGGTTCACCAACTGGCGGCGCTGACCAGAGGGCATGGCCATCAACCGTTGACGCAGTGCTGCATAGACCGCCACCATCGTTCGGCCAGTGGCCAGCCCGAGTGTTTGCCCAGCGGTCAGGGAGGCCAGGAGACGGTCTGCGACCCTGACGGCAACTGCCTCGGCATCGACCTCGACCCACAGGCCGCCGGTGAGCTCAGGCAACGGCAGGAGACGCATTAAGGAGAGACGGCCACGGCCTTCGACTGCTCCTGGGCCCAGCCTGACCCAAGGCCGGCGATGGTGGCCACCTGCCCATAGGGCCGCAGCTGGACGCCCCGGTAGTAATGCCGCAGGATCGCCGCAAAGCTCTCCCCCTGGCGGGCCAGCCCCAGGGCCCCCCACTGGCTCATGCCGATGCCATGGCCAAAGCCGCGGCCCACGGCCACCAGCTGCAACACCTCGAGGGTGGGGCTCGCCGGCGGCGGCAGGGTGAGGGCCGGCAGGGGGGGCGGCACCAGGGCCGTGGGCACCAGGGCACTGGGCGCCGGTGACGGTTCCGGCTGGAGCAGAGGCACCAGCTCAAAGCGCACCCAGGTGCTCTTCAGCCCCAGACGGCTGCGCAGCTGCGCCCCGCTGAGCAGCAGCTGGCCACTGGGCCCTACCACCCGGGCCTGGCGCACCCGACCCGTGGCGGTGGTGGACAGCACCTCGATGGCCGTCACGGCCCCCAACTCGGGGAAGGCCCGCCCCAGCAGGGGGGCATCCAGGGGCTGACGCCACTCCCGCACCGGTGAATCGCGATCGAAATCAGGAACGCTCACCAAGTAGGGCAGCTGCCGCGGCCACAGCTGGCCGCTGCTTTCCGTGGCGCTGCCGCCACTGCTGCTATGGAACACCGCATCGATCAGGGCGTCGTCGTAGGTGAGCACCAGGCCGCGGGTGCCTTCCACCGCCGACCGGGTGGAGGGGGTTTCCGCCTCAACGCCCTTGTACACCTGGCTAGCGGTGGTGGCCTGCAGGTCAAACACCGCGGCGGGTTTGCGGGCCTTGAGGGCATAGGTGCGCGCCGCCACCGCCTGGGCCCGCAGGGCCTCCAGGGGCCAGCTCGCCGGCATCTCACTGCCCACCACGCTGGCCAGATAGGTCTCCAGGGGCACATGGTTCACCACCTGCAGCTGGTTGCCCTCCAGGCGCAACTGCAGCCGCCCCCGGTAACGGCGCTGCTGCAGCCACAGGCCCGGATCCGGCTCAGACGCCGCGGGTAGGGCCTCCAGCCACAGCTCCCGGGCGATCAGCTCCTCCGGCGCCACCGTGGCAACGGGGGATCCCTCCTCCTGCATCGCGGCCTGGGCCCGCAGCCGCAGCCAGCCCTGTTGCAGGTCCACCTGAATCAGCGGCAGGCCCCGCTCCACCGGCCACTCCAAGAGGGGCCGGCCCTGGCCATCCCGCACCCGTAGGCCAGCGGCGCTCGCCGGCGCCCGCAGCTGGGCTCCGGCCCCCTGCAGCAACAGCACCCGCACCTGGGGCTCCCGGGCTGCAACCGGCTGGCTCGCTTCCCCACGGGCCTGCACCGCCACGGGCCTGGCCCCCGTCCAGCCCAGGACGATGGACGCCAGGGGGCCGAGACAGCCCAACGCGGAGGGCAGCGAGCGACGCATCAAACAGCGAACCAGGCCTGGCAGGCCATTGTGACCACCCGCCCCGGGGCACGCCAGCCCCGACGTGGCACGATCAGCGCAGTGAGACCGGGGTTGCACCGGCCGTGCAGGTCACCTTCCTCGGCACCAGTTCTGGCGTTCCCACCCGGGGCCGCAACGTGTCGGCCGTGGCCCTGCGGTTGCCCCAGCGCGCCGAGCTGTGGCTGTTCGACTGCGGCGAGGGCACCCAGCACCAATTCCTGCGCAGCGAGCTGCGGGTGAGCCAGCTGAGCCGGATTTTCATCACCCACATGCACGGCGACCACGTGTTTGGGTTGCCGGGGCTGCTGGCCAGCCTGGGGCTGGCGGGCACCTGCAGCGGCATCGATCTCTATGGCCCCGATCCCCTGCGCGATTACCTGGAGGGGGTGCTGCGCACCTCCTCCACCCGCATCGGCTACCCCCTGCGCACCCACCGGGTGAAGCCGGCGGCCCAGAGCGGTGCGGTGCTGCTGGAGGACGACGACCTGCAGGTGCGCTGCACACCCCTCACCCATCGGGTGCCCGCCTTCGCCTACCGGGTGGACCAGCGGCCACGGCCGGGGCGCTTCGATGTGGAGCGGGCCCAGGCCCTGGGCATCCCCCCGGGGCCCATCTATGCCCAGCTGAAGGCGGGGCAGACGGTGACCCTCGAGGACGGGCGGATCATCAACGGGGCCCAGCTCTGCGGGCCGCCGCGGCCCGGCAGCAGCGTGGTGTACTGCACCGACACCGTGTTCTGCGACGCGGCGGTGGAGCTGGCCCAGGGTGCCGACCTGCTGATCCACGAGAGCACCTTTGCCCATGCCGAGGCGGAGATGGCCATCGCCCGCCAGCACTCCACCAGCACCATGGCCGCCCAGACCGCCCTGGCGGCGGGGGTGAAGCAATTGGTGCTCACCCACCTCAGCCCCCGCTACATGCCGGGCAACCCCGTGACCCCCGACGACCTGCTGGCGGAAGCGCGGGCGATCTTCCCCAACACCGAGCTGGCCAAGGACTTCCTCACCCTGGAACTGAGCCCCGCGGAAGCCTGAGGCTGCAACAGTTCGTGAGTGCCTGGCCCCGGGGCAACCGGGCGACCCGTTGGCCGTGATACAAGGGCTCTGGCGCGGTTTTCACCGCCACATCGCCGGCGTCTTCGATGGCTTCTTCCTTCTCCTCTGCACTCCGGACCCTGGCCCGGCTGCTGGTTCTGCCCCTGGCCCTGCTGCTGGGCCTGGCGGGCCCGGTGCAGGCGGCCCAGTGGACCGCTGAACAGCTCACGGTGTCCGCCAGCCCTGATGGCACCCCGGTGAGCTTCAGCGAGCAGGAGGTGAAGGCCGGCCGCAAGATCTTCAACAGCAGCTGCGGTGAGTGCCATGCCGGCGGCATCACCAAAACCAACCAGAACGTGGGCCTTGATCCCGAGACCCTGGCCCTGGCCACCCCGTCCCGCGACAACGTCGAGGCCCTGGTGGACTACATGAAGGACCCCACCAGCTACGACGGCGAGTACAGCATCGCCGACGTGCACCCGAGCATCCGCAGCAGCGATGTGTTCGTGAAAATGCGCGACCTCAGCGACGAAGACCTGCGCCTGATGGCCGGCTTCATCCTGGTGGCCCCCAAGGTGCAGGGTCAGCAGTGGGGCGGCGGCAAGATCTACTTCTGATCCCCAACCCCTCCAGCCCCTGGGCCCTGCCACTGGCAGGGCTTTTTTTGTGCCTGAAACGAGCCAGCTGGCCGGGCCTAGGCCGTGGGATCCGGCGGCTGGCTGTTGTGGGGCTCCATCGACGTGGGCTGCTTGCTGTACCACCACTCCTGCAGGGGCGCCGTGAGCCGCAGGGAAAACAGCGTCAGCACCGTGGTGGTGGGGCGGGAGCCGGGCTGCAGCAGCTCCACCGCATAGGAGGGGCAGCGGCGCGAGGCGAGGTCGGCCACAAAGCGGCGACCCACCCGGCGCCAGCTGGGCTCCTTGCTGCGCCAGGCGATGCGGCAGCAGGGCCAGGGCAGCTCGTCGCGGTCAAACAGGCGGCAACAGGGCCCGAGCACCCGAAAGCTGTATTGCCCCCCGGGGCTGGTGTGCTCGCTGCCGGACTCGAACAGCCGCTCCACCGGGGGTGGGCCCTGGGGTGGGGTCACAACCGAGGGGGTGGCGGCGGGGGGCACAGCGGGCGGCGAGTCTCCATCACAAAAAAACCACCCCGAGGGGTGGTTTGTGGCCGATGCGGGACGGGGCGTGAACGGGCACGCCCGGCGTCTGCTGGGGGGAAGGGCTCAGTAGAGCTCCTCTTCGGCGTGGGTCTTGATGGTGCAGTCGCTGGTGGGATAGGCCACGCAGGTGAGCACGAAACCGGCTTCGATCTGGTCGTCGTCCAGGAAGCTCTGATCGGACTGGTCGACGGTGCCGGCGGTCAGTTTGCCAGCGCAGGTGCTGCAGGCACCGGCACGGCAGGAGTAGGGGAGGTCGATGCCCTGCTCTTCAGCGGCGTCGAGGATGTACTGATCGTCGGGAACCTCGATGGTCTTGTTGAGGCCCTCTGCCTCGCTGATGAGGGTGACCTTGTAGGAAGCCATGGAAGGGATTGGGGCTTACAGGCTGCTGGGGGAAACCCAGGCCCGCAGGACGGACCCTTCCTACATCCGCCGCGACCATTTCCCGGGGTTCTGTGGGCGTCTGGCCGCGAAGGCCAATCAGAACCCCGGGCACAGATCAGTGTGCCTTATGTAACGCGGGCCCGCCGCAGGGTCATCAGACCCCACTGGCTCTGCTGGGCGGTGAGCTCCGCCCGCCAGCCCTGCTCCGCCAGCACCGCCTGCAGCCGCGGCGCCTGGTCCACCAGCAGGCCGCTCAGCAACCCCAGCCCATCGGGGGCCAGCACGGTGTCGAAGGCGGGCGAGAGCGCCTCGATCACCGGCGCCAGGATGTTGCAGAGCAGCAGATCGGCGGGCCGCCCGTCCAGCAGCTCCGCCAGGCGCTCCACGGAACCCAGGTCCACGCTCAGCTGCCCGCTGAAGCCACTCACGGCGGCGTTGTCGCGGGTGGCGCGCACCGCCAGGGAATCGATGTCGGCCGCCGCCACGCTGCGGGCCCCCTGCAGCAGGGCAGCGATGCCGAGGATGCCGCTGCCGCAGCCCAGGTCCGCCACGCGGGCCTCCGGCAGGGTCTGCAGCTGTTCAATCGCCTCCAGGCACAGGCGGGTGGTGGGGTGACTGCCGGTGCCGAAGGCACTGCCGGGATCCATGCGGATCACCAGGCGATCGGCGAACTCCGGCGGCAGCTCCAGCCAGGCCGGCAGGATCAGCAGCCGCTCCCCCACGGGATCGGGCTGCCAGTGCTGCTTCCAGCTCAGGCTCCAATCCTCATCGGCCTGCTCCAGCCAGGTGATGGGGGCCAGCTGCAGCGCGAAGGTGGCCGCCAGGGGCTCCAGGGCGGCCGGCAGCTGCTGCCGTTCGGCGGCAGGCCAATCGGCGGCCGGCAGCCAGGCCACCAGCTGGCGCTGGTGGGGGGCCTCAGGCCGGTGCTGCAACGCCACCCGGTGGATGCCGAGGGTGTTGAGCTTCCAGATCAGGGAGTCCTCCAGCTCCGGGGGGCAGGGCAGCTCCAGCCGCCACCAGGAGAGCGCCATCAGAGGGTGACGGGGTGGGCCTCCTGGATGCCGTTGATCGCGTGGATCGTGGCCAGCAGGCTCGGGGGCAACGGGTCATCCAGGCTGAGCACCATCACGGCATCGCCGCGCACGATGCGGCGGCCCACCTGCATCGAGGCGATGTTCACGTTGTGCTCGCCCAGCACCGACCCCAGGTGGCCGATGATCCCGGGCATGTCCCGGTGGCGGGTGAACAGCATGTGGCGGCTGGGGGCCACGTTCACCGGGAACTCATCGATGGTGGTGATGCGCAGCTCCCCATCGGCAAACACCGCACCGGTGACCGTGTGGCTGCCGTTGCCCCCCTTGGAGCTCAGCTGCAGCGAACCGCCGGCGAAGTCGCGGGCGGCGTCATCCTTCACCTCGAGCACATGGATGCCGCGCTCCTTGGCCTCCAGGCCGGCATTCACGTAGTTGATCGAATCCCCCAGGGCGGTGGAGAGCAGACCCTTGAGGGCCGCGATCACCAGGGGCTGCGAGGGGTGTGTGGCGAATTCGCCCTGAAGCCGCACCTCGAGCTCGCTGATCTGGCCGCCGGCCAGCTGGCTGAGCAACTGGCCCAAGGTTTCCGCCAACTGCAGGTGGGGCTTGAGCTGCTCCATCACCTCGGCGTTAAGGCCGGGGATGTTCACGGCACTGCGGGCCGGCAGCCCCAGCAGCACATCGCGAATCTGCTCGGCCACATCGATGGCCACGTTTTCCTGCGCCTCCTCGGTGGAGGCCCCCAGGTGGGGCGTGAGGATCAGGCGCTCGCTGACGCCCCGCAGGGGTGAATCGGCCTCCAGGGGCTCCTTGGCGTACACATCCAGGGCCGCGCCGGCGATCACGCCGGTCTCCACGGCCTCGGCGATGGCCGCCTCATCGATGATCCCGCCGCGGGCGCAGTTCACGATGCGGGCGGTGGGCTTCATGGTGCGCAGCAGCTCCGCGTTCACCAGGTTCTCGGTGTCGGGGGTGCGGGGCAGGTGCAGGCTCACGTAGTCCGCCTCGGCGAACAGGGCCGGCAGCTGCATCAGCCGCACCTGCATCTGCTGGGCGCGCTCCGCCGACACGAAGGGGTCGTAGGCCATCACATCCATGCCCATGGCCTTGGCCACCCGGGCCACATGGGAGCCGATCTTGCCCAGACCCACCACACCGAGCTTCTTCTTGTAGAGCTCGTTGCCCACGTATTTCTTGCGGTCCCAGCCGCCGGCCATGGTGCTCACGTGGGCGTGGGGCACGTGGCGCGAGAGGGAGAGCATCAGGGCCAGGGCGTGCTCCGCCGCGGCAATGGTGTTGCCCTCGGGCGAATTCACCACGATCACGCCGCGCTTGGTGGCCGCCGGCACGTCGACGTTGTCGACCCCCACGCCGGCGCGGCCAATGATCCGCAGCTTGCTGGCCGCCTCGATGATGTCGGCGGTCACGGTGGTGCCCGAACGGATCATCAGGCCGTCGTACTCGCCGATGATCTGCTTGAGCTGCTCGGGCGGCAGGCCCGTGCGCACATCCACCTGGGCCACCTGGGACAGGATGTCGATCCCTGTCTGATCAATGGGATCGGAAACCAGAACCTTTGTCATGACCCGGCGGGTGGGGGGGCGGCCGGAGGTGAAGTGTAGTGATGGGCCCACGGACCGCCCGCCGGCAGGGAGAATCGGGGCCCGTGCCGGGTGATCGTGGGTAGCAGCGTGGTGGTGGTGCTGACGGAGCGCAAACGCCTGCGCCAGCTGCAGGAACAACTGGCGGCCCTGACGCCGCCACCCCAGCGGCTGGTGGCCATCGGCGCCGGCGAAACCGATGTGGCCACGGTGGCCGAACTCAACCCCGCCCTCAGCCGCCAGCTGCGGCAACGGCGCATGGCCACCTGGTTGATCCCCTTCGGCTTCTTCGCCGGCCTCACCTTCACCTTCATCACCGACCTCGACACCTTCGCCTTCGCCGGGCCCATCGGCTCCCACCTGATCGGCGGGCTGCTGGGGCTGGGTTCGGGATGGATGGGCAGCTTCGCCGCGGCCGCCAGCGTCAGCGCCGAAGGGGACGACCGGGTGAGGGCCCTGCGCAATCGCCTCGAGGAGGGCAACTGGCTGCTGCTGGTGGAAAGCGCCAGCGGTGTGGAGATCCCCTGGACGCGGCTGCAGCAGGCCAAACCCAAGGCGGTGGTGCGCCTGGGCGACAGCTGAGGCTGGTGATGCTGCCGCGGGAGGCCTTGCTGGAGGGGTGCCGCCAGCCCCAGCAGCTGGGGGCCCTGATCGACCTGGCGGAGCAGGCCCTGCGCACCTGGGAGCCGGTGTGGAGCGGCTTCATGGCCGCCGAGCTGCGGGAACTGGCGCTGGAGCGCCTGGGGGATCTGACGGAGCTGCGGCTCGATGCCGGCGGTGGCTGGCCCCAGGCCGAACGGCAACGGCTGCTGCTGCGCCGGCGTGAGCTCGCGGAAGAGGACCCGCCGGGCGCGGCGATCCAGCCACCCCTGGGGGGACTGCTGATCAGCGGCAACTTCCTGTTCGACCCCGCAGAACCCAGCGAGGTGCGGACGGGCCTGGTGGCGGCGGGGCTTCAGCCCGACGCCCTGGGGGACATCTGGATGCGGGGTGACCGCGGTGCCCAGGCGGTGATCGCGGCGGAGGCGGCCGGGGGCTGCAGCGGCCGGACGGCCCAGGTGCGCAGCGTGGAGGTGCAGCTGGAGCCGCTGCCCCTGGAGCAGCTGCAATGGCCCGCCCACCGCAGCCCACGGCAACTGAGCACGGTGGAGGCCTCGCTGCGGCTGGATGCGGTGGCTTCCGCCGGCCTGGGGCTCTCCCGCAACCGCATGGCGGAGCAGATCCGTGCCGGCGCCGTGCGGGTCAACTGGCAGGTGGTGACCAGCCCCAGCCGGGAACTGCGCTGCGGCGATCGGGTGCGGCTGGAGGGGCGCGGCGAGCTGGAGGTGCTGGAGATTCAGCCCACCAAACGGGACCGCTGGCGTCTGCAGTTACGCCGCAGCTGAACGCCTCAGCTGAACGCCGTTGGCGCCGGGTTGGCCCTGAATCGATGACTGCTAAGTTGCCCTGGCCGCAAGGCTCTGAGGGCGATTAGCTCAGAGGTAGAGCACTACCTTGACACGGTAGGAGTCACTGGTTCGATTCCAGTATCGCCCACTTTTCTGGGGCCCCAGCCCCAGGCCATCGCCGCCCCGCCATGACCGCCGCTGACGCCGCTCCAGCCACCCTGGTGCTGGGGCTGGGGCGCTCCGGCATGGGTGCCGCCCGCCTGCTGCGGCAACGGCAGCAGCCGGTGCTGGTGCTGGAGAGCGGCACCGGCGAAGCCCAGCAACGCAACGCCGAGCAGCTGCGCCAGGAAGGGATTGCCGTGCGGCTGGGCACGCCCCTGGAGGCCGCCAGCATCGAGGCCCTCGGCTTCACACCGCCACGGGTGGTGGTGAGCCCGGGCATCCGCTGGGACCACCCCTGCCTGCTGGCCCTGCGCCAGCGGGGCATCGCCACCGTGGGGGAAATCACCACCGCCTGGGAGGCCACCCGGCCGGTGCCCTGGATCGGCATCACCGGCACCAACGGCAAAACCACGGTGACCCACCTGGTGGCGCACCTGCTGGCGGAGGCCGGCCTGGATGCCCCCATGTGCGGCAACGTGGGCTTCTCCGCCGCCGAACTGGCCCTGCAACGGCTGGGCCCCGGGCAGGTGCTGCCCCAGTGGCTGGTGGTGGAGCTGAGCAGCTATCAGATCGAGGCGGCGCCGCAGCTGGCCCCCCGCATCGGGCTGTGGACCACCCTCACCCCAGATCACCTGGAGCGCCACGGCAGCCTTGAGGCCTACCGGGCCATCAAGCGCAGCCTGCTGGAGCGCTCCGCGGTGCGCATCCTCAACGCCGATGACCCCGACCTGCGCCAGCGCGCCGCCAGCTGGGACCAGGCCCGCTGGGTGACAGCCCAACCGCGCCAGTGGGCCCTGGAGGCCGGCCTTGATCCCCACCTGTGGATCGAGGTCGATCAGGTGCACAGCGCCCAGGGCCCCCTGCTGGACGCCCGGGCCCTGGCCATGCCGGGGGCGCACAACCGCCAGAACCTGCTGATGGCCGTGGCGGTGGGGCTCGAGCTGGGCCTGGAGGGGGCCGTGATGGAGGCCGCCCTGCGCAGCTTCCCCGGGGTTCCCCACCGGCTGGAGCGGATCCGTCAGCTCGATGGGGTCACCTGGTTCAACGACAGCAAGGCCACCAACTACGACGCCGCCGAGGTGGCCCTGCGGGCCCTGCAGGGGCCCCTGGTGGTGCTGGCCGGCGGCGAAGCCAAGCAGGGGGATGCCGAGGGCTGGCTGGCGGGTCTGCGGCGGGAGGCGGCGGCGGTGGTGCTGTTCGGTGCCGCCCGCGACGCCTTCTGCTCCCTGCTGGAGCAGGGCCACTACGGGGGCGCGGTGCATCAGGTGGAGGGGCTGGATGAGGCGATTCCGTTGGCGCAGCAGCTGGCCCAGCGCCATCAGTGCCGCGCCGTGCTGCTCTCACCGGCCTGCGCCAGCTTCGATCAATACCGCGATTTCGAAGCCCGCGGCGAACACTTCCGCCAGCGGGTGCTGGAGCTCACCGCAACGGCCGATCCGCAGCCCTGATGGGGCTCCTGGCGGGGGCTAGCCTCGGCCCCATTGCCCGCAGCAGCGATGGCCTACTGGCTGATGAAGAGTGAGCCCGACGTGTACGGGATCAGCCATCTTCAGCAGGACGGCACCACCCTCTGGGATGGGATTCGCAACTACCAGGCCCGCAATTTCATGCGGACCATGCACATCGGCGATCGCGCCTTCTTTTATCACTCCAATGCCACCCCGCCGGGCATCGTGGGGTTGATGGAGGTGGTGGAAACGGGGATCACCGACCCGAGCCAGTTCGACCCGGCCAACCACTACTTCGACCCCAAATCCAAGCCGGAGGCCCCGCGCTGGGACTGCGTGCGGCTGCGCTACGTGGGCACCTTTGCGGCCCTGCTCAGCCTCGATGCCCTCAGGGAGCAGTTCAGCGTGGAGGAGTTGCCGGTGGTGCGCCAGGGCAACCGCCTCTCGATCCTGCCGGTGCCCGAAGCCAGTGCCGCCCGGCTGCTGGACCTGCTGGGGCCATGCTGACGCCGCCGCTGCGACCCATGGGAGCCCTGCGCAAGGGCCTCGCCCTGATGCGGCAGCAGCCCCTGCCCCTGCTGAGCTTCAGCGCCGCAGCCTGGGGCCTCCATGGCCTGGGCTGGGCCCTGGTGGCCGCCGGTGACCGCATCCCCAGCGCCGTGCTCGGGGCGCTGCTGCACGGGATCGGAATCGTGCTGTATGCGGGCGGCCTGCTGTGGCTGGTGGAGGGGCTGAGCCGGGCGGGGCTGGCCCTGGCCGCCGGCCAGCGGCCCCGATGGAGCGCGCTCTACCAGTGGCATGGGCGCCGCAGTCGCCAGGTGGCCTGCGGGCTGTTGACGCTGCTGGCGGCCCTGGCCTTCACCGCCCTGGTGGGCTTTGTGGCCTGGTCGCTGGTGGTGTTTCTGCTGCCGGCCCTGAGTGCGGTGCCCGCCCTGCTGGCCCTGCTGGCCTTCGCCGCGGTGGGCCTCAGCCAGGTGTTCAACCCCTGCCTGGTGCTCGAGCGTCAGCTCAGCCCCACCGAGGCCTTCCGGGAGGGTTTCGTGGTGCTGGAGCAGCACTGGGGGGGCCTGCTGCAGCTGGTGGCGCTGCTGGCCGTGGCCACGGCCGTGCCGATCCTGGCGCTGGGGCTGGTGGCGGAAGCGGTGGTGCCGGGGCTGGGGGTGCCGATCACGGTGCTGGCGGTGGTGGCCGCTTCACCGGTGGTGGCCCTCGCCACCACCAACGCCTTCCGGCAGCTGCCCGCCCCCGGCACCAACCCCTGAGGGCCCTCAGCCGATCGGATCGCTGAACCGCTTCTGCTGGGGAAACAGGTTGGCCAGATAGCAGCGGGTGATCTCCCGGGTCTGCACGCCGTTCTGCACCAGAAATCCCGCCAGGGCCGCCTGAAACAACCGGTATTGATCCCAGTTGGGATGGGCCTCGATGAAACCCTGCATCGACTGCAGCAGGGGCTCAGGCACCTCCGCCTGCATGCTCACCGTGGCCGTCATCTCCATCCGGGTCTCCCGTTCGCCGAGCTCCAGTTCTCCACAGCCGGGCGCGCCGGTCAACCGGGGCCCACACCAACGGTTCGCAGCCGCTCTCATGGCGAGACGGAAGCCCGCAGCAGAGTTCCACCGCCGCAAGCCCCCCAGCCCAGGGCGGGGCTGTCAGGGGCCTGCTCCGCTGTCAACGGGAACGGGGGAACTTCGGCGGTTCTCCCCAGGCCGCAGCCGGGGCAAGCCCCGGGGACCCACACCCTGTGGAAAACCAGTGCAAAACCGGGGGAAGGGGGTTGAGGCCGTTGGGAGAACGACGCTGATCAGCAGTGCTGATCAGCGCCACAATCTCGCCAGCAATCTCACCCGCCCCCATGGCCATCGCCACACCCATCGCCCTGCTGGGCACCGGCCTGCTGGGCAGTGCCATCGCCACCCGGCTGCTGCAGCAAGGGGAGCAGCTGTGGGTGTGGAACCGCTCACCCGAGCGCTGCGCCCCGCTTGTGGAGGCGGGCGCCCAGCTGGCCGCCGATGCCGCGGCGGCGGTGGCCCCGGCCTCGTGGGTGATCACCGTGCTCAGCGATGGCCCCACCACCCGGGTGGTGCTGGATGCCCTGGGGCCGGCCCTGGCCGGCAAGGGGGTGATCCAGATGGGCACCATCGGCCCCGATGAAAGCCAGGCCCTAGCGGCAGCGGTGCAGCACTGGGGTGGCCACTACCTGGAGGCTCCGGTGCTGGGCAGCCGCCCGGAGGCCCTGCGGGGGCAGCTGCAGCTGATGGCGGGCGGCCCGGCGGCGCTGGTGGAGCGAGCGATGCCGCTGCTGCGGCAGCTGGCCGAAGAGCCCGTGGCCCTGGGTGAGGTGGGCAGCGCCATGGCCGCCAAGCTGGCCCTCAATCAATTGATCGCCAGCCTCACCCATAGCTTCAGCCTGTCGCTGCATCTGGTGCAACGCAGCGGCGTGGCGGTGCCAGCCTTCATGGAGCTGCTGCGCCAGAGCGCGCTCTACGCCCCCACCTTCGACAAGAAGCTGGAGCGGGAGCTGCTGCGCCACTACGGCGACCCCAACTTCCCCACCGCCCACCTCCGCAAGGACCTGACCCTCTTCCAGGGGGCGGCCCAACGGGCCGGCCTCGACGCCAGCGGCCTGGAGGGGCTGCTGGCCCTGCTGCAGGGGGCGACGGCGGCGGGGCTGGACGGGCTCGATTACTGCGCCCTGCACGAGCTCACGGCTGGCCGTAGAGCTGCTGCAACGCCTGACTGAAGGCGGGGGCGGCCGCCGGCCCCCAATGGCCCTCCAGGCCGCGCTGACCGGGTCCCGGGCCGTACAGCATCCGCAGCGACCAGCGGCTCCGGTCGCCCTCCAGCTCGAGCCACCAGGGGCCCCGCTCCAGCTCGAGGGCGATGGCTTCCTCGGCCATCAGCTGATCCACCAGGGCCCCGTGCTGGGCCACCAGATCCGCCACAGCCTGGCGCAGGCCCTCGGCTTCGGCGGCGGTGAGCTCCACGGCCCAGCCGTCACCCCCCACCAACACGGAAAAGGGCTGGCGGTCGCCATCCCAGGCCAACCGCCAACCCTCTCCCTCCTTCTGAATCACCGCTCAGACCTTCTCCACCACTGGTCAGGGGCGCCGCAGCGGCTCAGCCGGGCAGCAGATCAGGCTGGTCCTGCTCATCGCTGAGTTCGATGATCGCCCGCTGCACGGGCTTCACCATGGAATCCTCCAGGAGGCCATCGAAATCATCGAAACGGCGCTGCTTGGCCCGGAAGGCGATGCGCACCGTGGTCAGGTAGCGGTTGCTGGAGTAACGCACGAGGCTCTCGGCGCGCTGGGCGAGCTCCTTGGGGCTGACGTTGACGCCGAGATACATGCACTACTCACCAATCGATTCATCGTAGGCCAGCAGGCTGCCGGGCAAGGGCACGCTCACGGGAAACACCAGGGGCTCCTGCCCCGGGGCCAGCAAACGGATCTCCCGCACCAGACCCAGGGCGGCCAGCGGCGGCCGCAGCAACCCCACCACCCCGCTGATCAACTCGCGGTGGGCCCGGTCGCGGCAGTCGATGCGCAGGCTGCCCCAACCCCGGCTGAGGCGGCAGGCCAGCAGCGGATCCAACCGGCGCGCCAGCTCCGGATCCTCCCGATAAAAGGAGAGCACCGCCAGGGAAAGCCGATCCATCGCAACAGCGGACCCACTGGTCTCACCATGAAGCTCCGGGTTGCGCCACGCTCGGGGGCGGCGGTTTCCCTTCAGCTTTGCGCCCATGGCCGGCACCCTCGCCATCGACCTGGGCAGCACCACCACCGTGGTGGCCTACCAGGGGGCGGCTGATCAGCGGCCGCAGCTGCTGGAGCTCCCCCCCCTCAGCTGCGCCGACCCCGCGGTGATCCCCAGCCTGATCTGGCGGGCCAGCGGCGGCTCCGCCATCCCCCTGATCGGCCGTCAGGTGATCGATGCCGGCCTGCTGGAGCGGGGTGATGCCGGCCTGCACCGCGATTTCAAGCGCTGGATCGGGGCCGGCACCACCCAAAGCGAGCCCGAGCGCCTCAGCCCGGAGCAGTGCGGCCAGCTGCTGCTGGAGCAGATCTGGCAGCGCCTGCCCCAGGGGCTGCAGCCGGACCGGCTCGTGCTCACCGCCCCGATCGACAGCTACCGCGGCTACCGCCAGTGGCTGCTGGAGGCCAGCGCCGGCCTCAACGTGCCGGAGGTGGCCCTGGTGGATGAGCCCACCGCCGCCGCCATCGGCGCCGGCCTGTCCCCCGGCAGCCGCGTGCTGGTGCTCGACCTGGGGGGCGGCACCACCGACCTCTCCCTGGTGGCCCTTCAGGGGGGTGAAGGCCGGGCGGCGGTGATGGCCCAGCTGCTGCGCTTCGGCGGCCGCGACCTCAGCGACAGCCGCCAGGCGTTGCGCACCGCCACCGTGCTGGGCAAGGCGGGGCTGGCCCTGGGGGGCCGCGACATCGACCGCTGGATCGCCGAAGCACTGCAGCCCCAGGCCACCCCCGGCACCGACCTACTCAGCGCCTGCGAGCGGCTCAAATGCGCCCTCAGCAGCGAAGAAGCGGCCCTGGCCCTGTGGAGCCCCGCCGGCAGCCTCCAGCCGCTGGAGCTGCGGCTGACGCGCCATCAATTGGAGGAGCTGCTGGTGCAGCGGGGCCTGCTGCCCCTGCTGGATGAGCTGCTGGAGCAGGTGTTGGCTGGCGCCCGGGCGGCCGGGGTGGAGGCCGGCGCCATCGATGCTGTGCTGCCGGTGGGGGGCAGCAGCCGCATCCCCCTGCTGCGCCGCTGGCTGCAGGAGCGCTTACCGGGGGTGCCGTTGCGGGGGGAGCGGCCCGTGGAGGCGGTGGCCCTGGGGGCCCTGCGGCTCACCCCAGGGGTGGCGGTGAAGGATGTGCTGACGCGGGGGGTGTCCCTGCGCTGCTGGGACCAGCGCAGCGGTGAACACCGCTGGCACCCCCTGTTTGTGCCGGGCCAGACCTGGCCCAGTGAGCAACCCCTCACTCTGCGGCTGGCCTGCAGCCGCCCCCAGCAGACGGAACTGGAGCTGCTGCTGGGGGAACCGAGTCAGGAGCGACGCAGTGAGGTGGTGTACGTGGAGGGCCTGCCCGTGCTGCGGCGGCGGCCCGCCGGCAGCGCCGCCGTGGAGGCCTGGCCGGAGCTGGCGGCGGCCCTGCCGCTGCAGCCCCCCGGCTCCCCCGGCGACGACCGGCTGGAGCTGCGGTTTGCGATCGATGGACAGGGCATCCTGCGGCTGGAGGGCACGGATTTGCTCAGCCAGCAGCCGTTGCCACCCGTGGCCCTGGGGCGCGTGCGCTGAGGGGCCGGCTGGCGCTCTGCCCCCGCCGCCGTGATGGTGGCCCCCCCCATCCATAGAACGGAGGGGCGAGCCTCCCCACCCCCTTGGCCATCCGCCGGCACCGGCTTCCCCGTTTCTGGCTGGTGCTCACGCTGGGGCTGGTGACCGCCGGGGTGGGCAGCGCCTACTGGTGGGAGAAACAACTGCCCGACCGCCTCGCCCGGGCGGCGGCGGACGGGCGACTCGATGATTGCCTGCTGTACGGCGAACAGCTGGCGGCCCTGCGCTGGCTCGGGGGCAAGGCCCCCCAGGAGCAGGGGCAATGCCGACGGCTGAAGGCTGAGGCGCTCTGGCGGCAGCAGCGCTGGGGCGAGGCCCTGCGGCTGCAGCAGCAGTTGGTGAATTCCGGCACCAGCACCGCCGCCGACCAGCAGCGCCTGCTCACCTGGCAGCGCCAGCTGGAGATCCGTGCCCTGCAGCGCTACCGCGATGGTGATCTGGAGGGGGCCCTGGCCCTGCTGACCAGCCTCAACGCCGCCCAGAACGCCGATGGCACCAGCCTTGGGGACAGCCTGCGGGAGGACTGGAACCGCAACCGCTTCCAACAGCAGCGGGCCGCCCAGCTGATCCCGCAACGGCGCTGGTGGGAGGCCCTCGATGCCCTGAACCGCATCGACCATCCCTGGTGGAAACAGCGCACCCTCGGCCTCCGCCGACAGGTGGAGCAGGGCATCGCCAGCCTCCGAAACAGCGCCGAGCGGGAGCACGACAGCCATGGCGGCGGCCTGCAATCCAACGTGCCGCCGGAGCGCCTCAACCAGCTGATCACCGAGCACATGGCCCGCGGCCTCGATGACTGGCAGGCCTTCAGCGCCGCCTGCCGTGAGCTGGGGGGCAAGGTGGTGGAAGCCGGCCCGGAAACCAGCTGCCGCCGCTGAAGGCCCGTGACAAGATGGGCCCTCCGCTCGCAGCGCCCTCCATGCAGCCCGGTGATCAGGTCACGGTCAGCCAGAGCGTTGTGGTGTACCACCACCCCGAGCACCGAGGCCAGGCCTTTGATCTCAAGGGCCAAACCGGGGAGGTGTTCCAGGTGCTGAACGACTACAAGGGCCGCACCATCAGCCCGACCCTGCCGGTGATCGTGGCCTTCGGCCGCTTCCGGGCCCACTTCCGCAGCGACGAACTGGAGCCCGCTAGCTAGTTGGCCTTGGGGTGATCCTGCGGCTCCTTCAACAGGAACACCCCCTCCTCACCGTCGATCTGCTGCAGGCAGAGGGCGATCTGTTCCTGGCGGCTGGTGGGCACCACCCGACCACAGAAATCAGGCTGAATCGGCAATTCCCGGTGGCCCCGATCCACCATGGCCAGCAGGGCCACCCGCCGAGGCCGGCCCCAGGGCTGCAGGGCCTCCAGGGCGGCACGCACGGTGCGGCCCGTGAAGATCACGTCATCCACCAGCAGCACCTCGCGGCCATCGAGGCTGGCGGGCAATTGGGTGGGCGGGGCCAGGCGCGTGCCCACCCGCTCGAGATCATCCCGGTGGAAGGTGGGATCCAGGCTGCCGCAATCCACCGGATGGCCGCAGAGCTGCTCCAGCCGACGGGCCAGCACCTCCGCCAGGGCCACCCCCCGGGTGGGGATGCCCAGCAACAGCAGCTGGCGGCTCTCCTCCAGGCTCTCCAGCACCTGGGAGGCCAGGCGATGCAGGGTGCGATCCAACTCTGCGGCGGACAGGATCTCGAGGCGATCGGCGGCCATGGCTCAGGGGCTGGGGAGGGGGGCTGAACGGCTGTAGCCAAAAGCTGACGCAACCGGGATCACGGCGGGATCACGGATGGGTGCAGGGTAGGTTGGGTTTAGAAGGCGTCGCGGAAGCAGGCAGGATTCACCGGGTGACCGCTGTACCGTCCACCGACCAGGAATCCCCGCACTCCAACCGCGCGCAACAGGGCAGGGTGGCCCCGGTGGTGCTCTGCATCCTGGATGGCTGGGGCTACCGCTACGACGACGAGCACAACGCCATCCGGGCCGCTGAAACCCCGGTGATGGATGCCCTCTGGCATGCCTATCCCCACACGCTGATTGAAGCCAGCGGTGCCGATGTGGGCCTGCCCGACGATCAGATGGGCAATTCCGAGGTGGGCCACCTCACCATCGGTGCCGGCCGCATCATTCGCCAGGAGCTGGTGCGCATCACCCAGGCGGTGCGGGATGGCAGCCTCAACGACAACCCGGAACTCAACGCCCTGGCCGACCGGCTGCGGGCCAGCGGCAACACCCTGCATCTGATCGGGCTCTGCTCCGACGGTGGGGTGCACAGCCACATCGACCACCTGGGGGGGTTGCTGCACTGGGCCAAGGCCCGCGGCCTCACTGACGTCTGCGTGCATGTGATCACCGACGGCCGCGACACCCCCACCCAGAGCGCACCGGGTTTCGTGGCCACGGTGGAACAACAGATCGCCGCCGCCGGGGTGGGGCGCATCAGCACCCTCTGCGGTCGCTACTGGGCCATGGACCGCGACAACCGCTGGGACCGCACCGAAAAGGCCTACCGCCTGTTTACCGAGGCCGGGGACATCAGCCCCCTGGCCCCGCAGCAGGTGCTGGAGGAGGCCTACGCCAGCGGCACCACCGACGAATTCATTGAGCCCACACGCGTGGCCCCAGGGGCCATCGGCGACGGCGATGGCCTGGTGTGTTTCAACTTCCGCCCCGACCGGGTGCGGCAGCTGGTGCGGGCCCTGGTGGTGCCCGAGTTCAACGCCTTCGAGCGTGAGCCCATCGGCGACCTGCAGATGGTCACCTTCACCCAATACGAAGCCGGGCTGCCGGTGGCGGTGGCCTTCCCGCCCGAGTCCCTCGATGGCCTGCTGGGGCAGGTGGTGTCCGAATCTGGCCTGCGCCAGTTCCGCACCGCCGAAACCGAGAAATATCCCCACGTCACCTATTTCATGAACGGTGGCATCGAGCAGCCCTACCCCGGTGAGGACCGCCACCTGGTGCCCTCACCGCGGGTGGCCACCTACGACCAGGCTCCGGCCATGTCGGCCGAACAGCTCACCGACAGTTGCATCGCCGCCATCAACAAGGGCGTCTACTCCCTGGTGGTGATCAATTACGCCAACCCCGACATGGTGGGACACACCGGAGAGATGGCGGCCACCGTGGAGGCCATCGGGGCCGTGGACCGCAGCGTGGGCCGCCTGCTGGAGGCCACCAACCGCATGGGGGGCACCCTGCTGGTGACCGCCGACCACGGCAACGCCGAACTGATGGAGGGCCCCGACGGCCGCCCCTGGACAGCCCACACCACCAACCCGGTGCCGGTGATCCTGGTGGAGGGGGAGCAACGCAAGCTGCCCGGCCACGGCAACGCGGTGGAGCTGCGCAGTGGTGGCGGCCTGGCCGACATCGCCCCCACCCTGCTGGAGATCCTGGGGCTGCCCCAGCCGGCCCGCATGACCGGCCACTCCCTGGTGGTCCCCCTGGGCACCCCTGCCGTGCCCAGCCGCATTCCCCAGACCCTGGGGGTCTGAACGGCCCCTAGGCTCCACCCATGCTTCAAACCACCGTCACCTGGATCTGGCTCAGCAGCGGCGTGCTGCTGGTGATCAGCGTGTTGCTCCACAGCCCCAAGGGCGACGGCATGGGGGGCCTGGCCTCCAGCGGCAGCTCCATGTTCAGCAGCGCCCGCAGCGCCGAGGCCACCCTCAACCGCATCAGTTGGACCCTGCTCTCCATCTTTCTGGGTCTGGCCGTGGCCCTCAGCGCCGGCTGGCTGAAGGGGGCCTGATCCCAGCGATGGCGCACCGATGACCCGCCGCGGCCTGCTGGCCAGCCTGCTCAGCCTGGGTACACCCCTGCTGGGGGGCAAACCCGCCGATGCCGCCAGCACGGCCGCCGATCCCCGCTGGCAACTCAGTGATGCCGCCTGGAAGGCACGGCTCAGCCCGGCCGCCTATGCGGTGCTGCGCCAGGAGGGCACAGAACGGCCCTTCAGCAGCCCCCTCAATGGCGAGAAGCGCGCCGGCACCTTCCACTGCGCCGGCTGCGATCTGCCCCTGTTCAGCTCGGAGGCGAAATACGACAGCGGCACCGGCTGGCCCAGCTTCTGGCAGCCCCTGGCGGGCGCCATTGGCACCAAGCTCGATTTCAAGTTGATCGTGCCCCGCACCGAATACCACTGCCGGCGCTGTGGCGGCCACCAGGGGCATGTGTTCAACGACGGCCCCCGCCCCACCGGCAAGCGCTACTGCAACAACGGCGTGGCCCTGAGCTTCAAGCCCTCCTGAAAGCACAAAAAAAGCGCCCCGCGAAGGGGGCGCTGGCGATCCTGATGACGGGCCGGTGAGGGGGCCGAAGCCCCCATCCCAGCCCTGGGGGGATCAATAGTCGAAGTCGCCGCCGCCCATGCCGCCACCGGCGGGAGCAGCTTCCTTCTTCTCGGGCAGGTCAGCCACGATGCACTCGGTGGTCAGCACCATGCCGGCGATGGAGGCGGCATTCTGCAGACCGGAGCGGGTCACCTTGGCGGGGTCCACGATGCCGGCGGCCAGCATGTCGACGTACTCGCCGGTGGCGGCGTTGTAGCCCTCGGTGAACGGCTTGTTCTTCACGTGCTCGGCCACGACGGCACCGTTGGCGCCGGCGTTCTCAGCGATGCGCTTGAGGGGGGCGGTGAGGGCGGAAGCCACGATGGTGGCGCCGATCAGCTCTTCGCCGGAGAGGTTGGAGGCGGCCCACTGCTCCAGGGCGGGGGCCAGGTGGGCCAGGGTGGTGCCACCACCGGGAACGATGCCCTCCTCAACGGCCGCCTTGGTGGCGTTGATGGCGTCCTCCAGGCGCAGCTTCTTGTCCTTCATCTCGGTCTCGGTGGCGGCACCCACCTTGACCACGGCCACACCGCCGCTCAGCTTGGCCAGACGCTCCTGCAGCTTCTCCTTGTCATAGGAGGAGTCGGTTTCGTCCATCTGCTTGCGGATCTGCTCGCAGCGGGCCTTCACGGCCA
>Ga0194115_10002369_pt1 | contig 22452 bp, 24 predicted proteins | sample TA2MahsurfametaG_3_FD_148656 | JGI IMG/M metagenome (GOLD analysis project Ga0194115, IMG submission 148656) | Freshwater microbial communities from Lake Tanganyika, Tanzania - TA2015002 Mahale S4 surface | ecosystem: Environmental > Aquatic > Freshwater > Lake | place: Tanzania: Lake... | reverse complement strand
CCACCCAAAGGAAGTGGTTTTTCATATATTACTTTGTTGTGTTAGGTTCAAGAGCAATCCAATACCTGAGTTGAAGTTTCTTGGATTCAAATAGAGCTACTTTGCCACCATGAATAGAGACATCATAGCCTCCAACAAAATCCTTATTGAAATGTTGAATGCCATAAAGTTTGATGTTTTCCTGCTTGAAACAATAGCAAAAATCATCTTCTGCAACCTCACCAAGTTCAATTGAGAAGGTATTTGAAGTTTCATTCTTCTTATCAGTCACACAAATGTGCATCTGACCATCAACACCATACACGCAAAGATCAGGTACACCGTATGAACTAGATGCAAATTTCAGTTGCGAAAGAGCCTCTACTGACAGGTGAAATTTAACATCAGGTGCAGGAAGTGTGAACTCTTTTTCTGGAGCAGATATAATTAGATCAGGATCGGAATAGTAAATACGAGTCTTCTGGCTACCACTCTCGTTAGAGACAACCAGACAATTTGGATTAGACAAATCGAGTAGAGTCCGACCATCTCCACCAGCACTTTTGGAGGTGGTGATCCTGATTGCAGTCATCAAATCGCCCAGATCATAAATGGGAATCTCACGATCAAATTCTTCCTCTGATATAAACTCGGCCATGATATTTTTATTGATTGACAGAGTTGAAAGCTTATTACCAGGTTTAATATAAATTGATTTATTGATCTCTAAAAAGTTAGACAACACACTAGAAGTTATAGGACTAATTACAATACTCATTTAAATTCTCCAAGACCGTTTTCCATACGACTATAATGTTTATCGAAGTGAAGTAGTAGCATAGCATAGTGAATCACTTTTAGCAAGTCACGTTTGTTGCGACCGTCTTTATCTCCATAACGACTGCCATATTTCAGGATGTTTGCTTGACAGAAGTCTGCTGCCAGATCTTTCGCTGCCATCAAATCAATAGTTTGAATCTCTCGATAGGCATCATTATGGCCACAGTAGTGGCTACCATAAGTACTCACAACATAGTCTTCAATATCCTTGAGGATTTTGTCCTCAGTGTACTTCCACTGCATAATTAAGGTTCTCCAAAGTAAAGGGGAGGATCAGCTCCCCTGTAGTATAACAAAAAGGGAGCAATAAGTCAACCCTGATATGATTCACGAGCATGACGACGAACCATCTCTTCTGGAGATTCGTTATCGTCGTCATCAGGATTCACATTAGCATCGATCTTGGAATAAAGTTCCAAGAAAGATTGTTTGGTATCCGTATCAAAACGATTCACACATACCTCAATTGCTTTATCACGTTTGCCAAAGATCTTGTATGCTTGAGCAATATGAACTAGACGACGGGTGCTAATAATTTCATCCACACCACCATCATAGAAGGTCTTGCGAATCACTTGTGCCCAACGTACAAGTTTCTCAGCAAAGTCAGGATCTTTATCATCCATTGCAGCAGAGACAATCTTCACCTCAGTTTTCTCTGAAGGATACTCTTGCTCAAAAGTAATTGGGAAACGTTCAAGAAATGCTTCATTAAGTACGTTCGTACCGATGAACCTTCCGTCATCAGAACCCTTTCCTTTAGTATTAGCAGTAGCAACCACAGTGAAACCGTTAGCAGGACGGACATACTTACCAATCTTCTTCAAGAAAATACCTTTACCTTCTAGCACGGATTGTAGACAAAGGATTTTGTTGGAGGCAAGGTCAACCTCGTCAAGTAGCAAGATCGCTCCTCGTTCGAGGGCTTCAATAACTGGACCATTGTGCCAAACAGTGGAACCATCAACAAGGCGGAAACCGCCAATAAGGTCATCTTCATCAGTTTCAATAGTAATGTTTACACGAATAAGTTCACGCTTAAGTTGAGCACATGCCTGTTCTACACTCACCGTCTTGCCATTGCCAGACATGCCAGTGATAAACACAGGATAAAATCGTTTGGACTGAATAACCTTCTTCAGATCAGAGAAATTCCCGAACGGGACAAAACTAGGATCTTTCTGAGGAACAAAGGATACTTGTTCCTGATCGGGAATAACGGCCGCTTGAGTGTAAATGTGTTCCAGTGTCTCTACCTCCTGTTCAAGGTTCCAAAGTCCACGACCGACTTTATAGTTCTTCAGTTTGTTTGCAATCGTCTGATAATGCATTCCCATCTCAGCAGAATATACTTTGAGTGATTCTGAAGTTACGGTAGGACCGAAACGTTGAACCAGAGATGAGATGAGAAGGTCGTGGACAGAGATCATGGGTGGGTGTTTGTCGGTTACTTAAGTAGTATAGGGCATATGCCCCTGCAGGTCAAGCAATTTGACCTGCAAATTTTGATAAGATTGTCTTATTAACCATCTTACCACTCATATGTTTCTTAAATGCACTAGTCAATTGTGCTTTAGATGAAGGATCTTTTACAGCAAGATCATCAACTTCTGCTTCGTCAGGATTCCAATAACGATAAGTTACTTGACCTTTTGGTAAAGGAAGAAGATACAGTTCTTTGAATCCGCAGTTAGGAATTGCAGCACATTTTGTTTTTTCCCATTGCTTCTCAAACTGAACTGTATTAATTTGATAGTCTCTGCAAACTCTACGAATTTCCGATTTACCACACAGACGGAATCCAAGCAGATTGCAGTCAACAATATTGGAAATAAAGTCTACAAACTCATTTGTATGACTGATACTATTATGCAATTGACGAGAATAACGAGATTTAGGATCACGGAGAACAGGAGTATGCGTGACATAGAACAGAGGTTGAGAATAAACCTTGTTCAAAGCTTTGATGTGATCATTATACATTGGATTACATGCTTCACCATCGGTAAGATAAATCACATTAACTTTTTGGATCTTCTCCTCACTTTTAAATTTTTCGACAACCTGAGGAGTAGAGACGATAGTTTCTACCAAAGGAGTTCCAGAAAGAGGATACTCAGAGTTATAGGTATGACGCCAACCCGTAAATCCACAGCAACTGAAATAGAACGATTCCATCATATTATCAAGAGTCTTTGTATTCATCTTAGATGAAAAGAACTCTAACAAACGATAGTTTTCATCAATATAAAGATCCTTCTTTTTATTCTGTGTGGGACAGCCGGGAGAAACAGTTGCATTAACAAATGAATCCGAAAATCCATACACACGGAAAGGAATTGATACTTTCTTACAAAACCAAATCAGATCATACAGTTGTTTGATCGTACTAATCATACAGTTTGACATTGAACCAGACCAGTCAAGATAGAACACAAGACCATGATTCTTACCATCAGGAGTGGTAGTCACTTTCTTGAACACATCATCACTGAACTTATAACTATGAAGTCTGGAGGTATCAAGAACTCCTGTGCGAGAAGTTGATGCACGAGCATACTGATCTGCTGCTTTTTTACATTCAAACTCCTTTACCAAATAGTTGACAGATTTGATACTTTCTTTTTTGTACTCACGATACAAGATAGCAGATTCTTTGCGTGATGAACTATATTTTTCATCATCATCATTATTTGCATAGGCACTGAAACTTTCAAACAAAGTTTTAAAAGGAATAATTGTCTGATCTAAATCAATTTGAGGAATATTAACATACAAATAATCCTTAGCATTTTGATCCACAAGATTCTGTTGATTCTCTTCCAGTGCCTGGTAAGTTTCAGACTTCATCTCATCAACAGGTTCATGAACTTGCCAGGATCCACCAACACCACCATCCATATTGACAGAAATATCATTCTCTGCTTCCCGTTGTTTTGCCTTCTCAAGCATTTCTTCGTGAGTCATTTCTTCATTTTCTCCTTGTCCTTGCCCCTGCCCTGATGTAGAACCAGATTGAGCAGAAACATTAACAGGAACTTCAATCTTGTCCTCTTTCTTTCTATTCAAATATTCGACAAGTTCTTTACCCAGTTCAATCACATCTTCAAACGATTCAGTATCAGCAGCACGATTGACCCACTGGATTTCATCCTCTCCAAAATCCACAATGGTACGACTACCAACCACTCCAACTTTGTAGTGAACATTGATACGGTCAATCAATGCCATCTTGGAAAGATTTTTACCTTCCAGTTCAAAGAAGTCTTTCTGATCCAGTTCACAATACCCTTTAAAGAAAGATCGGGCCAGTCCAGGATAACGACGTTTCATGAGTTTCTCAACACGAACATCCTCCAGCACGTTCAGAATGTCCCCAGGCACCTCTAAACGTGCCTCACCATAGTCCAGAGGAGTATATAGGGCATGACCCACTTCATGACCCACTAGCATGTCATACACGTCATTGCTGACATCCTTCCAGATCGGCAGACACAGAACACGATTTTCAATATCGAAGTAGGCAGTCTCTACAGCACGGTGCTCAACGTTGAGATTTTCCGTTGCCAGCAGTTTGGCAAGAGTGCCTTTGACTTCAGTGTTGATCATGGGACCTCGTTTGTATGAAACCATAGTACTGGATCACAAGCTCAAGGTCAAGTGGTTGACCGATCAGGATTAATTATGAATGGAGAATAGGGGACTCGAACCCCTCACCCCTGCCGTGCAAAGGCAGTGCTCTACCAAATGAGCTAATTCCCCCTATCCTTCCTCAACAATTTTGCTGAAGTCAGAAATCTTATCGAATCGTATGTTCTTTTCAAACTTGTCGATAAGAATTTCACCCTTATGGGAGATTACGAACGTATTCGTAGAACTATCTAGGTTCTTAAGAATCTTCAGTAATTCCTCAGTTCCAGAAGTATCCAAGGAACTGTCAAATACTTCATCTAGAATAAGAAGATTAGTACTAACACTACTCTTCATTCTAGCAATCTCCCTCCAAGTGAAGAGAAGAGCCAAATCAATCTTTTGTTTTTCTCCTTCCGAAAACGATGCGTATGAAAACTCATCACGGTAGCGAGACTTAATGACCTCATCAAACTCTTCATCTAAAGTGAAGTTAACATAAAAATCCATACTTGTCAAGTACTTATTGATAAGCTTGTTGATGACAGGAATGTACTTCTTGATAATCTGAGATTTGATTCCATTATCTTTTAGAAGATTTGCAATGACTTCATACTCAACTCTTGTCTTTGATACTTGAGCACAACGTTCTTCAATCTCAGATTGTTCTTCCCGATAAACTTCTAACTTACCTTGCATCTTTGCAATGTCGGGTGATTCATCAAGACGTTGAATTTCCAATTGAATCTTTGAGATTGATTTCTCATTACGGGAAATCCTATCTCGCAACCTGCTAATGTTGTGTATGTTATCTTTTAACTTGTTCTCTCGTTTAATAAGAACCTCTAATTGATCATTAGTAGAAATAATTTTTTGCTGGAGCTTTATACATCCAGTATCAAATTGTTCAGAATTATTACGAAGATCGGATAATTTCCGATCTTTGAACTCACTATCGATAATCTGATCACATGTAGGACAAGTATCATTCTCTGTAAAGAATGCAATATCCTTTTGGGTATAATAAAATCTATTCTGAAGTTTATTCAAGATAGCATTTGCATTTTTTAGATCTTTCTGAAGATTCTTGATATCAACAATTTCAGTATGAATATCTAAATTTTCTGCCTCAAAGATATTGATGTCTCTAGTATACTCAAAGACTTCTTCTTCCAGAACAGAAATATCTTTGATCTTCAAATCAATCTCACCCACATTCGTTGTTTGCGAATTGCGAATATGATCCTCCTGCATTCTGACCTTAGTCTCTGCTGCTTTTAATTCATATCCACATTCTTTTTGCTTTTCTAAAACCTGGCGAAGTCTATCTTTTAGGAGAACATTCATTGTAGAAAAGATTTGAATGTCCAGAATATCTTCAATGATTTCTCTCCTATATGCAGGAGTTAACTGCATGAATGGAACGAATGTCGATGATCCCAGAATTACTACCTGAGTAAAAGACTTGTAGTTCATCTTTAGAACATTTTGTTCTAACCACTTTTGTTGGTCTGACGCAGCTGCAACTTGATCTACAAAGACATCATCTCTATAGATTTCAAATTTGTTTGGTTTAATACCTCTATTGATTCTCCATACGACATTACCAATCGTAAATTTAATCTCAACTACACATTCCTTTTCGTTGATACTATTGACAAGTTGTGGTTTGTTGATCTTACGGAATGGTTTGTTAAACAAAACAAAACAAATAGCGTCAAGGAGAGTTGACTTCCCAGCACCGTTTGATCCCTGAACCAAAGTCGAAGGACTTGTATCCAGATCTAGTTGTGTAAATTGATTTCCAGTAGAAAGAAAATTTTTCCAGCGAATCGTGTTAAAAGTAATCATTGAGGAGGAATTACAACATCATCAGGTTCAATAAAACAATAATTATATCCATAAACAGCACAGTTTTGTGTTACTTGGTCTTCATCACATTCCTGTATTTCTAGTTGATCGTCAAAATCATCGGCTTCTAAAAGTCCATGGTATCGAATAGCATCATCTTCTTGAGAAAATATTTGTACAGTTCTTTTACCATCTTTATTCATTACGGCATAAACACCGCCATGTCTTTTAGATACTAGTATATACATTAGACCTCGCAAGCTTCTAGATAAAGGGATCTTACTATGGACTTAATAGATTCTTTGTTAGCATTAAACTCTACATCATCTATATATTTGTCCAACATGGTCATAGTATCTTCGGTTTCTACATCATCAGATACCTCTCCATATTCTACAGATAGATCTTCGATAATCTTGAGATCTGCAACTCCTGCATCATACAACATCTTGATCAGTCTGTCAAACTTTAGTTGATCCTGTTTATCTTCAACAATTACTTTGACATACTTGCCTTGATATCTACTAACATCTTTCCAATCCGTAGCATCCCTATAAAAGATTTTTTCAAACATAGTATAAGGATTTTTAACGTATTCAAGTTCTAGATTGTCAGTATCTAGAATATGAAATCCCCTAGTTGCTTTATAATCGTTCCAATACAACTGGTATGGATTTCCAAGGTAATAAACATTACCTTTTGATGACTTTGTATGAAAATGTCCTGAAAGGACTTTTTCAAATTTAGCGAACGGTTCAGTAGATATTCCATGTTCCATTACAATACCAGGGACACTCTCAAAACCAGTAAACTCAAGATGGCCCACACAGAGAGTTGAAGTAGATTGTTCCAGAAGTTCGTAAACTCTGGATCGATTATCATCACATATCCAAGGGATGCCAAGTACAGGCAAAGAACCAAGAAGGAATTCACCAGGGCTATCCACAACCTGAATGTTTCCATACTCTCCCAAGAGGAGAGATGGGGCATTAATTCGGAGAGTGTTTTTATAGTAGATATCATGGTTTCCTACGAGCATGGTCATTTTTACACCCAGTTTTTGTAACGGGGTAAACCACATTTCTTTCGCTGCTTCTAGCGAACTGAAATTAACAGATTTACGACGATCAAAAGTATCACCCAGGCAAAGAACTTGCCTAATTTTATTCTTCTTAATGTAAGGAATAACTACCTTGGAATAAAATTGTCGGTAGTACTCGACATAAATTTGTGAATCATTACGAACACCAAAGTGTTGGTCAGTGATAACAAGTACTTTCATAATCAATAACGATAGCTGTATTCAATGTTAGCTTTAATTTGATTGTAGGAATTGTTTACATCATCTCCATCTGAAGAGAAGACTTCTTCATATCCAGACCTCTCAATTAATTTGTCTTTAATATCCATTTGACGTTTTTCTTTTGCAATCCTTCTAAGAAAAGCATAAAACACAATCTGCGTGAAGTATGCAAAGGGATTCTTAGATTTTTCTGGATCAAAATTATCAACGTATTGAATACAATTTTCTATACCGTCACAAATCATATCATCTTTATACATGTAATTAATAAAGTTTGGACGATAAGATAAGTGAGTAGCAATCTTTAAAAAACATCCCCCAATGTAATTGTTGACTCTTGGTTTTTCAAGTCCATCAGCTTCGGCTTTTGCAACACTTTTTTTATATTCGACAAGAGCACGCAAAAACTCCTTATTATCTAGATAGTGTTGCTTTTTCTTTTCCATCATAAGTTGACTTAATGTGTTGGTATTATAATCTTAACGAAAGAAGTTGTCAAGGGTCTTGACAACTTGGAAAATTACATGTACAATAACTCTGTAGGGGTTCAAAAGTTATCTTATAGAGTTTTAAAGATCCTTTCCAACTTCCTTTTAATCTCTGCTATCTTGCCTTTGTGGCCCATTTCTTGATCTAGAGGAAGTTTAGCTTCTTCTATTGCTGTTTCAACATCTTCTTTTTCAGTAGATTTCTTAATAAAAAGTTCATACATAAATGTCATCTCTTGTGATAATCCACCCATCGTCATAATATCTTTTTCGTTAATGATGTAAAAATCTTCACTAGAAAATTCCATCCACTTATTCATTGACACTCCTTTGACGCCTCTTCCCTCTCCTAGAGATTTAGTGACAACTGATATCTCTACAGGATCTTGAACGTATATTACTGAGACACCTTCATCTTCTGTTGCAAAGCCTTTTCCGATGATTGTTTCACCAGAAACTAACTTCACTAGGAAGTGGAATTCTTCATCATGACGGACGTAGTTAATCATAGGATTCTTTTAAGCGAACTTCTATTATTTCATAATCAAATTTTTCTTCATTGTATATCTTAACTCTTTCAACTAAATGGTTTAGGGTAAAGTTTTTCAAATTGTTATTAGAAATATCATCAGCAATATCATAAAGAGTTGCTTGATTTTTGTTCTCGCCTTTTCGGAGAACACGGCCTATAGACTGGAGATTACGAACACGAGATTTAGAAGGTGATGCAAAAATAATATTATGGAGATTACGAATATTGATTCCAGTAGAGAAGGTTCCATAACTAGCAATAATAATGGCATCTTTTTCTTGCTCACATATTTGTCTAGCTTCTTCTCTGTCTTCAGTATCTACACCACCATGAATAAAGAATATCTTGCGTGTACCATTCATCTTACTATTTATCATATTGTAAAGTACCTCTCCGTGTTTCTCGACATAAGAGAAGAGTACTAGGGTATTTCCTTGCATATCTCGACACAAGTTACGAATTAACTTATTCCTTCCAGGGTGTGAAATGATGTACTCAATCTCATCTTGATATGATTGGAATCTAATAAACTTGTGCTTTAGAAGAAGTACTTTGATTTTTAATCTGCTAAGATGGCCCTGTTGCATCAGTTCATTGGTTTTAGTAACCTGATTGCATCTACCAAAGATACCCTCTAGAACTAACTTGTTTGTATGACTACCATCTAAAGTTCCTGTAAATCCGATACGATATTTACAATCATGCATCTTGGTCATGATTCCAGTTAAAGACTTTGCTTTTGCTAGATGTGCTTCGTCAACAATAACTACGTCAAATTCTTTAAACCATTTTCTATCTTCTTTATAGATTGACTGCCAGGTTGTAATAACAACTTCTGCATCCACGCCATACTTTTCTTTGCCCGCATAGATCTTATGGCAGTATGCAGAGGCATTCCATCCATAATCTTCAAAGTCCTTATACATCTGCTCTACCAGTGATGTAGTTGGAACAACAAGGAGGACTTTTCTACTAGCATTTACATGGTATCGAATGATAGAATAAATCATCAAAGACTTACCAGATGCAGTTGGAGAAAGAAGTAATCTTCGGTTGTATTTTAGTGCTTCGTAAATTGCTCTATATTGATAATCTCTTGGTTTGTGAGGTATGCCAAGGGACTTTACAAAATCAACTATACCTTCGGGAGAAACTAGTTCATTGATTTCATGAGGATGACCATAGAAGTCGCAGTCAGAGTGTTCATAACTATACCCTCTTTCATTACACCACTCTTCCAAATAATCTACGAGACCACAATATAACTCTCCTGTTCCTGGAGAGTAGAGTCTGATTTTTCCATCCCAAACCTTATTACGATACTGAGGCATGTATCTGGCATTGGGTACGTCATAGGTAAAGTATTCGGCTAATTCAACATTAATATGTGGTTCAGTTATAATTTTTAAATAAACTTCGTTCTTCTTACGAATCTTCAAATCCATTCTATACTCCCGATTTAAATCTCTCCCATTCGATTGCATTCTTAATTTGATAGGAGCGATTACTTACCATTTTTAAAATGCTATCAAGATAAGTGAGTATCTGTTCTATGTAGTCCAGTTTGTACTGTGCCTTTTGAATGTCCTCATCAGCATCGATGAACATTTCAACTTCATCTTTAGTGGTTAACTTTAGATCAAACGGAACATCTTTATAGATTTCTTTAGGTGCTTTGCCTTTGTAATACTTCCACTTATCACGAACAAGTGTCCTGAGTTTGTATTGGTTTTCTCTTTTCATCAGAGAAAATGTGTTGTACAACTCAAAGTATTTCATGTGCAATTGTGGAACACGGAGAGATTCTTCGCAAAGAAGATCGGCATCCATCTCAGAATCTTTCTTCCACATTTCCTGTATCTGTTCTAGATTCATAATAAAGTCTCAAGTAATAATATTATATCATGTTCCCGTTGGATTCCAATCACTCATAGTTCTTCTTTCATTAGTCATTGTTCTAATTTCATATCTTGTATATGCAAAACTAACAGTAGCAGTCATAAAACTATTATCACTTACTGTTGCATCAAAATCTATAGTTGTTAGTGATGTTGGAAACATCGACATAAAAACAACTTTAAAATTATTTGTTAAACTGTTTGTTAATACTTCAAGAGTTCCATCACTAAAGATATCTCTCAACCAAGTAATATTTGTAGCATCTTCAAATGCTGCTCTTTCTCTAAAACGTTCAGGAACACCCATGGCTCTCATCCAGTTATGTATTTCAAGATAATTTTCTAGATTTTCATCAATCAAAAATTGCAAATCTAAATTGCCGTATCTGAAATTACCTTCGATTGGATACTTTAAAAATGGTGTATCAATACGAACATCACCAACATCTATTTGTGGAATGCTTGCTGTTTGACATAGGTACGAACTCTTTGGAGCCTTCTCAATTGTAAATTTAAAACCAATTGGAGACAAATAATTATTGTTTTGTATTTTTTGTTCATACCAATTGGCGGCCATGTCAACTTCCCAAGCTACTTATTATTTATCCAATAAAAAAGGGACCCCTCAGGGTCCCCAGAAAAATGTGAATGACTCACATTAGGTTGTCTACAAGTACACGTCTGTAGTATACGTTTGCGTTTGCGGTGAGAGCACCAGCACCCTGGGTTAGACCCTCTGCGAATGGGTTTGCAACCATTCCATAGCGGGTCTTGAAGCCGATCTTGGGTTGGAAAGTGTCCTGACCAACGGCACGTACCATCTGGAGAGGTACATATGGGCAATAGAAGAGACCTGCATCATAAGCAGACGAACCCTTATAACCCATCACGAAGAAGTGACGGTTGGATACGTTTGCTGAATAAGGATCAACATAAACCTTAATGCGACCGTTGAGGGTTCCAACTAGAGTTGAGGAAGTATCATCAACACCAGCAAGACCATTGTTGCCATTGAGACCTGGGGTGTAGTCAAGAACACCAGCCATGCCTAGAGCACTTGCAACGTCTGCAGAGCAGATGATGAAGTTGCCCTTGCCACGACGAGTCTGTTGACCGATGGCATTTGCTTCTCTTTCGATTTGGAAGAGTAGACCCTTGAACTTCTCTACGGACCAGCGACCGTTGGAGTCAACGTCGAGGTCGAAGATACCAGCAGTAGCAGTATTGTTCTGAGCACCAGGCTTAGCAATACGGTATACGGTACGAACGACTTCACGGTTGATCTCAGCAAGAACCTCAGTTGAGAGGATGTTCGCTAGTTCAGTTTCAGCATCAAGACCATGGACAGCCTTGAGGTCTTGTGCTAGTTCTAGCGAGTACTCTGCCTTGAGGGCACGTGACTTAGCGGTAACAGTGACCTTCTCGATTGAGAAGCCCATTTCACGGAAGTGATTACCTGCTCCATCACCAAGTGCTTCTGACTGAGCAGTCGTCATACCTTGACCACCTTGGGTATAGGTGCCGCTGTCATTTAGAAGACCAGGGTTAGTACCAGACTGATCGTTAGAGGCAAGTGAATCACCACTGTTCTCTGATGAATGCTCGGTATCTGCTTCGTTGAAGAACGCCTCAGTAGCGCCACCAGCGATATCGCGTGCAGTACCTTGAGTTGAGCGCATTGCGAAGATAAGACCAGTAGGACCAGTCATTGGTTGAACACCGCAGATGTCATAAGCAATAAGCTTAGGCATCGAACGACGAATTAGTGAGATTAGAACTGGATCGAAACCTGCAACAGGACCTGTTGCTGTGCTGGAACCAGTGTATCCAGCACCACCTAGTGAGTTGGTAGGTGCGGCTTCTGAGAGGAATCCACGCTCTTCGCGTAGGAAACGCTCTTGGTTTTCTAGCAGGACTGAGGTGACAGCTTTCTTGTAAGAATCCTGGATTGGTTCAGCATCCTTATGCTCAAGAATAGGTGCCCACTTTTCCTGCAGATGCTCGGATTGGAACATTTGCTTTCTCCTTGAAAAATGAGTTTTATTGTGTTAAATCAATAACAAATACGTAATTATTTATAATTTACGTTTGTTTATTTGGACCAGCGAGAAATAGCTTGCATGTAAGCAGACATTGTATCTCCAACGGGTTGTTCTACTGGAGTGTCCTCCGTTGCTGGAGCAGCTGCCCTTGCAAAATATGACTCCTTCAGAGTTTCGATTTTCTCACGAAAATCATCCTCGGTAGTGAACTCTACACCTTCAGATAGACTTTGTAGTTTATCTTTTTGTGTTTCAGCAAGTCCAACAGAAACTTCGCTCACGATCCCATTCTTAATATAACCACCAAGTTTCTTATGCATCTCAACGTTTACATCGATTTGCTCATTGAGCTTCGACTCCATAACATTGAGTTGTTCGGTCATCTCATTGACGATCTCGAACTGCTCTTCAGGAACTGAAAGATAGTTTTCGCTGAAGAGATTCTTTAGTCCGCTCATTAAGTTCTCAGCAATCTCGGTCTTAATGCCGTTATCAATTGCGAGAGCGTTCTCCTCGATCCACTTCTCAGCAACGAAAGTGAGATACGAGTCAATTTGCTCGGACATTTCTGTTTTAAATTCAGTAACAACTTCTTCGAATGCTTGCTCATATGCTTCTGCCATGAGTGCAACTTCTTCGTTAAGTTTTGCTGTTACTGCCGCTTCAAAGATGAGTCTTGCTTTATCTTTGAATTCTTCTGTAAGGTCTGAACCAGATACAAGAGCGTCAAGATCCTCGTCGAATGAGTACTGAACAGTTTCTTGCTCTTCTTCGATGAGTTCTCCATCTTCTTCGGTCTCCTCAAATGTTGGTTTCTTGTTTAAAGAATCTTGAGTATCACCTGACGCTGCTGAAGGCTTATTTGAAGGAGCAGTTACGCCCTTGATCTTTGCTGCGACTTTCTTACCGATTGATTCGGTGTCATCTGGCTTACCTGATGTTGGGGTAGGACCACCAATTTCTTCCGACTCATCGTGCAAATCAGATCTTTCAGCGGGTTTAGCGCCCTTGGTCACTACGTTAGATCCCTCTTCAAGATCCATGTTTTCAATTTGTTTTGACATTAGAAGTACTCCTTGCCTATTGTTTTACGGATATTTCGTGTAATTATTTATATGTACAAATAATTAAAGACTTCTTAGGAACGCTGCGAAAGCTTTTACTTTGCGTTCTTGAAGATTATATTGAGTTGATTCGTCAATAGTTTTCTTAATTTTGTTAAGTTCAACTTCCTTAAGAAGACCACTGTCCCAAACCCACTCTTTGCCTTCCATGATTCCTTCAACAAAAGCATCTGGAGCAGAAGGATCGGCTACGATATCAGCAGCAGTAGCAAGCATGAAATCTTCACCAACGTAGTTAATTCCATCTTTCTCGGTCATTGAACCAAGTCCTCTGGAAGAAACTCCGAGTTTAACTCCATCATCTAGAAGACTCTTAGCAATTTTACCCATGGGGGTTTCTAAGAGTTTTGCTTTACCTATGAAGTTATTTCCTTCTCTCGAAAGAGAAAGGATTTTATGAGAAACACGATCTAGATTGATAGTAGGACCATCAGGATGACCGAGTTCCCCAAGAGCTCTGCCTGTTCCAACAAAGTTCTCATTATATTTAGTAACTTCACGTTCTAAAATATTTACGGGGTAATTTCTACCATTACGATTAGTTAGATCACCTTGAAGGAAAATACCCTCGATGTAGTAATTTTTCTTACCGTCCTTCTCTTCGGTAAGAACTTGAATATCTTCGATATTCTCTGTAATTAGTTTCATCATTCCTGTTCCTCTGGTTCTTCTTGGTTAAACATATTCTGTCCCACATCAACCTTTCTCTGTTGGATTAGGTCATATGCTTTAGACTGCAATGTGTCAGCAACAAGCTCAACGGTGTATGCGTTATTTTTTGCAAAAATGCTATCGAAAATTTCTGTTGACATAATAATTCAAGCTCCTTATATAGTATTTAGAATTCTGCTTTTTTCAAGTCTGCAGGATCAGCCTCAATTCCTTCATTACCAACCACTGCACCAGGTTCTTCGGCGGGTGGAAGAGCATTAGGATCGGCATTAGGATCCATTGGCATACCTGTTGCGGGATCCATTGCGGCATTTGGATCCATGATCTTACCTTCTTCCATTTCCTTTTCAATTTGCTTATCAATTTCTTTAAACTCTTCGGGAGTTTGCTTAAGAACATTGCGGCGAATTTGTTCAATAGAGAAGTACTTACCAACAAAAGGATCCATTGTCGCTACGAGATTCATTCTCTCATTCATCATCTCCATATTCTTGAGTTCATTGAAGTAATTGTCTGCAATGAAATCATATTGGATATGATTCTTCATTTGATCCCAATCTTCAAGAGTTATAATACCTTTGAGAAGAAGTTGAGTCTTAAGAACATCTTGGAATAAGTCTGAGAAACGTTTGCGGAGACGGTTAATAAATTTCTGGAACTTGAGTTCGTCTCTGGTAATTTCAGTTGAACGACCAATATTAAATGTAGTTTCTGTTTCTAATCTTGATGAGGGAACATTTAATGCTTTGTAAAGTTTCTTTTGGAAGTATTTGACATCCTCCAGTTCACCCAAATTCTGCCCACCAGGGAGAGTAGTAATTTCCGTTCCTCTACCACCCTCACGACGAGGGAGCCAAAAGTCTTCAAGCATCGACATAAATTTGCGATCATCTTTGATCTCTCCAGTGTTGGCATCATATACCAGTTTATTTCTATAGCGAGACATAACCTCACGGAGGTATTGCTCTGCTTTGATCTTGGGTAAGTTGCCCACATCAATGTAGAAAATTCTACGTTCTGGCGCACGAGATAGACGATAGATAACCAGTGAGTCTTCGATCATTCTCAACTGATTAACTGCTTTGATTGCTTTATGGAGGTGAGAAACCACCATGTTTTTGTTCATATCAAAAATTCCAGAATGCACAAAAGTGATTGCATCTGTAGCAATTTTGATTCCTTGAGTATCACCAGCCTTTAAACCCTTACCATTGTAAATAAAATACTCAACCGTTTTTTGCATAAACGCTTGAGATGGATTTGTTGGATCTATTCTTTCTGGTCTATTTTCAATTTCAACAACCTTACGAATTTTCCTTGGGTCTACATAACGGAGTTCGATAACTCCTTCTGCAGGATCTTTCGGGTCGATGATCTTATGATAAAAAAGTCTTCCATCAACATACCAGCGACGGAAAATTTCATACGATTTATTTTCAAAATCTAAAAGTTCTAAAACATAATCAAACTCTTCAGTAATTAGTTTTTTAACTTTGTCGCTAACGTTTTTGATATTTTCTAAATTAATCGAAACAGGAACATCATTATAACTTCCACAAATTGATTCATTAACAACATCATCTACAGCAGAATCACATTCTGGTTGAAGAATCATGTCTCTATAACGAGTAATTAACTCCCACTCGTTTTTGACGGTTCCGTCAATATCTACATAATAACCGTAATGACCGCCAGCAACGATGGGAGTTGCTCCGTCCTGATTATCTTTCTGCACAAAAGAAGGCCCTTTCGGAACCTTCTTTGCTCTCTCGATAGAGTATCCAAATAATTGAGACATTTTATAGTATCGAAGATTAGTCCGATACTATTTATCAAAATTATTATGGCGTGTATATTGGTGTTACAGTAGTACCAGAAGGAACCAAGTCTGTACTTGCAGCAATAGAAGAACCACTTTCTGGTGCCCAGTATTGTACTTGCCACTCTACAGTAAACTCTTCAATTGCATCATTTGAACCATAATCAAGATCAATTGCAGCTACGTTTGATGGCCAGCACTCATACATTTTATATGATACAATTGCATTACCTCTTCTATCTAGTTGGGTCACTCGAAGGTTCGCCATATAGTTTAGGTAATCGGTGCTGGTGGATGCTGCTACTCCATAACGGATTCTAGTAGCATTCTCTTCATACATTTGAATTGCATCCATCCACTGGAGGAATGCCTGTCTTAATGAATGATTTGTATCATTTTGAATTGTGATTGTCCATGGTTCAAAGGTTCTATCTCCAGCAATCTTGAGCATTCTTCCACGGAAAGGAACTTCAACTACACCAACAGTTGATGCTGGTAATTGAGCTGCTTTGCATACGAATGCACCTAATTGAACTAGGCTAGTAGCGGTGCTTGAAAGACCAATTGCACTTCCAGCGGATGTACCTGGAAAAGCTAGATCTACTTGGAATAAATTAGGTCTTGCGAAATCAATGTCTAACGCACCTAGGAAAGACGTAATCGGACCTCTATTGTTTGATGGCATTGTGGGTTTCCTCCAGTTTTTTTGTTAAAATTAAATGATTAAGAAGCGACTTCGCTAAATGAAACACCAGATCTCGTTGCAATAAAGGTCAGAGTGATGTAGTTGATTGTTCTGGTTGGCTTCAAATAAATTTCTGCGTAGAGTTCTCCTCTGTCAACAGCTTCTGGAGGATTGTTTTCTCCATCACACTTGATGAGGTAATCTTGTAGACCTCTTCTTGCTTGAATATTTCTAAGGAATGGTTCAACACCGTTGATGAACACGCTTCTTGAGGTGTCATCGTTGAATTCAAAGAGTAGAGATTTTGCTGCATTAGCAATAACTTTCTCGCAAAGAAGGAATAGACGACGAACATTGATTCTATCAAATGCAGATGCATAACCAAGTGCTGTTTTATCTCCAAAGAGTACAATACCAGATCCAGGGAAGGCAACAATTGGATTGACTCTTTCAACATACAGTCTATCTCTTTGATCTTTGTTTGGAGAATATGCTAGTTTGATAGCATTTCTGAGTACACCTCTTGCCAAACCTGCAGGTGAATACCAATCTGCTTCTGTTTCGGCAGTAGTCAATAATAGACCAGCGATATCAGCATTGCATGGAATGAAACGATATTTATCGTTATATCTGTCATAGATATACTTAAATCCAGTATCTAATACTGCATATGAGGTGCTAGGAACTTGTCTAAAGTAGTTAACAAGATTAACTGTTGCTGTTTCAGTATCAACTGCATTGACTACGTGATCTCTGACTGGGGAGAAGAACGACATGCAATCTTTTCTTGATTCGAGAATAGATACAATAGTTGCAATCTTAGCATATGCCTCGGTGTTGTTTGTTCCCATTGAACCAGGGATGATGAAATCAATGTCCTCTGTTTCTGGATCGCTAATAAATCCCAGCGAAGCGGCATAAGCACCTGCGGTCACACCGTAGTTGCTAACACCACCACTAAGAACATAATCAACACTACATCCACCATCACTTCTAATATAGACAGCACCACTGACGGGATCTGCAGTACCATTAGCATTTCTGAGTAGGTTGAAGTTAACGTTAGCAGCAGGAACTCCCCAAATGCCAGCAGCTAGAGTTGATCCAACAGCAAAGACGTTTGTGGTATCTGGATCACCACCATAAATGTAGTTTGAACCAAACTTCAACACATACTTATAGTAATTAACTTCACTATTTGTGGTTTTAGCATCAGTTGCCTTAGAAACACCAATAAATCTTTCCAAGATTGTATTTGGGGTTCCAGTATATTTGCCTAATGTATCAACAACCAAAATATGCATTTCATCTCTATATCCATTTCTGGCAGCTGCATATGGTGAGGTTCCAGGACGAGGAGCAACGTTGATCCATTTTAGACCAGGGAATGCATCTCTTGTTTGATACTCATTTTCAACGGTAGCGATGCCAACAGTGGCGGCATTGTCATCATCAACACTGTCTGTTGCTGCAAATTCTACAGATCCTTTATTAAGTACAACTAACAGTTTTCTTGAAACACCACCACTTGCAATATCTGCAGATGCTCCACTCGATGATTGTGTAATGTCATCACCTGCAGCTAGGATGCCTGTATGTGCAGCTCCTAGATTAACTTCCAGAGTGTTAGTTGCTGGATCCCAAGCAACAACCGTTCCAGCAGTTCCATCAATTGTAACTGCTCCAGGGACAAAAGTACCAACAACACCAGTTAATGTCAAGGACAATCTGTACTTGTAAACTTTTCCTGCTGCTCCTGATGCTCCTGCGAGTGCATCACCAACTTCAAACTTCCACTCATTACCCGAAGTAGGTGCGTCTAAGTCCAGAATTTGGTCTGCACCTGCATCAGTTTTGTAAATTCTTAATCCGTTGCAGTGGTCGCCTGCAGTTTTACCAGCATACAACCAAGTTACAGTTCCAGTTTCGTACTCATCTTCGTACTGTTCAACATTTTTAATTTTTACTGCAGATCCATTTGTTACTGCATTTAGAAGTGAGGTGTGATCAGTTCTAATGACCTTTAGTGCTCCACCATAAATTAGGTATTGAGCAGCACAAAACCAGTTCTCGTAATTCTCATCATTTGGTCCACCAAAAACCGTTTCTAGTTGTCTTTCTGTAGAAATAATTCTTACTTCATTAATAGGTCCTTTCTCAAAGGGTCCTGCAAAAGCAGCAAACGTAGGATTTGATATCGTTGATCCCGTGCTGCGGTCGATTTCTCTAACTAGTACTCCAGGGGAGTATTGACTTAATGCCATGTTTCGTTCTCCAACGTATCGAAGTTTTTCTAGAAATATTTATAATTTGCTATATTTCTATTGGGGAAACAATGCATGAACAAACTACCAGTCAGGATAGTCCCATGTAAGGTTAATATCTGTCTTTCTACCATCTTGTATTCTTTTGATAGTGCAGAGTTTACATTCATATGAATATGAGGATGGGTAAGCTCCACGATCCTTTCTAGTCCTATAGAAATCAGTTAATAAATTTTTAGTGATACCACACGTTCTGCATTGACGATCAACAAATAATAAATGCTCTAGTGATATTTGTTGATTGATATCCATTACCTGTACTCCCACATATATGCAGCATCACCGTATTCGTCTAAATGCCATCTATCACCTTGGACATCAACAAAACTTTCTTCTTCTGTTCCATCTAGAATAAATCCAAATGGTGCCATGTCTGCTTCAATTGCTTCTCTTTGATCATCATAAATTCTTTGGCGAACATCATTATTGGTCATTTCCCTGAAATAAGGTTGCATAGCAAGCCAAGAAAAGATAACTAGAGACATTGCTAAGTCATCATTACATCCTTCTTCTGCCTCAAACGAATTACCTTTCTGAATGAATGTTGTCAGTTCACTAATAATATCGTAATCTTTTACAATAAGTTTGTCTTCTTCTATTAGTGCCTTCAGGTTAGAACAACCAACCTTCTTAACAGCAGAAGTCATGCGAACTCCCAACGAAGCTTTCTTACCACTGAAACCAGATCCTACAATTTGACCTGCACGTCCTCTCATTGAACACATTAAAAGGTTGTCGTATTCAAGATCGTATTGTAAAATATCGGCAACTTGTCCTCCAATATCATTTACCTCGATTAAAATGTATGCTTTATTATAATTTTTAGCAACGTCATGAATAATATTTGGTAATAGGATTGGTTTGATGTCGTTATTTTTGTACTTGCCTACAATGCTATATGGGATAGTTGTAATATCCACAATAATAAATGCTGAGTAATCTTGACTCGTTCCTCTTGAAGTATCAACTGTTAGTATGTATTGATGCTCTGGTTTTGCTTCTTCGTAAATATCTAATCCCTTGTACGATGTAAGGGGATCTTCATAAACCATATTCCTTAATTTTGCTGGATTGATTAGAGTATCAACCGATCCCAGAAACTCACACTCAAATTCTTGAGTAAACTGTCTTTGAGAAGTGTTTGCAATTGTTTGTTCTTTCCATGCAGCATCACGGCCAGGAACCTGAGACCAATGAACCTCTAGAGGGATATAACTATTCTTCTGCCTTTCAGCATCATGCCAAAGTTTATAGAACATGTTCATTCCGTTTGGTGTCGAAATGATAATTACCTTGGTTGTTTTACCAGATGAAATCGTAGGATATACAGAAGAGAAGAACTGCTCTGCAATATTATTTGGAATGAACGCAAACTCGTCTAGGAAGATAATATTAAACGAGTTCCCTCGAACTGCACTAGATGACGTAGATGCAGCAATAATCTTAGAACCGTTTTCTAATTCTAAGGATCCCTTGTTCCAGGATACAATACCATGTTGCATCCACTTGGGTAAATTTTCGTATGATAGTTGTAAACGAGATAAAAGTTCTCTTGACGTTTCTGCCTTGTTTGCTAGAATAGCAATCTTACTATTATCATTGAACAATGCATAGTGCATCAGATAGGAAACACACGTTGTTGATTTTCCTGTCTGACGTGGAAGCTTTGCAATGTTAAATCTATTTTGGTGAAAATTTTTAATAAGTTGCTCTTGGAAATCCCATACTTTAAATGGAACAAGACCTTCATCCAAGGAAACAATTTTTACATATTCCTTTGCAAAGTAAAGTGGGTCTCGACTACACTTAACAAATTCTTCAATTTGTTCTTTTGTAAACTCAACAGTTACGTTTGCTTTTTTTAGATTAGGATTGCCAAGATAAATGTCGTTGTAATTCATACATAATTGCGGGTATCCACTTCACCATTACGTCTAGCTTCTAGAAGTTTAAAGTCTTTAACTTTAGTATTTCCAAGATAAGACCAAGCATAACCCTGTTGGATCATCTGCTCATTTAATGAAGAGGGTTCATTATTAATATATAGCCATCCTAAAATTCTTCCATACTTCTCTGTACTATCTGGAAGTTCGGTCTTGATAATAATATTCTTGGCACCTTCCACCCGCTTCTTCAACCACTCTTTCGATTCGAGTCCGAGTTTCTTTTCGTATTCGTCTTTTGTTCTGCTCTCAGGCGTGTCAATGCCCGCAAGGCGAATTCGCTTATTGAGAGAGATATTAAAACCGAGATCAATGTCAGCGTCAATAGTGTCGCCATCTACTACCTTTGCAATTGAACGAATTCTGTAAATATACGGATCTTTCATATTGATCTATCTACTGGGATTTTTGTAATTTTTTGAATATGATCACACGGCATCGTAAAAGATTGCACATCAGCATAACGCATGTAATCAATTTTACATACATTAGGACCGATTTCTACCAACCCAATGATAATAAATGCAATGTAATCCATATGACTAGATCAGTTGTTGTTTATGTTGTGGTAAACTTCTATCTTGTGGTCTACCATTTTTAGGAAATTGATAAACCCCATTGATACAAAGAATCCAATTAGTTCCTGTCTTAGGATCATGAATACGAATTCTATCACAGGTTCTCATAAAGTGTGGCACCTGACCTGGACCCATTGGAGTAGCTGTAAAAAGTGATGCTAAAATTAGAGGGATCACTTTTTCTTGCCGCCATTCTTTGCTTTCTTAGCAGTAGCATTACCCTGATTCTGTTTGGAGTTCTTTTGACCTCCAGGAGAACCTTTCTTCCCCTTGTTTGGTGACTTAGACATCAGCAGTTCCACGCACGTAATGACCTATTTATGCGAGAATCTGGATCTCTTGCAGTTTTTTCGGAAGTTCGCTTTGTTTTCATGCCTTTCATTCTGGCACAAAATGACGCCCTGCGGGGATTTCCAACCTTCTTTGAAGGTGCTTTAAGGTCGCTTCCAGGATTTTCTCTTTCATAAGACTTACGTCCTTTTTCGTTAAGACCACCAGATTTATTCTGTCCCTCCTTTCTAGTCCAAGCTGCTCCTTCCGCCATGAATTCTCCAAAGGAAGGAATATAACTACTCATACGGTAGGTTGACCGCTCACCACCACCATTGCTCCGATTACCATTGCCCCGATCACCATGCTGAGCTCGATCTCGCTCAGGACTATGTGTTGTAGAACGAACTGCTGGCGCTGACCCCCTTGACGGATCATGCTTACCACGTTTACGAGAATCTTCTCCTCGTTTTG
>Ga0194115_10002367_pt1 | contig 22472 bp, 11 predicted proteins | sample TA2MahsurfametaG_3_FD_148656 | JGI IMG/M metagenome (GOLD analysis project Ga0194115, IMG submission 148656) | Freshwater microbial communities from Lake Tanganyika, Tanzania - TA2015002 Mahale S4 surface | ecosystem: Environmental > Aquatic > Freshwater > Lake | place: Tanzania: Lake... | reverse complement strand
ACCTGCTGTAAATGCTGCACCGGCTGAGAATTGTGTAAAACTTAAAGCTGTTTCTCCTAAAGTAATTGTACCTGTTGTTGACAATACCCAACCTGTTGCAGCATTTGTGTTACCTTGTTCAACAAATGTAAACATACCAGGTGTTACTTCACCAGCAGGTGAATTATCAGCATCAGTAGCACGAGTCAATGCAAAATTAGGTGAAGCGCCTACAACATAGATACCATTTTGTGAACCAGTACCTTGATTTTTAACAAGAACTCTATTTCCTTCAACAACTGTTATACCATCAATTTCTAAAGCATAGGAACCATTCAAAGTAGGTGTAGCAAGTGTACCAACATCAGCTGTTGTGGCAACTCTTACACTCTTCTTGACATCAAGACCTGTCGCAACACTGTCAACATAAGTTCTAACAGCTTGTACAGTAGGTAATTTTGAGTTATCGCCAGAAGGTAATGTAGTATCAGTACTATATACGTCTGAATTTAATTTTGCAAGTGTTACAGCTGCATTATTAATTTTGGCACTTGTAATAGCGTCATTAGCAATAGTAAGTGCACCATTAGCTGCGAGTGTTGCGTCTGATGATAATGCTACATAAGCTGGTACACCATTTGTTGTGACAATTAATTTACCATTATCTGTAGATGAAGATTCCAGTTTTGTAAGGGCAACCGTACCTGTTGAAATTTGTTTACCTTTAATTTGAGACATTTTTTCCTCGTTTCTTTATTTTTTATTATTTATATATACTTTATTATTGCTTAATATACCAAATTTTAACAATATCGCCATTTTCAATAGAACCTTCAGTCAAAACTATATTTACACGATTAGCAGGTAATACTGGAACTGAATATTCTGTTGAATTTAATTCTAAACCATTTAACACAACTTTTAATTGTGGAATATTACTTAATTTTTTAATACTCTGCGATGTTAAAAAATATTGTGAACCATTTTCTGTTAATACATTATTAAAATTAAAAGATTCAACAATCCAATTAACATCATTTAATAAAGTATTTTTACTTACCCAATTTATATTCGAATTACTACCACCTGATACTAACACATCACCACTATTACCCGTTTGTGTTACATATTGTTGTGTATTAATATCAAAAGTAGTTTGTACTGACAATCCACCTGAATTTGTAATAGATATAGCTTTTGCGCCATTTTCATATGTTAAATGAACAGAACCACCGTCAGTGTCAGCTAAAAAGTTAGGCATAATAGTAATGTCACCGTTAGAATTACCTAAATATAGTGATTTTGCCTTTTCACTCATATAATCAGAACCTGAATTATATAATTTTCCTTCTAATCCTAATACTGCATAATCAGCAACTTCACTATTACCTTCATTTTTTAAATAAATATTTGTCGATGCGCTAGTTGAGTTTGATTTATTTTGGATTGTTAAGCCTGAATATGTACCATTATACGTTGCAGCAGCACTAATTGCTGTTTTAATAGTTGTATTAAAATTAGGGTCACCATCAACAACCAATGTTTTATCTGTTAATCCCGTGCCTGAATAATTTTTAAATTGTAATGCATTAGACCCGCTTAATGTACTACCATCTGTTGTAAATGGTATTTGATTATTTTGTAAATTTAATTGAAGTCCCTGCCCTGACGCGATTGCAACCCAGTTGATTCCATTCCACATATACGCCTGATTACTATCGGTTACGATTGCGATATCACCTGATTCAACCTGCAATTCATCACGTTCATTTATGGTTGCGACTGTATATGTATTAGAAATGTTAATTGATGGAATTTGAGATAATAGAATTTTACCATTTCCATCAAGCTCTGCCACACCATTTTCAGAGCCTTTTTGTGTTATAGAAATAAAATTTGTATCAATATAATCTTCAAGAGATGATATACTTGAATTTAAATCGTAAATATATTTACCTAAAGTATTATTGGATGCGTTAGCAAGATTTAAAACTAAATTACTACCTGTATTTTGAAGCTGTTGAAAGCCTAAATTTGTAATTAAATTATTATATTTTTGTAAATTTACTAAATCTTGCTGTAATACTTGACCAATAGATGACGTCAATGTTTGTAAATTAATAAATGTATCAATTGTTAATTGATTATTTTCAAAATCAGTTGTAATATTACCAGAAATTGCCCCTTGAAGTGTAATTGTTTTATCTGCATCAAATTTATGTGCTTGTGCAGATATAATATTAAAAATTGTAGGTGTTTGATTTCCATTTATTATATTTTTAACTGTTAAATTATCAACAATTAATGCTGGTCCCTCTAATTGATCAGCAAATACATTTTGAATATATGCTCTTTCAAATTTATCATTACTAGCACCTAAATCTTGTATATTATATAAGCTAGGAGATATTCGTTTTCTAATTGTCATTTAATATATAACCTCTTTAATTATATATTAAATATATTATTTCACTGCTCAACTAAAATTTTTGCAATTAATTTTACAGCACATGGTGTATTTATTTTTAAAGTATGTGTTGCAGTTATACCTGAATATATTGCATTATCAATATATCTTAAATTATTTTCAAATGTAATTCCTTCAATACCTTCTGCTAAATATAATGCATAATTTATATTATCAACTTTTTCATTTTCTTCATCATATATATCAACACTTAATGTATCCAATAATTCTGTTCCATCATAAATATATTGATAATTTAATAAAGATGTAATAACAATTCTATATTTTTTCATACGTTCTGAATTATCTAACACCTTGTATAATGTAAATGTAATTGGTTTTGTCCAATTATTAAATGACGTATCTGTAACTGTATCTATAAAAGAAGTATCTAAATCAAAATCACATGTACATGCCCAAATATTTTTTGCATTATCTAAAGCAATTTGTACAAAATTTCCTGTTTCTTTTTGCTTTAACGCCCAACCAAATTTATTTGTTGCTGAATTAATTTTTCCTATTAATATTTCTAATGAATTTTGTAGATTCACTAAAATTTTTGTGAAATTATCTTCGTCTAATGATAAAAATGCAATTTGTGTTTCATCAAATTCATAATAACTTTGATATGTTAAATTTCTCCAATTTGTTGTATCAATCTCATAAGATAAGATTCTTCTACACATACTTTTTTGTGTTGTCGTTAATGTAGAAGAATTATCAATTAATAAACTAGCATTTCTATTTGTTCCATAAAAAATACAATGATTTAAGAAATATCGATTTCCTATTTTTGTAATAAAATTATGATTCATATATTTATATAGCTGTCCATTATCATGAAAATATGGGGTATTAGATAATGTAAATGAAGTCGCAGACAATGTATCTTTTGACCCATATATTTCATTATGTAAACAACCATATGTAAACCAATCAGTTCCCGCAGGATATATCATATTACAATCTAAAATTTCAAATTGACTTGTTTCATAATTAGACTTATTCCAATTATATATTACAGGTGAAAAATATGCTGCTGTTTGCATAAAATCTCTAACAGATGTTGGCATTGAATATGTCGGTGCGTAAAAATGATATAAATCAGCATTTGATTGATTAACTTCAACCTTCGAAGGTACTGTAAAATATGACATACTATTACCTGTTGCAGGATTTGTCCAATTTCTTAAAATTCTAAAATCGTCATTGACTAAATTATTACCTGGAATATCATTTGTATCTGTTACTTCTCTCCATCTACTGCCTCTCCATTCAAAAACATAACTTTTTTGAGCTGATGCACTATTAATAATTGGAGTTAAATCAAAAGTTTGTGCAACATTTGTAATATTTCTATATTGTACTTTAAATGAACCAGTGCCAGCGATATGTGAAATTTTAAATCTATCGCCAATTTTTGGACTTAATGGCGGATAATATATAAAATTAGCATTCGCTAAAGCATATGTATAGTTTTTCCAAACAGATGCTAATTGATTTGTTGATGTTAATACTGTTGTTGTATTTATAGTATTAGGATTATCATACACTTGTAATGCATTATAATTTAAATGTACACTTTCACAAAGATTGTTCATATTATAGATATCTGCTTGATTTACGCCTGTTACGATTAATTCAAAAGAATATGTTCCTAATCCTAATAAAACACCATGATAATTTTGAATTGTATCTGCAGTTACATGTTGATATGGATATATTTGCTTATTATCTCCTGAAGTATTATAAAAATCATAGCCTGCTGTTGTCATTGACATTACAAAGTTATCAAATCTAATATTTAAATTTTGATTAAACATTAAACCAAAAGATGTATGTGTACCTACTGTTTTTGTAATATTAATTCGAATAATTTTACCAACATCTGCCAATGCAAAAGGTTGTGCAATCGCTATCCACATTAATCCTGTCGAACCAGAATTAGTAATGTCATATTGTGTGATAGATGATCCTGAAATTGTCATTGTATAATTATCTGCTGTTGTAGCGATAGTTCTAGTAACAATAGACGTTGTAGGATTCGCAGGATAAATTGATTTAAAATTTAAACTTCTATTAAAATCTCTTAAAATATTTGTAGAATAATATTCTTTAATTTTAGAATTATTATCTGTTTTAATTGCCGAATTTGAAATATTTAAATAATAGTGTTGTCCGATATTATCTTTTCCTAAATAACCCATATAATTTATACCTAAACGAGAATCAGTTCTACCATAACCTAATAAACCATCTCCAATTCTTTGCTGCAAAATATTTGAATTACCATATTTTTGTGAACGCATTGAATCTTCATTTCCTGCTAATGCTATTTGATAAGGTATTTTAACATCGTCAAATAAATTATTAGTAAAATATAAATTAACAGGCGTATTAAAATTATTATTCCATAAAGAACTGTCAGAAATTTCAGATGTATATGTTGGTGAAAGAATAATGTTTTGACTTGCTAATGACATATTTCCAGGCATATCATGCTTAATAAAAATCATTTTTTTATTTGTAAAATCTGTTGTAATATAACTTAAATTTGAATGAATTAGTGTATTAATTTCATTAACAGGATTAATAGATGCATCTTTATATAAAGATGTAATATTATACCAGCCTGAATCAACAAACTCTAATAATACAATTTTATTTATAGAAGCAGAAGTTATTGTATCACATAATATTACGCCATTATATGATACAAAAAATGACCCAGTTGCCGAACTTGATAATTCAAATAAAATTTTTGAACCAGCTGTTCCGCTATCTAATGTAAATTGTTTATTTAATGTTGTACCAGTATATGTTATTTTACGTGATTGTTTGAATGAAGATGTTATTCCGCTAGCTGTCACAATCGCTTCTGGGTTTGTAGCTGTTGCAATATTTGTATTAATGTAATGTGTATTTCCTGCAACAAAATAATGATTAGATTCAATAGGTATTACTTTTACATTTAATTGATTTGATGCATCAATATTTAAATTATTTCCTTTATATAAAATTAAAGAATTATCACCATGAGAATTTACGTTTGATCCAGAATTCCATTTTACATATGAATTTGATGTATTAGTTGATTGTTCATTAAATAAAATATATTTTTCATTTTGATTATTTGGATTTTGAATAATATTTAATAAACCTATATTTTTTGAAATTATTTTATCTAGACAAAACAAATGTGAATAATCAGAATTTGAATTTTTATGATGATATGTATTATAATTTACAATATCAGTCGTATCATATGGTAATCCAAATGTTGATATTTTATTAATAGATTTACCGTTAGTTAATAATTTATTTGAAAAAATACTATTAGGTTGATTATATAAATCTGGAAAAGATTTAAAATTATAAATTGAATTTTGAAATGCAGATGTATTTCTTTTATAATTTAGAAATTTACAATTATCAATTGTTTTTATAATTTTAGAAAATGTTGTATCTTTTTTAGATATTTTTGTATTTCTAGAAATAAATAATTCATTATTTCCAGGATTTTCTATTAATATATTTCCTAATAAATTAGCATCATCAAAAAATAAATGACCAATACCGCCTTGATTGTAATCTGATCTATCAACGTCTGACGTTCGATTACTTAAAGAAAATTCAAAATCTTCTATTTTAATTAAATTTTTTGTCATTTTATAAATTTCTTTTTGTTTAATTAATTTTAAATATTATGTAAAAAATTAAAAATTTAATTTTAATATTATGCCCAAAATTCTTTATATTGACCACCTGTACCACCATTTCCACCGCCACTATTCGGATTTTCAACAGTGACAGGTTGATTTATAACATAATTTCCTGATCCATTATCAATTATTTTAAGATTTAAATTGTCTGCTTTGTTTTTAACATATAATTGATCAGATATAACATTTATTGAAGTTTTTTTAGTAATTTGATTTAATGATGAAATATTTTGAGCATTATTTTTAAATGATACAAAAACGTCAACTTCAGAACCTTCGATTTCATTATAATTTAAATCTTGATTAATTGTATTTGTATTATTATCGATAGACATTAAATCTAAAGTATTTAATATAAATTGTGCGGCTACAAAATTAGTATTATTAATTGTTAAAACATTATTTAAAACATTTAATGAATCAACGCCTGTATTTAATTTTTCTAATGGCGATGAATAAACATCATTAATATATGTAGGTGTATTATTGATGTTTACTTTACTTAAAACCTGTAAAAAATCTTTTGATGTTGAAAAATTAAAAGTTGTATTAATAAATTTTTCTTTTCTTTTATATACTTTTCCATCTTTCACTTCAAATAAAAATTTATTTTTTGTTTGATAATATTTAAATGGCAAGCTAGCTGATAACATACTTTTCTCTTTTTAATTGTTATATTAATAATTAAATATTTAATTAAGTTATATCTAAGCTAGAAACAATATAAAAATGTCTAGACTCCTGTATTAATAATTCAATAGTAACGTCAGAAAGAAGATCGGTTGTTACTGAAATGTAATCTAATCCATTATCATTAAATAATATTTTCCCATCCCCATTTTGAATTTGTAAATTAACGATTATACCTTGTCTATTTCCACTATTATCATAAACAGATAATTTTAAATTTTTAATTAGTACATTTGCTCCATTATCTATCGTTGCAGCATAAAATATATTTTCATTATTTTCTTCTTTTAAATCGATTGTATAACATTGAGTAATATTTATATTTGGATCTACTTCTGGCAATTTGTGTAATTCAAATATTACTTTTTTATCTACTATGTTACTCAACAAATTGCCATATAGTTTTTCTTGTAAATTAATATTACATTTCACTGCCCAAATATTATTATTACTATCCCTAGATATTTGTAAAAAATTACCAGGATAAATTACATCTGGCATCCAACCATTCGTTAAATCAAATGATAAAATACTAACCGAATTTGTTTGATTTATTAATATTCTTGTGAAATTATCTTCATCTAATGGCAAAAATCCAACCTGCGTTTCATTAAATCCATAATAACTATGATATGTTAAATTTCTCCAATTTGTTGTATCAATCTCATATACAATTATTCTTCTACAATTACTTTTTTGTGTTATCGTTAAACCATTATTAGAATTATCAACTAAAATATTTGCATTATGATTTGTTCCATAAAAAATACAATGATTTAAGAAATATCTATTTCCAACTTTTGTAATAAAATTATGATGAAAAAATTTATGAAGTTGTGTATTATCATGAGATTCTCGTAATTTACCTGCTGTTTCAAAATTATAATAATATTCACCAGCATCAGGAACACCGCCAGTACCACGATTAAACCCTTCAGTATGAGTATTTCCATATGTAAACCATGTATTAGAACCAGGATATGTAATTGTTGTATCATAAATCGTAATTGCAGCTGATGATGTTAATGATTTATCCCATATATACAAAATAGGTGTAAATTTAGATAAATCAGCTTTCACTTTAGATGATGTGAAATCTGTATTTGTATATGCTGGCGCATAAAAATAATATATATTTGAATTGTTTGGATCAACAATAGTTTTTGAAGGTACTGGTAAATATGTAGAAACCAATCCTGTTCTAGGCTCATTCCATAAATGAGTTCCTGGTATAGGAAAATACCCTAAATCTGTTTGTAATTCCCATGTAGTATTTGATGAATTATATTTAAAGTAGTATATTTTTGTTGCAGATGCTGATGTTGTAAATGGAACCAGAACTGTTGTGTTAACTGCAGAAACTGTTACGCGGAATGAACCTGCAGAACCTAAATGCTGTACTCTAAAAATATCATTATTCGCTGGATTAACAGGCGAATAATATGTAACATTTAATGTTGTTAAATTAAAAGTATTATTCTTGTTTAATGCTAATGCAACAGATGTTGTAGATGTAATTGCAACATTTCTATTAGTATTACCTATTTCAAAAAATTGTGACACATAATTGTAATTTATATTTTTCACACTAACTGTTGTTGAATTTGTTGGGTTTTCTTTTATAATTGATGTTGTCCAAGAATTTTTTAAAATTGTTTGTAAATTTAAAATAGTATTTTCAATATTTGTAGATTCTGTTCCACTATCTCTTGATACAGCCTCATTTATAAATAAAAAATAATTTTGTCCAGAGAAATCCTGACCTAAATATCCTTTATATGTTGTAAAATAACGAGAATCAGCTAATGCACCTGCAGTATCTAATGTCGAACTTAATGATGAATAATTAAAAATTGTCCCTGTTGAAACATTAGCAAAATTTTGAACAGCTGTCGTTAAAAATTTTGCATTTAGAATAGTCTCATTTGCTGCCCAAGTAGCTTTAACAATAGTTTGATGACTAAAGTGTCTAAATGTCGAATTTGATGTTGCAGATAGAAAATGACCATTTTTTAAAAAATATATTGCACGATTTGTAAAATCTGTAAATAAATAAAGTAATTGATTATTATATACAGAATTAACATTACTAAAAGTATTCTTTAAAATATCGCCAGTATTCTCGGCATTTCCAGTAAAAGTAGATGCATAAGTATCAATATTTAAATCATCACCTTTATATACAAATAAACTTTGAAAATTATAAAATGGAAAATTTGACCATGAAGCTTGTGCGCATGTTGTATCTGTAAATAAAATATATTTTTGATTATTATTTGTATCATTTAATAAGCTTAATAAAGCATTATTTTTATATGAAGCATCTAAAGAAAATAAATAATGATTATCACCAGATATATCTCTATTTACTTCCATTCTTCTATATCTATCTTTTGCAGTTGCATTTCCTGATGATAGATCGGTCATACTTCTAACTTCCGACCAATATCTTTTAAACATTACATTAAACTTACTCGTAGATAATCTAGTAGTTAATAATTTATTTGAAAAAATACTATTAAATCGAGCCCATTCATCAGCGATATAATTTAATGTTGTCGTATTTGTAGAAACATGTCTTTTTTGAAATTTAATACCTTTAAAACGTTCTGAATGTTTATAAATTAATTTATCCTTATCCCTAATATCATTTTTTCCAAAAATTAATTCATTTTTCGATTGACTTGGATTTTCTATCATTACATTAGATAAAAGGTTTTCATTATTAGTAAATAAAAAGCCACTTGAATTACCATTAAAAAGTACAGGATTGACTGCATAATTATATATGTTTTGTTGATTATATAAATTCAAATGTTGAAAAATAAATTCAGATTCTTTAACTTTTGTCATATTTTCTCCCTAATTAATATTAAATAATTATAGAGAAATATTAAATATAATTAAATTAAAAAATTACATTAGCATAAACATTAGCATAGCCAGGACCTTTAATTTTAATAGCTACTGCTAAATCACTTGCTTGTAATGTAGTAACATTTGTTGTATATACAGTTGATCCATCTTGTAATACGAATACAGTATTTACACCTTCCAATACCAATTGAACATTAGCTGCAATTCTAGCTCCATTCTCATCAAATACTGAAACATATACGTTACTATTAATATCAACGCCTGTATAATTTTGTGTATTATCTTCAAATCTAACAGATACAACATTACTTAATGATTCTGAAATTAAATGCAACGATACATCAAATGTTAAATTTGTAGCTGTTTGATCTGTTTGATTTGAACCTGATCCAGCTACAACAACAGATGACTTGTTGGTATCTAATTGATCATCATTTGTAACAGAATATGCCCAGACTCTATTTAATTGATCTCTAGTTACTTGTCTAAATGAACCTATTTCTTTATATGTTAAAGTCCATCCGCTACTTGAATTAAAAGAATAAAAGCACAATGAATCTTGATGCAAACACATAATTTTTGTAAAAAATGTTTCATCAATTGGTAAGAAACTTAACACATCAGCATTTAATTGCGAATAACTATGAAATGTTAAATTTTCCCAGCTCGTTGAGCCAATTGTATAAGTAACAATTCTATATTTCAAAGGATTATTTGATCCAAAATCAGCAGAACCTGAATATCCTAGACACTGAATATGATTTAAATAATAAACATTATTTAATTTTGTTATAAAACATTGATTATTTCTTTTTACATGCGATGAATTTATAGGAATATTAGCGCTAGTTGAAGTATTATAAACATTAGCATATGTAAACCAATTTTTTGTAGGATCACCTGCATCATATACAATATTACAATCTTTTATAGTAATAGCATTAATACCTGCATTAAATGGATTAATTGATTTATTCCATTTAACTAGAATAGGGGTAAAATATGTTGTAGTATCAGTTGTAACTAACGTTACACCACCAGCGGCTGTTGTAGTATCAGCAAATGCAGGAATATATGAATAATAAATATCATTTTCCCCTGTTAATGGTGAATTTTCAAATTTCGAAGGAATATTACAATATGTTAAACATGAACCAGATTTTGAGTCATACCAGCCTGTTCTATTAATTCTATGATTAGGCGATACTCGATACGTATCTGTATTAAAGATAATTTGTGATGTTGCACCTCCTAAATTATCTTGTACTGCTACAACAGTGATATTAAAATCTGTAATGGTCGGGACAACATTCCACGTAGTTCTCATATGATTAAATGTTGATAAAAAATATAAATGATTATTATTATCTTTGCCCATATAAGCTGAATGATTTGTACCATGTGCTGTTGAAGCAACATATTTGTTAAATGCACCTTGAACAGCTGATCCTGATGAGAATGCTAATGATACATCTTTTCCTGTGATATATGCTTGATTTAAAGATGATGTACCCCAATTTGTCGTTGTCTGAAGTGATAATGAAACAGTTCCATCATTTAAAAAATCATAATTAAAAATTTTTAATTGCGATTGACTTAATACACTTATATTTGATTGAGTAACATTTGAAGTATATGCCTCAAATAAACAATATATTTTTTTATTTGTTTCATTATATGCAACTGGAATATATGAATTATAAACATCTGGATTTGTTGCTGTTGTTTTTCCAATTGAAGAAGTATATGGATTATTATATAATTCATTACCTTTTGCAAATAAAAAATTTGTTGCTTTAAATGAGGCATTGGATGATAAAATATTAGGAGTTGTACAATCAATTAATAAACAATTATTACTATTTAAAAATAATTTTGAAATAATAGCATTCTTATAATATGTGGATTTATCTAAAGAATAAAAATAACCCTCCATATTTGTAGGAGAAGGGGTGTATGCACCATAACCTGTTACAAGAGTAGAAGGATTTAAGTTTTTAGACATACTTAGTCGTGTTGTCATTAATAAACTTTGTTGTAAATTATGATATAATGGCCAGTGATAATTATCAGCAGCTGTCATACCTCTACCCATTACAAACCATCTTTTTGATGAATCCGTAGATATTTTAAGATTATTTAAAATTGTAGGTTCTGCTTCCCAATCATTCACAAAAGTTAAATAATCATATGCATTATTATTAATAAATAAATAATCTTGATTAGGACTTTCAATTAACAGTTTATTATTTGAAGAATTTAAAAGATAACTTCTCATAAAATTATTTGAAGGTTCTATTTGTGTTATAGCTGCTGTTTTAAATGTTTTTAAAATCGTCATTTTTAAATATTCCCTAAATCTTGAGGTGTTGAATTATTATCAGATGATATAGGATCGATTATTACTTCTTCAATACTTAAATCAACAAATTGAATACCACTTATAAAAAAATCAAATGCTTCATTTGCATCTTGCCAATAAGTTAAAGTTGTAGGATTATAATATTGAATTAAATAATCATCACCATTATTTATTTTTACCCTTAAAAAATGAATGTTCACAGATTCATTTAATTCATATGTAATATTGTAGTAAAATTCATTTTTGTCTTTATCAATTAAAAATAAAATATCTCTTTTTTCAATAGCCATGTTTATAAAATTCCTTTTATTTTATTTTATAAATATGACTGTTATATTAAACGCCTTTTGAAAAATATTTAAAAGATACGATTAAATCACTTCCAGCTATTGTTGAACCAATTGTCGATATTTCAATACCAATTGAATCTAAATTATCAAAATCATATATTTCATTATTTTGCGTTTCTGTCGTTGTTTGATTTTGTAAAATTGTTAATGTTTTAACTGTAGTATTATTAATTGTACCATTATTATTTCTTTTTTGTTTAATATTTAATACAATATTATCACCAGTAGGAGCAGTCCCAACTTGAGCTGAAATTTTTACTATTTTTGTATCATATAATATACGCCAGTATAATAAATCTGTTGTTTTTACAGCTAACGTTCCAACAGTATAAAAATGTTTATCCTGATATGATGGATTTGTTGCAAATCTTTCTTCTGTTATAATTGGTTCAATACGTGCATATGTTGCATAAGGATTTAGTTCAGAATCTGTAACATCATCGGTTGTTAATATAATATTAGTTCCGAATTTACCATTTACTTTTGTTTCATTAAAGGCCATTTTAATTTATCTCCCATTCACTTATGCCATCAGACACAAGGGTTATTGCTTGTCCTTTTTGTTCTAATATCCATTGATTTAAACCGTCTATCGTATCTGTTCCGTTTGGCTTTAATTTAATATTAAATGTACTTATTTTATCTTTAAATTTAATTCTGATAGTTGAACCTGAAGGTGCATCAGGATCAATATCTGGTAAATTTAATGTTACCAAACCTGATGAATCTGTTGTAACTGCATAATATTTGCTTATTTCTATATTAAATTCAGGAGGATTAATTGTTGATGCTGACCCTATTAATGAAGAATAAAGATATGATGATCCAGCTACTTCAATTACTTTTTGTCTTAATAATGTATCGTTTATTAATGAATTCAATAATTTAGAAGGTGTAACAGCATCACTTCCTTGTCCATTATTAACTTCAAATTGTGTTGCAAGTTGAACTAAACCTGAAACTGTCTCTGTCGCAGTAATTACGCCTGTTTTTAATTTACCAGTATTATCTGTTAATACAAAAGAATCAGTAGATAAATTAACACCAATTTCAGGCACATTTCCTGTTAAGCTTCCTACATCTTTGTATGCAGCAGTTTTTAAATTAACCTTATCTTCTTTCCCTGCTATTTGTGTATTAATTTTATTAGTTAATGTAGCGCTAGTTCCAACATTTGTATCAAATAAACCACTAAAATCTGTTGTTAAAACATAATTTGTTAATTTTGTTTGTAATGTATCAGGTGCAATAGGTTTATTTGTTAAAGTACCAGCGTTTACTTCTGCTTGTGTAGCAAAATGCATTTTTGCAATAATTCTATCATTCGCATCTGCAACAGCGTCATATTCAAATGAAATTGCAGGATCATGTGTAACAGGTTCTATAGGGTCATGCACAAAAAATGGTGCTATAATTACATCTTGAATAACTTCACGATTAGCAACTGCATCAAATCCGACGCCGCCATTTCCAAAAAATCCCTCAACTATCCAATATGGATCTTCAGGATTACCATTCGACATAAATTTAACGACATGTCCCATATTGTCAATATCAATTTGAACGAAACCAGTTAATTGATCCTGAGATATTGTTACTCCGTCTTGCAATAAAAAGCGCTCAGAATTTGGTATTTTTGTCCAAATTAATAATTTTCCTAATGCGTTTTCTTTCTTGACAACGATTGAATGGCCAATTGAATCAGCAGTAATTTCGGGAAGAATAATTAAATTTTTTTCATTCACATTCGTAGAACATGTTACGAAATAATATCTGTTTAACTTTGCATTTATTGGATTCCATAAAGGATCTGTATCGTCTAATGCACTATTTACAATACCATTAATAGCACTTGCAGGTAATACTTGAATATAATCATAATATTGAAATGTTGCATCGACTGAGTCATATTCATCATTTGCTCGATTATATCTTAAATAAACTTTATCACTATTTAATTCAAAATTTGTTTTAAATCCTAAATTCCATCTGGCATAATTTACTTCATCTTCATGTCTTAAAATATTACCACCATTAGTTGCGCCTAATGCTGCGCGTGTTAAATTTGTCATATCTCTACGAGCATACGCTGCAAATAAATCATCAGGTCTAACTGAATATCCATATCCTTCAATTGTCGGAGTAGGACGTAGATCTGTAGTTGTGACAGATTGACCTAAGCGATTTCTAGCATTATATGTATAAGAACCTGAATTATTACCAAATTTTGTTTCATTTGCTTTTGCAATATATACTTTACCTGCTCCATCATATTGTAAATTAGCATCGACTTGATGATAAGCATAATTTTTAGCTAATCTAATTTTATTTTGAATAGGAACAGGTTCATATGTCCCAGTGCCATCAAATTCTTGTGCAGTATGCGCAGGTTCTCCATTTGCAATGTCAGGATGTATTTTATTCGCACCATTCAATTGATTTGTAATTTCATTATTCCAAAATAAAGAATATTCATCTGCTAACCAATAATCACCAACGCCGCCTCCGACTCCATTCTCAATATGCCCTGTCTGAGTAGTATCTAAAGGTATTACGCCTCTTAATCTAAACACTGAATCTGTATTATATACAACATCATACCAGTCTTGATTATTAATAAAGCTATATGTATTTTTTATTATATCAAGTTCATATGTTCCTTCAAACGGTGTATTATTAATCGATTGTAAAACTTCATTTGGGTCGCTATCTGCATAAAAATTAAAACTAGGTCTAACATTAATAAATTTAGGATGCCAGTCTTCTATCTTTCCAGGATTATAATCTAAATCATTCGTCTCGTGAGGTCCATATGATAAAATCATCCCGTCTTGTGTAGTTGATTTTAATTTGTCCCCAGTATTAACATCTGTTAAAATATTTCCCAATGCATCTCTTTGCCAGCCTGTTGTATTAACATCAGTAACATCATCTAATTTTATATTATTTAAAGCACTAAATACAGCAGCGATTTCTGTATCAACATAATTTTTATTTGCAATATTACTGTTATATACAGGATCTTTGACAGATGTCCAAATATTATCATCAAATTTAAATGTAGGCAAATAAATATATTCAGGCGGGTCAGCAAGTGGATTTGAATTAATCGTATCAAAAATCAAAGTATCTGTTGTAAGAGCTTCTTGAAAAATATAATCGTTTAAAACGTCAGTGTTTCTTTTTATTTCAATATAATCTCCACGAAGTTCAAATAAACTAGGTAAATCATTTGTTAAACCTTGAGATTTAATTGAAATCTTTGTATCAAAATATACATTTGGAAGTGTTTTAATATCATAATTACCTATATTTATATCTTCATATGCATTTAAGCCGGCTTTAAAATATTGTTTTTGAATAAATGTATTTACCTCATCTTTGAATGCAATTTGATTGCCGTCTGTTAAATCATGAACGTTTACAGCTGATATATCTAATCCTATTAAGTCTTTATCGTCATAATGTTTAAATTCAATACCTTTTGGTTTATGAGGATAATTAGCATATCCTTCATCTAAAGCATAAGGTAAAGATGTTCCATCTTGTTGCTGGGAGGCTGTTAAAGCATTTGCAATTGTATCTCGCGCACGTTCATCATCGTAAAAAAACAAACTATAACCTAAAGGTTTGTAGAAAAATTCTGTTGTTATACCTTTCCCATTATTTATTGTTGATTCAAAACCTACTTCACGAGCAACCGGTTTATCACCATCTAATATTAATTGTCCATTATTATCTAACTGAAATGATAATTCATAAATATTGTGATCAACATAACAATTCCCAGGACCTGCAATATGTAAATCAGCTTGTACATTTTTCTTTTTTAAAAAATGAACTGTTTGTAAATCAAGTGTTGAATCAGTATCCATAGCATATAATAATGGGCCGTTATATGTATTTGACGCATTTATTATCATTGAGTTTCTTATTTTTAATTTTGCATTATTATTTACTTGACATACACCATATATCTTTGAATTGTTAATCTCACAATATGTTTTTAAATCTGTTAATGTATTAAAATTATTTTGACTTTGCCATAAACTAATAACATCATCACCGCCTGTTTCAGTTGAATAAGAAATTTCAGATTCTTCAATAAATATTTGACCTTTTTTTAAATAGATTGAATTATTATTATAATTATTTTTAACTTTTGAATTTCTTATTTCAATTTTAACATTTGGATTACCATTATCACCATTAACAATTAATCTAGAATTTGAAGTATTTGTGATTAAACAATTAATTATTCTAACCGTATATGGTATTTTTTGATGTTGTAAATCCAGTATTTCTATTTGTTCAATTTGCAAGTTTTCAAAAGTAATAATACCACCAGAATAAATAGGGTTTGAAACATCTACTTCTATTTTTTTAAATTTTACGTAACCGTCTGCGTTTTTATATAATGATTGTTGATATATATTTGCAAGATTAATTTGTAAAATACCTACAGCATTATATAATCCTGTTGCATCAGGTTTAATCAAAATTGTCTTAGGTATGGATTTCTGAGGGATTTGTGTAAGATTGTTCTGAATGATTTGTGCATATACATCTGAGATATTATTAATTTCATCTCGATCTGTGTCTGAGCCTACAAAATAATCCCACGGTTTCTTTGAAGAAGTTAAATTAACACTCGTTAATAACGTATCAAGGTGTGAATCAACTTCATCTTTTGTATATGTTTCATCCTTACGATATGTATCATTAGAAAGTGTTGTAATTAAAGTGTCTAAAGTATTAAATACATGAGGGTCATTATTAATAGCATCTGCAATTTCTTTTAATGTATCTAATATGTCAGGGGCGCCATCAATTAAATATGCTATTGCTGTATCTACCGTGCTATTTACATAAACCTTTGTCGCAAAATCATCTTTATTAAAGCCTAATGATAATGTTAAAAAACCTTCTACTCTATTTGCATCAATCCAATCTTGCGGTTGAACATATGAATAATAATTTGAAATATTGGCGGGATCAACTGACGGGTTATCAATTGAATATTGTCGAGCAATTTTATATGGTGTAATATCATTTACAAAAAATAATAAATTTTTATTGTCTAAATCTAAAAAAACCTCTCCATTTTTTAATGCATATGTAGTATTAGGGTCATTTGTTTTATGAAAAGATGCAGGGTCAATACTGTTAAAATTAATAATTGATTTAGGCTCATTCCAATATGGACTTTCTATTTTTTTAAAAATAAGTTCAGAAATAAGTTGAAAAGATGTTAAATCTGTTGTAACAGAATCTAAATCATCATCAATATTTTCTAATATGGCGTTTAATTCATTTCCGCCATTTCCAATACCAAATCTATCATTACGATTATATCTAATATAAACATTATTATTATTTAATTGTACAGTGTTTAGTGCTGGATCTGTATCTGGTGAATTTTCAACAATTAAACCACCAGATTTTATATTTACTTTATTTGCAAATATATCACCAATATATAACACATTCCAACGTTTATCCACCTTCCCTAGATTATTTCCTAAATCAAAACTAGGATTAAATGATGCAACCATTTAATTTTCCTTTATCTTTTATTTAATAATAATTATTTAAAATTTCATAAAACAAAAGAAAATAAAATTTTTTATTTTTAAATAATATTAACCCATGCAGGACCAGGTTGTGATGTATATCTAAATACTTTTGCAGGATCAGCACCTAATATTGTGATTGTATTTTCGTCTGTTATTATGCCGTTTATAGAATAAATTTTTTGTTTCAATGTAATTGTGCCATTTAATGTATCTGGTCTTAATGAAATAATTGAACCATTTGCCGCGTCATGTTGAGCATTTGAATTTAAAATAATTATTGAACCTGACTTTATTTTTAAGCATTGTACCGATAATGGTTTTACACCAATAAAACTTGTAACATTTTTATTGGTTTGTATAGTATTAACATTTATAAATGCAAATAAAGAATTTTTAATAATGTTACTTAATTGTATTGGATCAACATCAAATTTAATAGCTTTATGTCCTACATTAGATAAAACAAGATCAGGATGCGGAATTTGTGAAGGTGTTACATTTCCTCCGACTGATGTAAACATTTTAAATAAGCCATCTGAATCAAGCTTAATATCAATCATTTGCGTTTGAGGATTATATGACTTTTTTATTAATGTTCCATCAACATTTATTGCATTATAAACATCTTGCATTGTAATATTACTATTTTGTAATCCTGCAGAATTGAAAGATATTTGTGTTTTTTTGGTAATTGCATCTTGTGTTAATGTAATATAATTACCAGCAGATAATGATGTATTTACTCTATCTCTTGAAAAATACATTAATGATGTTGCTGGATTTAAACCTGCAGGCTCTGGTATATTTTTTGTTTCTAATATTACATTACCAACAGGATTGCCTAATGATGGTAAATTAGGACGAACAAAATTTGCATTTGTAGAAGGATCAGGTAAATTTTGATTAATTGATTTAATATAATCGAAATTTGTAGGTTGAGTTAATTGTAACCAATTATTAGGCTTCCAAATATAACTTAATTGTTGTCCATCTGTTACTTTCCAAATATCACCTTCAATTAAATTTGCAGTATTAAATGCTAATCTTTGTGCATCCAAACCTGAATATACTCTTGAAACTTGTATAGGCTGATTCACAATATTGTCTGGTAATAATTCCAAAGGTATTTTCATATTATTATCTAATTTTGGAATAACTCTATTTACATCGGCAATTTGTTGTGGTGTACCATTATTTAATTGTGATTGACGTAATAAATCTACAGAATCCTGCAAATCAAATGATGTTTTTAATGCAAAAGCTGCATCAAATCTTGCATCTGTCCACCATAAATGAGGTGTACCTGGATCATTTTGTGATTCATTAATATCATCTGTATATAATGTTAAAACTTTAGTATTACTATCATATTGCTGACTATTAATATCAATTAAATTTATTCCTTCAATTACACCTGATACGCCTTGATTATTACCGTTGATATTTAATAAATCTTCCTTAATATTTTTTAATTCTTCAGCGACATTAATTAAATTTGAACGATTTTGCCATTCAGGAATAAATAAATAACCATCAGTTTGACGAATATTTCCTGACGCTGTTATTGCATCTAAACTTAATTCACCTTGTTGATTTGGTAATTCATTTGTATTTATATTTATTTTTTCATCAGCATCAATAGAACCTATCCACAATTCATTCCAACGAATTGCAGTTGATAAATCATTTAAATCTGTTGGAGGTTTTCCTAAAATATGTTGTTTATTAAAATCAGGTCTAAAATTACTCATAATATATCCTCTTCATTTTAATTAATAAATATCAATTTTTTAATTAAAAATATAAAATATTAAAAGGATCATTAGCATCGAATAAATCAGATATAATAATATTTGTTACATCATCTATTAAATCTTGTGTATAATTTATTTTAATCCATTCTGTTATTATTGCTTGATTAAGTTGTCGAATACCTATTTGAAAATAATTCGAATCTATTAAGAAAAAATCCTTTAAAAAACGTGATGGAAATTTATGGGTATTGCCTGAAAATAATATGCCTTTTAAAGAATTTAATTTCGAAGCCCCTACCAATGTAGTAGGATCTTTAAAATTAAAAGATTTATAAAGATTTGTTGGTACTGAAGTAGCGCCTGATGTTCCGTATAAAACTGTTGATTGTGTTGGAACAAATGAAAATAATAAAGAATTATATACTTGTTCGATTGAATTAATTGGATTATATCCGACGATTGATAGATTTATTATATTTGTTTGTGGAGTTTGTGTAATTAAAATAGAATTATCTGGGGATTCCAATGAATTAAATAAACGTTCTCTAGAAAAAAATATATTTGATGCTGATGAATAATTTATATTTTGATACTCAGCAATTTTTGAAGTGTCTAAGCCTGTTAAATTTTTATTAATATCTATTATTAAATTAGTATTTAAATTAATTTGTGTAATAATATCATTTTGATTAATTGTTTGACCAACTATTTCTAACCAGCTTGAACCATTATAAATATATAAAAGATCATTTAATTCGGGTTGAGAATTATCCAATATTTTCCAAAATAAACCTTCAAATGGGTTTAAATAAGCATCTCTTTCTAATAATGTACCTACAATTAATGTTTTATTATTTGATAAATTGTTATTGTTAACAATATCAGGTGGTAATAATGTTTCTTTTATCTTTCTAGTCCATGGATCGATTGCAGGAATTAAACCTTGACTTATTCCATCACCATAATTTAAGTCTGACATTTTTAGTAAAGTATTTATATCACTTAAATCATTTATTGATTTATTACTAAACGAATAATCAAATCGATCTTGTGTCCACCATAAATGTGGTGTACCTGGGTCATTTTGTAATTCATTAATATCATCTGTATATAATGTTAAAATTTTATTTATTGGATTATATTGAGGGCTAGGCGGGTTTAATCTTGTATCAATCGAATTAATTTGTTGAATATAATTTGAAGAGTTTGTTTGATTAACTGAATTTATCTGAGTTTGTATGTTTTTTAATTCTTCAGCTAAATTTAATAATAAATTATTATTTACAAAATCCTTTAAAAAATAATCCCCTTGATTTAAAGTGATATGACCTCTAACTTGTATACTATCATATTTTACATTATTTAAATCATTTAAATCTAAATTAGGTATTCTAGCTGCAATATTTCCATCAACATCAATAAAACCTACCCACAATTCATTCCAGCGAATAATTTCAGGGTTTCCTTTTCCTAAAGAATGGCCTTTATTCACACTAGGTATTACGTTACTCATTTTTTATCCTCTCTTTAGTACAAATCACCAGGAAAAACTCCTGTGAAAGTTATATCATATGTTGTGTAATTAATTTGCCAATGTCTGTCGCCGTAAAAATATTTACCATCTTTAAAAACGATATCTTTTTTTGAGTTGTTAAAAAATAAATGTTGTTCATTAAAATTAATATCCTCATTATATGGCATTAATTGTTGACTAGGGATTGTATTTAATTCAATAAAAAATGGGCCTGTATGCCCGGCATAATTGATTAATTCAGGATAAAAAACATCATTTTTTATAGGATCTTGTTTAAATAATCCATAATGAAAAGCATCAGTTAATTTTCCAAAATCTTCTTGAAAATCATTGAAATCATTTTTCAATTGTTCTACATCATCACAGCAATCTCCATTAGCAATTGTTGCATAAATTGGTTGTAATCTTGTAAGAGGGTAATTTCTTTGATAACGATTTAAATCTATAATCGACATTTTTAAAATCCGTTTTTAAATAATAATTATAGATTTTAAGTTAAATTATAGTAAATTAGCAGCCAAAGAAGCTAGATCAGAACGATAGCCTCTATCTAAATGAATATGTCCGTGTAATGATGTTTCCTTCATTTTTTCAATTACAATTGTTAAACCGTTACTAAATTTATCAACATAGGGTAAATCAACCTGATCTGTATCACCCAATAACACAATTTTACTATTTTGTCCAGTTCTTGTAATAATTGTCTTTAATTCATGAATTGTTGCATTTTGAGATTCATCAACAATAATAATTGCATCGTTAAATGAACGACCGCGAATATAACTTAATGGCGCCACATCAATCACGCCATTATCCATTAATGTTTCGAAATAGCTTAAAGATCCAAATTTATTTCTAAAATTATCAACAATAGGTGATAGCCAAGGAGCCATTTTTTCATTAATATCACCAGGTAAAAAGCCAATATCTTTACCTACAGGTTGAATAGGACGAGTAAAAATAATTCTCTTATATTTCTTCTTTTCAATTAAATGTAAAGCTGCCATTAATGTAATATATGTTTTACCAGAGCCAGGCATACCAGTCATTGTAACTAAAGGTAAATCAGGATTTGATAGCATCCATAATGCATGTAATTGTTCTTTATTTTTACCTTCAACACTTGTTGCATTAATTAAAGCATCTTTTGCAGGTAATAAA
>Ga0194115_10002366_pt1 | contig 22474 bp, 29 predicted proteins | sample TA2MahsurfametaG_3_FD_148656 | JGI IMG/M metagenome (GOLD analysis project Ga0194115, IMG submission 148656) | Freshwater microbial communities from Lake Tanganyika, Tanzania - TA2015002 Mahale S4 surface | ecosystem: Environmental > Aquatic > Freshwater > Lake | place: Tanzania: Lake... | reverse complement strand
AAAATTAAGGAGTATAACTTTACATCAGAAGCTGAAATAGAGAAACACAAACAGAGAAATAAAATAGAATTAAAATGAAAATTCTCTGTTTTTTTTGTTATCCCAGTTGGACATATTCATCTAGCAACTCGTATGAAAAATCTTTTTCATGTGCTATAATATAGTCATAGTAAGGCTTGTAAACTTCACTCATTTTTTCTTTCGTCCAAATAGCAGGCAGTCTGCCATCTACGGCGTCGGTTGATCTCTCTTTATGATTTTTGAAGTTGTCGGGGTTGTTTATGTCTCCTGATTGTTTATGGGGGGCGTTCATTTCTTGTCCATCCTGCCAATTAAAGCAGTAGGACGGAATGCACTCAAAGTCATTCTCGTTTAGTTCTCCCTTGTCTCTCATTTTGGTATACCACCCTAAGCCCTCTTTACCCGTTTCAAGCAGATAACCGTATTCTCTTATTTTGTCAATGTCTGCCACAACCGAGGCCTCAAGGGTATTTCGGACTAGACGTAGATTGTTTCCACTATAAAAAAACGACTGCTCAGGCTTAAACGATGGTAAGCCTGTCTTTTCAATCTTATCCATAGCCTGGCGCATAAACCAAGGCAGAAAAATATCGTCGTCGTCCCACGTTACAACGTAATATCCAGTAGCAAATTTCAAAGCATCGCGGCGTATTGCACCTACGTTTGTGTATTCCTCTCCTGTCTCTAGATCCATGGCACAGTTTATGAAAAGTATGTTTTTATACATCTTATTAAAATCGTAAGGACTTTTAACATCCGTATTGTATATGATAAGCTCTTTATTAGGATAGTCTTGAGCTTGAAAACAATTTATAGATCTTTCAATACATGCAAATCGTTTATATGTGCAGCAAACCGCACTTATTTTAGGTTTTTTCATTAAGTGTTAAGTTTTATACCATTTTTTATAAATCTATTCCAGCCCTCCTCCATAAGTTTTTGGGAGTTGGTCATATAGTGCCAAATATCTGAATAGGTGCAATCTTGGACTGCTAGTAGCTCCGCTGAAGCATATAGCCTTTTTTCTTTAATGTGCATCAGTTCTATATCTATCACGGCTACCTTGTTAGCCTCAAAAGAGAGAAAAGTATCGTAAAATCTTTCGTGGACAGCGTAACAGTGGGTGGCATACATACCCCCAGAGTTTTTCATAGTATAAAGGTTTTCACTTACTTCGTGCATATAATTGTTAGGCTCTCCCCCTCCATAGAACAAGTCCCACTCAAAACCCTCTAATTCACGCACAGATAGGCTTAATTTCTCATTAAACCCTTCCAAAAACAAACAGTCATCCTCAAAAATGAGGACATTTTTAAGCCCCTTTTCCTTCGCTAAACGAATTATTCCCTGATGAGATAAGGTGCAACCAATCTTTTGAGCACGAGTCATATCTTCTTGAATCTCATACAGCATTTGCACATATTCTGGGTCTGGGACAATCGCTTCAAATCTGATGGGAGTAATGCCTAGCTCCGCTACCCGCCTTTCAAAAAGCTCCCGTCTATCTGTCCTCTGGGCAAGGTTTATGTAGTAGACCCCTTCAAAGAAATCTAAATATCTAGTCATTTTTGAATTTTATCAGCATAGTGCCCCTAAAAGTGGGTATGTAAAGTGCCCAATCAATACTTTTCACGTTGTCATGCATAAATTGGTTTGTGGAGTTTCTTACGTCCGTGTGGTAGTCGTAATCGTCCAATATAGCGTAGTGGCTTTTATTCATAGCCAGCTTTAGGTCGTGAATTTTGCAGCTGTAATCGTGACAGCCGTCAATACTGACCAAATCAAAAAATTGTGGTAATTCTTTCTTTTCTTGTGAGTCTATATGCTGAAGCTCCCATTTGCAATTTCCCTTGTAGTATTCTTTTATGTTAGAATTGGCAATATCGTTGTTTCCGTAGGTCTCCAAATCCCACCCCAGAGCATATTCTAACTTTTCAGACCCGACTAGGGTAGGTAAAAAACTAAACCCAAACCTGACCCCTATTTCAAGGAAGGTTTTGGGCTGTATTGTTTTGGCTATTGCATAATACCATTCAAAACAATTCCCACTTAATGTGTAGTCATACTTATCGTATTTAGTGAAAAATTCTTGTGGAATTATATCAAAGATTGAATCTGGTTTGTAAGCGAAAAGCTCTTTTATCATATTTACTTAATTGGTGGTATGTAATTAATGTAATAACCATATCTGTCATCCCCGTAAAGTAGCATCGGATAACGCTTGCAACCCGTTTCAACTAGTATGTTTCTTGAAGTAATTTTATGTTTCTTCCCGTCTTTGGCTTCATACATATCTTATTTGTCATAGAGGGCGCTGTCAACACCTATTTCCTTTATTATTTCATAGTATTTGTAACCTGCTCTGTTTTGATCGTACTTTGAACCATCGATTTGGTAAGGCAGTCTGTACCTAAAATCACCTTTATAGAAAAGTATTTGTTTGTCTTGTTCAGTGACTCCTGCATTATGGAAAATGTACTTTTTGTCAAAATTACTAATTGGATCAGTTGCCCAACAAAAATCAAGTTCAGGAATTACTTTAGTTGTTAATCCCCGTAGCCATGCTGCCCAAATAAGACACCACATATCAGCTGTCCATATTTGCAAAGGGTGGTAACTTGGATTGGCAATAACCTTTTGATTATTTAAGTAGGATATTTCTTTAAACATTTGTTCACAATCTCTTTCCATTTTATCGAACATTACCCAATCTACATTTTTCATCAGGTATTGTGCCCCACCAGCTTCATTCTGCTTTTGTTTAACAATACAAGGGCTGATCCCAACAATAGAACACATATCGTTAAGAACATCTTCTCCTTTAGAAATAATATAATCATAGCCAATGTATGATATTGTGTCCGAAACATACCAAACTCCATCATCGTCTAAAAGATCGAGAATGAACTCTGGAAACTTTGTAAATATGATGTCCGAGTCGTGATAAAACACAGGTATTTGCCCTAATAATGGAAACCTCTTAAAGTGCTGTTTTAAAAGATTAGGCCTAATAGATGAAATATAGCTTATTGGGTAAACTCTCGTATCTTGATAATAGAAAAAAGAGGCGATAGTATTGTATTTTTCTTCTATCTTTCTTATCCAACTTACAGACTCTTGCCAATTCTGCTCTTTTTTGTTGTAAGCGAAAAGAAGATGAATAGAAAAGTATCGATGGATTTTTAATTTATCAAAATTTGCCAACATGACTTCCACCTGCCAAGCATAATATGCCATCGCAGGTTGAACGCATATCAGCGTCATAGGTTTGTTGGGTATCAATTTACTTTTTTAAATAAATAGTAAGCCAATGATAATGAAGCCCCACCAATCAATGCTATTACAATCCATGTATTTCTTTTTCTAATGTAATCACGTTCATCAATAAGTGTGTAGGTAAATTTGTTACCATGTATTTGAGCCGACTTTTCGGCTAATTTCATCATATCAACAAAATCTTTCTCATTTTGAAATACTTGGCAACCAGCACTATCCTCTCCAATGATGGTAGCGTTCTGCTTATTTTTGGTAGCTCTATGAATATTAATTCCAAATAAACCCGATTGGGTTTTATTGTTAAAGTCGGTATATCCATCCCTATCATTATCTCTAAAAACAACTACGGGCTTAGTTTGAACTAAAGCGCGATATTTACCACGATGTATTCCCAATGAGTAGGCATCCTTATATTGACCACCCTTTAAGATAGCGGCACCCCGCGAAACCATAGGATTTTTTAAAAAATATGTTGATGGATCGGTAGTTCCAATCGTTACCCTACCCTGTAACTTACCCTTATCATCATAGTAGAAATATGCTATTTTATCATCGAACTTGTCCTGGTTTACGGGTGTATCCGTTCTTATACCAACGATATTAAGTTTAAATGGCTTAGTATCTACCTCATACCCTTTATCTTTTATGGTTTTTACGATATTTTTTAATGTGTAAACCAAACTTAATATATTTTAAGGTATTGTGGTTGTGGTGGTTGTTGTTGTTGTGCAAGTGTTCCCGCAAAGTGAGCCTTGAACTATATTACCAGTGCCAGCAATAATTACTATGCTGTTTTCAACGGCACAAGTAATTACAAACGGTGTTGTATCACTTAATACTTGAGTTCCGCTTGTTCCATTACAGTTTATCCACTGAATTGTCGCAGTTGGGTTTGCTGTAAATGTATACTCGTAGCAATCGTCACAAGCTATTGTCGTAGTTGTCGTAGTGGTCGTAGTCGTTGGAGCTTCCGTAGTTGTACTGGTTGTAGTCGTTGTAGTGGTCGGAGCTTCCGTGGTTGTTGTGGTGGTAGTGGTAGTCGTCGGAGCTTCCGTAGTTGTACTGGTTGTAGTCGTTGTAGTGGTCGGAGCTTCCGTGGTTGTTGTGGTGGTCGTGGTAGTGGTCGGAGCTTCCGTAGTTGTACTGGTTGTAGTCGTTGTAGTGGTTGGTGCAGCCGTAGTGGTTGTGGTGGTCGTGGTAGTGGTCGGAGCTTCCGTGGTTGTTGTGGTGGTGGTAGTGGTAGTAGTTCCTGCATCAGGCAAGATGGAAAGATCACCAAATACATAAGTGTCATTTGTAGTTGAAATGATAGTCTGTCCTAAATCCACAAATGTATAAAAGTAGCCAATACCTAAAAGGTTTAAAGACGATACAACAGAAGCCACAGTTTGAGATTCCAAATTTGATGTGTAAAGAGAAAAGGATGCCTCGTTCTCGTGGCGATATTGTAAGGTAATATAATACTCAATCGTAAAAACAAACCCTGTTAAATCCCACTTATATTCTGTTATCGCATTAGCAGTATCTCTAAGATTATAAGGATTACCCAAAACATTAGCCGTCTGCGTATAGTTCCTGTTGTTTTTAACTATGATTGTTATATCAACTTCAGCAAAATTATATCGTGCTTTTTTGTCCACTATTTTCTATTAAGTATTAAAACCCCAACCGAAATAGCAGCTAATGCTAAAAATATGACAGGTGATTTATTACTTTCTTTAATAATATTTTTTTTTGTTGGCATTTCAACAACATCAATCGTATCAGGCATAAGAGTTTTTCCTAATGCAGCCGACTCTTGAGCCACTTTGTTTGCTTCTGCAATCTTTATTTGATCGCCATAGTTGTTGAAGAAATCTGGGTTGAAATCTAAATATTCTATCTGCTTAAAATTATCAAGATGTCGACCAAAAGAGTTATCTATTCGACGATTAAATGTTTTGAACTGTAGCACTACATTTGGTAATACCTCAAAGCTCACGCTTGAGTTTCCGTTAAGAATTATATCAGTTATAGAATTTTTTAAATCTACAACTATAGATGTGGCTTCTTGATATGGATCAACTGTTGTAACTATGTTTGTAATGGTTTGATTGCCTCCTGCATCGTAGAGGTTATAATTTATAGCACTTGTAAGTTGTACTAAATTGGTACAAAATAAATAAAACCCCTGTACTATGTACACATACTGACCTAACGAGTTCTGGAACTGCTGGTAAGTAACACCACCACGAGGATCGGCTATAGTTACCTCCAAAGGGGGTGTTGTATTGACTAATATTGTCGGAGTGAATACAGCCACTATTTAGTCATAATTATTGATCCAGATACATCACAAACAACAAGTTTTCCTTCCTTATCAAGGTAGCAGCGTACCTGAAAGTCTTTCATAAGCTCCTTGTTAAGTTCCGTAAGTTTTGAAGGTGGCTCACCTGCTTTCAAAGCATCCGAGTAAGCTTTTGCTGCGATTTCAGCATTTTCAAGATCAGCCGCAGTAGGTTTAGCCTTTGGTTCAGTATCATCAAATGATTTTTTAATTTTCATCTCAGAATACTTAGGCTTTAAAAGCAAGAAAAGCAAAAAACCTCCTCCAAAAATGAGAGTTGCCTTGATTAAATTTTCGTTTGACATGTCTATTTTTTTATAATGTACCAAGTAAGTCCAACAACACAAACCGCAGCAATCGTTCCAAATATTATACGTTTTTGACTTTGTGTTGCATTTTCTAAAAGTATTTTTTGTTTTGTTTGCCTCACTCTCTCATCTAATTGATTAATCTGCTCTTTGGTTATAATACCACTTTTTTTCAAAAAATCATTTAATACACCCTGTGCCTCATTAACATATTTATACAATTCTTCTTTTATATCAATCGAATTAGTGCTTTCAGCCTCCTGCTTTGTGCTTTCAATAAACGAAAGAATAGATGATACTAGCTCATTTATCTGATTTTGAGAGGCCAATGTAAGTTGATCTTTCATCGTAAAAGTTCTATAGTTTTTTCTTTGAAGTCTATTTCAGCCCCATCAATACGAAAACTACCATACTCAGAAAATTCAATATCATGCTTTATAGTCCAGTCGCTATATGGTTTAAAAGACAGAGACTTCTCCCCTACAACCTTTTTTCCTTCTTTAACTCCGCCTTTAGCAATCAGTTTTGTAATCTGTTCTTCCGATAACTCACTTAAATATGCTTCCCAATACAATGTTCCTTTAACGCTTTCAACATCAATATCTATCCCTTTTAATCCCCATTTTCTTATGTCGGGGGTTAAACTAAACTGTACTTTTAGATATAGTCGTGTCTCAATATCAACATCCTCTAAATCAAGATAGTCGTTAAAGTGAAAAATTATTACATCACTTGGCTCTATTTCACTTTCAAACATAAAATAATTGACCATACCACCATTTTTATATTGATCAGCCCTCGAGCTACCCAAAAGATAACTACCTACACCTATTAAAACTAATGGTATCATTGTATATTTTGGTTATAGAGGTTTAAACCAAGGATAATTGGGCCATTGACTACCTTGATTGGGCTGCAATGCCATAGGAGCTCTCCATATTAGCGAATCCAATTCAGTTTGGTTGTTAATTTGTGTTCTGTTAAATAGATTTTTAAGAGCAGTTTCGGTTTCATTGCCGAAAATTCCATCAGCTCCATACATCGGCAAAGATCGAGAATCTTTACTTAAAAGCTTGCGTTGCAACTCTTTAACCTTCTCGCCTCTACTTCCTTTTTTCAAAGGAAAAGAAGTATTTCCGCTACTGCTGCTTGTTTCGCTTGTTTCTTCCCCTTGTATCACTTGTGGCTCAACCGATCTTTTGGAGCCTTTTGTGAATTGTCTTATGATCAGGTAAACCCCAATCCCTATTGGAACTACAAATAAAACCTTTTTAGTTATGTTTTTCATTTGAGTTTATATTTAATGAGTTCAAAAAATATAGTCAAAAGCGTTCCAGCTCCTACAATATAACCATAAACCCAAACAGCCTTTTTTTCGAATTTCTTTTTAGTTTCTTCCAAAGATTTTACACGAACCACCAGCCCTTTATGACCGAACTTTTCATCACCAACAATTGATGTATAAATTTCGTTTGTATTATTTTGCATACCAGCCATCTGGATTTGCATATCGGAAATTTGAGAAGACAAGTCTTTAAGCATGTCTTCAATATGCGTAACCTTCTGAGATAGATCAATACTCATTGTTTTGTTTATTTGTGGGCATACAAAGCCCAAATTATGCCTCTAAAATACGGCATTGAAATAAATTAAAGTCGTTTTTTTTTATTTATTTTCTTTTAAGTCCGTATTTGATATACTTATACCAAATCCGTTCATGGAGATAATATTGTATTGGCTTGTATATTATTTCAATAATTGAGAAAGCCGCCCCTATTTTTACGCTCCCAGTTGCGAAATACATAGCTACAAAGCCTATGGTGCTGCTTACAACGCGATAGCTGATGGTTTTGGCAACATGCCTTCTCTTATCCACAATCATATTATTCCTAGTTTTCTCATTTCTTTCCTAATTTTAGTGGCAGAAATTTCTGCAACCCATGTGGGGGGGACATGCTCTACAATATCATAACCCACCCCTCTACCAAATTCTACAGAGCAAATGTCTGGTATTACTATTACCTTGACTCTTTGTTTTTCAATCTCATATCTATAAAAATTTTCGATATTTTCCTTTACTTGTTCAGCTGTAAACGGATTTTTTTCATCAGGTACTTGGGATCTTATGGCAATACAAACATTGCCCCCAGCTTCCAAAACATTGCCAAAAAGCATTTTGTGTCCCTCATGCAAAGGTTGCCATCTTCCGATAAAAAGAGAATATTGGTCTATCTTTGGCTCAAGACTGCTTTTTACATGTATGATCTTATTCCACATTTTTTTTAAGTTTAAGTTGTAAACGAAGTGCTTCCAAGATGATACGCACTGATTTTAGTATAGAAAGTTTAGACGTATCTATCGTAACAATTTCATTATCAGGTAGTTCAAAGTCTGCCGCAAACCTATCATTTCTTCCCCGATCTCCATGATAAGTAAGGTGTACCTGGATAAGGTCTTTAGCATTCAGTTTAAGATAGTCTCTTAACTCTTGGTAGGGTGTAACGAAGCTTAGTATGGGAGTGTAGCCTTCTTTTTCTAAGTACAGGGCCATGTCAAAAGCGCCTTTTAAATTCCTAAACCTACCTTCTTTTGAGTAATCTTTGTTTTTTGTTATTGCTCTCCATTTATCGCCATCAATGTTGATGATGTTTTCAAGACGTAGGTGCGGGGATTGGTTGGTTAGTAGCTCGTTTGCTAGCGTGGTTTTTCCAGAGGCGGGTTGTCCAAATAAAAGAATAATCATTTAATTAGAGCTATTATTACACCTTTTTTGTTTAAGAATGACACAGACTTTGCTAAACAAGACACATGATGCATGGTTTCCTTTTGACCATGATCGCCCAAAACTTTATCTTCAGTGCTGTAAAGCTTACAATGTACCTCGACTTCATCGGTCAGGTGTTGCGTTTCATCTACTAATACCCTCCACTTTTTCTCACTTCTTGAGGCAAAATTGGTATTATACCTGATTTTTACATTTATTTTTTTACTCATTTAAGATAGTTAAAGTATTTGAAATACCATTCATTTTTATCGTATAACTGATTGCAAATCAACTTTCCCAGTAAATATTCAGATTTAGATGGAATGACTTTAATACTAGATTGTATCTTGTGATCCCCATATCGACCATGAAACTTATCGTCTTCATAAGTTACCTGGACTATGTTATTGAAATCATGCTTAAAATAGGGAACTTGTAAGAACTCATAGACTTTTGACATTTCTGCATCGGGATCTTCGCATAAGTCTTCAAATCTTACGAACAGAATTTTTCTGTCTAAACCCCTGTTTATCACTTCTTTTAAGCTTTTTATCATTGTTCCAACGGGCTTATTTCGCATCCAAATTCCCACTCTTTCTCCAATCGTTACACCTTGGGGTGGGTTGTCTTGAGATGAATCATATCTTTCGGGGTATTTCCTAAAATTCTTCTCCATTGAGGCAATAATGTCTCTTAGATCTCTTACCATGCAAACCATCTTGGGATTGGGATAGAAAGAGTCTAAAAAAGCCCAGTTTAAAGCCCAAGCCCTAGACTTGTCTATAGCAAACCTTTTATCAGTAAGGGAGGCAAAATATCCTTCTATACCGTATCTGCAATAGGTAAGAAAAGCTCGTTTCATGTCGCCCTCGTCTTGGGCCTTAAAAACGGGTGATTGTGTGTATTGCTTTCTTGACGAAAGAAGCATTTCCACCAAACCCGAAGTAGGTGTGGCGTAAAAATCTGGGTTGTTTCCTAAAATGTTCTGAAGAAGCGTGCTACCAGATCTCGGCATACTACTATTGAAAAATATCCTCATTTTATTTTCTCTAAAAATTGAGTAAAATTATAGACTTTTTTTCTTAAAAAAATTTATTTTTTTTCTTTTGTTTTCGTGTATTTTTACAAGCTACGAAAATAAAGAAATGACTATCAAAATACCAGTTTCAGTAGGTGAGCTATTTGATAAAATTACAATACTTCAAAATAAGCTCAAAAAAATTACAGATCCGATTAAGTTAAATAACGTCAAAAAAGAGTATAATTTTTTGACTGAAATTGCTGTAAAAATAGATAAAAATTACCATGCAAGTAAGCATCCCCGTATCTATTGGCGAATTATTTGATAAGGTATCAATCCTTCAAATTAAACTTCGCTACATATCCAAACCTTCTAAGCATATAAATATACACAAAGAGTGGAGTATGCTATGCAAGATAGCAAAAGAAATCGACCCCGCGTATGAGGTTAGTAAAAACTATCGTTTGCTTCTTTCGATTAACGAACAACTTTGGCATATAGAAGATGGCAAAAGGGATTGTGAAAGGAAAAAGGATTTTGGGGATACTTTTGTTGAATTAGCCCGTAATGTTTATATAAAGAATGATAGGAGGGCTTTTATCAAAAGGAAAATAAATGAGGAGTATGGCTCCTCCATTATAGAAGAAAAGTCATACGATAAATACTTATAATGGCAAGAGATACTAGATTAGTGAGCATCCATGGTATTCCTATGAAAATATTTGAATCACCTGAATGTATTTCCGATGATATAGTAAAGCATCAAGATTTTTTTGAATTTGAGATTTTCAATCGTTGGAAAGATTTTTTTGATACGTCGGGGTATATACTAGATATAGGTGCCAACATAGGCAACCATGTGTTACAATTCAAATATCATTTTCCTCACGCTAGAATTTTAGCATTTGAAATTCATGATGAGAACTATGGATTGTTAAAATACAACACTTCAAAATTAGCGGGTGTTAAATGCTTTAATGTCGGTGTAGGAAGTAGAACATCAATCGTAAATTATAATGATGGTCACGTGTTCAATTGTGGTGTGGTTCGAGTGGATGCCAATGGTGGTAAGCATAACATAGTAATGAAGCTAGATGATTTGATTATTGATGATAAGATATCTTTTGTGAAGATGGATATTGAAGGTCATGAGTTATCCGCACTTGAGGGAATGATAAACCATTTGTTAATAAACAAACCTAAGATTTGGATTGAGGATTTAACTCCTAACAAACATGCGATAAATTTTTTAGAATCGCATGGTTATAGGGTGATAGATAAGGCTCTTGATAAAAATGCAAACGAGTATTACGATTACCTATTAAGTATATGAAACCAATTTGTTTAAATTTAGAGGCTTGTAATGGATTAGGGGATCTGATATGTGCGACTCCAACGATTAAAAAGGTTAGCGAGGCTTACGGACAAAAGATTACTATACTTTCACCTATGCCAGAACTTTTTAAAAAAAACCCTTCAGTAGAGTTCAGTTATAAATTTCAGTCAGTTGATTTTGGGTACTTTGAAGATAACTACCTAATGCATAACTCTTTTTACAATGTAGGAAAAAAAAACGAGTTTGGAATTGAGTATAAACACAATATGATTGACATAAGACAATTTCATGCTATACAATTAGGATTTATGCTCGCCAAAGATGAAATGGAATGTTATTATAGACCAGTAGAAGATTTTTATTTAGAAGTGCCTAAAGAATTTGTTTTAATACACCCTGTTAGCACATGGCCCGTTAGAACATGGCCTGCAATCTATTGGATGAATTTAACTAAAGAATTAAACGATATTGGTCTTCATGTTATATCAATTGGAAAAGATTCTAGCGAAACAGGTTTTTTTAATGTTGAAAAGCCTGTTTTTAATTTTGAAATAGAGAAAGGACTTAACCTTATGAACAAGACTAGCATAAGTCAGTGTTGGCATCTCATGACACGGGCGAGATGTGTTGTTACTATGGATAGCGGGATGTTACACCTTGCGGGAACAACGGAAACCCCTATTGTACATCTGGGATCTTCAATAAAACCAGAGTTTAGAATCCCATATAGAAAAAACAAGCAGGATTATAAATATGCATACGTTGAGGGGGTTTGTTCAATACAATGTGGCTCAGACGCTAAATATGGAATAAAAGAATGGGGAACCATTCAATCTGTAGCTCCACTGATTAAATGCTTAGAAAATAAACCAACTTACGAGTGTCAACCGAGTGTTGAAAAAGTATTGCAAAGTATAAAATCTATTATATGAAAAGACTTTTAATAATAACACCACATCTGAGTACTGGTGGAGCACCCCAGGTAACTGTAAATAAAGTTTCATTATTAATAGATAAATTTCAAATTTTTGTCGTAGAGTATGCCTTTGTTGCTTGGAATTTCGTAGTTCAACGTAATCGAATTATTGAACTCGTGAAAGAACAGAATTTCAATTCCTTGAAAGAAAATAAGGTTCAACAATTAAAAGATATCATAGCAGATTTTCAACCCGATATAATCTCGATGGAGGAGTTTCCTGAAATGTTCATGGATGTAGAAATGGCTGATTGGTTGTATGATATTGACAGAAAATATACAATAATTGAAACGACTCATGACAGCAGTTTTAATCCAGCTAATAAAAAATACTATCCCGATAAGTTTGTTTTCGTAAGTCCATACAACGCCTTAAAATATAAGCATCTCCCCATACCTCACGAAATCATTGAATATCCTGTCAATCATATAATAGGAATAGATAAAGCTACTTATAGAAACAAGTTAGGCCTTGAACATGATTTTAAACACGTTGTAATCGTTGGACTTTTTACTCCGAGAAAGAATCAAAAGTATGCTTTTGAGCTGTGCGAAAGGTTAGCTGATTACAAGATAAAGTTTCATTTTTTAGGTAACCAAGCTGAAAATTTTGAATTTTATTGGAAACCTTTAATGGAGTGGCAAAGTCAAACCGAAAGACTTAATAATTGTATAATATGGGGTGAAAGAAGCGATACAGATGATTTTATGAGAGCCGCCGATCTTTTCCTTTTTCCATCTAAGGGTGATCGCGGTAATAAAGAACTTAATCCCATAGTTATCAAAGAGGCATTACAATATCCAGAGTTGCCTAAGTTAATGTACAATCTTGATATTTACTTGAATAGATACAACAAAGAGCCAAACATGAACTACTTGTTTGGCAATTTAGATAAAGACACTAATACTTTGATTGAAATCATTAAACCAAAAAAGGACTTATCTACTGAGGAAGTAATCATAATTGGAACATATCCTAATCTTAAAAGTAGAGTTCAACTTACAAAGGACACTATCATAAGTGTTAAACCTTTAGGGAGGAAAATTATACTCGTTTCACATTATCCCGTTGATCAAGATATTCAGCGTATGGTGGACTACTACATATATGATGCATATAATCCCCTTTGTCATCATTCATATTACACTCGTTTTTATCGTTATACAGACGAGTACCATCTTGACATGAACATAAATGGACTAAAATACAGTAATCAATCACTAACTGTTTTGATTAATATGTTGAGCTCTGCAAAATTTGCTAAAGATTTAGGCTACAAGCGTTTCTTTTATATCACATACGATGTAATATTAAACTCAAAAGATATACCCATAGTTGAATTCACCTTCGAAAATGTATCAACATCTAAAACCGCTTATTTAGGAAGCTTAAATACTCCCTTCGGTAAAGGGGTGGAAACTAATGGAATGACTTTTGATGTGAATTACTTTTTAGAATTGATAGACGATATTAGAACACCAGAGGACTATAATAGAGTCTGTGAGCAAACGGGATCACATAACTTTTTAGAAGACTATATGTCTAAAAAAATAGCTTCAAGGTTACAGGAAATCGTTTACATACATAATGAAGCAGAGACATTATTGGTAAATAGCGGCAGGGGAGTTGCTTCCAATAGCGAATACTACTCAATTGTTCCAATTGACAAAGAAGAAAACAAATATATGTTTTACTTCTACACTTTTAATATAGATGATCGCAAGATTAATGTTATTATGAAAGAGAATGGATGTGAATTTTATAATGGATCGTTCCAAATCAGTAAATCAAGAGAGTTCAGAAAAGAAATTGTTTATGATAGAAAGCCAATCGAGATAATGCTTGATTTCTACGATGAAGATGTAATGTATAAGCGTGAAATATACAATATAGATCATAAGAACTTGGAAACCTACAAGAATACAGGCTTCTTTAAATGGACAAATAAAAAGCCCAAAATTAAGCTTGTTCACATACAAACTAATTTAAATGATGAAAGAGAACAACAAAGTAGAAAATCACTTGAACGTGTGCAAGACTACGGAATCGAATATATCTTACACACAAACAAACCTTATAACGATTTACCACCAAAATTCAACTGTCAGCGACCTCAATGCGTTTCAATGGAACTCTTTGATAATGATACTGTACATAAACTTGGAACAGCGCTTACCCCTCCTCACTACGGATGTTACGAAGCCTTCAAATACGCAATCCTGAGCGAGTTTGAGGAATGCGATTTCCTAATTGTAGCTGAAGGAGACTGCATAATTGAGTGTTCTATTGAAGAATTTTGTAACAAAGTTTTTGCAGCTGCAAAGATTTGTGATGAAAACAACATTGGATACATGAGCTTTGGCGATACCCGAACTTTAGAACAAGGATGGTTGCAATCTCCTAAAATTCAGGATATTCAAAATCAAGATTTGTTATTTGTAACTAATCACATAATCGGACTTCAATGCATTATGTTCCCTAAATTTACAAAAACATGGCTTAAGGAACGCTTTCGAACTGAAAAATGGGATGCAAGCGACATGTTCTTTAACCTTATTTTCAGAGACAGCCCCTACAAAATGGGTATTCTCCACAATAGGATAACTACTCAAGTCGATGGTTTTTCTTTGATTGATAAACAACAAAAGACTTTTAAAATATAAAATATGAAGATTTGTCAAGTTACGACGGGGTTGATTCCTATTCAACCTGTGGGGCAAATGGGCTGGGGAGCAGTTGAAAAAATTATTAGAGAGTATAAAGCATGCTTAGAACAAATCGGACACGAAGTGTACATTAAACATGAAAAAGAAGTAATGCAAGATGAATATGACTTTGTACATGTTCACATGGGAAATTCAGCCTTAGAGCTTCATAAGCGAAATATACCTTATGTATTTTCATTACACGATCATCACACTGAGCATTATGGAAGAGGTAGTTATTGCTACAACCATAATTTAGAAGCTATGAAAAATTCGATTTTTGCTATCACTCATGCAGAGTATTACGTTGATATGTTTGAAGAAACAGACAAGCTTTTTTACTTATCTCATGCAGTAAATACTAACTTTTTTACGCCCAGTAATAAACATATTGAAGATCATAAGATTTTAATGGTAGCTAACAATGGCTTGGGGGGCGATTCAGGATTTGACAGAAAAGGTTTTAGATATGGGGTTGAGGCCGCAAAAGAATTAAACTTGCCTATTACAATAGTTGGTACTGAAACGAATCAACGTTTTTTTGAAATACATTCCGATATTGGATCTTATGAAAAGCTCAATTTAATAGCTAGAAATCCCAGCGAAACGGAGCTATTGGAAATATATCATAATCACACTATTTTTCTGCACCCTTCTATGCTTGAAGCGGGTCATCCTAATTTAACGCTTCTTGAGGCAGCAAGCTGTACTTTACCCATGGTTGCTACATATAGGGGATCTAAACCTATTGATGGACTTTTCAGGCTTGATCATCTATCAACAAGCGAAGTAATAGAAAAATTAAATTACATAATCGAAAACTATGACTCTATAAAGTCGAGCATGCTCTTGGTAAGAGATCAATATAATTGGTTGATCGTGTGTAAGGAGTTAAGCAATATGTATCAAATAGTAAGTCAATTTCACAATGCCGATAGCAAAACTATTCAGAAAAGATATTTTGATGTCTATAACAATACAACGAAAATAATATAATGCTTAACATACTAATTGAAGCTGGTACTCCTTTAGGTGACACAATTTGCATGATACCATACATAGATAAATATGCAAATGAAAGCAATGATTCCATTTATTATAAAATACAAAGTGAATTAAAGGAATTTTTTGAATCAACATATAAAAATATAAATTTTATAACGACTACAAATTCTTATAAATTCGATAAAGAAATTTTTTTGCAACATTATTTTACTGAAAAATCATTACAGCAAGGGTTTGCCGAACAACTTGGTTACAATAATGCTCCCTACATAAAACCAATCATGATTCCCCCTCAACTTCCGAAACCGATAAAATCAAAATATGTTTGTATTGGAGTTCATTCAACGTGTCAATCAAAATATTGGAATCACCCATTAGGAAAAAGAGTCCAAGAAAAATCAATATATTGGAATGAATTGTGCATTATGTTAAGAAAAGAGGGTTTAGTTCCAGTTGCAGTAGAAAGAGATAAGAAGTTTGGTAAATCACCGCATTATAATGAATTACCAGAAAAAGCATTACAAATAACAGGTTTGCCATTAAAAGAAGCTATAAACTACATAAATCATTGTGAGTTTTATATTGGTTTAACCTCAGGTCTATCTTGGATTGCTCATGCTTTAGGTAAAAAAGTAGCAATGATTTCTAATGTTACACAAGATTGGAATGAGTTTTCAAAAAATTCTTCTGACTATATAAGAATAACAAATAAAAGTGTTTGTCACGGTTGTTTAAATAAAGGATTTAATAAACACGATTGGTATTATTGCCCTGCTAATAAAAATTTTGAGTGTCATACGTCCATCACGCCACAACAAGTATTTGAAAGTATTAAACAATGGATTTATGATTGAATATAACATTAATCATATTAAGGGATTATATTTTGAGATCACTGGTGATGGTGGAAAAAATAGAAATTATGATGTAACTATTATTGATAGAAAATCAAAAGAAACTCTTTATACTGCCTCTATCAGTGTTGGTGGTTGGATTGGTTTAGCAAGAAAATACTTATCCGATTTAGCAATTGTTTTAAGGTTCGAAGGTCGAACTATTAAGCAAATAAACTTTTTAGATGAAATAAAGGGTAAAAAAGTATTTATATCATTTGAAAGTAAAGCACTAGGAGACACACTTGCGTGGATTCCATACTGCCTTGAGTTTGCGAAGCATTACCAGTGTAATGTAGTTGTCTCAACATTTAAAAACTTCTTATTTGAAAAATCTTATCCTGAACTTGAATTTGTGGGTCGAGGAGTATTAGTTAATAACATTATTGCCATGTTCGAAATAGGTTGGTATTGGGATAAAACCAAAGAACCAGTAAATCCAATATTAATTCCTTTGCAACAAAGTGCATCTAATATTTTACATCTACCACATAAAGAGATTGTACCAATAGTAGATTTTCAAGCTAAGGAAAGACCCATGCAGGAAAGATATGTGTGTATTTCTATGTACTCTACAAGTCAAGCAAAGCTTTGGTATTATTGGCAAGAGGTGATTGACTTTCTTTTAGAAAAAGGGTATAAAGTATTGGAAATATCTAAAGAAAATGATATGCAAGGGCAAAGAACATCCAATTATATGGGTCTAATAGAATTACAAGATAAATCACTTGAGAACACTATGAACACAATATATCATAGTGAGTTTATTATAGGTTTATCTAGTGGTCTTTCGTGGTTATCCTATGCTTTGAGAAAAAAAGTTTATTTAATATCTAATTTTACAAATAAAGAACATGAGTTTACTTTCAATACTATAAGACTATATGATGAGTCAATTTGTAATTCATGTTGGAATAATCCAAAGTTTAGATTTGATAAGGGTAATTGGAATTGGTGTCCCGAGCATGAAGATACCCCACGTCAATTTGAGTGTCATAAGAAAATCACTAGCCAAAAAGTTATCAAGGTAATAGAAGAAAATGAAAAACTATAAGATTTTAGGTTTTATTATTGGTTGTCATTCTTGTGCTGCTTGTTATATTGTAAATGGTAAAATAATAGCAAATATTGAGGAGGAAAGACTTGTTAGAATAAAAAGACACATAGATTTTGAAAATGATTTTGAAAGATACCCAGTTCAAAGTATAGAGAATTTGATACAGAGACACGGCATGGAACTTGATCAAATTGATTACTTTACTTCATTTTTACCATTAAAAACTGGGGTTGAAATTTTTAGGGCAACTTACAATTTTGATATACCTGAACATAAGTACATACAAATTGATCACCACGAAGCTCATTCAATCCTTTCATACTATATGAGTGGTTTTCAAGATGATACTTTAGTTTTTTGTTGCGATGCTAGTGGAGGCGAAAATCGTTATAGCTCAAAGACTTATGTAGGAACAAAAGGTAAATTACATTTTATTGATGGTATAAACTTAAAACATAGATCGTTTGGGCATTTCTATGCTTGTCTTACTGAATTAATCGGTTTCAAAAGATTAAAAGATGAGGGTAAGGTTGTGGGTTTGTCTGGACATGGTAATATTTGGAATGAATTATACACTGCATGGCAAGACGTTTTACAAGTGATAGGCACTAAAACCAATGAGGATAATCACAGATTTGAGTGTGGTGAAATTTACATTGACATGTATAAAAAATATTTCAGTTTAGTAGGATCAAAATATTGGAAAACCAAAAGTGCGATAGAGAATATTGCCCACACTGGGCAAGTATTATTTGAGCAAAGGGTTATTGAACTTATACGAAATCTTCATGCCAAGGCATCGCACACGAAAAAAATTGCATTGAGCGGGGGAATATTCTCAAATGTAAAACTGAATAAAAAAATAAATGAACTAGATATATTTGATGAAATTTTTGTTTTGCCCCCGATGGGGGACGAGGGGTTAGCACTAGGTTGCGCAGTTGGGGTTATGAGCCAAATTGAACAAGATTTTATGCCTAAAAGATTTAATGACGTATATTTTGGAAATGAATACACTAAAGAAGAAATTTTTGAACCTAGTGAGGGATTTCAAGTTGATATATTCAATTTAGAAAAAATTGTTGATTTTTTAATAGACAAAAAGATATTAGGATTATATCAAGGTCGTAGTGAAATGGGGCCGAGAGCTTTGGGAAATAGAAGTATTATTTGCGATTGTACCCACTTTGATACATACGAAAAGCTAAATAGCAAACTTCAACGAAACGATTACATGCCTTTTGCCCCAGCAGTTTTGGATGAGGATGTTGACAAGTTTTTTCACGTAAATAAGTCTAAATATAGTTGTGAATTTATGACAATATTAGTAGATACTAAAGATGAGTGGAGGGATAAGATACCCACCGTGGTACACCCTAAAGATAAGACTGCAAGGATTCAAATAGTATCCGAAAAAACAAACCCTTTGTTTCACGCAATATTAAAAGCATACAAAAAAAGAAGTGGAATAGGTATTTTAGTCAACACCTCTTTCAATGTCCATGAAGAACCAATAGTGGAAAGACCTAAAGAGGCTTTTCATCACTTGAAAAATAAAATTATAGATTATTTAGTGACACCCTATGGTGTATTCTATTGATTCAATATTGATGTGATAATTTTATCAATGTTGAATATATCTTTTTCCGTTTTGTATGGGAACTCATTTAATGAACCACCAATGTTGTATTTTGTAAATAGTGAATTTCTAATATCAGGTGTGCCATTTTCGACATTTGATAAGATATTTTCATGTATATCGTAACCAAACACGCTAGGCTTGTTTACAATCCATAAAACGGTGGATTGTTTAGAGAGGGCGGCTGCCGTGTGTTGGCAAAAGCTATCAATTAAAACCCTTTTTTGACTTGATGCTATCAAACAAGCTATTCCCTTAAAAGATTCTTGTATGTGTATAGTATTATCGTAAGCAAGTTGGTCATCTCTGCGGATGTGGCATATATCATACTTATCCTTAAACTCATCGATGATGCTTATTACTATGTTTTTAGGCATGTCTCTTGCCCAACTATATTTTATATCGGTTTGACCCCCACCATTTGTTTGTAAAATCATAATTGGTTTGGATAGAGAATACTTTTTACCATAAAAATTAAACTCCCTTTCGTTTATGTATATCTCAGGCATTTCTCCATTATAGGAGATTCCATTCATTTTACACCATGTTTCAATTAAATGCTCTTTGCATAATATGTGTTCCGTGACTAAGTAGGGTTCGTTAGCAAAGATTTTTACGTCTTGGTTTTCTACATACTTGGTGTAAAAATAGCTTTCCTGACCAAAATTAAATACCATTTCCACAAATGGGTTGTTTGAGAAAACATCAGGGTAACCCGTAATAACTATTAATTTACAATTCGGGTGTTGAATTTTAATTGCCTTACACACCGCAGTAGCCATCACTGATTTACCTATTCCACCATTGATTTGAAAAATTATGTTCATTCACTTATTATATTTGAACTCGTGATAAAACCATTGGTATCTTTGATAAATCCAATCGCAAATTGCATCACCTAAAATTTGCTTTGAATCCGACATTTTCATATCTAATCTATTACGGATTTTGTGGTCGGTCATATAGTAGATACTGTCATCCTCTTGCGTAATTTGAATTATGTTGTCAAAATTATGAGCAAAATGGGGTATTTCTAGGTAGTTATATATTCTTGCCATTTCCATATCGGGTCGAAGGCAAAAATCTTCATACTTAATAAAAAGAATTTTGTGTGCATTTCCAATTTCGAAAACGGATTGTAATCTCTCAATAGATATTCCCAATGGCATACCCGTACTAAACGTATCAATTCTTTTTGCCAATGTGACGTTTCTTAAATCTTGCCATGTTACAAACCCATAATCTTGCTCGGGATTTCTTCTAAACAATTTTTCTAAACTTGAAAACACATCCCTTAAATCACGCACCATGCAAATTATCTTAGGTTTATAAGGTAGTATCATCTCAACCCAATCTAAATAATAAGCCCAAGCACGACCTTTATCTAAAAAATAGGGCTTTTCCGTTTTAGCCTTTGCGTAGGCGTGTATGCCTGCATTACAAAATTGTAAAAAGGCTTTTTTAGATGATTCCTTATCTATTTCTGCTTTAAACTCACTTACCTCAGTATAATTTTTTCTTGCTCCATACAATAGTTCTATTAAGCCACTTGTCGGTGTAACATAAATATCTGGGTTTTGACCCATTAAATTTTGCAATAAAGTAGAGCCACTTCTAGGCAAACTGCATTGAAAAAAAATCTTAGGATTTTCACTCATTTAATTTTCGCTGTTTATTCTAATTATAACTCTAAGGTATGAACTTTTGGCTTAAATCTTTCTTCACCCCTCCATCTATTTACCGCACAAATATCATTTCTAGTGCCTATTACCAATACGTTATATATACCATCATCGCTTGTATTTATGGTAACTTGAGTCATAGCATTATCTACCACCCCATAGCCTCGACCAAAATGATTTTTGGGTGCTACTTTCACTTGTGGATTTTTATTTAAAAACTTAAAGTAGCTAGGTAAAGCTATAACTTTATTACAACTTACAACCTCTACCTCATACCTATAAAGAGTATCTCCTTCGTTGGGCGATTCAACGTATGTATGTATTAATTGGTGAGTATCGTATTTACTAGGGTCGGGGTGATTAATCACAAACGAACCCAAACATTTTACTAAATTATCTACACAATTTTGACAAGATGAAGCTACCGAAGTGCTGTTTCCATTGAAAATTGTAGAACATGATGCGGTGACACAACTTATCTTACTTGCCATAACCATGCTACAAGCACCCGTCACACAACTACAAGACGAACCCATTACCCCTCTATAACCTCCACAAAGTGTATTACAATCACCCCCCACAATAAAAGACCTATTACTAGTGCCACAATATTGATTGCAAAACCCACCAATAAAAGCGGAATAAGTTGCCGAAGCACTCGTACATCCAAGAATACGGTAGCTTCCCGCAATTATAGAATCGGTTAATCCACAACCACAATTATTATAACCACCTGCTATGGTAGCCCTTGTAGAACTTACAAAAGCGTTATTTCCGAAATTAGGTCTGCTACTATTTGTTGATACACATATTAAACCAGCCGCATTTGTTGTACCGCTAGAACCCGAAGTTCCCGAACCACCACTTGCTCCTGCACCACCATTAACACCACTTGACCCAGAGGTACCGTTACTACCACTTGTACCGCTACCGCCGCTTAGACCCGAAACCCCACTTCCGCCATTAACACCACTTGACCCAGAGGTTTCCGAACCGAGACTAATTCCAGAGGCTCCACTGCCACCGCTTACACCACTTGACCCAGAGGTACCCGAAACACCGCTTCCACCACTAACTCCAGAGCCTCCACTAGCACCACTTACGCCACTTGACCCAGAGGTACCCGATACACCGCTACCACCACTAACTCCAGAGCCTCCACTAGCACCACTTACGCCACTTGACCCTGAGGTACCCGATACACCGCTACCACCACTTTGACCAGAGGCTCCACTGCCACCGCTTACACCACTTGACCCAGAGGTACCCGATACACCGCTACCACCACTTTGACCAGAGGCTCCACTGCCACCGCTTACGCCACTTGACCCAGAGGTACCCGATACACCGCTACCACCACTAACTCCAGAGGCTCCACTGCCACCGCTTACACCACTTGACCCAGAGGTACCCGATACACCGCTACCACCACTTTGACCAGAGGCTCCACTGCCACCGCTTACA